>Ga0160443_100147_pt1 | contig 101460 bp, 74 predicted proteins | sample HID1972I_E1MG_FD_108244 | JGI IMG/M metagenome (GOLD analysis project Ga0160443, IMG submission 108244) | Enriched pill bug-associated microbial communities from UW Madison campus, WI, USA - HID1972I_E1 MG | ecosystem: Host-associated > Arthropoda: Insects > Digestive system > Unclassified ... | reverse complement strand
GTACGACGAAACCCTGAAGTCCGAGCTGCGCAAGGCTGGCTTCATGACCCGTGACGCCCGTGAAGTCGAGCGTAAGAAGGTCGGCCTGCACAAGGCACGTCGCGCCACCCAGTTCTCCAAGCGCTGATCCATCGCGCCTGGCGTGGGATCCTTCGGGATCCCGCTGGAGGTACGCAAAAGCCCGGCTTCGGCCGGGCTTTTGTCGTTTCCGGGAGTGGGTGTCGGCCGCGCAGATCATCTGGTTGTCGAAGGGATGCAGCGAGGGATGGCGACGCCTCCGGCGGCACTGCTGTGCTCGCCGCTGTTTCATAGGGGTGGCGGTGGCGGTAGCGGTAGTGCCGACCGCTGATCGGCTGCTTTCGCGGTCCGGCATGGGCAGGGTGTCGGCCGTCTACCCTCTTTCTGGTGAAACAGCCTCCTTGGAGTCCAAGGGCGCGCGCCGCCAGGCGCGGGGATGTGGAGGCAAAGAAGGCTGGCCCCAACCTTGCTCCGCAAGGTTGGGGCACTGGGCGCGCTGCGCCCAGTCAGCCGCCCAAACAAAACAAAAGGCCTGATCTTTCGATCAGGCCTTTTGTTTTGTTTGGCTGCCCCGGATGGATTCGAACCACCGAATGCCTGAGTCAGAGTCAGGTGCCTTACCGCTTGGCGACGGGGCAAAATGTGCGTGCAATTATTGCACTTTCTCCCTGAAAAACCAAGCGGACTTGGTGGCTATGGGTGGACTCGAACCACCGACCCCAGCATTATGAGTGCTGTGCTCTAACCGGCTGAGCTACATAGCCTCAGGGAGCCGGTAATTCTGGAGATGTCTTGGGAATCTGTCAACACTTTTTCACCGCGCTTGTGAGTGGGCAGCGGGCGTGGCACAGTCCCGATCAGTAGATTTTTCTAGGAGTCCGCATCGTGATCGATCCGGACGGCTATCGACCGAATGTCGGTATTGTGCTGATGCGGCAGGATGGGCAGGTTTTCTGGGCACGACGTGTGCGCCGGGATGGCTGGCAGTTCCCGCAGGGCGGCATGAACACCGACGAGACGCCTGTCGAAGCCATGTATCGCGAGTTGCAGGAAGAAACCGGGTTGTTGCCGGAGCACGTTGAAGTGCTCGGGGCGACGCCGGGTTGGCTTCGCTATCGGCTGCCGGCACGGGCCATCCGCCGCAATGAACGGCAGGTCTGCATCGGCCAGAAGCAGGTGTGGTTCCTGCTCCGGCTGGCCGGAGACGAATCCCACGTCACCCTGGACCATACCGACAGCCCCGAGTTCGACCAGTGGCGCTGGGTCGATTTCTGGTACCCGGTGGAACATGTGGTGATGTTCAAGCGGGGCGTCTACGCGCGCGCCCTGCGCCATCTGGCGCCGCTGGCGCGGGGGGTGGCCGGGACGGGGGTGGAATCGATGCCCAAGTCCGCCCAGGAGGCCTGGATGCCGGGCAACGCCGCCGGTCACGACCGGCCCCGCAAACGCACCACGCCCAAGCGGGGGGGCGGGTATTGGCCGCGCAGCAAGGCCAAGGGCGAGCCGGGCGCGGTCTGAGCGATCTCCGGCGGCTCTGAACCGTATCGAGAATGATTCAGGTTCGAAATTGACAACCATTCGCGTTTCCATTGGAATAGCCGCAGGCCAATCCGGGCCTGCCTGCCGAGTCCGCACGTGTACGTCTGCATCTGCAACGGGGTGACCGACCACCAGATCCGCGAAGCCGCACAGAGCGGTGTCGTGAGCGTGTCCGAGCTGACGATGCGCACGGGTTGCGGCGCCACCTGCGGGTCCTGCCTGGACATGGCGGCGGACCTGCTCGCCAAATTCAGCGCCACCCACGATCTGCCGCTGCCCGTCCTGGGCCTGCAAGCCGCCTGAGATCGCTTCACGCCCGGTGCCCGGGGCGCAACTGAGCACGATTCGCGTTCCTTCATGCCTGCGCGCGACGCGCTACAGTGCCCGCGATTCCACGCAGCAGGAGCACGCTCATGAAGGGCGACGCCAAAGTCATCGAATTCCTCAACAAGGTCCTCTACAACGAGCTGACCGCGATCAACCAGTACTTCCTGCACGCCAAGATGCTGAAGAACTGGGGCCTGAAGGAACTCGCCGATCACGAGTACAAGGAATCGATCGAAGAGATGAAGCATGCGGACATCCTGTCCGACCGCATCCTCTTCCTCGAAGGTTTGCCGAATTTCCAGGCACTGGGCAAGCTGCGCATCGGCGAGAACCCGGCCGAGATCCTGCAGTGCGACCTCAGCCTGGAACGCGATGGCGTGGTCACGCTGCGCGAGGCCGTGGCCTATGCCGATTCGATCGGGGATTACGTCAGCCGCCAGCTGTTCGTGAAAATCCTCGAGTCCGAGGAAGAGCACATCGACTGGCTGGAAACCCAGCTGGACCTGATCGCGCGCATCGGCGAACCGAACTACCTGCTGACCAAGATCGACGACTGAGTCAGCCCTGCAGCGGGGCGCGCAGGCGGGCGTGATAGCCGGCCAGCGCGATCCGTGCACGCGCGAACTCGGCGATCAACAGCGCCACCGCCACGGCGGGGCGCTCCAGCGTGCCGGCGCGGGCATCGTGCTCGATCCGCCAGGCCGCGGCCGACAAGGCCATCGCACCCACATTCGCACTGGCCGATTTCAGGCTGTGCGCCAACGCACGCAGCTGGTCCAGGTCCGCCGCCACCGAGGCGTCCTGCAGCTGCCGGATCAAGGGCGGGGTGTCATCGAGGAACACGCCGATGATGCGCGCGGTATCCGGACCGATCACCTCCAGCAGTTCATCGAGCACGTCCTGGTCGAGCACCGGGGCGGGTGACGCGTCGCGTGCGGAAGGCGGTGCGGATGCGTCCGCGCCCTGCGGCGCCGGAGCTGGGGACACCCGGGCCGTGTCGTCGGCCATCGCGTCGTCGGCCATCGCACGGCCCCAGCGCGCCAGCACGGCCTGCAGCGTTTCGCGGTTGATCGGTTTGGAGAGGTAGTCGTCCATGCCGGCCTGCAGGCAGCGCTCGCGGTCGCCGGCCATGGCATTGGCGGTCATCGCGACGATCGGCAGCCGCGCCATGCCCTGTGCCGCCTCATGCGCGCGCCAGCGGCGGGTGGCCGCGTAGCCATCCAGCACCGGCATCTGGCAATCCATCAGCACCACATCGAACGGCCGGGCGTGCAGCGCCTCCAGCGCCTGCTCGCCCTGCGTGGCGGTCTCCACCTCGCAGCCGAGCACCTGCAGCAGCCGCTGTGCGACCAGCAGGTTGACGCTGTTGTCCTCGACCAGCAGCAACCGCAACGCGAACTGGGGAAGCGCGGTGGGCGAGCCTGCGTACGCCACCTCAGCCAGCAATGCGGCCGGCCGCGCACTCGCCACCACCGGGCGCAGCAGCGCGTGCAGCTCGCTCTCGGCCGCCAACCGCGACAGTGCCGATCCGGGACCAAGCGCTTCGGGTGCGGGCGCCTCATCGCCATACAGCCACAGCAGCTTCGCCTGCGGATGCCGGCCTGGTTCGGTCACTGCCTTGTGCAGCGCGCCGATGCCATGCCGCAGGCCGTCCGTATCCGCGATCACCCAGGCCAGGGCCGGATCGATGCCGCGCCGCTGCGGTGCGCGCAGCGCGTCGAGCGCCTCCGCGCTGGTCTCCACCGTGTGCAGGTGCAGGTCATGGTGCTGGGTCACCCGCTCGATGCGCTGGGCCAGCACCGGGTCGCGCGTGATCAGCAGGGCGCGGCGCAGGTTGCCGATCGCCGGCAGGTCGCCGATCACCTTGAGCAGGGGAATCTCGAACCAGAACGTGGCCCCGTGCCCCGGGGTGGAGTGCACACCGATGCGGCCCTGCATCAGGTCGATGATGCGCTTGCAGATCGCCAGTCCCAGCCCGGTACCGCCATACAGGCGCGTGGTCGAGGCGTCGGCCTGGCTGAAGGACTGGAACAGGCGCGCCTGCAGCGCCTCGTCGATGCCGATGCCGGTGTCGGCGATCTCGAACCGCAGCTGGTGCTGCGCGTTGGTCTCGCCCTGGCGCTGCACGCGCAGCCGGATCCGGCCACGCTCGGTGAACTTGATCGCATTGACCAGCAGGTTGCTCAGCACCTGGCGCAGCCGCACCGGGTCGCCCCGCACCGACAGACGAACCGCTGGATCCAGCTCGAGCGCGAGCTGCAGGCCCTTCGGATCGGCGGCGCGCTGCATCAACTGCACGAGGCCTTCGAGCAGCTCGCGCAGGTTGAAGGTGGTGATCTCCAGGTTCAGGCCCTTGGCCTCGAGCCGGGAGTAATCGAGGATGTCATCGACGATGCGCAGCAGCTGCTGCGAGCTGGTCGCGGCGGTCTGCAGCATCTGCCGCTGGTCGTTGCCAAGCTGGCCGCGCGCGATCAGGTCGAGCATCGGCAGGATGCCGTTGAGTGGCGTGCGGATCTCGTGGCTCATCGTCGCCAGGAACTCGCCCTTGGCCAGCGCGGCGGCTTCGGCGGCCTGCTTGGCGGTGAGCAGTTCCTGTTCGAGCTGGTTCTGCTGCTGCCGGCGCTGCTGCAGCTGATCGCGCTCGAGCACCAGCGCCTCATTGCGCCGCTGCAGCAGCGCCAGCTGGTCCTGCGCGTCACGCCAGCGGCGGACCGCCTGCAGGCCGGCGATCAGTGCCAGCACGCCGGTGCCGGCGGCAATGTCGATCCACGGCCCGTTGGCACCGATGCGCGCCATCACGGCGGCCGTGGCACACACGGCGGCCGCCGCGGCGCTGATCCACAGCGAGGCCGGCGTGGGCGAGTGGGGCGGCCGTCCGTGGCGTCCCATGCTCAGAGCACCGAATTCTGGAAGTCGAAGTTCAGTTCGCTGCCGGCGGACTGGACCATGTTGCCCTGGATGAAATCGACCCCGCCGATCCACATCGCCGCCGCAGCCTGCGGATCTTCGATCTGCTGGCCGATGATGCGCAGCCCGGCGCGGTGCGCCCGGTCGATCGCCGCGCGCAGCTCGTCGCGGGTCTGTGGGTTGGTGTGGCTGTTGGAGAAGCGCGCGGCCATGCGGACATACGCCAGCGGCAGCTGCGCCATCAGTGCGTTGGCTTCGTCGCCCGGCTCGAACTGACTCAGGCAGAAGCGCACGCCGGCCGCATGCATGCGCGTGCAGAACTGCTGCAGGGTGACGGTGTGGATCAGCGCATCGGGCAGGCGCACATCGATGACCAGTGCGCTGCCATCGATCTGCCGGCTCGCCAGCGATTCCAGCAGCCAGTCGCCGAAGGCATCGCGGGCCAGCGTGCGCAGCGACTGCGAGACGAACAGGTGCAGGGGGTGCGCAGCGTGGCGGTAGAGATCCAGCAGACCCAGCGCATGGTCCAGCACCTGCTGGTCCAGATCGGCGATGCGCCCGGCCGCTTCAGCCGCCGGGATCACCTGGCCGGCGGCCAGCACGCTGCCATCGGCCTGCCGCAGGCGGAGCAGCACCTGGTACTGCGCGGTGTTGCCGCCGGCGACGGCCACGATCGGCTGGTAGGCCAGTTCCAGTTGGCCTTCGAGCAGGGCCAGGTGCTCCTGCGCAGCCACGTCTTCGCGGCGCACATAGGCGGCCACGCCGGCGGTGAGCAGGCGCGCCTGCAGCGTGGTGCGTTCGACCGCTTCCAGTGCGCTGCCCGCATCGGGGAAGCCCGGCGAGAGCTGGGCATGGCCGACCACGCCGCGCAGGTGCACCGATTCGTCATCGCGGATCACGAAGGCGCGCGAGGAGAGCTGTTCGCGCAGCGCATGCGCCATCGCATCCAGCGTGTCCTCGTCGACATCGCGGGCCAGCACCAGGAAGCTGTTGTCGTTCAGGCGCGCCAGCAGGTGCGGGCGCGCGGCGTCGGCCAGGCGCTGGCCGGCCTGGGCCATCAGCCGTTCGAACGCGGCATAGCCATAACGCTCGCGCAGGCCGAGCGCGCTGGCGATCTCGATGAAGAACAGGCCGCCGCGATCGCGATGATTGAGCGACGCGCCGAGCTGCTGCATCACGTGGTGGCGGGTCGGCAACCCCGTTTCCGGGTTGTTGATGGCCGGTGCGCCATCGGTGCCCGCCTGCGAGGCGGCCTGCGCCCGTGCGCGGCGGATCCGGTTGGAGACCGCCGCGATCAGGTGGCGCGGGCGGATCGGCTTGCTGAGGAAGTCATCGGCGCCGCTGTCGAGCACTTCGAACTGACGCTCCGGATCCGGGTCGCCACTGAGGAACACGATCGGCAGCAGCTGCTGGCCGGGTTGCTGGCGGATCAGCGCGGTCAGGCGCATGCCATCCAGCCCGGGCAGGTGCAGGTCCATGAGGATCAGGTCGGGCCGATGCTCGATGATCGCCTGCTGCACGCCCTCGGCATCGCTGTGCACCAGTGCCTCCATGCCGGCACCGTGCAGCACGCTCTGCGCGAACAGGGCCTGCGAACGGTCGTCTTCGACGATCAGCACGCGGTACGGAGCGTCGATGCCCGGCGGCGGCAGGGTGCCGGCCTCGGCGTGCATCGGCGGCAGCAGCGGCGGCGGGCTGGCCGGCGCCGGCGTGAGCGCGACGACATTGCTGGGCGCCGCGGGAGCGGGCGAGGGCTGGCCCTGCCAGCGCTGCCAGTGGTCGGCCGGCGGCGTTTCAGCGCGCGCGGCGCGGGTGGATGCAACAACGTTGTCGTGAACGGCCATCAGTACTCCCAGTCTGCGCCGCAATTATGCGATGAACGCCCATGGGCAGGGCGCGCATTACCGTGGCAGGGTTCCCGGTTTGACCTGCGTCTGGCCGCTGTCGGCCTGACGCATCAGCCAGCGCATGCCTTTCCACAGCGTCCGCCAGATCATCCACACGATCAGCGCACCGATCAGGCTGCACGCCACCACCAGGATCAGCGCCAGCCACGGGTGCGCCAGCGCGAGTGCCAGCCCGCCGACCACCACGGTGTCCTCCGCCGCAGAGGCCATCCAGTTGCTGGCCGGTTCGGGCGAGGTGTTGAGCAGGGCACGGGTGCCGGATTTGAGTCCGTGGCTGGCCAGCGCGACGCCGGCCCCGGCGACCAGCGCGGTGCTGCTGAGCTCGCCGCTGGGCGAGAGCGTCGCGGCCGCCAGGAAGGCACCGGCCGGTACCCGGGCCAGGGTCTGGACCAGGTCCCAGACCGAATCGACCCCGGGAATCTTGTCGGCGAAGAACTCGGCGATGGCCAGCGCGGCCGAGGTGCCCAGCACCCACCACGATTCCGTGGCCTGCAGCGCAGGGGGCAGGTCGACCCAGCCGAGCAGCCCGGCCAGGCCGACGCCGAAAACGGTGAGGTAGACGCGGATGCCGGCCAGCCAGGCCAGCAGGATGCCGATCACGAACAGGTGGGCTTCGGTCATGGCACGCGCTCCGGCTGCAGAATGTGCACAGGCGCACACTATCGGGGATGACGTCCATGAACGCCACTGCCCCGATCCCGGGCCTGCGCGGACAAGGCCTTTTCCCTGACTTACACTAGCCCGTCGTTCCAGACAGGGGCCGTTGCGACAGCGCCCGCAGGCGCGGTCGCCCAGGACTGCCATGAATAAACCCGCACCTTCCCGCATCCAGATCCGCCGGCCGGGCATGCCGCCCGTGCAGGACCGCAAGCGCCTGCTGGTGCTCGGCGGGGCGTGGCTGCTGTCGCTGATCCTTGCCGTGCTGCTCGGCGCCTGGCTGGGCTCGCCCGGCGGCGACGTCGGCACCCGGCTCAAGGCTTCGGAGACCCGCAACGAGCGCCTGCAGCAGCAGCTCGTCGAACTGCAGCAGCGCCAGGCGACCCTGCAGGCTTCCGACCGCATCAGCCGCGCCGCCAACACCGAGGTCCAGGCCTCGCTGGGCGAGCGCGATGAAGAGATCGCCGGCCTGCGCGCCGATGTGGCCTTCTACGAACGGCTGGTCGGTGCGACCAGTCAGCGCAAGGGCCTGAACACCCATTCGGTGGAGTTTTCGCCGGAAACGGGCGGCACCTGGCAGTACGCCGTGGTGCTGACCCAGAACCTGAACCGCGGGGCGATCAGCCAGGGGCAGATGCGCTTCACGGTGGAAGGGGTCAAGGACGGCAAGCTGACCTCGGTCAGCTGGGACGAGCTGCACCAGCGCACCAAGGTGCCGGGCCAGGAGTATTCCTTCCGGTACTTCCAGCAGCTCACCGGCAGTGTGATGCTGCCGCAAGGCTTCACCCCGCAACGTGTGCGGGTCACGCTGGGATCGGGCGCGGGGGGCGCCACCCAGGTATTCGATTGGAAGCAGGCCGGAGCACCGGCGGCATCGGCAAAAGAAGGGGAGTAAGCCCATGTTTGGCAGCAACAAGTCCAACCGCGACGGACATCTGGTCGTGGACGCGCTGATCGGCGCGCAGGTGGTGATCCGCGGGGACGTGGAATTCAGCGGTGGCCTTTACGTGGAAGGCACCATCCTGGGCAAGGTGATCGCCCAGGACGGCGCCAGCAACGCCACCCTGACGGTGGCCGAGCACGGCGCCATCGAGGGCGAGATCCGCGCCCAGGTCGTGGTCATCAGCGGCCGCCTGGACGGGGACGTGCATGCCACCGAGCGGGTCGAGCTGACCCCGAGCGCCCGGGTGACGGGCAACATCCACTACCAGACGGTGGAAATGCACGCCGGCGCCCAGCTGACCGGCCGCCTGATCCACAGCTCGGCGCAGATGGCCCTGCCGCCGCCGTCCGGGGAAGCGGACGAGGGCAAGGGCAAGGACACCGCCGCCCGCAAGAAGCTGGCCGAGGCGATGGCCTGAACTTGAAAGCGTGCTCATCCGGCCCCATGCTGGGGACATGAGCACGCTTGTTTCCCTGCCCGGCGCACCCGCCGCCGCGCCGAACTACCAGTCCCTGGACCGTCCGCTGAACTTCACCGAGGCCGCTGCGGCCAAGGTCAAGGAGCTGATCCAGGAGGAGGGCAACGCTGCCCTCGCCCTGCGCGTCTACATCGAAGGCGGTGGCTGTTCCGGCTTCCAGTACGGCTTCGAGTTCGATGAGAACCGGGCCGGGGACGATCTGGCGGTGGATACCGCCGGCGTCACCCTGCTGGTGGATCCGCTGAGCCTGCAGTACCTGATGGGCGCCGAGGTGGACTACACCGAAAGCCTGACCGGCGCGCAGTTCGTGATCCGCAATCCGAACGCGAAGACCACCTGCGGCTGCGGCAGCAGTTTCAGCATGTGATGCGCGCGCAACCGGCGGAATGCCGGTTGCCGCTTGCCAGTCCCGCCGAATGTGGGCAGGCTCTTGCGATGTCAAATTTCTCTTCGCAGCTTTCCGGTTTCGCCTTCGTCAGCGAGCCGCTGGAGCGTGCCGATACCCTGCGCGATGACGCCGATGCGTTGTCGCGGCTGTGGCCGGACGCGCGCGTACTGATACTCGATCCGGATGGCACGGCCCTGGCCGGCGATGACGGTCAGCCGCTGCCACTGACCGGCGCCGATCTGGGCGGTGGCCCGGGCACCGCGATCTTCCTCGGCCTGCGTGGCGAGCAGGCATGGTTCTCGATGGAGGCCGCGGGTCTGTCGGTGACGGCGCCGCAGCGGGTCGACCTGCGCCAGTCCGCTGCCACCTGGTCCATCGCCGATTCCACTGCCTTCTGCTACGCCCGCGGCATGTCCTACTGGCAGTCGCGCACGCGCTTCTGCGGGGTATGCGGCGGCGCGGTGACCTTCAGCCGCAGCGGCTTCGTCGGCCGCTGCAGCCAGTGCGCCACCGAGCATTACCCGCGCGTGGATCCGGCGGTGATCGTCGCCGTCGAGAACCAGGGCCGGCTGCTGCTCGGCCGCCAGGCCAACTGGGCCCCGCGCCGCTATTCGGTGCTGGCCGGTTTCGTGGAACCCGGCGAATCGCTGGAGCAGACGGTGGTCCGTGAGGTCTTCGAAGAGAGCCGGGTGCGCGTGCGCGAATGCCGCTACCTGGGCACCCAGCCGTGGCCGTTCCCCGGCGCACTGATGCTGGGCTTCGCCGCCACGGCCGAAGACGACGTACCGACCGTGAACGGCGAGCTGGAAGATGCGCGCTGGTTCACCGCCGAGGAAGTGGGCGCGGCGCTGGCCCGGGATGTCGAGGACGACGGCGAAGGCATCCGCCTGTCCCCGCCGATCTCGATCTCGCGCAGCCTGATCGAGCACTGGTACCAGCAGCAGGTCGCCTGACCGTCGCGTGCCGTTGCCGCAGGCTGAACACGCGGCGCGGTACATTACCAACGGCCCGGGGAATTGCCGGGCCGCAAGGCATAGTAGCGGCGCGTTCCACGTCCCGAGCCGGAGGCTTACATGTTCACCACCCTGGTCGCCGTGCTGGTTGCCTTGGCCCTGGGCCATGTCGCGCCGGGCGCGGCCGTCGCGCTGCGGCGTTTCGGCCTCTACCGGCGCTGGCTGCAGTGGCTGGACCGGCATGCTGCCGAGGAGGGGATCTGGCGCGGCCGCAAGGGCGCCTGGCTGGCCGTGCTGCCGTTCGTGGCCGTGCTGGGCCTGCTCCAGTGGCTGTTCGATGACCGCGTCTACGGCCTGCCCTCGCTGCTGCTGGGCGTGCTGGTGCTGGTGGTGTGCTGGGGCCCGCGCGATCTGGACCGCGATGTCGAGGCGGTGATCGATGCCGATGACGCCCACGCGCGCCACCTCGCGATCACGCAGCTGCAGTCGGCCGGTGGCAGCCTGCACGAAGACGTGCCCTCGCTGGTCGAGGCCACCGTGCTCAACGCGCTGCGGCGCTGGTTCGCGGTGCTGTTCTGGTTCCTGCTGCTGGGCCCGGTCGGCGCGCTGCTGTATCGCCTGCTGGCCCTGCTCGCGGTGGGGGCGATGCGGTCGCTGGCCAGCGTGGAGGCGGTCGCCGGTGCGCGCGTGGTGCTGTCCTGGCTGGAGTGGCCGGTGGCGCAGCTGATGTCGCTGTCGATGGCACTGGTCGGCAATTTCGATACGGCCTTCAAGGCCTGGCGCGAGGCGCATGGCAACCAGTGGTCGGCCTCCACCCATTTCCTCGGCGCGGTCGCGCGGGCAAGCGTGAGTGCCGAACTGCGCGAGGACGCGCACGATTACAGCGATGCGGGCATGGTGCCGGTGTGGCGTCGCCTGCCGGAACTGCGCGATGCGATGAGCCTGGTGTGGCGCATGCTGCTGCTGTGGATGGCGGTGCTGGCGCTGCTGGTGATCGCCGGTTGGGTTACCTAGCCGTACCGGTCAGCCCGGCGCCAACCAGGTGAAGGGAACCCACGGCAGGTTGCGTGCGATCCAGTACGCGGGCAGCAGGACCAGCCAGAAGGCGGGCTTCATCAGCAGCGTGATCAACGGCCGCAGCGCGCGTGGCCGCCAGCCGAGTGCCCAACCGATCACCAGCGGGGCGATGGCCAGCATCAGCATGGCCAGCGGATTCATCGAGAACGCGGTGGCCACATCGCCATGGGCCAGCGCGTGCAGGGCACGCGTCAGCCCGCAGCCGATGCAGTAATAGCCGGTAACCGCCAGGAAGCTGCACGGCGGGAACGGACTGCTGGCGCTGTTGGGGTCGTAGTGCCGCAGCACCCAGAACCCCGCACCGGCCGCCACTGCGGCCGGTGGCAGCAACGCCAGCAACCAGCGCTTGCCGTGCAGCGCAGACATCAGCTGTTGCTTTCGATCTGCTGCTGGAACTGCTGCATCTGCTCCATGTAACCGTCCACGCCCATGAAGGCGAGCGAGATCACGAACAGCACGACGCCGGCGATCAGGAAGCCGGTGGTGACCCACGCCCAGATCTTGGCGTTCTTGGATGCACGACGCGCGCCTTCCAGGTCACCCTGGTTGAGCAGGCCGTTGACCTTGCTGGCGAACACGATCGCGACCACGCCGGTGACGATGCCCGGGAAGCTCAGGCACGACAGACAGCACACGAAGAACGCCAGGATGGTGACGACGATCGACCAGATCAGGTGATTTGGAACGCTGCCCGGGGCGGGCGGCAGGGGGGCGGTGGCATTCATCAGCGAAGCTCCATTTGCTTGGGTGGGTGTATCAGCGCGGGCGAGGTGCCCCGGGCGGTAATCTAACCGATGTGCCTGCATCCATGTATACGGTTACATGCAGGCAGGGCGGGGCTCACGCCTGATCGCCCCGAAGCTGGCGCACCTGCGTTTCCAGCATCGGGGCGGTCGCGACGTCGCCAGGGATCGGCTCAGACGCAACCACCTCGACGTGCGCACGGAAGCGGCGGGGCACGCGCATGCGGCCCAACCGCGTGTCGCGCCGGCTCCACATGCTCGACCACATCCCGCGCAGCGCCATCGGCACCACGGGGACGGGACGGCGCTCCAGGATCTTTTCCACGCCCGACTTGAACGCGCCCATCTGACCATCGCGGGTCAACGCCCCCTCGGGGAAGATGCAGACCAGCTCGCCCTCGGCCAGTGCCTTGTCCACTTCGTCGAACGCGGCTTGCATCAGCGCCGGATCCTCGCGCGCGCCGGCGATCGGGATCGCCTTGGCGGTGCGGAAGATCCAGCGCATCACCGGGATGTTGAAGATCTTGTAGTACATGACGAAGCGCACCGGCCGCGGGATCGTGGCCGACAGGATCAGCGCGTCCATGTAGCTGACGTGGTTGCACACGATCAGCGCCGCGCCCTCGTCCGGCACGTGAGCCTCGATCCCGTGCGGGCGCAGCCGGTACAGCGCACGCACCATCACCCAGCTGAGGAAGCGCATCAGGAATTCGGGCACGATCGTGAAGATGTAGATCGCCACCACCGCGTTGGCGATCGCCAGCGCCAGGAACAATTGCGGAATGGACCAGTCCAGCACGCGCTGGGTCAGCAGGCCAAGAACCGCCGCGAGCACGATGAAGCCGGAGTTCTGGATGTTGAGCGCGGCGAACACGCGCGACATCTCCGACTTGGCCGTGCGGCTCTGGATCAGGGCGAACAGCGGCACCACGAAGAAGCCGGTGAACAGGCCGATGCCGATCAGGTCGATGATGATGCGCGCGCTGCCGGGGGCCTGCACGAACTGCCAGATCGACAGCCCGGCGGCGGCCGATTCACCGACCCGCGCGAAGTACAGGTCGAGCATGAAGGCGGTCATGCCGAAGGCGCCGAGCGGCACCAGGCCGATTTCCACGGTGCGCCCGGACAGCTTCTCGCACAGCAGCGAGCCGGTGCCGGTGCCCAGCGAGAACAGCGCCAGCGCGAAGATGTACAGCGTGGAGCCGCCGCCCAGGTTCACCTCGGCGTAGGTGGGCAGCTGCGAGGTCAGCATGGTGCCGACGAACCAGAACCAGGATACGCCCAGGATCGCGTTGCGCACGGCCTTCTGTTTCTTGGCCATGCGCAGCACCGCCAGCGACTCGGGCAGCGGATTCCAGTTGATCTTCAGGTCCGGCGCGCCCGCATCGACCTTGGGAATCATCCGCGCGGTGAGGTTGCCCGCGATGGCGAGCACGATCACGGCCGTGGCCGCCACGATCGGGCCATGGCTTCCGGCCAGGGTGAAGATCAGGCCGCCGGCGATCATGCCGGTCAGGATCGACAGCGAGGTGCCCATCTCGACCAGGCCGTTGCCGCCGGTCAGTTCCTCGGGCTTGAGGATCGACGGCAGCACCGAGTATTTCACCGGCCCGAACAGGGTGGACTGCATGCCGGTGCAGAACAGCGCGACCAGCAGCACCGGCATGCTCTCGGTCAGGAAACCGAGCGCGGCCAGCGACATGATCGCGATCTCCATGGTGGTGGTGATCACGATCAGCCGCGATTTCTCCAGCTTCTCCGCGATCTGGCCGGCCAGCGCCGAGAACAGGAAGTACGGCAGGATGAAGATCGCCGGGGCCAGGTTGGTATACAGCGAGCGCTCTTCGATCGGCGTGCCGAGGAAGAACAGCAGCGCAATGATCGCCTGGCGGTAGACGTTGTCGTTGAACGCGCCCAGCGACTGGACGATGAAAAACGGCAGGAAACGGCGTTGCCTGAGCAGAGCGAACTGACTATGGCCGGACATGGAGACTCCTTGCGAACCGGCGCAGCCTAGCATTCTCCCTGTTGGCGCAGCATGGCAGCGCCGCGGGACGGTGCAGTATCGACCCACGGTCGATACCTACCGCAGCGTGCGCGCGGCCTCGTTGGCGGCACCGCGCAGCTTGGGCAGCAGGCGCAGCATCAGGCCCATCTGGGTGCGGATCAGCTGCAGCTTGGGCGGCATGTCGTCCGGGATCTGCTCCAGCTGCTCGGCCAGGGCGCGGTCGCCGTCGTTGGCATCTTCGGCCACCGGCTCGCGCTGCTGCAGCGCGGTGGCGATCTGCTGCATCGCCTGTTCGACGCGTTCCCCACCGGACAGCGCCAGCGGATCCTGGCCGTAGCTGTCCAGCTGGGTGCGGTGGGCGCCCAGCGCGGAGAGATGTCCGAGCAGGGTGTTGGACAGCGCCAGGAAGCGGAAGCCGGCATCCAGGTTGCGGCGTACGTGGCCGGGCTCGCGCAGCATGTTCGACAGTGCCGTGGACAGCGCCGCATCGGCGTTGTGCATGTCGCGCCGCGCGATCCGGTAAGCGAGATCGTCCTGCATGCCGCTGCCGTACTGGCCGAGCACCGCGTGCAGGTACTTCGCGCAGTTGTCGAGCACGCGCGCCATCACCAGGTTCAGGCGGCGACCCTGCCAGTCGGGCAGGATCAGGAACGCGGCGGCCGCGGCGATCGCGCAGCCCAGCAGCGTATCCACCAGCCGCGGCCAGATCAGCAGGAAGCCATCGCCGATCAGGTTGAAGCAGGTCAGCGCCATCACCGTGATCGCCGCAGAGGCCACCAGGTAGCGATCGCTGCGGGTGAAGAAGAACAGCAGCGCCGAGAGCAGCGCGATCAGCAGTTCGATGCGCAGGTCCTGGAACAGCTGCATCAGCGCCCAGGTCAGCACCAGGCCGATCAGCGTGCCGGCGATCCGCTGCGCCAGCCGCTGGCGGGTCGCGCCGAAATGCGGACGACACACGAATACGATGGTCAGCAGGACCCACGAGCCGTTCTGGGCGTTGAACAGGCGGATCGCGGCGAAACCGACGATCAGCGCCAGCGCCATGCGCAGGCCATGCCGGAACAGCACCGAGCCGGGGGTGAGCTGCTGGCGGATGCGCACGCCCATGTCGCGCAGCGTGTGCGGGTTGGTATCGCGCAGGCGGGTATCGACGTTGTCCAGGGTGGACTCGGACTTCTCCGCCTCGGACAGGCGGCGTTCGATGCTCTGCAGGTTGTGGCCGAGCAGTTCCAGCGAGGCCAGCAGGCGCTGCCACTGCGGGTTGTGCTGGGCGCGCAGCCAGGTCAGTGAATCCGTGAGATCGGCAGTGGCCTGCTTGGTGCGCTCGCCGTACTGGAACGGCTGGCGCAGGCGGATGGCCTGGCCGAGGTTGGCGCAGGCCTCGCCCTGCAGCGCGAGCAGGCGCTGGCAGCGGTACAGCACGTCGCTGTGGAAGAACGCCTCGGTGAGCGCGCCATACGGATAGTGCGAGGAACTGGCGCGTTCGTGGAAGTCCTGCGCCATGTAGTACAGCCGCAGGTACAGGCCGGACTGCACGCCGGGCCGGCCGGAGCGGCCGAACCGGGCCAGGATCGCGGTCTTGGCGATGTTCAGCGCCTCGACCACGCGCCGGTTCTGTTCGGCCAGCGCCAGCTGGCGCTTCTGCACGTCGGCATCGCGGACCGGTTCGAACAGATCGGCCTTGAGCTGCAGGTAACGGCCCAGTTCCAGGTACAGGCGCGCCACGCGCTCGCGCACCGGCCGATTGGCGAACAGGGCCGTCCACAGGATCGAGAGCAGGGCGTACCAGGCCGCACCGGCCAGCAGGTGACTGACCGCGTTGATGGCCTGGGACAGGTCGGCCGCGCCGTGCTGTTCCAGCCCGATCATGGTGTAGATGGCCAGCGTCACCGTGGCCTGCGCGATGGAGGCATAGCGCTCGCCCAGTGCGCCGAGCAGGGTCAGCCCGAAGGTGGCTGCCGCCAACGCGGTGATGAACCACCACGGATGCGGGAACAGCAGCACTACCGCGGCCGCCGCGGCCACGAAGCACAGCAGCGACAGCGCCACCGATTTGATCCGCCCCCACCAGTTGTCGTCGGTCTCGGCGATCGCACTGGCGATGATGCCCAGGAACACGCCGGGCAGGGCGGGCAGCTGGTCCAGGTACCAGCACAGTCCCATGGCCGCGGACAGCGCGATGAACACCCGCAGGCCATAGCTGGCCTTTTCATGCGCCCACAGGCGGCTGACGCGGGTTTCGAACGAAGGCATGGCGACTCGGCGGAAGAGAGGCCGCCATTATTGCCGGTGCGGGGTGAAGGGGACACCTTTACGTGGGTTGGAATGGCGCCGGTAGTGCCGGCCGCTGGCCGGCTCCCCACAATGCCGAGGAGCCGGCCAGCGGCCGGCACTAGCTGTGTGTTTCCGGTTACATGTCGAAGCGCACGCTTACCGCGAAGGTTCGTGGCAGGCCCACGCCTGCATTGGACCAGTACGTCCGGTTGGCGAGGTTCTCCACGCCGGCGCGCCAGGTGACGGGGTGGCCGGCGGCCTGCATGCGATAGCCCACGCCGGCGTTGACCAGCGTGTAGTCGGGCAGCTTGAGGGTGTTGTCGGCGTCGTAGTAGACGTCGCCGTAGTAGCGGGCCAGCGCATACACGCTCAGCCCCTCGACCTGCGGGACGCTGTAATCGGCATGCAGCACGCCCTGCCAGCGGGCGGCGCCGACGGTACGGTTGCCTTCCTGGGCGGCGCTGCCCGGGGAGAGCTTGTCGTAGGTCGGGTCCAGCCAGGTGACGCCGCCGCCTAGGGTGAACGCATCGGTCAGGCGCACGTCGGCGCTGGCTTCCACGCCTTCGTAGAGGGTGATGCCGTCCTGCACCAGCCGCTTGCCGGCGGAGGTGATCAGATCGATGTTCGCGCCACGCTCCAATCGGAAGGCGGCCGCATTCGCGCTCCAGCGGGGGTACTCGATCTTGGCGCCGAACTCGTACTGCTTGCTGATGGTCGGGTCGAGCACGTCACCGGCGTTGATGTAGTCGCTGCCCACGCGGCTGCCGGCTTCCAGCGATTCGACGTAGCTGGCATACAGCGTCACCGCATCGGCCGGTTTGTACATCAGGGCGTAGGTCGGGGTGATCGGATAGGTGTGGTACGCGCCCTTGTTCTCGAAGTCGTTGTAGCGCGCACCGGCCAGCAGCGACCAGCCATCGGCGAAGCTGACGGTGTCGCTGACGAACACTGCCTGCTGCACGGTCTCGCTGCCGCGCGCCAGCACGCGGGAGCCTACCGCGTCGTGGCGCAGGGTCGGGCGCTGGTAGATGTTGCCGCGACCGAGGGTGTTCCATTCGTACGGGCGGTCCCAACCCAGCCCGGTCTGGTGGGAGACGCCGGCAACGACCTGGTGCGACAGCGGGCCGGTCTGGAAGCGGCCCTGCACGAGGGCCTGGGCCAGTTTCCACTCGCTCTTGCCGCCGAGCTCGTAAGTGTTGACGTCGTAATCGCCGTTGACGTCATCGATGTAGGCGAAGATCTTGTTGACGTCGTTCCAGGAGGTGGTCACGCCATAGCTCAGGCTGGCTTTCCAGTCGCTGTTGATCTGCCAGTCCAGGGCGGTGGAGAGCAGGCTGGAGCGGGTGTCGTAGTAGCTGCCGTCGATGCTGTTGTCGATGTCGCCGGCAAGCGGACGCGGCAGCCCGGTCAGGCCGATGAAGTAGTACTGCGGGGATTCGTTGCCGAGATCGCGCGACTGGAACACGCCATCGAAGCTCCAGGTGAGGCGGTCGCTCAGGCGCGCGTCCAGCGACAGCGCACCAACCTTGCGGTCCACGTCGCCACCGTTGAAGGTCTCGCCCTTCTCCTGGTAGGCATTGAAGCGGTAGCCGAACATGTCCTCGTTGCCGAAGCGCCCGCCCACATCGACCTGGCCGCTGACGATGCCGGCCTCGCGCCAGCCGAGCTGTGCCGACAGCGTGGTGATCTCGGTGGGCTTCTTGGTGACGTAGTTGACGATGCCGCCGGGCTGGCCGAAGCCGTACATAAAGCCGCCCGGACCCTTCAGCAGTTCCACCTGCTCCATGACTTCCAGTGGCCACTCGGTGCCCCACGAGGACACCTGCAGGCCGTTGACGCGGTAGCTGTCGTAGCTCAGGTCGATGCCGCGGTTGCGGATCGGCGAGCTCCAGCCGCTGGCATAGGCGCTGACCTGGGTGACCACCGAGGGGTCGGTCAGGAAGGCCTCGCCGAGCGAGACCACCTGGCGCTTCTCGATGTCTTCCCGGCCCACCACCGAGATCGCGAACGGGGTGTCGCGCACGGCGCGGTCACCCAGGGCGCCGGTGCCGGTGTGGGTGCGTTCGGCGGTGACCTTGATGGCATCCAGGTCGGTGGCGGAGCGCGCCCGGGCGCCGCCGTCGGGCGCGGACTGGGCATGGACGGCGCAGGCGAGCGACAGCGCAACGGCCAACGTGGCCAGGCGGGGCAGGGAGGACGACAGCATCGATGGGTTCCTTGGCGGACAGCACAACGCCGTCCGCGATCTACAGAGGGCGGGGAAGGGTCGATGGCTGGATCGCGCAGGCTGGCCGGGAACCGGCAGCGGGGGCATCGCAGAGGGCGATGCAGGACCGTGGCTGGATGAGAATTGTTGTCGTTTTGTTACATGGCGTCAAACCGGGGCGTACCTACCTGACGTACCGACCAACGGTCGGTACCTACCGGGCGATGGCGCTGCGCTTCAGGGCCCGCTTCTCGCGGCGCCGCGCCCGACGGGCCACCCAGCGCTCACGCAGGCACGAGAAGATCACGTACAGCGCCGGGGTGCTGAGCAGGGTCAGGCTCTGCGAGAACAGCAGGCCACCGATCATCGCGATGCCCAGCGGGCGGCGCAGCTCGGAGCCTTCGCCGAGGCCAATCGCCAGCGGCACCGCCGCCAGGATCGCCACCATGCTGGTCATCATGATCGGGCGGAAGCGCACGATGCTCGCTTCGCGTGCCGCTTCCAGCGGGGTCTTGCCGTGCTCGCGCTGCGCCACCACCGCGAAGTCGATCATCATGATCGCGTTCTTCTTGACGATGCCGATCAGCAGCACCAGCGCGATCATCGAGATCACCGACAGCTCGGTGTTGGTGCCGTACAGCGCCAGCAGCGCGCCCACGCCCGCCGCCGGCAGCGTGGAGAGGATGGTGACCGGATGGATCAGGCTCTCGTAGAGCATGCCCAGCACCAGGTAGACGGTGATGATCGCCGCCATCACCAGGATCAGCATCGCCATCGGGTCCGAATCGAAGCCGAAGCCCGCGTCCTCGGCCAGGCGGATGTCGCCGGGCATGCGCATGCCGTTGACCGTACTGTCGATGATGGCCTTGGCCTCGCCCATGCTGGTGCCGGGGGCGAGGTTGTAGCTCAGCTCCATCGTGGTGTACTGGTTTTCGTGGGTGATCTGCGACGGCGCCAGCCCCGGCACCTGCTCGGCCACGGCCGTGATCGGCACCATCTCGCCATTGCCGGCGCGCACATGGATCTGGTCCAGCGCCCCCGGTGTCGCGGTCTGTTCGGGCAGGGCGTTGACCACCACGCTGTACTGGTTGATGTCCGAGTAGATCGTGGAGATCTGGCGCTGGCCGAAGGCACCGTACAGCGCGCCGTCGATCGCACCGACCGACACACCCAGCCGTGCGGCCTTGGCGCGGTCGATCACGATGTTCTGGCGCAGGCCCGCAGCGTCCACGTCGGTGCCGACGTCGGCCAACTTCGGGTTCTTCTTCAGCGCGGCCTGCAGCTTGGGCAGCCATTCCTGCAGCTGGGCCAGGTCGTTGCCCTGCAGCGAGACGCGGTACTGCGCACCCTGGCTGGCACCGCCGCCATCGTTGCTGGGCAGGTCCTGGATCGCGCGCAGGCGCAGCTGCAGGTCCGGGTAGCGGTCGGCCTTCGCGCTCAGGCGGGCCAAGGCCTGCGCGGTGGTCTCGCGGCGGCCGTCCTTGCGCGACTTCAGTTCGACGTTGAACTGCGCGCTGGACCCCTGGCGGCCACTGCCCAGGCGCACGCCTACGGTCTTCACCGCCGGGTCGGCCATCAGCATGTCTGTGATGCGGCGCTGGCGGTTGACCATGTCTTCGAAGGAGACGGTCGCGCTGGAATTCGCGCGGCCCCAGATCAGGCCGGTGTCCTGGGCCGGGAACGCGCCCTTCTTGACCGCACCGAACAGGAACACCGTCGCACCGATCAGCAGCAGCGGGGTCAGCGACAGCAGCAGCGCGTGGCGCAGCGAGAAGTCCAGCAGCGTCACGTAGATGCGCAGCATGCGGTCGTGGCCGGCATCGAGCAGGCGGCCGAAGCGGCTCGGTGCGCCGGCATCGGCATGCGCACTGAGGAAGCGGCTGCACAGTGCGGGCGTCAGGGTCAGCGAGATGATCATCGAGACCACGATGGCCGCGACCAGGGTGACGGTGAACTCCCGGAAGAACGCGCCCATCATGCCCTTGGCAAACAGCAGCGGGATGAACACGGCCACCAGCGAGGCGGTGATCGAGACGATGGTGAAGCCGATCTCGCGCGCGCCGGTGAGGGCGGCCTGCATGCGCGTCATGCCCTCGTCGAGGTGGCGCATGATGTTCTCGATCACCACGATCGCATCATCGACCACGAAGCCGATCGCGATCACCAGCGCCAGCAGGCTCAGGTTGTTCAGGGTGAAGCCCAGCACGTACATCACCAGCGCCGCGCCGGCCAGCGACAGCGGCACCGTCACCGCGGCGATCAGGGTCGGGGCGAGCCGGCGCAGGAACAGCGCCATGGTCAGCACCACCATCGCCAGTGCGATCAGCAGGGTGATCTGCACTTCATGCAGCGAGGAGCGGATGGTCGGGGTACGGTCGAAATACGGGGTCAGCGTGGTGCCCGGTTCCAGATAGTCGCGCAGGGTCGGGATCTGCGCCTTCACCCGGTCCACGGTTTCCACGATGTTGGCGCCGGCGCGGGTGAACACGTACATCACCACCGCCGGTTTGTGGTTGAACCACGCGGCCTGGTAGGCGTCCTGCTGCCCGTCGTAGACGTTGGCGACGTCCTGCAGGCGGATCACGCGGCCATCGTCGGCGGTCTTGATCACCAGCTGGGCGAAATCGGCCGCGCGCGCGACGGAGTCGTTGGCGATGATCGCGGTGGTGGTGTTGCCATCGGTGAGGAAGCCGGTCGGCGAGGTCACGTTGGCGGCGCGCACGGCGTTGCGCAGGTCATCGGCGGTCAGGCCGAGCGCGTTCATCAGGCGCAGGTTGACGTCCACGCGCACGGCCGGCGTGGAGGCGCCGGCGATATCCACCGAGGACACGCCGGTGATCTGGCGGATGCGCTGGGCCAGCAGCGAATCGGCCACGTTGTAGAGGTCGTCGGCCGACTGCGTTTCCGAGGTCAGGGCGATCGCGATGACCGGATCGTCGTTCGGGTTCGCCTTCTGGAACATCGGCGTGCCCAGCCCGGCGGGCAGGTCGGACTGCGCCGAGTTGATCGCGGTCTGCACGTCCAGCGCGGCCGAATCGATATCGCGGTCGCTCTGGAAGATCATGAAGACCAGCGAGCTGCCTTCCGAGCTGGACGAGCGCATGCGGTCGATGCCCGGCAGCTGGCCGAGGTGGCGCTCCAGCGGCGCGGTCACCGTGGAGGCCATCGTCGTGGCATCCGCGCCGGCCTGATTGGCGTGCACGAAGATCACCGGGATCTGGATGTTCGGCAGCGCCGACACGCCCAGCTGCAGATAGCAGATCACCCCCACCACGAACAGGCCGATGGCCAGCAGGGCGGTGCCGATCGGGCGGCGGATGAACGGGCCGGAGATGTTCATCGAACGCCTCCGCAGCGGTCTGCGGTGCTCATCATCACGCCTGCGGCTCCCGCACCGGGCCATGGCCGTGGCGCAGCGCGCGCTGTTCGCGCCGCTGGCGCAGGCGCTCGGAGAAGCGTTCCATGTACAGGTAGATCACCGGCGTGGTGTACAGCGTGACCAGCTGCGACAGCAGCAGGCCGCCGACGATGGCGATGCCCAGCGGACGACGCAGTTCCGAGCCGATGCCGGTGCCCAGCGCCAGCGGCAATGCACCGAGCATCGCGGCAGCGGTGGTCATCATGATCGGGCGGAAGCGCAGCAGGCAGGCACGACGGATCGCTTCGTGCGCGTTGGCCCCGGTGCGGCGGGCCTCGATCGCGAAGTCGACCATCATGATGCCGTTCTTCTTGACGATGCCGATCAGCAGCACGATGCCGACGATGCCATCCACCGACAGCGGCAGCCCGCACACCATCAGCGCCAGCAGCGCGCCGACGCCGGCCGGCGGCAGGGTGGAGATGATGGTGAAGGGGTGGATGTAGCTCTCGTACAGCACGCCCAGCACGATGTAGATCAGCACCAGCGAGGCGAGCAGCAGCCACACCACGTCGGTCTGGCTGCCGGTGAACTCGGCGGCCTTGCCGATGAACTGCGCGTGCACCTGCGAAGGCATGTCCAGGCTGGCCTTGGTCTCTTCGATCGCCTTCACCGCATCGGACAGCGAGTAGCCCGGCGCGATGTTGAACGACACCGTGACCGCCGGCAGCTGCTGCTGGTGGCTGACCACCAGCGGGGTGCTGGTGACCTTGCCCTCGGCCAGCGCGGCCAGCGGAATGATGTTGCCGGCGCCGACCGGGATGCCGGTGTTCTGCGCGCCGATGCCGGTGGCGGTGGACGAGTTGGACGAGGTCACCTGGCCGAAGTTGGTCGCATTGCTGCCGGTCAGCGCGCCGGCGCCGTTGGAGGCGACCGCCAGCTGGTTCATCAGCGCGGTGCTGGTGCGGAACTCCGGCGCCACTTCCAGCACCACGCGGTACTGGTTGAGCTCGGTGAAGATGGTCGAGATCTGGCGTTGGCCGAAGGCGTCGTACAGCGTGTCGTCGATGGTCTGCATCGGCACGCCGAGCACGCTGGCCTTGTCGCGGTCGATGGTCAGCTCGAGCGCGCGGCCCTGGTTGGACAGGTTGTTGTCCACGTCGGCCAGTTCCGGGCGCTGGCGCAGCGCTTCGGTCATCCGCGTGGCCTGCAGCGCGACCTGGGCGCTGTCCACGTCCGACAGCGAATACTGGTACTCGGTGGCGGCCACGCGGGTATCCAGGGTGACGTCCTGCACCGGCTTGAGGTACAGCGCCACGCCGGGGATGCCGGCCACGGCCTTCTGCAGGCGCGGCAGGATCTCATCCAGCCCGTCGCGGTCGCCGCGCTCCTTCAGCACGATCGACAGCTGGCCCTGGTTGAGCGTGGGGTTCATGGTGCCGGCGCCGATGAAGGCCGACACGCCGGTCACCGCCGGGTCGCTGCGCAGCGCTTCGGCCACGGCCTTGGTGCGCTGCTCCATCTGCGGGAAGGCGATGTTCTGGTCGGCCTGGACCACGCCGGTGATCAGGCCGGTGTCCTGCTCGGGCAGCAGGCCCTTGGGGATCACGATGTAGAGCAGCACGGTCAGCACCAGTGCGCCGGCGGCGACGGCCAGGGTCAGCGGCTGATGCTCGAGCACCCAGTCCAGGCTGCGTTCGTACAGGCCGACGGTGCGCGACCACACGGTGGTCTTGCCGGCCGCGGCCGCCCGCTCATGCGCGTCTTCGCCTTCGGGCAGCGCATCGGGCTTGAGCAGGTAGGCGCACATCATCGGGGTAAGCGTCAGCGAGATCAGCATCGACAGCGTCACCGCGATGCTCAGCACCCAGGCGAATTCGTGGAACAGCCGGCCGGTGACACCGGGCATCAGCAGCAGCGGCAGGAACACCGCCACCAGCGAGATGGTCAGCGAGAGCACGGTGAAGCCGATCTGCTGCGCACCGATCTCGGCCGCCTCGGGTCCGCTCTTGCCCTGTTCGATGTAACGCACGATGTTCTCGATCATCACGATCGCATCGTCGACCACGAAGCCGGTGGCCACCACCAGCGCCATCAGCGATAGGTTGTCCAGCGACATGCCGGCGAAGGCCATCACGCCGAAGGTGCCGGCCAGCGACAGCGGCACCGCCACCGAGGGAATGATGGTCGCCCACAGGCGGCGCAGGAACACGAAGATCACCGCGACCACCAGGCCGATGGTGAGGATCAGGGTGAACTGCACTTCATGCACCGAGGCGCGGATGGTCTCGGTACGGTCGTTGAAGATCTCCAGGTGCACATCGGCCGGCAGCACGTTCTGCAGCTGCGGCAGCAGCGCACGGATGCGCTCGACCGTCTGCACGATGTTGGCGCCGGGCTGGCGGCGCACTTCCAGCAGCACCGCCGGCTTGCCATCGGCCCATGCGGCCAGCTGGTCGTTCTCCACGCCGTCGACCACGTTGGCGACGTCGGACAGGCGCACCGGGCGGCTGTTCTTGTAGCTGATGATGGTGTCGCGGTACTCGGCGGCGCTGGTCAGCTGGTCGTTGGTGCCGATCGAGTAGGACTGGGTCTTGCCGTTGAGCGAGCCCTTGGGCGCATTGACGTTGGCCTGGGTCAGCGCGCTGCGCAGGTCTTCCAGGGTCAGTCCCATGTTGGACAGCTGCGCCGGATTGACCTGGATGCGCACGGCCGGGCGCACGTTTCCGGCGATGGACACCAGGCCCACGCCCTGCACCTGCGACAGGCGCTGGGCGAGGATGGAGTCGGCGTAGTTGTTGACGTCGCGCAGCGGGCGCGTGTCGGAGGTCAGCTTGAGGGTGACGATCGCCGCGTCGGCCGGGTTCACCCGGTTGTAGACCGGCTGGTAGGGCAGCGAGGAGGGCAGGGTGGCCTGGCGGATCGCGGCCTGCACGTCCTGCGCGGCGATGTCGATGTCGCGGTCCATCGAGAACTGCAGGATGATCGTGGACAGCCCCGCCGACGAATCGGAGGTCATGATCTCCAGCCCGGAGATCTGCCCGAACTGGCGCTCCAGCGGTGTGGTCACCAGCGACGCCATGGTGACCGCGTTGGCGCCGGGGTACTGGGTGGTCACCACCAGGCTGGGCGCGTCGATCTCGGGCAGTGCCGACACCGGCAGCTGGCGGTAGCCGAGGATGCCGAGCAGCAGCAGGCCCGCCATCAGCAGCGAAGTGGCGATCGGGCGGCGGATGAAAATCGTCGAAAAGCCCACGGGCGGGTCCTTGCTGGTGCGTCGTGCTGCGGTGGATCAGGCGAACGCCGGCGGGTGCGCCGGCGTCAGGTACGTGGGGCCGGCACGATCAGCGCGGACCGCCGCCGCGGCGTCCACCGCCACCCTGCTGCTGGGCGGCCTTGAGCTCGGCTTCGGTCGGCGCGGCCGGGGTTTCGCCCGGCTTGAGCGCGGTGACCTTGGCGCCCGGCTTGAGCCGGAACTGGCCTTCGCTCACGACCCGCTCGCCGCCCTTCAGGCCCTCGGTGATCTGCACCTGGCTGTCGCCGACTTCCACGCCGCTCTTGACCGTCTGCATGGCCACGGTGCTGTCCGGCTTGACGATATAGACGTACTCGCCATCCGGCCCGCGCATCACGGCCTGGGTCGGGATGACCACGCCGCCGGCGATGGTGCGCAGCTGCATGCGGACGTTGACGAACTGGCCCGGCCACAGCGCATTGTCTTCGTTGTCGAACAGGGCGCGCGCGCGGAAGGTGCCGCTGTCGCTGCTGATCTGGTTGTCGACCACGTCGAGCTTGCCGCCATCGGTGAGCACGTGCGCATCGTTGCGGTCCAGCGCGGCGATATCCACCGCGCCGGCGGCCTGGGCCTGGCGCACGGCCGGCAGCTGGCGCTCGGGCAGGTTGAACACCACGTGGATCGGATGGATCTGGGTCAGCGTCACCAGCGCGGTGCCGGCGCTGACGATGTTGCCGGCATCGACCGCGCGGATACCGGCGATGCCGGAGATCGGCGCGGTGACGCGGGTGTACTGCAGCTGCACCTGGGCGGCGCGCATGCTGGCCTCGTTGGCGGCCACGGCACTCTCGAACTGGGCGACCTGGTTGCGCTGGGTATCCAGGTCGGTCCTGGCCACGTACTGGCGGTACTCGGGCGAATTGGAGCGCTGGTAGTTGGAGCGCGCGGTGGCGAGCTGGGCCTGGTTCTGGCGCTTGGCCGCCGCGGCCTCGTCATAGCTGGCCTGCAGGGTGCGCGGATCGATCTGCGCGAGCAGGTCGCCCTTCTTCACTTCCTGGCCTTCCTTGAAGTTCAGGCTGATCAGCTGGCCGCCTACCTGCGGGCTCACCGTGACGGTGTTCATCGCCGCGACCGTACCCAGCGCGCTGGCATAGACCGGTACGTCCTGGCGGACCGCATCGATCACCGTGACCGGCACCGGGCCTGCATTGGCCGGATCAACGCCCTGCCGCCCTTCGGCTGCCGGACCCGCCGCATCCCCCTTCTTGCCACCCATCAGGCGCACGCCGACAACGGCAACCACCAGCACTGCGACCACCAGCAGCACGATCTTCCAGAAACGCGACATTCAATAACTCCTGAGGGGGCTGGCGGAGGGCGGCGGGGGCCCCGGTTGGCTAGGCGCAAAGCATACCCGTCGCCCGGGGGCTTTCATGCATGACGGATGGGACGGGCGATCAGACCGGATGTGACGGGTGGGGTTCCCTGCATGAACGTCTGCCGGGGCAGAAAGTTACAGCGTGATCGGCGCCGATGCCCTACATTCAGGTTCGACCGCCGCCCTGATCCGTGGAGACCCTCGATGCCCCGTCTGTCGCTGTTGATGTCCGCCCTGCTGCTGGCCGCCCCCGGCCTGGCCGCCGCCGCCCCCGCCGAACGCCCGGAAGTGGCCGCCGCCGCGACCCGCCTGAAGGCCCAGGTGATCGACTGGCGCCGCGACTTCCACCAGCACCCGGAGCTCTCCAACCGCGAAGAGCGCACCTCGGCCAAGGTCGCCGAGCGCCTGCGCGCGATGGGCCTGAAGCCGCAGACCGGCATCGCCCACCACGGCGTGGTGGCGATCATCAAGGGCGGCAAGCCGGGCCCGCGGATCGCCCTGCGCGCGGACATGGACGCGCTGCCGGTGACCGAGCAGACCGGCCTGCCGTTCGCCTCCAAGGCCACCAGCACCTATCGCGGCGAAACCGTCGGGGTGATGCACGCCTGCGGCCACGATGCCCACACCGCCACCCTGCTGGGCGTGGCCGATGCGCTGGTGAAGATGCGCGCGAACCTGCCCGGCGAAGTGATGCTGATCTTCCAGCCCGCCGAGGAAGGCGCGCCGCCGCCGGAAGAGGGCGGTGCGGCGTTGATGCTCAAGGAAGGCCTGTTCAAGGACTTCAAGCCGGAGGCGGTGTTCGGCCTGCATGTGTTCTCCAGCGTGCCGGCCGGCCAGATCGCGGTGCGTGGCGGCCCGCTGATGGCCGCGTCGGACCGCTTCGGCATCAAGGTGATCGGCCGCCAGACCCATGGCTCGGCGCCGTGGAACGGAGTGGACCCGATCGTGGCCACGGCCGACCTGGTCGGCACCGCACAGACCATCGTCAGCCGCCGCGCCAACCTGTCCAAGCAGCCGGCCGTGGTGACCTTCGGCGCGATCAAGGGCGGCATCCGCTACAACATCATCCCCGATGAAGTGGAAATGGTCGGCACCATCCGCACCTTCGACGAGGGCATGCGCCAGCAGATCTTCGCCGACCTGCGCAACGTGGCCGAGCATACCGCCGCCGCCCATGGCGCCAAGGCGGAAACCGAGATCTACGAGTCCGAGGGCAACCCGGCCACGGTCAACGATCCGGCACTGACCGCGCGGATGCTGCCGAGCCTGCAGGCCGTGGTGGGCGAGGGCAACGTCTACGAGCCGCCGCTGCAGATGGGCGCGGAGGACTTCTCGCTGTACGCCCAGCAGGTGCCCGGCATGTTCTTCTTCGTGGGCTCGACCAGCGAAGGGATCGATCCCGCCACCGCGCCGGCCAATCATTCGCCGAAGTTCCTGCTCGATGAGAAGGCGCTGGACGTGGGCCTGCGCGCGCTGCTGCAGGTGAGCCTGGATTATCTGAACGGGGCGCCGGCCGAGGCGCCTGGCGCAGGCTGACGTCAGCGGACGCCGGTAGACGGTAGGTCCCGGCCGTTGGCCGGGGCGACAACCGGCCCGGGGGTGAGGGTTCCGATCCTCCCGCCGACGGGGAACGCCAGCACCCGGTCGTGATGGCTTTTCGTTTTCTCCGCCGGACGCCGGACGCCTGCCGGCGTAAAATGGCGCCATGAATACCCCCCAGGACTCCAGCCTCGGTCGCGAGGTGGCTTACCCGTCGCAGTACGATCCCGGCCTGCTCTTTCCCATCCCGCGCCGTGGCGCCCGCGAGGAGATCGGCCTGGACGAGGCGGCACTGCCGTTCGTCGGCCATGACCGCTGGCAGGCCTACGAGCTGAGCTGGCTGGACGGTCGCGGCAAGCCGCACGTGGCGGTCGCTACGGTCAGCGTGCCGTGCACCTCGCCGAACCTGATCGAATCCAAGTCGTTCAAGCTCTACCTCAATTCCCTCAACAGCACGCGTTTCGACGATGACGCTGCCGCACGGCGGTGCATCACCCGCGACCTGTCGGCCTGTGCCGGCGCGGTGGTGACCGTGGTGTTCGGCGTGCCGCCGCTGGTGGAAGACGCCGAAGGCGAATCGCTGGACGAACGCGATGTCGCCATCGAGCGCTACGGCCCGCCCGCACCGGAATTCCTGTTCGCCGACGCGGATGAGGTGGTGACCGAGACGTTGAGCTCGGCCCTGCTGAAGTCCAACTGCCCGGTCACCGGCCAGCCGGACTGGGCCAGCGTCAGCGTGCGCTACCGCGGCCCGAAGATCGACCGCGACGGCCTGCTCAAGTACCTGATCAGCTACCGCGAACACGCCGAGTTCCACGAGCAGTGCGTGGAGCGGATCTTCAGCGAGATCACCCGGCGCTGCCAGCCGCAGTGGCTGGAGGTGGAAGCGCGCTACACCCGTCGCGGCGGGCTGGACATCAACCCGTGGCGGGCCAGCCCGGGCATCGCCGCCCCGGCCCGCACCGTCCGTGACCTGCGCCAGTAGGCATCGACCATTGGTCGCTGCGCCCCGTCTGTCAGGTTCCGCGCGTCTTCACATCCACGCCATGCCCCATTAACAAAGGCTGTGACACCGTGCCTCCCATGTCGTCAATCAAGACGGGAGTGTATGGATGAGTACCGATAAGAAAGTCGACTTTTCCGGTGTCAGCGCCAGCGTTGATACCACCGCGCAGAAAGTCGATCAGGTCGATTTCTCGGGCGTGACCGCCTCGGTGGATACCACCGCTGAGAAGGTCGGAGGCACCTACACGGTGCAGAAGGGCGATTCGCTCTCGAAGATCGCCAAGCAGGAACTGGGCGATGGCAATGCGTGGAAGCGCATCTTCGAGGCCAACCGCGACGTGCTGGACGACCCCGACAAAATCCAGCCGGGCCAGATCCTGAAACTGCCGCCCAAAGCCTGATCCGCTGCACTGCCCACCATTCCACAGGGAGCAACCTCCATGAAGAAGTCGTCCATCAGTACTGCCGTTCTCGCCGCGCTTCTGGCCACCGTGGCCCTGGCCGGCTGCAAGAAGAAAGAAGACACCGCCGACAACAACGCGCAGCCGGCCGCGACCGCGCCTGCCGCCCCGGCCCCGATGACCGAAGCCGCACCGCAGCCGATGACCGCTGCAACCGGCGTGGTGGTCTCTTCGGTCACCGTCGGCAAGACCGCCGCAGCGGACAAGACGGTCACCTCGACCGCGCTGTTCGCGCCGAAGGACGACATCATCGTGTCGATCCGCACCGATGGCAGCGCCACCAACGCCAACGTGGCCGCCAAGCTGACCTTCCAGAACGGCCAGGTCGCCGGTGAGCAGAACCAGGTGGTGAACACCACCGGTGCCGAGACCACCAACATCGCCTTCAAGAATGCCAATGGCTGGCCGGCGGGCAAGTACCGCGCGGAAGTCATGGTAGATGGTAAGGCGGCTGGATCGCCGCAGGAGTTCGAGGTCAAGTAAGCCCAGGCGCCGACTCTCTCCCGGCAACAGGCTCACGATGGACGCAGCCGCGAGGCTGCGTCTTTTTTATGGGCGCCTGCCGGACCACAGCGTTCCAGTACGTTTGCGTATGGGACGGCTTTGCTCCGGGGGGCTGAAAACGCGACAATGCGGGGGTTTCCCGCCGTGCGCGCCGCTGGTTGGCGCGGTCCCCGGGGAAAGTGCGGGCCATGCTCTGCGAGGCCCTGCACGCGACACGGTTGCACGCGGCCCGGCATTGCCGTCGGCCATCATTCACGAGATCTGCAAGAGAGCCCTGATCCCCCATGTCGAACACGCCCAAGATTCTCTACACGCTCACCGATGAAGCCCCGTTCCTGGCCACGCAGTCGCTGCTGCCGATCGTCGAGGCCTACACCGCCACCGCCGGCATCGCCGTGGAAACCCGCGACATCTCGCTGTCCGGCCGCATCCTGGCCCTGTTCCCGGATTACCTGAAGGACGACCAGAAGGAAGCCGACCACCTGGCCGAACTGGGCCAGCTGGCGACCACCCCGGACGCGAACATCATCAAGCTGCCCAACATCAGCGCCTCGGTGCCGCAGCTGAAGGCCGCGATCAAGGAACTGCAGGACCAGGGCTTCGCACTGCCGAACTACCCGGACGTGCCGACCGACGACGTCTCGCGCGACATCAAGGCGCGCTACGACAAGGTCAAGGGCAGCGCGGTGAACCCGGTGCTGCGCGAAGGCAACTCCGACCGCCGCGCGCCGCTGTCGGTCAAGAACTACGCCCGCAAGCACCCGCATCGCATGGGCAAGTGGTCCACCGAGTCCAAGTCGCATGTCGCGCACATGGACGGCGGTGACTTCTACGGCAGCGAAAAGTCGGCCACGCTGGCCAACGCCGGCAGTCTGAAGATCGAACTGTTCAAGGCCGACGGCAGCAGCGTCGTGCTGAAGGAAAAGACCGCGGTCAAGGCCGGTGAGATCGTCGACGCCGCGGTGATGAGCCGCAACGCGCTGGCTTCGTTCGTGCAGGCGCAGATCGCCGATGCCAAGGCCAAGGGCGTGCTGTTCTCGCTGCACCTGAAGGCCACCATGATGAAGGTCTCCGACCCGATCATGTTCGGCGTGGTCGTCGAAGAGTTCTACAAGGACGTGCTGACCAAGCATGCCGACGTGCTCAAGCAGGCCGGGTTCGATCCGAACAACGGCATCGGCGACCTGTTCGCACGCCTGCCGCAGCTGCCCGACGCCACCCAGGAAGCGATCAAGGCCGACCTGGCTGCCGAGTACGGCAAGCGCCCGGGCCTGGCCATGGTCAATTCGGACAAGGGCATCACCAACCTGCACGTGCCCAGCGACGTGATCGTCGACGCCTCGATGCCGGCGATGATCCGCGACTCCGGTGGCATGTGGAATGCCGACGGCAAGCTGCAGGACACCAAGGCCGTCATTCCGGACCGTTGCTACGCCGGTGTGTACCAGGCCGTGATCGATGACTGCCGCACCCACGGTGCCTTCGACCCGGCGACCATGGGCTCGGTGCCCAACGTCGGCCTGATGGCGCAGAAGGCCGAGGAATACGGTTCGCACGACAAGACCTTCCAGATCCCGGCCGACGGCACCGTGCGCGTCACCGACGATGCCGGCAAGGTGATCTTCGAGCATGCCGTGCAGACCGGCGACATCTGGCGCATGTGCCAGACCAAGGACGCCCCGATCCAGGACTGGGTGAAGCTGGCGGTCAACCGCGCGCGCCTGAGCAGCACCCCGGCCGTGTTCTGGCTGGATGCCAACCGCGCGCACGATGCGCAGGTGATCGCCAAGGTCGAGACCTACCTGAAGGACCACGACACCAGCGGCCTGGATATCCGCATCCTGGCGCCGGTGGAAGCGACCGCCTTCTCGCTGGACCGCATCCGCAAGGGTGAGGACACCATCTCGGTCACCGGCAACGTGCTGCGCGATTACCTGACCGATCTGTTCCCGATCATGGAACTGGGCACCAGCGCCAAGATGCTCTCCATCGTGCCGCTGATGGCCGGTGGTGGCCTGTTCGAGACCGGTGCCGGTGGTTCGGCGCCCAAGCACGTGCAGCAGTTCGTCGAAGAGGATTACCTGCGCTGGGATTCGCTGGGCGAGTTCCTGGCCCTGGCCGCGTCGCTGGAGCACCTGGGCAACCGCTACGACAACGCCGGTGCCACCGTGCTGGCCAAGACCCTGGACCAGGCCAACGGCCAGTTCCTGGACAACGACAAGTCGCCGTCGCGCAAGCTGGGCGGGATCGACAACCGCGGCAGCCACTTCTACATCGCGCTGTACTGGGCCCAGGCCCTGGCCGCGCAGGATGACGATGCCGCGCTGAAGGCCCGTTTTGCTCCGCTGGCCAAGGCACTGGCCGACAACGAGCAGGCCATCGTCGGTGAGCTGGCGGCCGTGCAGGGCAAGGCGGTCGACATCGGCGGCTACTACCGCCCGGACGTGGCCAAGGCCAGCGCCGCGATGCGCCCGAGCAGCACCTTCAACAACGCGCTGTCCGCGCTGTAAGGCAGCGGACCGCTGCTGCGGTGATCGATGAAGAACCCGCGCTCCGGCGCGGGTTTTTTTTATGGGTGATTGGCTCTGCTCGGGCGGCGGGTCACTGGCGGCTGGGACGGCGGCCAAGCTGGGTCGAGAGGCGGGCGATCTCCGCATCCAGCCTGTCCTGCTGCTCTGCGGCCATCAGACGCAGGACGACGGTGCCATCTGTCTCCGTGCAGGCACCCGTGTTGAAGCACAGCGCATCCATCAATTCACTTCCCACCCCGCAGGCAAGTCCACGCTGGCAGGCGGTGATCTGCCACGCCAATCCGGTGATGAGCGGATCTCCACCTGCGGCTACGGTCGCGGCGGTTCCCTGAGCAAGGGCCCCCAGATACGCCATCGCCGTCGCGTCGTCGCCGGCAATGACCTGCTCCATCAACTGGCCATACTCCGCCGGCGTGAGAGGGGCCGTAGCGGTCTGGCGAAGACGCAACCAGAGCTGCGACGCAAGATCACCCTGGCGCGCAGCCTGCTCGCGCCATGCCAGCATCGCGTCAAGTGGAATCACCTGCCCGCCATCCACACCGCCACATTGCGCGAAAACACGTTCGCCGGTCAGGCGCATCTGCTGCGCAGCATCCGGATCCGGATGCACCCTGGCCGCGCTTTCGATGCCCTCGAGATAGGCCGCACGCCGGAGGTTCACCAGAAAACACTTCTCGTACAGTTCGGCCAACCGACGCTGCGCGTGGACGTCACCGCGTTCCGCCGCAGCGCTGACACGTTCGAACTCTTTGCGGGTGGCATCTTCGAAGCCGGCCGCGAGCGGTCCAGACTTGAGCACATGAGGGGCTGGAGGGACAGCCTCCACGGACAGCGCGGGTGTCGAATAAGGTCCGGCCATGGTCTGCGATGCCCGTGGCTGGTCACGTTGGCCGCAAAACACGGCAATCAGTATTACCGCCAGCAACAAGGCGCCCGCCCACACTGTCCTGCGACGGTCTATCGTCATCACTGTCCCTGTTCGATGGTTCATGGGGTGACTCTACCCCGGAAGCCGGGTGCACATCTGCGCCGACTGGGCAAGCGCCCAGTCGCTGCCGTATGGTGGCGGCAGGTCCTCTGGAAGTGACTGCATGCGCGCTTGCTGTTCCTGCCGGTTCCATCACTACTCCCTCCGGGGTGTCGCATGAGCGCGGCGCCGGACGCGCTCGCGCGGCTGATCCGCGATGGCTTCGAGGACTACCATGCGCGCTTCGCGGCGATCAGCCGGCGTGCGCGACAGCGCTTCCAGCAGCGCGACTGGGTGGGGGCGCGACAGGACGCCGTGGAACGCATCGCGCTGTATGACCAGTGCATCGCCGAGACCGTCGATACCCTGCGCCGCGCAGTCGGTGAGCGTGTGGGTGAGCGCGCGCTGTGGCTGCAGGTCCGCGCGGCCTATGCCGCGCTGCTGGCCGGATTGATCGACGCCGAGCTGTACAAGACCTTCTACAACACGCTGGCACGCCGGCTGTTCGCCACCCGCGGCGTGGACGCGGCGATCGAGTTCATGGCGATGGATGTGGAGCCGTCCGACGCCATCACGCATCCCGTCGCGCGGCACAGCTATACGCTCTCACCGACGCGCCCGTCCGACGCGTTCATGCGCGTCCTCGGTGACTATCGCTTCCAAGTGCCCTATGCGCACCAGCTGCGCTGCGCTGCCGCGATAGCGGTGCGGCTGCAGGATGATCTGGCGCACTGGGGCGACTACCCGGTGCGCAGCATCGAACTGCTCGACACCGTGTTCTACCGTGAGCGCCGCGCCTATCTGGTCGGACGCGTGTTCGGCGAGCATCGCTTCTCGCCCTGCGTGATCGCGCTGGTGCATGACGAACACGGGGTTCGCGTGGATGCGGTGCTGACCCGGCGCCGCGATGTCGCCCATCTGTTCGGCGTCTCGCGCAGCTATTTCCAGGCGGATCTGGCGACTGTCGGCGACGCGGTGGTATTCCTGCGCAGCCTGCTGCCGGGCAAGCCGGTGGATGAGATCTACACGGTGCTCGGGCGTGCCAAGCAGGGCAAGACCGAACGCTATCGCACCTTCTTCCGTCACTTCCATGAGCAGCCGGGCGAGCAGCTCGTCCATGCCGATGGCACGCCCGGCATGGTCATGGCGGTGTTCACCCTGCCCAGCTATCCGCTGGTCTTCAAGCTGATCCGGGACCGATTCGCCTGGCCGAAAACCATGACCCGGCACCAGGTCGAGGAGAAGTATGCGTTGGTATTCAACCTGGACCGTGTTGGCCGACTGCTCGACGCGCAGCCCTATCGGCACCTGCGCTTCCCGCGGGCGCGTTTCTCCGCAGCGCTGCGCGACGAGCTGCTGACCCAGTGCGCCAGCAGCGTGCATGAGGACGGCGATGAACTGGTGATCGCGCTGTGTTACGTGCAGCGGCGGTTCCGCCCGCTCAACCTGTATCTGCGCGAGCAGACCGTGGAGTCGCGACGCGTGGCCGCACTGGACTATGCGCAGGCGATCACCGACATGGCGCGCAACAACATCTTTCCCGGCGATATGTTGCCGAAGAACTTCGGCGTCTCGCGGCATGGGCGTGCGGTCTTCTACGACTACGATGAGCTGTGTCTGGTCACCGAGTGCACCTTCCGTGCGTGGCCGGTGCCGAGCAATGAGGAGGAAGCGCTGGCTGACGAGCCGTGGTTCCAGATCGGTCCGCGCGATGTGTTTCCGGAGCGCTTCTGGATGTTCATGGGCCTGCCGGCGGCCGAGCTGGCGGCGGTGCGCGAGCATTTTGCTCATCTGTTTGATCCGGCGTGGTGGCAGCGGCTGCAGGCGGGGTTCGCGGCCGGTCAATATCCGGATACGCCTCCCTATGCTGCAAGTAATAGGCTTGCCTGATTGGCCTCTCCAGGAAACCCGGGGTAGGCTTGCATGCATCCACAAGGAGAAGGTGAGATGCGTTCATTCCGAAGCGTTGCGTTGATGCTTGTACTGGGGAGCGTGGGGGCGTCGACGATGTTCGATGTGGCCGCGCAGACGAAGCGCGAGGTGCGCGAGCAGGCTGAAGCGAGCATGGTGCTGACCGGTGAGATCGATATCGGTACCGAAGGCCAGGTCGAGGCGTTCCGCCTGGACAAGCGCGCGCAGGTCGACGAGACCATCGTCACGTTCGTCGAAGGTGCCGTGAAGACGTGGCGTTTCGCCCCGGTGCTGGTGAATGGCCAGGTGGTCAAGGCACGCACGCCGGCCACCCTCCGCCTGGGTGCGAAGAACAACCCCGATGGCACCGGCCTGATCACGCTGCTGGCAGCGAACTTCGAGACGTACGACGAAACCTCTACCGACAACGTCACCAAGGTGAGGATGTCGCCGCCGGTGTATCCCGAGGATGTCTTCAATGCGCGCGGCCGTGGCGATGTACTGCTGCTGATACAGGTCGGGCGCGACGGGAAGGTGCTGGATGTGGCCACCGAGCAGGTCAATCTTCGTGTGATCGCCAACGAGGCGAACATGCGGAAAATGCGCGACAAGCTGGCCCGCGTGTCGATGGGCGCCGCACGTAAGTGGACCTTCAAGGCGCCCTCTACCGGCGATAGGAAGGATGACGCCAGCTGGACCGTCAGAGTCCCTGTGCGTTTCTCGTTCGGCGACGAGGTTGCGCGCTACGGCCGCTGGGACGCCTACATTCCCGGCCCGCGCCAGCAGGCACCGTGGCGCAGGGACAGTGCATTGGCTGCCGATGCCAACGCCGACCTGCTGCCCGCCGGCGGCGTGTTCATGGCGGACGCCACCAGCACAGCACCGAAACTGCTGACCCCGCTGGGCGGCTGAGCCGCACAGGATCGCGGGCATACCGCGCCCGCGATCGCCGCCTCAACCGTTGCCCGGGCCTTCCGGCTGCGGATACACCACCGTGCGGTTGCGGCCCTGTTCCTTGGCCATGTACAGCGCCTTGTCGGCCAGCCGCAGCGCCTGCTGCGGATCGGCGTGATAGGTCGGGTAGTGGGCCACGCCCAGCGACACCGTCACCGTGCCGACCTGCTCGAACACTTCGGCGGCGACCTGCACGCGCAGGCGCTCGGCTACCTGGGCGGCGTGGGTCGCATCGATACCCGGCAGCAGGACCAGGAACTCTTCGCCCCCGTTGCGGCAGAGCAGGTCGGTATCGCGCGCGTCATCGCGCATCAGCTGCGCGATGCGCAGGATCACCGCATCGCCGACGGCGTGGCCGAAACGGTCGTTGATGGCCTTGAAGCGGTCGATGTCCAGCGCGACGATCCCGAACGGCTGCCCGCGCGCCTGCCAGTCTTCCAGCCCCTGCTGCAGGCCACGCCGGTTCTGCAGGCCGGTGAGCGGGTCGGTCATGCTGGCGCGGTTGAGCTTGCCGATGCGGTCCTGCAGCAGGTTGAAGCTGTAGAGCAGGGCGGTCCTGAGCTGGGCCACCTCGTAGTACCAGGCGCGGATGCCGGTGACATGGCGGATGGCGATGCCGGTGTCGCGGTTCTGCACGTTGCGCGCCAGCTGCCACAGCGGCCGCGAGATGCGCCGTGCGAACCACCAGGTGATCAGCAGCGACAGGATGCCCAGCGGGATCGCGTTCCAGATCACCGAGGACATCAGCTTGGACAGCGCGGCCAGCGTGGCGGCGGTCGGGCGCTGGGCGACCACGCCCCAGCCCACGCTCGGCACCGGTGCATAGCCGGCCAGCATCAATACGCCGTGGCTGTTGCGCACCTGCTGCGCGCCGGAATGTCCCTGGGTGACCGCCTGCACGGCCGGGTTTTCCGGCGCGAACTGGCCGATCCGATCCTGTTCGATGTGGTACAGGATGCGGCCGTGGCGGTCGACCACGTACAGGTAGGAGCCATCCCGGTAGTAATGCCTGCCCAGCAGGGACTGCAGGATGCTGCGCTGGCGCAGGTAGATCGTCCCGCTGACGTAGCCCTGGTAGTCGCCCTGTGCAGAGAAGATCGGGTGCGAGATCGCGACCAGCAGCCGGCCTGTCGCCGACTCGTACGGGTCGCTGATGAAGGGCGCGCGGCGGGCGAGGGCATCGCGGTTGCCGCTGCTCTTGAGCATCACGCCCTGCAGCGCCAGGCTCTGCGGCGAGGTGGCCAGCACGGTGCCCCCGGCATCGACGATCAGCACCGAGTTGAAGCTGTTGGTCTGCAGCTGCAGGCGCGCGGCCTCGGCTTCCAGCGCCTGGCGATCGTGGTGGCGCTGGCCGAGCAGGGTGGCGCTGTAGGCCACCTGCTGCTGGGCCGACAGCACGAAGTTCTGGGTCGACTCGGCAAGCTTGCTGGCGTAGACGCGGTTGGCCTCCAGCGTGTTGCCGATCAACTGCTCGCGCTGCACGCGGTAGCTGGCATGCAGGGTGTTGGCCAGGGCGATGATCGCGCTGAGCAGGGCCAGGGCAAGGATCAACGTGCCGAGAGTGAGACGGGCAGACAACGGGCGCATGCGGTTCACGGGCAACAGGGTGCAGCGCCAACCGGACAGGCGGGTGGAACGGCAACGGCGAAGCAGTCAGGAGCGCACGACAGCGCCGTGAACCGGTGCGCATCCCGCGCCCGTCCGCCGACGACCCCGCCCCCGGGCGGTCAACAACACTTTCGGCGGCGATTATTGCGGATTACGCTGCCGCGTGGGTGAAGCGGTGCGTCCGCGGCGCGCCACGGTGCATCCCGCGGCGCTGACGGCAGCCGGTGCATGTCGTGCCGGGAGCGCTGCCGTGTGTGCTGCCGACAGTGCTGGACAATCGAGGCGCAAGCGGGTTCCATGTCGGGCTGCCAATTGACCGGCACTCCCTATCTGGAAGGACACGCGATGGATACCCCCGCTGCCGTCCGCGGACAACATGTGCAAAGCAATCGCGTTGCACTGACCGTGGTCACCGCCATTTTCTTCATGTGGGGCTTCCTCACGTGCCTCAATGACATCCTGATTCCGCATCTCAAGGCGGCGTTCGCGCTGACCTGGGTGCAGGCGATGCTGGTCCAGTTCACCTTCTTCGGTGCGTACTTCCTGATGTCGCTGCCCGCCGGGCGCCTGGTCGCGGCGGTCGGCTACAAGCGTGGCATCGTCGCCGGGCTGGCCATTGCCGGCGTCGGCGCGCTGCTGTTCTGGCCGGCCGCGCAGGCGCATGTGTACGGCCTGTTCCTCGGTGCGCTGTTCGTCCTGGCCACCGGCATCACGGTGCTGCAGGTGGCCGCCAATCCCTACGTCGCGCTGCTCGGGCCGGAACAGACCAGTTCCAGTCGGCTGACGCTTGCGCAGTCGATGAATGCGCTGGGCACCACCATCGCGCCGCTGTTCGGCGGGCTGCTGATCCTCTCGGCTGCGCCGCGCACCGCCGATGAGCTGGCCTTGCTGCCGCAGGCCGAGGCACTGGCCTATCGCGCCGCCGAAGCGCAGTCGGTGCAGGTGCCGTACTTCGGTCTGGCGGTCGCACTGTTCGTGCTGGCCGCGGCGATCTGGATGTTCCGCCTGCCGACGATCCCGGGCGTGGAGGACACGGCGGCCAGCGGTCGCGGCCGGCTGCGCGATGCGCTGCGCCATCGCCACCTGCGCTACGGCGTGCTGGCGATCTTCTTCTACGTGGGTGCCGAAGTCTCGATCGGCAGCGTGCTGGTCAACTTCCTCTCGATGCCGGGCATCGGCGAGGGCCTGACCGAACAGGAAGCCACGCGCTACGTGTCGCTGTACTGGGGCGGTGCGCTGGTCGGCCGACTGCTCGGTGCGGCGTTGCTGACCCGTCTCGACCCGCGCCGCATGCTGGGTGTGTTCGCGTTGATCGTGATGGCCCTGCTCACGGTGACGATGCTGGGCAGTGGCAACCTGGCCAAGTGGAGCGTGGTCAGCATCGGCCTGTTCAACTCGATCATGTTCCCGACCATCTTCGCACTGGCGATCGCACGGCTGGGTACGCTGACCGGGCAGGCCTCCAGTCTGCTGGTGATGGCCATCGTGGGCGGGGCCGTGATCCCGCTGGCGATGGGCTGGCTTGCCGATCACCATGGGCTGCAGCTCTCCTTCCTGCTGCCGATGCTGTGCTATCTGTTCATTGCGTTCTACGCGTGGCGTGGTTCGCGTCACGGCGGCTGACCGGCGCGGTCAGCGGCGGCGCGGTGGGTGCGTGGACTCGCGCACCAGCACCGCGTGATCGACGTTGACCATGGTGCTGCCCTGCGCAGAACGGATCGTGGGGATGCGCATGCCCGTTGGGCGGCGACTCTGAACACGCCGCGGCGTTCATCCAGGTGCGGGTGTCGAACCAACAGCACCGGGGTGAAGGGGGCGGCGGCCTGTGCTTGAACGTGGCACGGTGGAGCATGGCGGTAAAGCCGATCATGCTCGGCTGCTTTTGCTCATCGACGCATTCGCAATGACTGGTTCGCCCAACCTGATTGTGACGTAGCGTTGAGTCGAGAGAGCCACGCATGAATCAGAATCGCTGAATGGTCCTGACGTCAATCGTCAGGCTCCTCGGGCTCCGGCGTCGGGCGCAATTCATATTAATGGTGTCGCCCAATCGTGGTTTGATCTGCAATCTGTTGCATGGACTGGTGCAGAAGTGCCTGGGATGATCGCGGGCTTTGAACAGAGTCCAGCTCATGCGACGCATGCTGCAAGCACTACGCCTCCTCCCATGCGCCACTTTCAGGCCTCACTTCACCTCGCCTGTCATTTCCACGATCCGCAGCCGACTGAAGGCCGGTGACTACGCTGCCGTTGATATGCAGATGTCCAGCCTCTCTGCCGAGTGCATGGGGTCACTGATCTGGACGTTTGCTGCAGAGCGCCAGGCGAAAACGTTGTCAGCGCGATGGAGCGAGGCCGCGCCATCCTCACGGCATGCGCGTGTCCTTGCTGCATACACTGACCTTCTTGAGGCATGGAAAGTGCGTGGAGAGGCCTACGTGCAGGACATCCCGTGGCGCCGACGACGGCGCTACCCCGAGATCATGCTTCGTGGCCAGCAGAAGTTGCTGGATATCGTAAAGGAGGATCCCAGTAACGTGATGGCCCTTGCTGGCCTGGTGCATTGCAGCGTCGTAATCGGTGTTGGCGCGGAGAACAGAGACACTTGGTTCAATCAGGCGATGGAAGTAGCCCCGTTCCATCTACCTACGCTGCTTCAGTACGCAGGAGGAACGCTTGAGCGTTGGGGGGGAGAGGAAGATGAACGCTACCACTTCGCTACGTGGGTCACGGAGAACGCGCCGCTCGAAAGTTGCGCGCACGTGGTAGTTGCTGAAACCGTCGTCGATGACGCGTTGATGGCAACCGAGCAGGCCTCGGACATCCGGTTGATCGCACGCTGCATCGCCAGCGAGGAACGCGCGCAATGGGTTCGGGAGGCCATCCTGAAATGGTTGGCTGCCACGCCGGCTACCCTGGACAGGCAGCTGGCGGAGACATTCGCTGGTCCAGACGCGGGTTTCCACCGGGTATGCCTGGAGCGCTTCGCGCTTGCCGCCTATTTTTCCGGCGCAAAGGACGAGGCTTGCGTGCTGTTCACCGCCTTGCAGGGTCAACTCCAAGACCATCAATGGGAGTACTTCATCCCACCGATGCCGCTGCTGTGGCGCTGGATTGGCTCCAAAGAACGCATGATGCGGACGATCCACGATCTGATGTGTCGCGATCTCGACCTGGACCCGCGAAAGGTCTGCCATCCATAGCGATGCGTGGGCGAGGCTGATACATGAAAAAGGCCCCGCACTGCGGGGCCTTTTCCTGTCCGGATGATGCGCCGGTCAGCGCTTCATCGAACCGAAGAACTCGTCGTTGGACTTGGTGTTCTTCATCTTGTCCAGCAGGAACTCCATCGCCGCCATTTCATCCATCGGATGCAGCAGCTTGCGCAGGATCCAGATCTTCTGCAGCAGTTCCGGTTCGATCAGCAGGTCTTCGCGACGGGTACCCGAGCGGTTGATGTCGATCGCCGGGAACACGCGCTTTTCGGAGATGCGACGGCTCAGGTGCACTTCGCTGTTGCCGGTGCCCTTGAACTCTTCGTAGATCACCTCGTCCATCTTGCTGCCGGTATCGACCAGCGCGGTGGCGATGATGGTCAGGCTGCCGCCTTCCTCCACGTTGCGCGCGGCGCCGAAGAAGCGCTTCGGACGGTGCAGGGCGTTGGCGTCCACACCACCGGTGAGCACCTTGCCGGAGCTGGGCACCACGTTGTTGTAGGCACGCGCCAGGCGGGTGATCGAGTCGAGCAGGATCACCACGTCCTTCTTGTGCTCGACCAGGCGCTTGGCACGCTCGATCACCATTTCGGCGACCTGCACGTGACGGGCGGCCGGCTCGTCGAAGGTGGAGCTGATGACTTCGCCGCGCACGGTGCGCTGCATTTCCGTCACTTCTTCCGGGCGCTCATCGATCAGCAGCACGATCAGGTGCACGTCCGGATGATTGGTGGTGATCGCCGTCGCCACCTGCTGCATCATCATCGTCTTGCCGGCCTTGGGCTGGGAGACGATCAGCGAACGCTGACCCTTGCCCTGCGGTGCCATCAGATCGAGGATGCGGCCGGTGATGTCTTCGGACGAACCGTTGCCACGTTCCAGGGTGAAGCGCTTGCGCGGGAACAGCGGGGTCAGGTTCTCGAACAGCACCTTGTTCTTCGACGCTTCCAGCGGCTCACCATTGATGGTGTCCACGATCGACAGCGCGAAGTAACGCTCGCCGTCCTTCGGGAAGCGGATGCGGCCGGACAGATGATCGCCGGTGCGCAGGTTGAAGCGCCGGATCTGGCTGGGCGAAATATAGGTGTCGTCCGGGCCAGCCAGGTAGCTGGCTTCGGCCGCGCGCAGGAAGCCGAAGCCGTCCGGCAGGATTTCCAGCACGCCGTCGGCGGCAACGCCGTCGCCATGGCGGGTCAGCACCTTGAGCAGGGCGAAGATCACGTCCTGCTTGCGGGCGCGGGCGACGCCTTCGGAGATCTGCAGCTGCTCGGCGATTTCCAGCAGCTTCTGCGCCGGCATGCGCTTGAGGTCGCTCAGCGAGTAGACCGGGAAGCCCTCGGGCACGTTGGCCTGCTGGCTGCGCACGAACGGCTGCTGTTCACCGTTGTCCTGCGGCATGCCGTCGTCGTTGTAACGATCGCCACCGCGGTTGCGGTCACGGCGATTGCGGAAGCGATCGCGGCGGTTGCCCTGGCCTTGACCCTGGCCCTGGTTCTGGCCCTGGCCCTGCTGGTACGGGTTCTGCCCGCCCTGCGGGTTGTGGTTGCGGCCGTTCTGGTTGCGCTGGCCACCGTCGCCGGTGTCCTGCTGACCACCGCCCTGCGAGGGCGATGCGTCGCCACCGGCAGGAGCCGCCGGTGCCGATGCCTGCGGAGCTGCCGAAGGAGCGGCAGCCGGCGCCGGCGCGTCAGACGCGGCAGCCAGAGGCAGAGCGGGTTGTGAGGGGGGGGAACCTGCGTCGGCACCGGTGTTGGCGGCGGCCTTGGCGACGCGCGGCTTGCGCACGCGCTTCTCGGCGGGCGCGTCGGCGCTCCCGGGTTCGGAAGTAGTGATATCGGACAAGTGCTGGATTCCTCGCTAGAAGGTGCGAGCGCCCGGCAGGGCGGCGAACGTTGGGAAAGGATCTGGAAGGAAACTGCGTCCAGAAGATGCGGCGCGCGAATGCGGCCGGATATGCCGACACTAACACCGGCTCGCGGCGGCGCGCAAGCCGGGTGGGGCAGGATCATTCATGCGGGCGACGGGCCCGCGTGGCAGCCGGACGGGCCGGCTGCCTGCTGCGATCAGGCCAGGGCCTTGTCGAGCATGCCGGCCAGCTGGGCCTTGCCGACGGCACCGATCTGCTGGGCCTGGACTTCGCCGTCCTTGAACACCAGCAGCATCGGGATCGAGCGCACGTGGTACTTGGCGGCCAGTTCGCGCTGCTCGTCGACATTGACCTTGGCGATCTTGGCGCGGCCGTTGTAGGCGTCGGCCAGTTCGTCCAGCGCCGGGGCGATCATCTTGCAGGGACCACACCATTCGGCCCAGAAATCCACCAGCACCGGTTCCTTGGAATCCAGTACTGCGCTTTGGAAGTCAGCGGTGCTGACGTGTACAACCTTGTCGCTCATCTTGGTTTCTCGTCTGGTAATGCACCCGGCAGGGCCGGAGGAAGGTGAAGTTGGGCAACGCCACCCGGGCGTCACCCGCGTCTGGTGCCTCGTGGCCGCAGGGCGGCCAGCGGTGCGTACGGCGGATGCCTGGACGCTCACGGGGCGCAGTGTACCGCTATCGCCGTGACCGGACAGACGCTGGTTGGAAAGAAGCGTCCCGTGATCGCCTACCTGCGGTTTCGCGACGATCCCCTTCGATATGCGGGGGCCTGGACCCCGGTTCCACCCCCGTCACCCGGGCCGTTCAACCGGCGGCAGGCCCGGTGAAAGCGAGGTGCAGGGCGCCTCCGGAGCACGGGAGAGGCAACGCAATGGCGCGCCGGGCGTACATTCTCATTGGGTTGTGCGACGGGCTGCCCCGGTTTGGCGCCGACATTGCGCTAAACTGGGGCATTGTGCGGCGCCCTGGACCTGGAGTCCGGCCCCGCCAATCCCGGCGCAGGGACCGTTTGCGACGGTGCCCCCCAAGATTGCAAGCCACCCCGCACCTCTGCCGGGATGGCCTTACCAAGACGGACTCATGAGCGACAAACCGCTGACCGATTTGACCTTCTCCACTTTCGACCTGCATCCGGCGCTCCAAGCCGGGCTTGAGAGTGCTGGTTTCACCCGCTGCACCCCGATCCAGGCGCTGACCCTGCCGGTGGCACTGCCCGGTGGCGACGTCGCCGGCCAGGCCCAGACCGGTACCGGCAAGACCCTGGCGTTCCTGGTCGCGGTGGTGAACCGCCTGCTGACCCGCCCGGCGCTGGCCGACCGCAAGCCGGAAGATCCGCGCGCGCTGATCCTGGCCCCGACCCGTGAGCTGGCGATCCAGATCCACAAGGACGCGGTGAAGTTCGGTTCCGACCTCGGCCTGCGCTTCGCGCTGGTCTACGGTGGCGTGGACTACGACAAGCAGCGCGAGATCCTGCAGCAGGGCGTGGACGTGATCATCGCCACCCCGGGCCGCCTGATCGACTACGTCAAGCAGCACAAGGTGGTCTCGCTGCACGCCTGCGAAATCTGCGTGCTCGACGAAGCCGACCGCATGTTCGACCTGGGCTTCATCAAGGACATCCGCTTCCTGCTGCGCCGCATGCCCGAGCGCACCACGCGCCAGACGCTGCTGTTCAGCGCCACGCTCAGCCATCGCGTGCTGGAGCTGGCCTACGAGCACATGAACGAGCCGCAGAAGCTGGTGGTGGAGAGCGAATCGATCACCGCCGCCCGCGTGCGCCAGCGCATCTACTTCCCGGCCGACGAAGAAAAGATCCCGCTGCTGCTGGGCCTGCTCTCGCGCAGCGAAGGCGCCCGCACCATGGTGTTCGTCAACACCAAGGTGTTCGTCGAGCGCGTCGCGCGTTCGCTGGAAAAGGCCGGCTACCGCGTCGGCGTGCTGTCCGGCGACGTGCCGCAGAAGAAGCGTGAGAGCCTGCTCAACCGCTTCCAGAAGGGCCAGCTGGAGATCCTGGTGGCCACCGATGTCGCCGCCCGCGGCCTGCACATCGATGGCATCAAGTACGTCTACAACTACGATCTGCCGTTCGATGCGGAAGACTACGTGCACCGCATCGGCCGCACCGCGCGCCTGGGCGAAGAGGGCGATGCGATCAGCTTCGCCTGCGAGCGCTATGCGATGGGCCTGCCGGACATCGAGGCCTACATCGAACAGAAGATCCCGGTCGAACCGGTCACCAGCGAAATCCTGACCCCGATCCCGCGCGCGCCGCGCGCCCCGCTGCCGGAAGGCGAGGGCGATGCCGAAGGCGACGAGAATGAGAGCGTCGGCCAGATCTTCCGCGAAGCACGCGAAGCGCGTGCCGCCGAAGAGCAGCGCCGTGGCGGTGGCAGCAGCAGCCGTGGCGGCAAGCCGTCCGGTGGCCGCGGCGAGCGCCGCGCCCCGGGTGAGCGCAGTGCCGATGGCAAGCCGCGCCGCGAGCGCAAGCCGCGCGTGGAAGGCGAGCAGCCGGCCGCCGCCGTCGATGCCGAGGCCAAGCCGCAGCTCGCGCCGACCGCCGCCCCGTCTGCCGACGGCAGCCCGGCGGTGGAAGGTGAGCGCGCGCCGCGCAAGCGTCGTCGTCGTCGCCACGGCCGTCCGGTCGAGGGTGCCGAAGGCGCGGCAGCCGCCACCGGCCCGGTGACACCGGTGCAGGTGACCGCCAAGCCGATGCGCGGCACGCCGGCGGCCGACCCGGGCGCCTCGTTCCTGACCCGCCTGGGCCGCAAGATCCGCCGGATGCTGTCCGGTTCGTAAGACCTGACAGCCCGACCTGCGTCGCCCGGGGTAGTGCCGGCCGCTGGCCGGCTCTGCACGGTGCACGCACCACGTAGTGCCAGCCAGCGGCCGGCACTACGGAGCAGACCCCACCGGTTGCCGTTCCTACACGCCACCCTCGTCCTGCATAATCAGGGGATGAGCGTCCTGCGTTTTGACAATGTCAGCAAACAATATGCCGGCGGCCACCAGGCACTGGTGGACGTCAGCTTCGATGTCGCCCCCGGGGAAATGCTGTTCGTCACCGGTCACTCCGGTGCGGGCAAGAGCACCCTGCTCAAGTTGATCCATCTCGACGAGCGGCCCAGCCGCGGCGCGGTGATCTTCGATGAGCGCAACCTGCTGAAGGTGCGCGGCGGCAGCATTCCGCGGCATCGGCGCGAGGTCGGTGCGGTCTACCAGGACCACCGTCTGCTGATGGACCGCAGCATCGCCGAGAACGTCGCCCTGCCGTTGATCCTGCGCGGCACCCGCCGCAACGAGATCGGCAAGCGCGTGCGCTCGGTGCTCGAGCGCATGGGCCTGGGCCACCGCGAGAAGGCGCTGCCCTCGCAGCTGTCGGCCGGTGAGCAGCAGCGCGTCGGCATCGCCCGCGCGATTGTCGGCGAGCCCAAGCTGCTGGTCGCCGACGAACCGACCGGCAATCTCGATCCCACGCTGGCGGCCGAGATCATGGCCTTGTTCGCCGAGCTGCCCGACCGTGGCACCAGCGTGCTGGTGGTCAGCCACGATCTGGCCCTGCTGCGGCGCATGCGCAAGCGCGTGCTGATCCTGGACCACGGCCGTCTGGTCGATGACATCTCGCCGCAGGACCTGGCCGAATGAACGCACCGGTGACCAAAGAAACCGCCGCGCCCTCACGCCTGGGCGTGTGGCTGCACCATCACGGCCACAGCGTGGTCTTCAGTCTCGGCCGCGCGTGGCGCAAGCCGTGGGCAACGCTGCTCACGGTGATGGTCATGGCGCTGGCGCTGGCCCTGCCGCTGGGCCTGTCGATCGCGCTGGACAACCTCAAGCACTTCGCCGGCAGCGTGCAGCAGTCGCGCGACATCAACCTGTTCCTGAAGACCGACGCCGGTGCCGATGCGGCCCGCCAGGTGGCCGAGACTCTGCGCGCTCGCGCCGACGTGGCCAACGTCACCGTGCAGACGCCGGAGCAGGGCCTGGCCGAGCTGCGCGAGAGCGCCGGGCTCGGTGAGGCCATCGATGCACTGCATGACAATCCGCTGCCGACCCTGCTGATCGTGACCCCGGGCGAGGGCGCCGATGACGCGCGCCTGGCGCAGTCGCTGGAAGGCCTGCCGCAGGCCGACCTGGTCCAGCACGATGCGCTGTGGCGCAAGCGCCTGGATGGCTGGCTGGGCTTCGGTACGCGCCTGGTGCAGGTGCTGTCGGTGCTGCTCGGCCTCGGTGCCGCGCTGGTGGTGGGCAATACGGTGCGGCTGGACATCCAGGCCCGCCGCGATGAGATCGGCGTGCTGCAGCTGCTCGGCGCCAGCGATGGCTTCATCCGTCGGCCCTTCCTGTATCTGGGCGCGTGGTACGGCCTGGGCGCCGGCGCGGTCGCCCTGGCATTGATCGGTGCGGCCGGGTTGGCCCTGCGCCCGCCGCTGGCCGCGCTCTCGCAGAGTTATGGCAGCCCGTTCGTGCTGCATGGTCTGGATCTGCTGCATTCCTCGTTCGTGCTGCTCGGCACCGTGGTGCTGGGCTGGCTGGGCGCCTGGCTGGTGACGGGTCATTTCCTGCGCCAGACCCGTCCGACCGAAACCTGAGGCCCGCATGCGTCCGCAAGCCCTCAAGCACCTCGCCGACGACGCACCGCGCGTGATGGTCGTCGACGGCTCCAGGCTGGTCCGCAAGTTGATTGCCGATGTGCTGCAACGCGAACTGCCGGCGGTGGAGGTGGTGGGCTGCGCGAGCATCGCCGAGGCACGGGCGGCGCTGGACGCCGGGCCGGTCAGCCTGGTCACCACCTCGCTCACCCTGGGCGATGGCGACGGGCTGGACCTGGCGCGCATCGTGCGCGACGCGGCGGGCCAGGCCTACGTGCCGGTGATCGTGGTGTCCGGCGATGCGCAGCAGCATCTGGAGCAGCGCCGCTTCACCGAGTACGTCACCGATTATTTCGACAAGGCGCTCGGGCACGAAGCACTGGCCACCTTCATCCGTGGCTATGTGCAGCCGGAGACGATTCCCGGCGCGACCATCCTCTACGTCGAAGACAGCCGCGTCGTCGCCGAAGCGACCAAGCGCATGCTCGAACGGCAGGGCCTGAAGGTGCTGCACGTGCTGACCGCCGAAGATGCCTTCGCGCTGCTGACGGCCGAATCGCTCGGCCGCAGCAGCCACCGCATCGACCTGGTGCTCACCGATGTCACGCTCAAGGGCGAACTCAGTGGGCGCGATGTGGTGCAGCGCGTACGCGTGGATTTCGGCTACGGCAAGCGCCGCCTGCCGGTGCTGGTGATGACCGGTGACGGCAACCCGCACAACCAATCCGGCCTGCTCCAGGCCGGTGCCAACGATCTGGTGCAGAAACCGATCGAAGAGCGGCTGCTCATCACCAAGGTGCTGTTCCAGCTGCGCCTGTCCCGCCTCAACGACAAGCCTGTAGTGCGATGAATGACGATGTAGTGCCCAGCATCCAGCTCGAGCCGAGCTGGAAGACGCGTATCGGTGATTACCTGCTGCGCCCGGACATGCGCGAACTCTCCGCGTTCCTGCGCCAGCGCAAGGCGGCGGGCGCGCAGGTGTTCCCGCCCGGCCCGCAGATCTTCGCCGCGTTCGATGCCACGCCCTTCGACCAGGTCAAGGTGGTGATCCTCGGCCAGGATCCGTATCACGGGCCAGGCCAGGCGCACGGCCTGAGTTTCTCGGTGATGCCGGGCGTGCCGGTGCCGCCGTCGCTGCTGAACATCTACAAGGAGATCGAGGCCGATCTGGGCATCCCGCGCCCCGACCATGGCTGCCTGCTGCCGTGGGCGCATCGTGGCGTGCTGCTGCTCAACGCGGTGCTGACCGTGGAAGCGGGCAACGCCGGCTCGCATCAGCGTCGCGGCTGGGAAGGCTTCACCGATCACGTGGTGGACACCCTGAACCGCGAGCGCGAAGGCCTGGTGTTCCTGCTGTGGGGCAGCTATGCGCAGCAGAAAGGCAAGGTCATCGATACCGGTCGACATCGCGTGCTCAAGGCGCCGCATCCTTCGCCGCTGTCGGCCCATCGCGGTTTCCTGGGCTGCCGCCATTTCTCGATGACCAACGAGTACCTGCAGCGCCGCGGCCACGACCGCATCGACTGGTCGCTGCCGCCGCGCGCCGCGCTGGACGTCGCGGGCTGATCCCCCGCGACCGTCCGCTACACGGCCAGCATCTCGATGATGGACTGCGCGACCTGCCGCTTGCGCGGTGGCAGCCGCCGCAGCAGCGACAGAATGTTGCCTTCCAGGTCATCGCGCACGTAGTCCTGTGCGGGCGCGGTCATCGTGAGTTCCTCCCCGCTGGCTTTGCACACGCCGCGGCCGGTGGCCAGCCACTCGAAGCGCACCCGCGTACTGATGGCGATATGTGCCAGGTGCGACACACTCGGATGGGTGCCGCCACGCCGTTCCCATTGCGCCACCGCGCTGCGCTTGACCCCGGTTTCCATCGCCAACTGCGTTTGTGACATCCCTGCGCTGGTGCGTGCTGCGCGAATTCGATCCGACATCGCCAACATGGCCTTCCCCTTTCTCATTCCTTGAACGGTGGATGGTTATCGATACTTGCCGGGCAGTGATTCTTTTCCCACTCTGTACAGAATTACTTGCCGTCCCTGTCGCGCCTAGCGCTCCACCGTGAAACCGCTGGCCGACAGTGAAACTTCCCCCTGCACGCAGCGTGGCCGGTTTGACGGTTTCCCCGCGTGCACGTAGTTAATCCCTCAAGCCGGCCATGACGCGCCGGGATATCCAAAACATCGGAAGCAGGCCGATGCCCTGTCGATCATGGTCGGTATCCACCGGCCCGTGAAAGACCGCTTCGGCCAGGACGCAGGGGATGGCCGATGGATAAAGTTTCTGTTGTGAAGTTGGCGTTACGGCGATTCAGTTTGAGGGCTGTTTCGCTGTTATTTGTGATGCTGATCGCATTAAGTGCGGGTATTTCAACGGCCAGCGCACAATCGGCCTGCACGGCGGGCGCATGCGTGAGCGCCGGACCGCGCCTGGCCTCGATCGATTCCACCCAGAGCCCCGTGCTCAATCTCCTGTTCGGCGCGCTGCTGCCCGGCACCGCGGTCAACCTCAGCGTGGCCGACTGGAACAACCTGGCGGGCGCCAACATCAATCTCAACGCGCTGCTGACCCAGCTCAACGGCGGCGTGGTGGTGAGTGATCCCAGCCAGGTGCTCAACGCCAACATCACCCTGGGCCAGCTGCGTGCGGCGATGGTGCAGGTGCTGCAGGCCGACGGGCAGACCGCGGCGGCCAACGTACTCAACGCGCTCCCGCTCGGGGCGGCCGGGTTGAGTGGCAACATCCGCCTGGCCGACATCCTGCAGATCGCACTGCCTACCGGCTCGCTGGCGACGGTGCGGCTCAACGTGCTGGACCTGCTCACCGGTGGCATCCAGCTCTACAACTTCCGCAACGTCCTCACCACGCCGAACCCGATCACGGTCAACACCGCCGCGCTCGGCCTCAACGGCGTCGCCAACGTGCGCCTGTGGCTGCAGGTGGTCGAGCCGCCGGTCTACACCTGCGGCGCGGCCGGCGCGGCGTTCCACAGCGCGGCGATCCGCATCAAGCTGGATCTGGACCTGGTGCAGGGGCTCAACACCGGCACGCTTTCGGCGGCGCTGAGTGGCTTGAATCTGCTGGGTGTCACCCTGTCCAACACCAGCATCAGCGCCGATGTCCTGCATCTGCAGGTGTACGCCGATGTCGCACGCGCCGAAGGCGCGATCTCGGCGATCAACCTGGTCGGCAACGCGGTCACCCTGCAGGCGCGGCCTGGCCTGGTGAATCTCTACGTCGGCCAGATCAGCGATGCCACGTTCTTCAACCGCAGCACCGTGCTGACCGACACCGCGTTGAGTGCGGCCACCCTGACCTCGCTGAGCGTGCGCGTGCGGGTCTCGGCGAACGTGCTCGGCCTGCTCACGCCGGTGGCCGACATCACCATCCCGCTGACGGTCAGCATCCGCAGCTTCGCCACTGCCACGCCGGGCCTGCAGAGCGCCAGTTTCACCGGCCCATATCCACAGACACGCACGCTGAGCGCCGGCACGGTCAGTGCGGCGACGATGGTCTCCACCCTGGTCAATTCGCTCAGCATCCAGGTCACCAGCGGCAATCCCACGGTCACCCTGCTGGGTGGCATCCCGTTGCCGTTGCCGGTAGCCGACCTCGTCAACGGCATCGTCAATACGCTGCTCACGCCGATCCGCACGCAGGTCAACGCGCTGGTCACGCCGGTATTGACCGCGCTGCTCGGCGGCGTGGTCGACAACCTGCTGGCCCTGCTTGGCATCCGCATCGGCCAGGCGGTGTTCACCGTGGAAGGCATCACCCAGGCGTGTGCGGCGACCCTGCAGCTGGTCAAGGACCTGCAGCCGACCAGCGACACCGGACGCTTCAATCTCTCCATCACCTACAACGGCAGTACCGTCGGCTCGGCCAGCAACGTCGGCAACAACGGCGCCACCGCCGCGGTGATCACCGTCCCCGGTGGCAGCTACGCACTGGCCGAAGCTGCGGCGGCCGGCACCACGCTCGCCCGCTACGCCAGCACCTGGCAGTGCACCGACCAGAACAACACCGTGGTGTCCTCCGGCAGCGGCGGCAGCTTCACCCTGCAGGCACCGGCGATGACCGCCACCGCGGTGACCCTGGTCTGCCGGATCACCAACCGCACGCGGCAGGCGGATCTGACGATCACCAAGACCGATGGCAGCGGCAGCTACACGCCGGGCGGCACCGCGACCTACACGTTGCTGGTCCGCAACGACGGCCCGGATGCGGTGACCAACGCCGTGGTCGCCGACAGCCTGCCCAACGGGACCACGCTGCGCGGCGCCTGGACCTGCAGCGCCACCAGCGGCAGCACCTGCGCCGCGGCGAGCGGCGGTGCCGTCGGCGGCAACGCGGTGAACGTGGGGGTGAACCTGATCAACGGCGGGCAGGCCACGATCAGCGTACCGGTCAGCTTCAGCAGCAACCCGGGCGCGTACTAGCGCCCGGTGCAGCACCGCGTGTGGCGCGGGGTGACCCGTGCAGGGGATGGACAGGACCACTGTTTTCGAGGATGAGCGCATGGCAGCAACCGGCACATACAGCAGGGCAGGGACGGCGTCGGCCTGCATCGCGCGCGCGGTGGCCCTGCTGGCGTTGCTGCTGCCGCCGCCGCTGCTGGCGCAGAGCTATCCCAACCCGCTCAACAACACCGCCACCGTCACGGCGCCGGCCGATGTCGGCGATCCCGTGCCCGGCAACAACAGCGCCATCGACAGCAATGCACTGGCCCTGCAGGCGCAGCTGAGCGTCACCAAGGCGCTGCTCAGCGCCACACCGGTCGCGGCCGGTGGAGCGGTGCAGTACCGCATCCAGGTCAACAACGCGGGCCCGTCGGCCGCCTCGGGCGTGGGCGTGGTCGATACCGTTTCCGCGCTGCTCACCAATGTCAGCTGGACCTGCCAGGCCACCACCGCCGCCTCGTCGTGCGCGCAGGCCACCGGCAGCGGCAATGCGATCAACGTGCAGGTCACTGTCGGCGTCAACGACAGCGTGGTGCTGCTGGTCACGGGCACGGCCCCGACCAGCACGCCGGCCACGGTGCCGGCCAACAGCGTCTCGCTGGTGCTACCGGTAGGCACCACCGACCCGACCCCGGGGGACAACACCGCGACCACGCCGGCGGTGCCGGTGCAGGCCAACGCGCTGGTGGCGAACAACGACACCTTTGCCACGGCGATCTCTTCGACCACGGGCGGCAGCACGCCCACCGTGCTCGGCAACGACACGCTCAACGGCGCGCCGGTGAACGGGCCCGACCTGATCATCGCGCTGCAGAACGCACCGTCCGGCTTCACGATCGACAGTGCAGGCGTGATCACCGTACCCGCCGGTGCAGCCGCCGGGGCGACCACGCTGACCTACCAGATCTGCGAGAACGCCTCGCCGACCAACTGCGCCACCGCGACGGTGAGCCTCATCATCGGCCCGACCGCAGTGAACGACAGCTTCAACGCGACCGGCGGCGCGCCCTCGCTGACCGCTACCGTGGCCGCCAATGACAACGCACCGACGGGCGCGGTGTTCACTGCCGTCGGCGTGCCGCCGGCCGGTCTGACGCTCAACGGCGACGGCAGCTTCACCTATGCGCCTGCCGGTGGCATCGCCGCGGCGACGTCCTTCCAGTACCAGGTCTGCCTGCCGTCGCCGAACGGCACCGTCTGCAGCACGGCGACCGCCTCGATCGTGGTCAATGCGAACGCGCTGGTCGCCGTCGATGACACCTTCACCACGCCCCTTCCGCCCGGTACCGGCGGGCTGACCCCGAGCGTGCTCGGCAACGACACCTTCAACGGCGGCACCGTCCCGCAGGCGCAGGTCACGCTGAGTCTGGTCGGTGCACCGGCCGGCTTCGCGATCAATGCCAACGGGACGATCCAGGTGCCTGCCACCGCTGCGGCCGGCCCGCTGGCGCTGACCTACCGCTTCTGCGAGAACGCGCTGCCGGCCAACTGCGCCACGGCCACCGCGACTCTGGTCGTCAGCCCGGATGCGGTCAACGACACGGTTACCACGCCGGGCGGCGGACAACCCGCGACCGGCACCCTGGCCGGCAACGACACCATCGCCAGCGGCTCCACCTACACGCTGGGGACCGCGCCGCCCCGGGGCATCGCGGTGGTCAACGCCGATGGCACCTTCAGCTATACGCCGACCAACGCCAACACCGGGCCGGACACCTTCACGTACCAGGTGTGCCTGCCGACGCCGAACACGACGGTGTGCGACAGCGCGACCGTCAGCGTGAATGTGCAGGGCAACCAGATCGCCGCCGTGGACGATCTGTTCGTGACACCGCTGCAGCCGGGGAGCACCACGAGTGTCAGCCTGCTCGCCAACGACACGCTCAACGGCGCGGCCGTCGCGCCGGCCGCGGTTGCCCTCACGCTCAGCAATGCACCGGCCGGCTACGCCGTCGACGCAGGCGGGCAGGTGGTGGTTCCCGCCAGTGCTGCCGCCGGTGCGGTGAATTTCAGCTATCAGATCTGCGAACTGGCCACCCCGGGCAATTGCGCCACCGCCAACGTACAGCTGGTGATCGCGCCGGATGCGGTGGACGACGTCTTCACGGCCACGGCGGGCATCGCCTTGACCGGGACGGTGGCCGACAACGACAACGTGCCGGGCGGTGCGCAGTTCAGCGTGCTGGCGGTGGCCGCGCACGGCAGCGTCACGCTCGCCGCGGATGGCAGCTTCAGCTATACCGCCCAGGCCGCCTACACCGGGCCGGACAGTTTCCGTTACCAGGTGTGCCTGCCGGCACCGAACGGCAACGTGTGCGACAGCGCCACGGTCACGGTCAACGTCAGCCCGGGTGCGATCATCGCCAGCAACGATGACTTCAGCAGCGCGCCGCTGACCAGCGCCGGTGGGCTCACCGCCAGCGTGCTGGACAACGACACCCTCAACGGCGTTGCGATCCTTCCTGCGCAGGCCGCGCTCTCGCTGATCAACGCCCCTCCGGCCGGCTATACCCTCGATGCCGCCGGCCAGCTGCAGGTGCCTGCCGGTGCCGCCGCCGGCCCGGTCACCCTGACCTATCAGCTGTGCCAGGCGGGTACCAGCAACTGCGCCACCGCCACCATCGTGGTGGTGATCGCGCCGGATGCGGTGGCGGATGCGTACACCACCCAGGTCGCCACCCCGCTCAGCGGCAATGTGTCGGTGAACGACAACACCGCGGCCGGCACCACCTTCGCGGTGACGGGCGCGACGCCGCCCGGCCTTGCGCTCAACCCCGATGGCAGCTTCACCTATACCCCGCCGGCGCAGTACACCGGCACCACCACGTTCACCTACCAGGCCTGCCTGGCCGCGCCGCTGGCGGGCGTCTGCGATACCGCCACGGTCACGCTCAACGTCAATGCCGGCACCCTGGTCGCCAACGACGATGATTTCCGCGCTGCGATCATCACGCCCACCACCGGCGGCACCACCAACAGCGTGCTGGCCAACGACACCATCAACGGCGCGGTGCCGCCTGCGCCGGCCCAGGTGATCCTGAGCCTGGTCGGTGCACCGGCCGGGTATGTACTCAACAGCAACGGCACGATCTCGGTGCCGGGCGGCGCAGCCTCCGGAGCGGTCGACTTCTCCTACCAGCTGTGCGAAGCGGCGCTCCCCGGCAACTGCACCACGGCGTCAGTGCGCCTGCTGCTGGCACCGGTGGCGGTCAACGATACCTTCAGCACACCGGTGGGCGTGGCGGTGACCGGCAACGTGGCCGGCAATGACAACGTGCCGGCGAACGCCACCTTCAGCCTCAGCGGCACCGCGCCGACCGGGCTGGTGTTCAATCCGAACGGCGGTTTCACCTATACCCCGCCGGCCGGCACCCAGGGCGCGATCACCTTCGCCTACCAGGCCTGCCTGCCTGCACCGGACAACGCGGTGTGCGCGGGCGCGACGGTCACCCTCAACGTCAACGCCGGCACCCTGATCGCCAATGACGATGATTTCCGCGGCGCCCCGATCGACCCCGAGCTCGGTGGCGGTACCGCTTCGGTACTGGTCAATGACAGCCTCAATGGCACCGTGCCGCCCGCCTCCGCGGATGTGCTGCCCAGCCTGGTCGGTGCGCCGGCCGGCTATACGCTGGCCTCCGATGGCAGCCTGACGGTCAGCAGCGGCGTATCCGCCGGCGCGGTCACGCTGACCTATCAGCTGTGCGAAGCGGCCTTGCCGGGCAACTGCGATTCGGCGCAGATCCGGCTGCTGGTGGCACCGTCCGCCCAGGCCGACGTGTTCTCCACGCCGGCCGGTCAATTGCTGGCGGGCAACGTCGGCAGCAACGACAACGCGCCGGCCGGTGCGGTGTTCTCCCTGACCACCCCGGCGCCGACCGGACTGCAGTTCGGCCCGGACGGCACCTTCCAGTACACGCCGCCGGCCGGCTTCACCGGGCCGGTGACGTTCACCTACCAGGTCTGCCTGCCGGCGCCGGATACCGCGCAGTGCCGCACCGCCACGGCGACCATCAACGTCAACGCCGGCACGCTGCTGGCACGCGATGACGACTTCAGTGCCGCGCCGCTCGCGCCCGGCGGCACCACCACGGTCAGCGTGCTGGCCAACGACGCGCTGGATGGCGTCACCCCGCCGGCCCCTGCCAGCGTCCTGCTCAGCCTGGTCGGTGCCCCGGCCGGCTACGCGCTGGATGCCAATGGCCTGCTGCAGGTGCCGCTCACCGCGGTCGGCGGCGCTGCGGTGCTGACGTACCAGGTCTGCGAAGCAGCGCTGCCGGGCAACTGTGCCAGCGCCACGATCCGTCTGGTGGTCTCACCGTCGGCGAGCAACGACGTGTTCTCCACGCCGGCCGGGCAAGCGCTCAACGGCGCCGTGGGCGACAACGACAACGTGCCGCCGGGCGCGCTGTTCACCGTCACCGGTACCGCGCCGGCGGGCCTGGTGTTCAGCGGCAGCGGCAGCTTCACCTATACCCCGCCGGTCGGCACCACCGGCGCGGTCACGTTCGCCTACCAGGTCTGCCTGCCGGCGCCGAACGCCACGCTGTGTGCGAATGCCAGCGCCACCATCACCGTCAACGCCGGCACGCTCGCCGCCAATCCGGACGACTTCAGCACGACCCCGATCAACCCGGTCACCGGCGGCAGCACCTCCTCGGTACTGGCCAACGATGCGCTCAATGGCAGCACCCCGCCGGCGGCAGCCGATGTGCTGCTGTCGTTGCAGGGCGCACCGGCCGGGCTGGCCATCACCGCTGAAGGAGCGGTGACGGTGGCACCGGGCACGCCGGCAGGCGTCAAGAACCTGACCTACCAGCTCTGTGAAGCAGCGGCGCCCTCCAACTGCGCCATCGCCACCGCACGCGTGGTGGTCGCGCCGTCCGCCGTGGACGATGCGTTGTCCACGCCTTCGGGCCAGGTGCTGAACGGCTCGGTGGCGAACAACGACAATGTGCCGGTGGGCGCACAGTTCACCGTGCTCAACATCCCGCCGGACGGGCTGGTGCTGGCGTCCGACGGCAGCTTCAGCTACACGCCGCCGGTCGGCTTCAGCGGCGCAATCCCGTTCACCTACCAGGTCTGCCTGCCGGCACCGGACGCAGGCGTCTGCGCGACGGCCAGCGTCACCCTCAACGTCAACAGCGGCACGCTGGTGGCGGTCGACGACAGCTTCGCCATTCCGCTCGCGCCGGGTGCCGCCTCGCCGTCCGTGCTCGCCAACGACACGCTCAACACGGCCACGCCGCTGCCTGCGGAGGTCGTGCTGTCGCTGATCGGCGCGCCGACCGGTTTCGCCATCGCTGCCGATGGCACGCTCACGGTCGCCGCCGGGACCGCCGCTGGCGCCACGACGCTCACGTACCAGATCTGCGAAGCCGCTGCGTCGTCCAACTGTGCCACCGCCAGTATCGCGCTGGTGGTGGCGCCTGCGCCGGTCAACGATGCGTTCGCCGTGCAGGCGGGCCAGACGATCAGTGGCGTGGTGTCGGGCAACGACAACATGCCCATCGGGTCGCTCTACAGCGTGCCGGGCGCGCTGCCGGCCGGTGTGATCTTCAATGCCGATGGCAGCTTCAGCTACACGCCGCCGGCCGGCACCACCAGCCCCGCCAGCTTCACCTACCAGGCCTGCCTGCCGGCGCCGAACGCGGCCGTCTGCGGCACCGCCACGGTCACGCTCAACATCAACAACGGCGCCCTGGTCGCGAACGACGACAGCTTCGGTGCGATCGCGCCGGGCGCTGCCACGCCCAGCGTATTGAACAACGATGCGCTCAACAGCATCAGCCCGGTACCGGCCGCCAGCGTCTCGCTGAGCCTGGTCGGCGCGCCGGCCGGATTCACCATCAACCCCAACGGCACGGTCTCGGTGGCGGGCAACGCGCCTACCGGCGCGATCACACTGGGCTACCAGATCTGCGAAACCGCCGCGGCGAACAACTGCGCCACCGCGAGCATCGCGCTGGTGGTGCGTCCGGCACCCGTCGATGATGCGATCGCCGTGCAGGCCGGCCAGCCCAACAGCGGCAACGTGTCGGGCAACGACAACATGCCGGCGGGCTCGACCTGGAGCGTGGCCGCGCCGCCCCAGGGCCTGGTGTTCAACAGCAACGGCAGCTTCACCTATACGCCGCCGGCCGGTACCATCGGCCCGGTCACGTTCGCCTACCAGGCCTGCCTGCCTGCACCGGACGCCGCCCTCTGCGGCACCGCCACGGCCACCTTGACCATCGCCGTCAACGCCGTGGTCGCCAACGACGACACCTTCGCTGCGCCGCTCACCGGTGGCTCCGCCACGCCCAGCGTGCTGGCCAACGATTCGCTCAATGGCGTCAGCCCGCCGGCCGCGTCGACGGTCCAGCTGCTGCTGGTCGGTGCACCGGCCGGCTTCGTGATCAACAACGATGGCACCGTGCAGATCCCCGTCGGTGCCACCGCCGGGGCCACCACGCTGACCTATCAGCTGTGCGAAGCGGCATCGCCGACCAACTGCGCCACCGCCGCGATCCGCATCGTGGTCACGCCGGCGCCGCAGAACGATGCCTTCTCGGTGCCGGCCGGTGGCACGCTCGTCAACGGCAGCGTCGCCGCCAACGACAGCATGCCGGCCGGGTCCACCTGGACCGTGCAGGGCACGCCGCCGAACGGGCTCGTGTTCAATGGCGACGGCACCTTCAGCTACACGCCGCCGGTGGGCACCACCGGTGCGGTGACCTTCACGTATCAGACCTGCCTGCCCGCACCCAATGCCGGTGTCTGCGGCACGGCGACGGTCACGCTCAACGTCAACCTGGGCACGTTGGCGGCCGCCGACGACAACTTCATCGACATCGCGCCGGGTACCGCCACGCCCAGCGTGCTCGGCAACGATGCGCTCAACGGCGTCAGTCCGCCGGCGCCGGCCACCGTGCAGCTGAGCCTGGTCGGTGCACCGGCCGGCTACAGCATCGCCGCCGATGGCACGATCAACGTGCCGACCGGGGTCGTCGCCGGCGCGACCACGCTGACCTATCAGATCTGCGAAACCGCCGCGCCGTCCAATTGCGATACCGCCACCGTTGCGCTGGTGATCCGTCCGGCACCGCAGAACGATGCCTATGCGGTGCAGGCCGGTGGCACGATCAGCAACGGCAACGTCGCGGCGAACGACGGCATGCCGGCCGGGTCCATCTGGACCGTGCAGGGTGCGCCTCCGGCGGGTCTCGTGTTCAATGCCGATGGCACGTTCACCTATACGCCGCCGCTCGGCACCACCGGTCCGGTCACCTTCACCTACCAGACCTGTCTGCCGGCCCCGAACGCGACACTGTGCGCGACCGCCACGGTGACGCTCAACGTCAACACCGGCACCCTGGCTGCCGCCGATGACACGCTCACCGGCGTGCTGCCGGGCGCGACCACGGCCGGCAGCGTGCTGGCCAACGACAGCCTCAACGGCACCTCGCCGCCGACCGCGACGGATGTGCTGCTGAGCCTGGTCGGTGCACCGGCCGGCTTCACGATCAATCCGGACGGCACCATCAGCGTCGGTGGCGGGGTGACCGCCGGCCCGACCACGCTCACCTATCAGGTATGCGAAGCCGCTGCATCGAACAACTGCGATACCGCCAGCGTCACCGTGGTGGTGACGCCGCTGCCGCAGAACGATGCCTTCAGCGTGCAGCTGGGGCAGACGCTGGGCAACAGCGTGGCGAGCAACGACAACCTGCCGCCCGGCGCCAGCTGGACACTGCAGGGCACGCCGCCGGCCGGCCTGACCTTCAATGCCGATGGCTCGTTCACCTATACCCCGCCGGGTGGCACCACCGGGCCGGTGAACTTCACCTACCAGGCCTGCCTGCCCGCACCGAACACGGCCCTGTGCGGCACCGCCACGGTCACCCTCACCATCACCACCGGTGCGCTGCTGGCCGGCAATGACACCTTCAGTGGCATCGCCCCCGGCACCACCTCGGCCGCCAGCGTGCTGGCCAATGACAGCCTCAACGGCGTCTCGCCGCCGGCCGCGGCCAGCGTCGTGCTGAGCCTGGTGGGCGCGCCCGCCGGCTTCGCGATCACGCCCAGCGGCACCATCAGCGTCGCCACCGGCACGATGGCAGGCGCGACCACGCTCACCTACCAGATCTGCGAAGCGGCCGCGCCAGGCAACTGCGCCACGGCCACGGTGACGGTGATCGTCAGTCCCACGCCGCAGAACGATGCTTTCTCGGTCCAGGCCGGGCAGAGTCTGGCCAACAGTGTGGCGACCAACGACAGCCTGCCGCCGGGGTCCACCTGGGCGATCCAGGGCATGCCGCCCGCCGGGCTTGCATTCAACGCCGATGGCAGCTTCACCTATACGCCGCCGATCGGCACGCCCAGCCCGGTGACCTTCGTTTACAGCGCGTGCCTGCCAGCACCGAACAGCAGCCTGTGCGGCACGGCCACGGTCACGCTCAACGTCAACAACGGCACGCTCACCGCCGGCGATGACACGCTCATCGGCGTGCTGCCCGGTGCGACCACGGGCGGCAGCGTACTTGCCAACGACAGCCTCAACGGTGTCTCGCCGCCGGCGCCCGCCGATGTGGTGCTGAGCCTGGTCGGCGCGCCGGGTGGCTTCACCCTCTCGCCGGACGGCACGATCAGCGTGGGCACCGGTGTGGTGTCCGGTCCGACCACGATCACCTACCAGATCTGCGAAGCGGCGGCGCCGGCCAACTGCGATACCGCCAGCGTCACCGTGGTCGTGACCCCGGCACCGCAGAACGATGCCTTCGCCGTGCAGGCCGGACAGACGTTGGGCAACACGGTCGCCGCCAACGACAACACGCCGCCGGGTGCGGTGTTCACCCTGCAGGACAGCGCGCCGGCGGGCCTGGTCTTCAACCCTGACGGCACGTTCACCTATACCCCGGCCGCGGGCGTGACCGGCCCGGTCAGCGTCGCGTACCAGGTGTGCCTGCCGGCACCGAACGGCAGCCTGTGCGGCCGTGCGATCCTCACCATCAACATCAACAACGGCCTGCTGTTGGCCGGCGATGACACGCTCACCGGCGTCGCGCCGGGCACCACCTCCAGTGGCAGCGTGCTGGCCAACGACAGCCTCAATGGCGTCTCGCCGCCGGCCGCGTCGGATGTACTGCTGAGCCTGGTCGGCGCACCGGCCGGTTTCAGCATCACGCCGACCGGCACGATCACGGTGGCCAGTGGCACGACCTCCGGTGCCACGACGATCACCTACCAGATCTGCGAAGCCGTCGCCCCGGGCAACTGCGATACCGCCAGCGTCACGGTGGTGGTCAGCCCCGCCCCGCAGAACGACGCGTTCTCGGTGCAGGTCGGGCAGACCCTGAGCAACAGCGTGGCCGGCAACGACGCCATGCCTGCCGGTGCGCTCTACACCGTGCAGGGCACGCCGCCGCCGGGCCTGACCCTGGCCAGCAACGGCGGCTTCACCTATACGCCGCCGGCAGGCACGCCGAGTCCGGTCAGCTTCACCTACCAGACCTGCCTGCCCGCGCCGTATGCCACGACCTGCGCCACCGCCGCGGTGACGATCAACATCAACACAGGCACGCTGGTGGCCGGTGATGACGTGCTCACCGGCCTCGTACCGGGCACCACCTCCTCGCTGAGCGTACTGGCCAACGATCAGCTCAATGGCGTCAGCCCGCCGCCGGCGACAGCAGTGCTGCTCAGCCTGATCGGCGCACCGCCCGGCGTCAGCATCAACCCGGACGGCACGATCAGCATCGGCAGCGGGGTCACCGCCGGCGCCACCGTGGTGACCTACCAGATCTGCGAAGCCGCCGCGCTGGCCAACTGCACCACTGCCACGGTCACCGTGGTGGTCACCCCGGTCCCGCAGAACGACAGCTTCACCGTGCCTGCCGGGCTTCCGCTCACGGCCAACGTCGGCGCCAATGACAATGTCGTCGCCGGTGCGCTCTACACCCTCACCAGCGGCGCGGTGCCGGGCCTGGTCTTCAATGCCGATGGCAGCTTCAGCTACACCGCACCGTCGGGCACGCCGGGGCCGGTGAGCTTCAGCTACCGGGTCTGCCTGCCCGCGCCGTACACCGCGCAGTGTGGCGACGCCACCGTGACGCTCACCCTGTCCGGCTCGGCCAACGTGGTGCTGGCGGTCAACGACGACTTCACCGGCACCCCGGTCGATCCGGCCGTGGGCGGCACCATCGCCCGCTCGGTCGTGGAGAACGACAGCTTCAACAACGTTTCGCCACCGCCGGTGGGTAGCGTCGTGGCCAGCCTGACCGGCAGCACGCCGGGCTACACCATGAACAACCAGGGGCAGATCATGGTCGCGGCCGGGGTGCAGCCCGGCCAGGTGCAGCTGGCCTACCAGCTGTGCGAGAACGGTGTGCCGACCAACTGCACCACCGCGATCGCCACGGTGCGGGTGCAGGGCCCCGTCGGTGCGCTGCTGGCGGTGGACGACAGCGGCGGCCCGATCGGACCGTCCGGCCGCACGCGCCTGTTCAACGTGTTCACCAACGATACGTTCAACACCGCGCCGCTGGATCCGGCCCAGGTGAGCTTCGCGCCGGTCGCCACCAACGCCCTGGCCTTCAGCGCCGATGGCTGGGTGGATGTCGCCACCGGGCTGTCGCCGGGCAGCTATGGCACCACGTACACGATCTGCCTGCTCAACCAGCCGACCGTCTGCGATACCGCAAACGTCACCGTCACCGTCATCGCCGGCGATCCAGGCGTGGATGCTGAAGACGACCGGGTGGAAATCCCGCAGGACGGCGTGGTCGAGATCGACGTGCTCGGCAACGACCGCGTCAACGGCACGCCGATCGATCCGGACACCGTCACCGTGACGATCACCGCGCCGCCGCCGTATGGCACGGCCACGGTGCTGCCGCGTGCCCGCATCCGCTTCGCCGCGCTGGCCAACTTCTCCGGCGAGCAGACCTTCGACTACCAGGTCTGCGACGTGGCGAATCCGGCGATGTGCGCCGGTGCCACGGTCACGGTCATGGTCGAGCCGAACGTGCTGGCCCTGGCTGACGATGCCGTCACCGCGGAGAGCAGCGCGCCGCTGGCGATCAACGTGCTGGCCAACGACAGTGCCCGCACCGCGCCACTGGATCCGGGGTCGCTGGTGGTCGCGGTGGCGCCCACGCACGGCAGCGTGCAGTGCGCCAACGGCGTCTGCACCTATACGCCGGCAGCCAACTTCGCCGGCACCGACAGCTTCCGCTACCGGGTCTGCGATGTGTCCATCCCGACGCCGCTGTGCGCCGAAGCAAACGTCGCGGTCACCGTGGCCGGCCAGCAGGCCGTACTGCGCCTGACCAAGGTGGCCGGCAAGCGCAGCGCGCAGATCGGCGACCTGGTGCGCTACACCGTCACCATCGACAACGTCGGGGAGGTGGATGCCAACGGTGCCACCCTGCTCGATACGCTGCCGCCGGGCTTCACCTTCGTGCGCGGTGGATTCGCGGTGCTCGATGCCGACAACGATGCACGCACCAGCGGCGTGCAGCCGCTGCGCATCGACGGCATCGACGTGGCCGCAGGCGAGCGTGCCACGGTGGTGTACTACCTGCGCGTCGGCGCCGGGACCGGCACGGGGGTGCACACCAACCGCATCACCGCCATCGACGGCGAGAACCGCACGATCGGCAATGTGGCGTCGGCCGAGGTGGAGATCACCACCGATCCGCTGCTCGATGAGAGCCTGATCGTGGGCAGCGTGTTCGACGACCGCAACGGCAACGGCATCCAGGACGACGGTGAGCGCGGCATCCCCGGCGTGCGCATCGCAGCGGTGGAGGGCCTGCTGATGGAAACCGATGCCTTCGGCCGCTATCACCTGGTCGGTATTCCGGGCGGCGAGGCGCGCGGGCGCAACTTCATCCTGAAAGTGGATCCGTCCACCCTGCCGGCCGGCGCGCGCTTCACCACGCCCAACCCGCTGGTCCGTCGCATCACCCCCGGGCTGCCGGTCCGCTTCGACTTCGGTGTGCGCATGCCCGAGGGCGCGCTGAGTACCGCACCGCCGACAGCGCCCGCCGCATCGCGACCCGCGCGCATCGAACTGGGCGAGGCCCTGTTCCCCACGGGCAGCGCGCAGCTGGGGGCCGACCGCGCACCGGTGATCGCAACCGCCGCGCAGGCCCTGGTGGCGCGGGGTGGCGGACGGCTGCAGCTCACCGCGCCTGCCGGCCAGGCCGACCTTGCACGGCAACGTGCACAGGCGCTGCGGGTGGCCCTGCGGCCGCAGTTGCCGGACCCGGTCGCCGCAGCGACCACGATCGAGGTGCTGGACGCCGATGGGCGCGTGCTGCAGCGCCTGCGCCTGGACGATCCCCCCGAGCCTGCCAGTCCCGGTCGCGCGACCGGGGAGGGGCGCTGACATGGACATGACCCTGATTCCGAGCCCGATCTCCCGCCGCCGCCTCATCGTCGGCCTGGCCAGCGCCTTGCTGCTGGCAGCGCCTGCCGCCGCCCAGCAGTCCCTGCCGGCTCCTTCACCCGCGCCGATCCGCTGTGAGGCCGACAGCTGCCGCAGCGATGACGGGCTGCTGCTGCGCATCGGCGATGACGACGCGCCCGCGCCGCCGCTGCCGGGCCGCACCGATCTCCCCGTGGCCGGCACGGTACCGGCGTCTCCGGCAGTCACCCCGGACGTGGCGGCGCGCGGCGGCCAGTTCATGGCCGAGCTGCCCAACGGCGGCGTGGTGTGGGCGACCGAGGATCCGACCATGGTGCCGCCCAGCCTGAGCGTGCAGGCCGCTGCCACCGTGCCGTTCGAGAACGGCCGGGTGATCCGCCCGCTGCGCTTCCACAGCTACAACAACTACGCCTCCTTCATCCAGAAACTGGAGGTGACGCTGTATCGCGGTACCGATACCGATCTGGTCACGCCGCTGGCCCGCATCGAGCTGCCGGCCGACTACGTTGGAGATGCCGAGTGGAGCGGTGAGCTGCCGCCTCAGATCAAGCTGCGCACCGGTGACGATCTCATCTACGTCGCGCGCGCCTACGGTGCGGGTGGGGCGTTCGATGAAACCCGCCTGCAGCGCATCCAGCTGGTCACCCCGGCCGATTTCGACCGGGGTCTGCAGATCACCCGCGAGAACGTGCAGAAAACGCTGGGACAGGCCCTGGATGGCGACAGCGCGCAGGACCTGCAGCTCAGCAACAGCATCTACGGGCAGAGCATGCTCCGCCTGCAGAACATTCCCATCCACGGCTCGCGCGTGCGCCTGTACGGTCGCAACCTGGAACCCAACAGCCGCGTACGCATCAACGGCCAGGACTTCCCGGTCGACCTGGAGCAGAAGTTCGCGGCCGAGTTCCTCGAGCCGGTGGGTGAGCATCGCTACGAGGTCAGTGTCGAATCCCGCGATGCGCCCTCCGCGCAGCGGCAGCTGGATGTGGATGTCACCGGCCGCTATCTGTTCCTGGTCGCCATCGCCGATGTCACCGTGTCCAGGAACAGCGCCAGTGGCAATCTGCAGCCCCTGGCGGCGGATGATCGCGACGACGACAGCTTCCTCAGCGAGGGCCGGCTGGCGTTCTATCTGAAGGGAAAACTGCGCGGCAAATACCTGGTCACTGCACAGGCCGACACCCAGGACCGCGAGCTGAAGTACCTGTTCCGCGATTTCACCCAGGCGGATGCGCAGGACGTGTTCCGCCGGCTGGATCCAGACCTGTACTACCCGGTGTATGGCGATGACTCCACCACCTACCGCGACGTGGATACGCAGGGCCGGCTGTACCTGCGCGTGGACTGGGACCAGAGCCAGGCCGTGTGGGGCAACTACGCCACCGGCATCACCGGCACCGAATATGGCCAGTACGTACGCTCGCTGTATGGCGGTGCGTTGAACTGGCGCTCGCTGGAGGCCACGCCGCTGGGCGAGGCGCGCTCGCAGGTCAAGGTGTTCGGTTCGGAAGCGCAGTCCGCGCCGGGCCACAGCGAATTCCTCGGCACCGGCGGCAGCCTGTACTACCTGCGCCACACCGACGTGCTGCCGGGCTCGGAGCAGGTGGTGCTGGAAGTACGTGACCGCACCACCGGCCGCACCGAAACGCGCGCCACCCTGCAGGAGGGCGTGGACTACGAGATCGACAACCTGCAGGGCCGCCTGATCCTGACCCGTCCGCTGGCACAGCTGACCCGCGAGAACGTGCGCAGCATCACCCGCGACATGCCACTCGATGGTTACGACCAGTTGCTGCTGGTGGACTACGAATACGTGCCGCTCGGCTTCAGCAGTGATGACGTGACCTACGGTGCGCGCGGCCGGCAATGGATCGGTGACCACGTGGCGATCGGCGGCACCTGGATCGACGAGAACCGCAGCGGCGAGAACTACAGCCTCAAGGGCGCCGACCTCACCCTGCAGGCCGGACGTGGCACGTATCTGAAGATGGAGCAGACCCGCACCGAAGCGACCGCCGCCCCGGTGTTCTATTCGGACAACGGCGGCCTGAGCTTCATCCGTCGCAATCCCTACGAAGGCCGTCGCTCGGGCACCGCCAGCGCGGTGGAAGCGCGTGCCAACCTGCGTGAGCTGGGCTGGACCACCCAGGACTGGAGCCTGGGCGCGTGGTGGCGCGATGTGGATGCCGGTTTCTCGGTCGCGCGCCAGGACACGGGGCTGCCGATCCAGGAATACGGTGCGGAGTTCCTTGGCTACATCACCGACGATTTCAGTCTGTACGGTCGACACACCCGCACCGAACAGGGCGAACTGGCGCTGGAGCAGAGCCAGCTGACCGCGGAATGGCGGCTGGGCAACGACGGCCAGCTGACCGGTGAACTGCGCCGCGTGCGCGAGGAACAGGAGCTGCAGAGCGTGGACGCCCTGCTGGCCGCGATCGGTTACCGCCAGCGCTTCGGCGCATCGTGGGAGCTGTACGGCACCGGCCAGGTCACGCTGGATGATGACGGGGGCGCGTACGAGAAGAACGACCTGCTCACGCTGGGCGCGCGGTATCTGTTCGGCGACCGCAGCAGTGTCGGCGCGGAAGTCAGTGGCGGCAGCCGCGGGCACGGGGCCAAGGTCGATGGCGAATACCGCATGGCACCGGACCACAGCCTGTATGGCAGTTACAGCTACAGCACCGACCGCACCGGTACCGATCCGCTGTTCGATACCGGGCTGCAGAGTGGCTGGACGCTGGGCCAGCGCTGGCGGCTGAGCAACCAGGTCAACGTCTACAACGAGAGCCAGTATCTGAAGGATCGTCGCCAGGACAGCGCGGGCATCGTGCACACCTTCGGCATGGACTTCTATCCCGCGCAGGGCTGGAACCTGGGCTTCACGATCATGGACGGTGAGCTGGATTCCACCCTGGGCCGTGTCGATCGCCGTGCCTACAGCGTGAGCGGCGGGCGTACCGATGCCGTGGCGCAGTGGAACAGCAAGCTGGAGTATCGCCGCGACAGTGGGGCCGAGCAGCGCGAGCAGTGGGTGACCACCAACCGCCTGCTGTACAAGCTCAACGACGACTGGCGCTTCGCCCTGCGCGCGAACTATGCCGATACCGAAGACCGCATCGACCGCCTGGCCGACGCCAAGCTGGTGGAGACCAACATGGGCTTCGCCTGGCGCCCGCACGACAACACGCGCTGGGCCGGCTTCGGCAAGTTCACCTATCTCTACGATGTGGCATCGCTGGGGCAGGAGGGCGGCGACCTGTACGACCAGCGTTCGCAGATCCTCTCGCTGGAAGGGATCCGCCAGCTGGGCGCGCGCTGGGAAGTGGCCGGCAAGCTGGCCTCGCGCTGGGGCGACTACCGCACCGGCCGTGGCGAGGGTGCCTGGCTGGACAGCCGCGCCGACTTCGCCGCGCTGCAGTTGCGCTATCGCCTGTTCGCGCAATGGGAAGGGCTGGCCGAGCACCGCTGGTTGAAGGTGCGCGACGGTGGCGTGCGCAAGGGCTGGCTGGTGGGCGTGGACCGCCGGGTCGGGGAGAACTTCAAGGTCGGGGTGGGCTACAACTTCACCGAGTTCAGCGATGACATGACCGAGCTGAAGTACGACCAGAAGGGGTTCTTCCTGAACATGGCGGGGTATTACTAGGCTTCGGTGGGTCCGGGCTGCCACGCGTGGCGTGGCACTACCGGGGATCACGGTGTTGGCGGTCGGCTTCGGTGGTGGCCTGGGGGTAGAGCCAGGTCATGCCTGGCTGAACTGCCGACAACCTTTCCGGGATGAATGGGCGCTTTCGGCCGGCTGTTCAGCCAGAGAACACGCGATATCGCCCCGTTCACCAGTCTATATTGTTGATTTAATTGGTTTTTCTTTTCATTTTCCAGCCCCTCGTCACTGTCATCATTTCGCGGTACGTTAGCGGGGTGATCGGTGCCAGCATCCCATGAACAGAACGCTGGAACTTCTTTCCCCTTTAGCAGTCCAATTCCGGGACTGCTAAGATGAGTGCTATGAGCCAGAACACCTCTACTGCCCTTGTGGCAAACAATCTCCCGATTCCCAGTGCGCTCGGTTCGCTGGATGCCTACATCGGTGCCGTGCACCAGATCCCGGTGCTGTCGGTCGATGACGAGCAGGACCTGGCCCGCCGCTTCCGCGACGAGCTGGACCTGGACGCCGCGCGCGAGCTGGTCCATTCCCACCTGCGCTTCGTGGTGCACGTCGCCCGAGGCTACAACGGCTACGGCCTGGCGCTGGGCGACCTGATCCAGGAAGGCAACATCGGCCTGATGAAGGCGGTGAAGCGCTTCGACCCGGACATGGGCGTTCGCCTGGTGTCGTTCGCGGTGCACTGGATCCGTGCGGAAATGCACGAGTTCATCCTCAAGAACTGGCGCATCGTCAAGGTCGCCACGACCAAGGCGCAGCGCAAGCTGTTCTTCAACCTGCGCAAGTCCAAGACCCGTCTGGGCTGGATGAACGCGGCGGAAGTCAGTGCGGTGGCCAAGGACCTGAACGTGTCCGAGCGCGAAGTGCTCGAGATGGAGTCGCGCCTGTCCGGCCGCGATATCGGTTTCGATCTCTCCAGCGATGACGATGACGATCATGCGCCGCCGTCGCCGGCTGCCTATCTGCGTGCCAACGAAGAAGATCCTTCGATGGCGTACGAGCGGATGGACAGCGAAGACAATCAGCTGCAGCTGCTGCGCGAAGGCCTGGCCGAGCTGGATGCGCGTTCGCGCGACATCATCCGCCGTCGCTGGCTGGACGCGGACAGCAAGGTGACGCTGCAGGAGCTGGCCGATGAGTACGGCGTGTCGGCCGAACGCATCCGCCAGGTCGAGGCGAACGCGCTGAAGAAGATGAAGGCGCTGTTTACTGCGTGATGCAGTCAGCCGCTGGAGTAAATGACAAGGCCCGGCACTGCCGGGCCTTTTCTTTTCCGGCAGCGTTATACCGGTGTCTGTCCGGTGATCTTTCCGACAGCGGGGCACGCCGCCTTCTGATGTTCATGCCGTACCACTCAGTAGCACGGTATGATCATGCTGCGTGTCTTCCGCACCCGGAGTTTCAACCGCAGCCTGCGAAGGTCTGCGCTCGGCGACGAGGCCCTGTGCCGCGCGGTGGATGAGATGCGGCGAGGCCTGGTGGATGCTGACCTCGGCGGTGGCATCTTCAAGAAGCGGGTTCGGTTGCCCGGCCGCGGGAAGAGCGGGAGTGTCCGGACCATCATCGCTGCCCCGCGGGGCAGCAGTTGGTTCTTCCTTTTCGGCTATGAGAAGAACGAGCGCGCGACAATCAGCGGTACGGAACGGGATGCGCTCCAGTTATATGCCTCGGAATTTCTGGGAATGAGCTCGACACAGTTGGATCGCGCCGTGAAATGCGGTGACCTGCAGGAGATCTGTCATGACAAAGACATCTGAGCGCCGGCGCCCGAAGAGCAGGCTTCTGGAGGCCGTGCACGATGCGGCCGTGAGCCTGCATGCACATGGGGTCATCGATAAGCGCCGCTTGAGCTGCTACGAAGCCCTTTGCCTGGAGCCGGTGCCCGCGTACAGCAGCGCCCAGATTCGTGCACTCCGCACGTCGCTTGCGCTCAGCCAGCCGGTATTCGCGGGCGTGCTGAACACCAGCGTTTCAACAGTGCGCAGTTGGGAGCAGGGCGACAAGAAGCCCAGTGGACCATCGCTGAAGCTGTTGAACCTGATCGACCGGAAAGGGCTCGACGCCGTCCTCTAGAACAAAGGCCCGGCAATGCCGGGCCTTTGCGCTACAGGGCAGCCGATGCTGCTCTTGATCTGCCTCAGCCCTGCTCGCGCGCAATCGCCCGCCAGCCGATATCGCGGCGGTGGAACTCATGGGCCCAGTGGATCGCACCGACGCCGGCGTAGGCGTTGCGCTGTGCCTCGCCCACCGTGCCGCCCAACGCCGCCACGCACAGCACGCGACCGCCCGCGCTGAGCACCTGGCCCTGCGCGTCCAGCGTGGTGCCGGCATGGAACACCTTGGCCGTGGCGGCGACCGCGTCCAGCCCGTGGATCACGTCGCCGGTGATCGGCGTTTCCGGATACGGCGAGGCGGCCATCACCACGCCCAGCGACGGGCGCGGATCCCACTGCGCCTCCACGGTGTCCAGGCGCTCGTCGATCGCCGCTTCGACCAGCTCCACCAGGTCCGACTGCAGGCGCAGCATCACCGGCTGGGTTTCCGGGTCGCCGAAGCGCACGTTGAACTCGATCACCTTCGGCGCGCCGCTGGCATCGATCATCAGGCCGGCATAGAGGAAACCGGTGAACGGAATGCCGTCGGCGATCATGCCCTGCACGGTCGGGTTGACCACCTCGCGCATCACGCGCGCATGCACCTCGTCGGTCACCACCGGGGCCGGCGAGTACGCGCCCATGCCGCCGGTGTTCGGGCCGGTGTCGCCGTCGCCGACGCGCTTGTGGTCCTGCGAGGTCGCCATCGGCAGCGCAGTCCTGCCGTCCACCATGGAGATGAAGCTGGCTTCTTCGCCGTCCAGGAACTCTTCGATCACCACGCGTGCGCCGGCATCGCCGAAGGCATTGCCGGAGAGCATGTCGCGCACTGCGTCCTCGGCCTCGGCCAGGGTCATCGCCACGATCACGCCCTTGCCGGCGGCCAGGCCATCGGCCTTGACCACGATCGGCGCGCCTTTCTCCCGCAGGTAGGCCAGCGCCGGTTCGACCTCGGTGTGCACGGCATAGAACGCGGTGGGAATGCCGTGGCGGGCCAGGAAGTCCTTCGCATACGCCTTGCTGCCTTCCAGCTGCGCGGCGGCGGCGGTCGGCCCGAAGATGCGGTGGCCGGCGGCGCGGAAGCGGTCGACGACCCCGGCCACCAGCGGCACTTCCGGCCCGACCACGGTCAGGCCGATGTCTTCGGTGCCGACCAGCGCCAGCAGGCCGTCCAGATCGGTGACCTTGACGTCCACGTTGCGGCACTTGGGCTCGGTGGCGGTGCCTGCATTGCCGGGCGCGACGATGACCTCGCGGACCTTCGCGGACTGGGCCAGCTTCCAGGCCAGGGCGTGTTCACGGCCGCCAGCGCCGATGACCAGGATCTTCAATGCAGTTCTCGCGTAAGAGGGCAGGAACGTGATTTTACGCGGTGCGGGCGGCGGGCGCATTCGGGCGGTCGGTTGCGGTGGCAACCCACGGCCTCAGCGGTCGGCGCAGCCGTCGCGCTGCAGGTCGTCCGGTACCGGATACGCGCGCTGCCGGGGATCGAAGATGAGGTGGTAGTACTCGGTCGCCGGGCCGTTGCAGTCCCGGCCGCTGGCACGCACCGTCAGCGGCCAGTAGCCATCGACGGCATTGCTGTCGCCCACTGCCGTGCTGAAGTCGACCGCGAACACGCCCTCGCCGCAGTCGGCCGGATTGCCGTCACAGCCGTGCTGGGCGAGATTGTCGAGGTGGTCGCGGTACTGGGCGACATCGCGCAGGCGATCGTTGTGGAGGGCGACGTAACTGCGCCAGATGCGCCGATGGCCGCGCCGGTGCTCCTCATGGGTGATGTGGAAGGCATGGCGTTGCGGGCCGAGCTGCACGATCTGGACCGTGCCGGGTGCGCCGTGGCGGCCGTACTGACGCTGCAGGCGCTGGGCAATGACCTCCAGTGGGTCGTTGGCCAGCTGCCGGGCAAGGGCGCCGCCGTGACTCGCCTCATCATCATCCTTGCCCAGGCGCAGCACATACAGGTCGACCCGCCCGGGTTCGACAGTGGCGGCGTCATCCAGGGTCTGGCACACCGCCAGCAGTGTCTGCTCATGCCCTTCGCTGGTGACGGTGTCACGCGCACACACGCTGCGGGTCACCGGACGCAGCGCCTCAACCTCGGTGTCTTCCCAGTCGCCCTTCCATGGCGCGCCGAGCAGGGCGGCGTCGCCGTAGCGCTTGCGCAGAAAGGCCAGCAGGCGCTGGTTCGCATCGCCCTGCACGTAGATCATGTCCTCCACCGGCACTGTGGTTCTGAGCACACGGTGCGGTTTGCCTGGTTCGGACGCGGCGGGTGTGCGATCACAGCCGACCATCAGCGCGAGCGCCACACCTGCCAGTGCCCACGAACGCATCACTCGCACCCTTCGCGCTGAAGCGCCTCGGGGAACGCATACGTCCACGTATTCGGGTCCAACGTGAACCGATGTTCGCGCCGCACCGGCTGCCCGCCGCAGCCCAGGCCGGTCTCCTCGATCAGCAGCGGCCACTGTCGTGCCGCCGGATCGCGGTCGTCGAAGCGCAGGGTGAAATCGAGGTTGAACAACCGCGCCTGGCAGTCCGGTTCCGCATCGGCGTCGTCGCAGTCGTAGGCGGCGGTGTTGTCGATATGGCTGCGCACGCCACCGGCGTCCACGAGCCCGTTCGGGCCGGGCAATACCAGCGTCTGGGTGATCAGCGAATAGCCCTGGCCGAACCAGCCGTGCTCGATGCGGAAACCGTAGAAGTCGCTGCCGGCGCGGAGGATCTGCACGGTGCCGGGCTCGCCCCGGCTGCCGAAGTTCTGCCCGGTCAGCGCGGCGGCCACGGCAAAGCGGTCCGCTTCCGGGCGCAGTACGAAGAAGTCGATCGCGCCCGGGTCCGGGTGCGCACCGTCCAGCGGTGAACCGCAGACGGCCAGCAGCTGTTGCCAGCTGTCGCCGGTGACCACCGGTTGCTCGGCGCAGACGTGCCAATGGGTGAGCAGCGTGTCGCCGTCCTGGGCCCAGCTGCCGCGCCACTTTCCTGAGAGCGTGGCGGCCTTGCCGTAGCGCTCGGTCAGGAAGGCCCGCAGGCGCTCCGTGCGGCTGAGGTGGGCGAGCGGGGCTGCCTTCGCCACGGCCGCGTCCTGTGCGGCCTGCGGCGGCGCCGGTGCGTTGGTAGGCGCGCAGCCCAGCACCCCGGCAGCGGTGGCGATCACCACCGCCGCAAGGCAGCGACGTTGCAGGGGAGACATCCGTGTCGGCCCAGGCATCAGTGGCGGAAGTGACGCACGCCGGTGAACACCATCGCCAGGCCATGTTCGTCGGCGGCCGCGATCACTTCGCTGTCGCGCATCGAGCCACCCGGCTGGATCACCGCCTTGATGCCGGCGGCAGCAGCGGCATCGATGCCGTCGCGGAACGGGAAGAACGCATCGGACGCCATCACCGAGCCTTCCACCACCAGGTTCGCATCGGCCGCCTTGATGCCGGCGATGCGCGCGGAGTACACGCGGCTCATCTGGCCGGCGCCGACACCGATCGTGCGGTTGTCCTTGGCGTAGACGATGGCGTTGGATTTGACGAACTTGGCCACCTTCCAGGCGAACAGCAGGTCGGCGAACTGCTTGTCGGTCGGCGCCAGCTTGCTCACCACGGTCAGCTCGTCGCGGCTCATGCCGCGGTTGTCGGCGCTCTGCATCAGCAGGCCGGAACCAATCCGCTTGGTGTCGTAGTTGTTGCGGCCCTCGCCGTGCGGAATGCGCAGTACGCGCACGTTGGCCTTCTTCTGCGCGTATGCCAGTGCGGCCGGTTCGTAGTCCGGGGCGATCAGCACTTCCACGAACTGCCGGTCGAGGATCGCCTGCGCGGTGGCGGCGTCCAGCGGCCGGTTGAAGGCGATGATGCCGCCGAAGGCGCTGGTCGGGTCGGTCGCATAGGCCAGCTCATAGGCATCGCCGTTGCCGGCGCCCACGGCCACGCCGCACGGGTTGGCGTGCTTGACGATGACGCAGGCCGGCACGTCGAACTGACGCACGCATTCCCACGCGGCATCGGCGTCGGCCAGGTTGTTGTAGCTCAGTTCCTTGACCTGCCACTACTGGAACGTGGCCAGCGTGCCCGGCACCGGGTACAGGTCGAGGTAGAACGCGCCGCTCTGGTGCGGGTTCTCGCCGTAGCGCAGGTCCATCACCTTCACGAAGCTGGCATTCATCTGCGCCGGGAACTCGCTCCGCACCGGCACGGCGGTGTCGGTGGTGGTCACGGCGGAGAGGTAATTGCTGATCGCCGCGTCGTACTGGGCCACGCGGTTGAACGCGGCCACCGAGAAGGCGAAACGCTTGGCGGCCGACAACTTGCCATCGTGGGCGTCCAGCTCGGCCAGCAGCTCGGCGTACTGCGACGGGTCGGTCGCCACCGCCACGCGGGCGAAGTTCTTCGCGGCCGAGCGCAGCATCGCCGGGCCACCGATGTCGATGTTTTCCACGGCGTTTTCGAGCGTGCAGTCCGCCTTGGCGGTGACCGACTCGAACGGATACAGGTTCAGTACCAGCAGATCGATCGCGCCGATGCCGTGTTCGGCCATCACCGCGTCATCCAGCCCGGCGCGGCCGAGCAGGCCGCCGTGCACCATCGGGTGCAGGGTCTTGACCCGGCCGTCCATCATTTCCGGGAAACCGGTGACGTCGGCAACGTCCTTCACTGCCAGGCCGGCCTCGCGGATCGCCTTGGCGGTACCGCCGGTGGAGAGCAGCTCCACGTTGCGCGCGGCGAGGGCGCGGGCCAGGTCGATCAGACCGGTTTTGTCGGAAACGGACAGCAGGGCCCGGCGCACGGGCAGCAGATCGGAACTCATGGGGGCAGGAGATCGAAGCGGAGCGGGGCCATATTGTAGGCCAGTGGCGCGGGCATGGCCGCCCCGGCCGTCGCCGCGACGGTCAGCAGCGTCCTGAAACGACGAAGGCCGGTACCGAGGGCTGCTCGATCCGGCCTTCCGCTGGGCACGACCCGTGCCGCGCCGGCATCAGGTGGTGATGCCGTATTCCTTCAGCTTCTTGCGCAGGGTGGCGCGGTGGATGCCCAGCATCGAGGCGGCGCGGCTCTGGTTGCCTTCGCAGTGATTGAGCACTTCCACGAACAGCGGAATCTCCATCTCGCGCAGCACGATCTCGTAGACATCGTCCGCATCGCAGCCATCCAGGTCCCGCAGGTACCGCCTGACCGATTGGGCCACGTGTTCGCGCAGGGGTGGCTTGGGCGCGCCACGACTGTTGTCAGGACGAGAAAGGACAGCGTTCAAGGAGTTTCCCGGTGCAAGAGCCGGGGCGGACAACAGCCCACGGCGGAAGGGTGATGGGGTCAGTCTAGCGCGTGCGCCGGCTGCCTGCCACGCTCCGGCGGCCCCGGCGGTGCCTCAGAGGAACTCAAAGGTGAATGCGACGGTAGACGCCGCAGGCTCCCGCACGCGGAAGCTGATCTGTGCGCTTTGTCCCGGTTCCAGCGTGGTGGCCGGGTCCATCGCGCGGTCCAGATAGTCGGCCGGCGCGAACACATTGGTGCCGATCACGCGGCCATCGGCATCGGACAGCGACAGCCGCAGCGACGGCCAGGCCTGGGCCCACCGCGCGTCGTTGCGGATGCTCGCCTGCACCTGCAGCGCACCCGCCTGGCCCGGCACCGGGCGCACATCACGGCTGAGCATGCTGAAGGCCGTCGGCTCACGCCAGGCGGGCACTGAACAGCGCAGCACGCTGCACAGTCCAGCGATCCACGGGCGGGTACCGGCATCGGCGGCCAGCCGTGCGCGGTCGGCTACCGCGATCTGCACCAGCAGCACGGCGGCCAGCCCGGCCACCATGCCCCACTGCCAGCGCGGCGTGCGCAGGGGTGCACCGGGCCGGCGCAGGAAACTGGGCGTGGTGACCGCTTCCGACGGCAGGGCAGCGGTGGCCGGGCCGCGCGCATTCTCATCGAGGGCGTGCACGTCATCCGGCGGCAGCGGGTGCGACGGCGCTCCCGTCCCGACGGCCGGTGCGGGAGCCGGTGCAGCTTCGCCGGCGTGCGCAGGTTCGACATCGGCTGCGCGTTCGTCGCCGAATCCAGATCCGGATTGCGACACGGACGGCGGCGGCGCAGGAACCGGCTGGGCGTCGATCACCTGTTCCACCGCGAGCGGTGCGATGCGATCGTCCAGGGACGTTGCCGACGCCGCAGACGTCTCCTCGCGGGAGAGGGACACCGGCTCAGCGGGATCGGCCGGCGCCTCCGCGGACGGACGCAGGAACGTGGCGATCGGGCGTCGCGGCGGCATCGGAGGCTCGGACATGGGCACGGGACCGGGCAGGAGACGGGCTATTCAAGCACGGCGGACGCCGGTGATGCGCATCCAGTCGCCCTCCTGCGCCACGGCCAGCTGTTCGAAGGCCGGGGCGTAGCGCTCCAGCAGTTCCCCTTCCTGCCCGTGCAGGATGCCCGACAGCGCGATGCGGCCGCCCGGGGCGACGCGCGCCGCCAGCACATCGGCCAGCGCATCCAGTGCCGAGGCAAGGATGTTCGCCACCACCACCGGATACGTCGCCTGCGGTTCGTCTTGCGGCAGATAGACCTGCACGCGGTCCTGCAGGCCGTTGCGCTCGGCGTTGTCGCCGGTGGCGAGCACCGCCTGCGGGTCGTTGTCCACGCCGACCGCGCGCGCCGCGCCCAGCTTCAGCGCGGCCAGGGCGAGGATGCCCGAGCCGCAGCCGAAATCGAGCACGGTGGTGCCGGCCAGCGCGCCCTCGGCGGCCAGGCCGTCCAGCCAGCGCAGGCACAGCGCGGTGGTCGGATGGGTGCCCGAGCCGAACGCCAGGCCCGGATCCAGGCGGACCACGGCAGCATCGTCGGCCTGTGCGGCCTCCGGCAGCGCATGGTTCCACGGCACGATCCAGGTGCGATCGCCGAAGGCCATCGGCTGGAACTGGTCGATCCAGGCGCGCTCCCAGTCTTCGTCGGCCACGGCGCGGAAGCTGGCGTTGGCCCAGTCCAGGCCGGGATCGAAGGCGTCCAGCGCGGCCAGCAGGGCCAGCGCATTGGTATCGCCGGGGAACAGCGCGGTCAGCACCAGGTCGTTCCACAGCGGGGTCTCGCCCACGCCCGGTTCCAGGATCGCGCGCTCGTTGCTGGTATCGGCATCGGCATCGAGCAGGGTCACCGCCAGCGCGCCCACGTCGTCCAGCGCATTCTCATAGCGCGGCTGGGTGGCTTCGGTGCAGTGCAGGGTGAGTTCCAGGAAGGGCATGGGGGCAGGGACCGGCGGAAAACCGTGCATGTTAGACCAGTGCGGGGCGATGGTCCCGGACACACCGCCGCGCGCCCGTCTCGCCGGCCGGTAAGATCGGCCCGACGGCTGGTTCAGACACCGCCGCAGCCGCTTGCTAAACTTGAACTCCTGCTGTCCATCACGGACAGCGTGTGACTTCTGCCCATGGCGCTCGTGCCGACCCTGAAAACCTGGTTGCTGGTCGTACCGGCCCTGGCGTTGCTGGGGGTGGTGGGCTATCGCGCGGGCGATCGGGTGCTGCACGCCGATCAGGCCGTGTCGCATCTGGATGAGCCGCAGGCCGGCAGCGCGCCCACCGCGGTCCCGGCCGAAGCACGGCAACTGGCCCGGCGCCTGCTCGGCAGCGAGCGCGGCACGGCGGTGGCCTCCGGCCTGCCGCTGGACCTGCGGGCCGATATCGAAGGCGACACCGACCTGTTCGCCTATGCGCAACGCCTGCAGGTGCAGGCGGCCAACGGCAACGCCGAGGCCGGGTGGATGGTCAGCCGCGTCTACGACTACTGCGCGATGTATGCGATGGATCCCGGCGGCTATCAGCTCGACAACACGCTGCTGAGCGGTATGGGCATGAGCGCGTCGGCGCCGATGGTCGCTGCACGCGAGCGCGTCTCGCGGCGCTGTGCGGGCTTCGTCAGCAGCGACAACCTGGGCCGACCGCTGATCCTGGCGCAGCGGCTGCAGTCGGCCAAGGCCGGCAACCTCGCCGCCGAGGCCTCGCTGTTCGCCGAGGGCCAGCCGATGGAAACCGGGCCGGGCTATCGCCGCGGGCTGGTCGAGCGGGTGATGGATTCGCGTGATCCGGAAGCCTACATGGCGCTGGCGCCGGGCATGGGCCAGCGGGCCAGTGGCGACAACGCGATGAGCGGCCTGGTGGCCGGCGATCAGTTCAGCGAACTGGCCTGGCGGCTGGCTGCCTGCGAGCTGGGCATGGCCTGCGGGCCGGACAGCGTGCTGATGAATAATTTCTGCGCGAACGGAGGGATCTGTTCGCAGGACGGTGGGCAGGACTTTGCCACTTTTGTGTATGACGCTGCGGTATCGCGGCAAGGTGCGGGGAAAATGAACGTGTTGGTCGAAGAGCTGGTCAAGCAGAGGAATGGGCGATGAATTACCGTCGAATTCTGCACGGTGCCAAATTCTGGTTCTGGGTGGCGTTGTTTGTCGCGTACTCGGCCGGAGCGGTGGGCCTGGTGATGATCGATACCTATGACGATCGTTACCGAAGCCTGTCCAAAGTGCAGTTGACCTCGGTGAAGGCCGATGCCGACGTGCGTCGCGCCGGTGCCAGCCAGGTCGCTGCGGTATATCGCGCGCAGAGCGGCATGCCGTTCGCTTCGCTGCCCACCGGCAGCACCTTCCAGGTGGTGTGGCCGGATGGCTCCACCGAAACGATGGTGATCATGGACCCGACCTCGTCGCTGGGCGTGGAGCCGGTGAAAAACTCACAGGTCACTGCGGCGGATACTGCCAAGCCGTAAGCACGCCGTGGTCGGGCTGCGCCATGGGTGGCAGCAGCCTGCACGCGCCATGGCGCACGTCAGTCACCCATGGGGCGGCTCTACCGGGTGTGTGCCGTCAGGCAGCCCGGTCCGTACAAACAGAAAGGCGGGGAGGTCCCCGCCTTTCCGCTGTCCAGCGTCTTGCGCGAGCGTGTCGATCAGGTCAACGCGATCGACTTGTTCTTGCGTTCGGCCAGGCGCTTTTCCAGGTAGTGGATGTTCTGCCCACCGGCCTGGAAGCCCTTGTCGCGCATGATGCGCTGCTGCAGCGCGACGTTGGTCTTGATGCCGTCCACGACCAGTTCGCTCAGCGCCACGCGCATGCGCGCGATCGCGGTCTCGCGATCCGGGCCGTGCACGATCAGCTTGCCGATCATCGAGTCATAGTTCGGCGGCACGCGGTAGCCACTGTAGATGTGGGTATCCACGCGCACGCCGGGGCCACCCGGCGGATGGAACGCGGTGATCTGGCCCGGGCTCGGCACGAAGGTTTCGGCGTCCTCGGCGTTGATGCGGCACTCGATCGCGTGGCCGGTCAGCACCACGTCGCTCTGCTTGATGGTCAGCTTCTGGCCGGCAGCGACGCGCAGCTGCTCGCAGACCAGGTCGATGCCGGTCACCATCTCCGTCACCGGATGTTCCACCTGCACGCGGGTGTTCATTTCGATGAAGTAGAAACGGCCATCTTCGAACAGGAACTCGAAGGTCCCCGCGCCGCGGTAGCCGATGCGGATGCAGGCTTCCACGCAGACCTTGCCGATCTCATCGCGCAGCTCGGCGGTGATGCCCGGTGCCGGCGCTTCTTCCACCACCTTCTGATGGCGGCGCTGCATCGAGCAGTCGCGTTCACCGAGGTGGATGGCGTTGCCCTGGCCGTCGGCGAGCACCTGGATCTCCACGTGGCGCGGATTCTCCAGGAACTTCTCCATGTAGACCTGATCGTTGCTGAAAGCGGCCTTGGCTTCGGACTTGGTGGTCTCGATCGCCGCCTTCAACGAGGCTTCGGCATGCACCACGCGCATGCCGCGGCCGCCACCGCCACCGGAGGCCTTGATGATGACCGGGTAGCCGATCTCACGGGCGATCTTGGTGTTGGCCACGATGTCGTCGGTCAGCGGGCCGCCCGAGCCGGGCACGCACGGCACGCCGGCGGCCTTCATCGCGCGGATCGCTTCCACCTTGTCGCCCATCAGGCGGATGGTGTCGGCCTTGGGGCCGATGAAGATGAAGCCGGATTCTTCCACGCGCTCGGCGAAGTCGGCGTTCTCCGACAGGAAGCCGTAGCCCGGGTGGATGGCCTGGGCGTCGGTGACTTCCGCCGCGGCGATCAGGGCCGGGATGTTGAGGTAGCTCTCCGAGGACGGTGCCGGACCGATGCAGACCGACTCGTCGGCCATGGCCACGTGCTTGAGGTTGCGGTCGACCGTGGAATGCACAGCCACCGTGCGGATGCCCAGGGTATGGCACGCGCGCAGGATGCGCAGCGCGATCTCCCCTCGGTTGGCAATAACGACTTTGTCGAGCATGGACTAATCCTTAGCCGATCACGAACAGCGGCTGGTCGAATTCGACCGGCTGGCCGTTTTCGCCCAGGATGGCGACGATGGTGCCGGAGACATCGGCTTCGATCGGATTGAACATCTTCATCGCTTCGATGATCGCCAGCGTTTCACCGGCCTTGACCGCCTGGCCGACCGACACGAAGGCCGGCTTGTCCGGCGAGGACGAGGCATAGAAGGTGCCGACCATCGGTGCGCGCAGCACGTGGCCATCGGGCAGGGCGTTACCGGCCTTGGCGGTGCCACCGGTGGAGGCCTCGGTCGGCGACTGCATCGGCATCGCCGGGGCGGCGGCCTGGGCCTGGGCCGGGGCCATCATCATCTGCGGCTGGGCCTGCACCATGCCGTAGCCGGAGACGGGCGCGCGCGACAGGCGCACGGACTCTTCGCCTTCCTTGATTTCGATTTCGGCGAGGTTCGACTCTTCCAGCAGGTCGATCAGTTTCTTGATTTTGCGGAGATCCATAGGGGCCTCTTTAGCTCGTGGTGTCAGTGTGGTGGGAAGCGCGGTGCGCTCGGGTCAAAGCAATTCGTAGAAGTCGCGCAGCTGGCGGATGCGGTCGCGCGTGAGGGTGGTCAGGCAGCGCATCTGCGCGCCATTGCGGGCCGAGCCGTCGGAATTCAACAGGTACACCGCGTCGCAGTCGTGGTCGCGCAGTTCGACCCAGGCGCGCTGGGCCACCACCAGCTGCTGCTCGGCGTTGCCGCACCAGCTGCAGGCACCGCCGTCGGCCGGGGCGCGCAGCTGCCGGCGCGCCTGCGCATACACGGCATTGAGTTCGACGTCGGCCGCGGCCGCCACGTCCGAGGCGCACAGGTCGCTCTCCATCGTGGTGACCGGGTGCGCGCAGTCGATGCCCTCATCCTCGCGGTCGCCAGCGATGGCGGCGCCACACAGGCAGCCCCACAGCACGACGCTGGCGAGGACACGCGGCAGTGTCATCACGCGGAGGCGGCCGCCAGCCGGGTCAGCGCCGCGTCCATCGCATAGCGATAGCTGTCCGCACCGAACCCACAGATCACCCCGACCGCCTTGTCGCTGAAATAGCTGTGCTGGCGGAAGGGCTCGCGTGCATGCGGGTTGGACAGATGGATCTCGATGAAGGGCACGTCCACCGCGGCCAGCGCATCGCGCAGGGCCACCGAGGTGTGGGTGAACGCTGCCGGGTTGATCAGGATGAAGGCCGTGCCGTCGCCACGGGCCGCCTGGACCCGGTCCACCAGCACGTGCTCGGCGTTGGACTGCAGCGCCTCCACGGCGTGGCCCGTGGCCTGCGCCTGGGCCAGCAGGGCCTGATCGATCTGCGCCAGCGTGGTGTGCCCATACACGCCCGGCTCGCGCGTACCGAGCAGGTTGAGGTTGGGGCCATGCAGGACCAGCAGTTTCGCCATGGGTGCCGAACAACAGGAAAGGGCGGAGTCTGGCGGAACTGGTGGATCGTGTCCAGTTCGACGAAGTTACGCGTGTTTCAAGCGTGTGTTTGAAATCCGATGGCGGCCGTTGCGGCAGCAGGATGTCCTCGTCCCCGCGGCGGCAGATCACGCCGGATCGCTGACGCGCAGCTGAGCGGTGAGCAACCGCGTCAGGTTCTTGCGGGCGAAGTACCCCTGCAGCTGGCGCGCCTTGATGGATTGGGCGCGAAGAAGCGGTTTGCCTTCTGCCGGATGGTCGATCTGGTAGCAGCGTGAGGCGCCGCAGAGTTCGGCCTGGCTCGCGGTGACCGCGACCACCGTCACCTCCAGTCCGTTGAACGCGGTGCCGCTGCGGATGGCAGGGTTTTCCGTGCACGCGCGTTCGATCAGGGTCCGGAATCGTCCCAGGTCGCGCTCTCCTCCGCTGCTCAGGGTGCCGACATTGGTCGCGCGGCGCGCATCGTCGTCCTCCTCTGGCCCCTCGCTCCATCGCTCGTTCCGCTCCGGGATGACGGCGCGCACCACCTTGCCGTCGGGGTCGATCAGATCGATCACCACATCCAGCAGGTAGACCGGCTCCAGGCCCAGGTTGGTCACGAAGCAGTGGGCATCCAGATCTTTTCCCGCGCCGGAGGTGATCAATATCGACGGCCGCTGCTGGCGCCGGTAGCTCTGCAGGAACACGCTGAGATACACGATCCAGATCAACGCGGTCACGCAGGTCATGGCCGCCGTGATCAAGGGCGCATAGTGGACGAGGTTCTGGATCATCACGCTTCCGCAGTCTGTCGGGCGCTCCGGTGCCGGCGCTGCCAGAAGGCATGCGGCCCCCGGCTGCTGAGCATCCATCATCGCGTGCGGCGCGCTGGCACGCCGTGAATGCCTGCGCATCGGCGTGCAACGTATCGCGCTCAGCGCACCTCGGCCAGCACCGCCCGCACCCGCAACGCCAGCTCCTCCAGCGTGAACGGCTTGCCGATCAGGTGGACATCGGGGTCGAGCACGCCGTCGTTCTCCAGCGCATTGCGGCTGTAGCCGGTGGTGAACAGCACTTTCAGCGCCGGTCGCCGCCTGAGCGCCTCATCCGCCAGCTGCCGCCCGTTGACCTCCGGCATCACCACGTCGGTGAACAGCAGCGCGATGTCGGGATGGCGGTCGAGCAGGGTCAGCGCCGTGGCGGCCCCCTCGGCTGCGAGTACCGGGTAGCCCAGTTCGGTCAGCGCTTCGACGGAAAACTGCCGTACGCCGGGCTCGTCTTCGACGACCAGGACGAGTTCCCGGCCCCCGCTCAGGGCGCGGTTGTCCTCTCTTCCGGCCGGGGGCGATGGCGCGACATCCACCCTGCGGCGCGGAAGATACAGGGTCACCGTGGTGCCCTGTCCCGGGGTCGAATCGATGTTCACGTGGCCGGCCGACTGTTTGACGAAGCCGTACACCTGCGACAGGCCCAGGCCCGTGCCTTGCCCCACCTTCTTGGTGGTGAAGAACGGATCGAAGGCCTTGGCGATGACCTCCGGCGGCATGCCGCTGCCGTTGTCCGCCACGGTGATCCGGACATACTCGCCCTCGGGGATCTCCGCCGCCGCGGCGCCGTCATCGGCAGCGATCGTGCAGTTCGCGGTCTCCACCACCAGGCGCCCGCCACCGGGCAGCGCGTCGCGCGCGTTGACCGCCAGGTTGAGGATCACGTTCTCCAGCTGGTTGGCATCGGCGAACGTGCACCAGACCTGCGCGGCCAGCACGGTTTCCAGGCGGATGCTGCTGCCCAGCGAGTGCACGAGCAGGTCCGACATCCCGGCCACCAACCGGTTCACATCCAACGGCACCGGCTGCAACGGCTGCTGCCGGGAGAACGCCAGCAGGCGCTGGGTGAGCTGCGCGGCGCGGGTCGCACCCTCGATGGCCATGTCGATGTAGCGCTTGGCGCGCGGATCGCTGTCGCCCATCCGCATCGCCAGCAGGTCCAGCGGCCCGATCACGGTGGCAAGCATGTTGTTGAAGTCGTGCGCTATGCCGCCGGTCAGCTGGCCCACCGCCTCCATCTTCTGGCTCTGGCGCAGCGCATCTTCCGCGCGGGTGCGCTGCGCCACTTCTTCCAGCACCCGGCTCTCCAGGTGCTCGTTCAATTCCTGCAGCCGGGCATCGGCCAGTTTGCGCGCGGTGATCTCGATCGCCACGCCCACGACCCGGACGCAGCGGTCGCCTTCGAAATGCCCGCGTCCTTTCGCCGCGACCCAGCGCACCACGCCGTCTTCCTTGCCGACGGTGCGGTACTCCACATCGTAGAGCGCGCGCCGCGCCGGGTCGGCGGCTGCTGCAAACGCGGCGAGAGTGGCGGCACGATCGTCGGGATGCAGCCCGTCATGGAAGTCGCGCATCGACACCGCCACCTCGGGCGAGATGCCGAACATCGCCTTCGTCCGGGCCGGCCAGATCAGCGCGTCGCGCACCAGGTCGACATCCCAGAAGCCCATGTCGCCGGCCTCCGTGGCAAAGCGCAGGCGCTCTTCGCTTTGGGCCAGCGCGGCTTCGGCTGCCTGGCGGACGGTCAGGTCCAGCATCGCGCCGATCATCCGCAGCGGCTCGCCCACGCCGCCGCGCAGCACGGTGCCGCGGTCGAGCACGGAAGCGAAGCTGCCGTCGGCGCGACGGAACCGGTACTCGCTGTTCCAGGCGGTTCCGCCACCGTCGATCACGGCATGGATGTCCCGGTCCACGCGCGCCCGGTCGTCCGGATGGATGTGATCCAGCCACCACTGCGCGCTGGTCTCGCTCAGCGCATGGCCGAACAGTGTGGTCAGTGCTTCGTTCCAGATGACCTGGCCATCGGAGATGCGCCAGTCCCAGATCGCATCATTGGTGGCGCGGGCGGCCAGCCGATAACGCTCCTCGACTTCCAGATGGCGGGCCTCGGCGGCCTTGCGGTCGGTGATGTCCAGTGAGGTGCCGACCAGCCCCACCACCACACCGTCGGCGTCGCGCAGGGGCGATTTGGTCGACAGCCAATGCGCACGCCGGCCATCGGGGAAACTCACTTCTTCTTCGAGCTGCTCGGTCCGCCCGCTGGCCATGACGCGCTCGTCGGTGGCCATCACGATGGCTGCCTGGGCAGGGTCGCCGAGCAGCTCGGCGTCGGTGCGGCCGACGTAGATCTCCGGCGGCAGGCCGATCAGCTCGGTGGTGCCGCGGTTGCCGATCAGCATCCGGCCCTGCCGATCCTTGGCGTACACCACGCCGGGCGCGGCTTCGACGAAGGAACGCAGCAGGGTCTGGGCCTGGTCGCGCTCCGCTTCGATCCGGCGGCGCTCATCGATATCGATCAGCACCCCGGGGAAGCCGACGGCCTGCCCGTGCGCGTCGAGGTCCACCCGGCCGATCGCCTCGATCCAGCGATAGGCGCCGTCGGCGCCGCGGGTTCGATACTGGTGGGCGTAGCGGCCACCGCGACGGACCGCTTCGGCAATCGCCTCGGCCAGGCCGGCGCGGTCGTCGGGGTGGACGGCGGACACGACCCGCTCCAGGCGCAGTTCGGTGCGGGCCAGCGCCGGGTCGAGGCCATGGGCCAGGGCGAGGGCGTCGTCGACCGTCAGGCTGTCCTGGGCCACATCCCAGAACCAGGTGCCGATGATCGCGCCGGCGGCCAGTGCCATCCTGACGCGCTCGGCATCACGCTCGCCGTGGGAACCGGGGGAAGGTGAAGAGCTCAAGCTGTACTCGCGGTCGGCAGGGGGTCGGATGCACCGGCCTCGGGACGGCAGGCGGCGCGGGGGCGGACACCATAGGGTATCGGCGCGAGGCGAGCTGTGAAGCCGTCAGGCGGGCAGCTGGCCGGGGGACGCCGGCGCGCTGCAGCGCAGGCCGCGCAGCAGCAGCTCCAGCGCAACCCCGCTCTGTGCCAGCCGCGCATCGCCATCGTCGCCGTCGGCGATCCAGAACGCCGCCTCGGCGAGGCTGCCGTACACGAGGGAGGCAAGGGCCTGGGGCTGGGCCTCGGCGACCACACCCAGATCGATCAGGTGCGCCAGCAGGCGCTGCATGGAATCGATGCAGTGGCGCTGCGATTCCGGCGAGGCGCCGCCCAGCACGGCGCGCGCATCGCGCAGCACGATGCGCTGGATGGTGGGTTCGCGGGCCATCTCCAGGTACCCGATGCAGCGCAGCCGGAATCCCTCCCACGGGTCCACGGCGGCGTCGGAGATCGCCTTCAGGCGCGCGTCCATCTCCGCATCGAGCTCATCGACGACCGCCGCGAGCAGCCCCTGCTTGTCGCCGAAGTGGTGGTAGAGGGCGCCGCGGGTGAGGCCGGCCTGCGCGGTGAGATCGTCCATCGACGTATCGGCGTAGCCGCGCTCGCTGAAGACCGCGCGGGCGGTCGCCAGCAGGGTGGCGCGGGTCTGCTCCATCTCGGCGCGGGTACGACGGGCCATCGGCCTCTCCTTGGATGCGGGGGGCGGACGCTGGTTTACATCCGAAGCGTATGTATATAGGATTTTAAACATACGATGTGTATGTAAATTGGAAGAGAGCGGGTGAACCATCCCATGACCCACCCTTATCGCGCGCTGTTCGCGGCGCCGGGCAGCACCGGCTTCGCCCTGGCGGGCCTGCTGGCACGGCTGCCCTTGCCGATGACCGGCATCGGCATCATCACGCTGCTCGCCCAGGTGCGCGGCAGCTATGCGCTGGCCGGCGCGGTGGCGGCCACCTTCGTGCTGACCTACGCGCTGCTGTCACCGCAGGTCTCCCGCCTGGTGGACCGGCACGGGCAGCGCCGGGTGTTGCCGGTGGCTACCGGCGTCAGCGTGTTCGGCCTGCTGCTCCTGCTTGGCGCATCGTGGTGGGCGGCGCCGGCCGCACTGCTGTTCTTCGGCGCCTTGCTGGCCGGCGCCATGCCCAGCATGTCGGCGATGGTGCGGGCACGTTGGACCGCGATCTACCGCGGGCAACCGCAGCTGCAGACGGCGTACGCGCTGGAAACCGTGTTCGATGAAGTCACCTTCATCGCCGGGCCGCCGCTGTCGGTCGGCCTGGCGGTCGCCGTGCTGCCGCAGGCGGGTGTGCTTGCCGCGGCCGTGCTGCTGCCGATCGGCGCGTCTGCGCTGATCGCGCAGCGCAGGACCGAGCCCCCCATCGAGACGGCACGACGGAATGCCGCGCCTGCTGCGTCCGTCATTCGTCTGCCCGGCGTGCGGTGGCTGGCCGGGCTGATGGTCGCCATGGGCGTGATCGTCGGCACCGTCGATATCGTCAGCGTCGCCTTCGCCGCACACCTGGGACAGCCCGCTGCCGCCAGCATCGTGCTGTGCGCGTATGCCGCCGGCTCCTGCCTGTCCGGCGTGCTGTTCGGTGCGCTCACCCTGCAGACGCCCGTGCGCCGCCTGCTGCTGCTGGGCGGGATCGCGACTGCGGTGACCACGTTGCCGCTGCTGCTGGTGGGAACCATCGGCGCACTCGCCGCGACGGTGTTCGTGGCGGGCGCGTTCTTCGCCCCGACCATGATCGTGGCGATGTCGTTGACCGAGCAGCAGGTGCCGCCGCGCCAGCTCACCGAGGGCATGACCTGGCTGCTGGCGGCGCTGAACGTGGGCGTGGCGCTGGGCGCCGCGATCTCTGGCTACGGGGTGGATGCACACGGGCCGCGTGCGGGGTACCTGGTGGCGCTGTGTGCAGGAGGCGCGGTGCTGCTGGCGGCGGCGATCGCGCACGGCGCGTTGCGTCCGCGCGATCCACGCAACCTGGAGGTGTGCTGATGCAGGTGCACGCGCCATCGACACCCCGCCACCCGTGGTGGGCGGTTACCGCGGTCAGTCTGGCGACCTTCTCGGTCGTCACCACGGAGATGCTGCCGGTCGGCCTGCTGACCCCGATCGCCGAAGCGCTGGACACGAGCACCGGCACCGCGGGCCTGATGATCTCGCTGCCCGCCCTGCTGGCCGCGCTGTTCGCACCGCTGGTGGTGATCAGCGCGGGCCGACTGGATCGGCGCGTGCTGCTGTGCGCGCTGCTGGGCCTGCTGGTGATCGCGAACCTGGGCGCGGCCTTCGCACCCACCTTGGGTTGGATGCTGGCGACCCGCGTGCTGGTCGGGCTGTGCATGGGGGGCATCTGGGCGACTGCCGGTGGCCTGGCGGTGCGGCTGGTGGCGACCCGATCGGTGGGCCTGGCCACATCGCTCATCTTTGGCGGCGTGGCGGCTGCTTCCGTGCTGGGCGTTCCACTCGGCGCGCTGATCGGGGAGCTGTTCGGGTGGCGTTGGGCGTTCGGCAGCATGGCGCTGCTGGGTGCCGCCGTGCTCGCCCTGCATCTGGCCGTCATCCCTGGTCTGCCGCCGTCCGGCACGACGACCCTGCGCCAGTTCGGTCATCAACTGGGCAACCGCGCGCTGCAGCGTGGGTTGATGCTGACCTTCCTGCTGGTCGCGGGACACTTCATCGCCTTTACCTTCGTTCGGCCGCTGCTGCTGTCCGTCCCGGGGTTCGACGCGGGCTGGGTCGGGCCGTTGTTGTTCGGCTACGGCGCCGCAGGCATGGCCGGCAATTTCCTTGCGGGTATCGGGGCAGCACGACGTACCCGACTGACGGTGTCGTTGATCGCAGCGGGTCTGGTACTGGTGCCGTTGCTGTTCCTGTCCATCGGCACATCGCGCCTGGGCGGTGCCTTGGCGCTGCTGGCGTGGGGGCTGGCCTACGGCGGGGTGTCGGTGGGCTTGATGACGTGGATGATGAAGGCCGCGCCGGGGGCGGTCGAAGTCGCCTCCGCACTGTATGTCGGTGCCTTCAATGTCGGGATCGCCTCCGGCGCGTGGCTGGGCGGTCAGGTGCTGGATCGGCTCGGCCTGACCGCCAATCTCTGGCTCACCAGCGGCTTCGCGGTTGCCGCAATGGCGCTGTGCATTGCTGGCCGCTCAGGCCCTACCTCGTTCCCGTCGTCTCCAGTGCCGCCTTCTCAGCCTGGGTCAAGGCGCGATGGCCGTAGCTGAGCACCCGCGTGAGCTGCCATTGCCCGTCCTTGTGCTGCCAGACCATCACGAACTTCGCGCTGCCTTCGCAGTTGCCGGTCGCGACCTCGCAGAAGCGGTGCTCGCCTTCCTCGATCGCGCCGAAATCCTTGATCGGGTACACCTTGAGCGTCCCCGGAACCCGTTCGCGGCGGACCTTGTGGCAAATGTACTTCCGGGTGTTGGATACCACCGTGTCGCGATCGAAGGTGGCCCCGCTGCTGTCGTGATAGAACTCGACGGTCGGCGAAAAGTAGCCGGCGAAGGTATCCAGGTCGCAGCGGTTGTAAGCGTCGAAGAGCTGATCATCCAGCGCGGTGACGGTGCGCGTGAGGGCGGCTGCGTCCACGGCTTGCTCGCCAGCGTGCGCTGACACGGGCGCGAGCATGCCGGCAGCCACGAGGACGACGGCGAAAGCAGCGCGGGAGTGCCTCATCGGGGTGCCTGCTTCAATCGGGCCAGAGTAGGCACCACTTTTCGCATGGGCCGGAGCGCCCTTCAAGTGTCATTCGGAAGGATGACGCACGGGCCACGGCAGCACGCCGATGGGCTCCGGCCCGTTACAGGGTGCTGGAGTCCACCCGCTGGCGGCCGGCCTGGGTCAGGTCGATGTCGCCATCTTCCGCCTGGGCCGCATAGCCGGCCTTGACGGCCCAGTTGGCCGCTTCATCGGTCACCGGACGGGTAGCGTTGATATCGCGCAGGATCTGCCGCTGTTCCTCGGTCAGGTGCGCCGCCGTGTTCGTGTCGGCGCCGCCGCTCATGGCGCGCGGGCCTCGACGCCGACCACGCCCTGGGCCAGCCGCGCGCGCTTGGCCCGCCGATGGTTCACCCACCACACCAGCCCCGGCAGGCCGTACAGGAGTGCACCGGCGAGCAGGAAGATCTTGAAGGCGGCATTCATGGCGGTCTCTCTCCGTGCGGTATGGCGTCAAGCGTCGTGATCAACCGGATGCGCGGTCAGGGCACACCCGGTCCTGCAGCGGCCCGGGCCGCGATCCCAGTGGTAGTTCAACGCACTCGCCGTGAAGGTGTTGTCCCTTCGTTCACTGTCGCGCGTTCAGGCGTCGCGCCCCGCCAAGGTCGCCAGCCGTAGTGCCGCGCGTGTCGCCTGATCGTCATCACCTCGTCGTCTGGCTCCCTTACAACGGGGAGCCTCCGGGGAGACCAGGGGGGCGCATCGAGATCGGCGCTAAAGTTCACCGCGCGCCTGCCGATACCGATGCGTCCTTCCGCCTGGAGTACGTGATGTCGGCCGTCCCCCGCCGCCTGTCGTTGTTCGTCACCCGCCTGGGTGACCGCTATCGAGTCCGCTTGTCCCCCCTGCGCCGGCTTGCCGCGCTCGGCCGTCTCAGCGTCGCACGGAAACTCACGGCCAGCCTGCTGGTCTGCTGCGTGGGCCTGTTCGCGGTCGCGATGGTGTACGGCTGGACGCGCCATGATACCGAGCGCGCGGCCGAGGCGTTCGCGGCGCACCAGCAGGAGGCCGCGCTGGCCGCGACGCTGGCCACCGAGATCGCCGATGCACGGCGGCTGCAGACCCGCTATGCCGCCACCTTCGATGACGCCGACCGCGAGGCGTTGCAGGCGGCGCAGCAGCGCCTGCAGGCGACCCTGGCCCAGCTGCAGCGCGATCCCCATGATGCCGGCAGCGCCGATGCGCTGCGCGAGCTGTCCGCCCGCGCCGGTGACTTCGCGGAAGGCATCGCCGCCCTCAACACCCGTGTGGACGAAATGGGGCGCGGCGATGCCGGCCTGCGTGCGCAACTGGAGGCGGCGGCTGCAACGCTGGACGCCAGCGTGGAGGCAAGCGCGCGTCCCGTGCTGATCGCACAGCTGCAGAAGATGCGCCGCGAAGAGAGCCTGCTGCTGCTCACCGGGGAGTCGGCGCATACCGATCGCGCCAGCGAGCAGAAGCTGCCCTTCGATCTGTCCTTGGCCGATGCGCGGCTGGGCATGGACGTGCAGGACAGGCTGCGGACGCAGATGGATGCCTATCAGGGCGCGCTGCTGGCCTACACCGCCGCCCGCGTCGGGCTGGATGTGGAGGCGCTGTCACTGGCCGAGACCGCCGCCCAGATCGGCCCCGGTCTGCAGGCGCTGCAGCAGGCACAGACGCAGGCCCTGGCGGCGGCGCGCGAGCGGCAGGCCGCGCGTGCCAGCACCATGGGCATCGTGTTCGCGCTGACCCTGCTGCTGGTGGCGGTGGTGTTGATCGCAACGCTGCTGCTGGTGCTGCGCGCGGTCCGTCGGCCGATCGCCGATACGCTGCGCTTCGCCGAGGACATCGCCGAGGATCGTCTCGACACCGTGCTGACCATCCACAATCCGCACGACGAGATCGGCCAGCTCGCCGCGCGCCTGCGCCACATGCAGCAGCGCCTGCGCGAGCGGATCGAGGCCGAGCGCGCCGTGGCGCGCGACAACACCCGCGCCCGCCAGGCGCTGGACAGCGCCCAGACCGGGGTGATGGTGCTCGATGGCGACGGCCGGATCGGCTTCCTCAACCAGGCACTGCTCACCGAACTGCGGCTGGTGCACGAGGACTGCAGCGGCCAACCCGCTGCCACCCTGCATCCGGCGTTCGCCACCGTGATGCCCACGCTGCAGGGCGGCCAGCGTGCCAGCCGGGAGATCGAGCACGTGGGCATCCGCTACCAGCTGGTGATCACCCCGATCGTGGAGCATGACCATCTGCTCGGCGCTGCCGTGGAGTGGCGCAGCCGCGCGCTGGAAACCACGGTGGAGAACGAAGTGGCCGCGCTGGTCGATGCGGCCGCCCGCGGCGAACTGCATGGGCGGATCGCGGTGGAGGGCAAACAGGGTTTCGTGAAGACCCTGGCGCTGAGCATCAACCACCTGCTCGATACCTTCCAGAGCAACCTGTCCGGCGTGCAGGGCCTGCTCTCGGCGCTGGCGCAGGGGGATCTGCGCGTGCGCATGCAGGGCGACTTCCACGGCGTGTTCGCGCGGTTGCGCGACGATGCCAATGCGACGGTCATCCAGCTCACGGACATCGTCGCGCGCATCCAGCAGGCCTCGCTGGCGATCAACGCCGCCGCCGGTGAGATCGTCGCGGGCAACCATGATCTGTCCGACCGCACCGAGCGCCAGGCGGCACACCTGGAAGAGACCGCCTCCTCGATGGAAGAACTCTCCGCCACCGTGCGGCAGAACGCGGACTCGGCGCAGCAGGCGAACCTGCTGGCGATCCGCGCCGCCGAGGTCGCCGCCCGCGGCGGTGAATCGGTCGCGCAGGTGGTGACCACCATGGCCGACATCGCGCTGTCCTCGCGCCGGATCGGCGAGATCACCGGGGTCATCGACGGGATCGCGTTCCAGACCAACATCCTGGCCCTGAACGCCGCCGTGGAAGCGGCACGCGCGGGCGAGCAGGGGCGCAGCTTCGCGGTGGTCGCCAGCGAAGTGCGCCTGCTCGCACAACGCAGCGCCGATGCCGCGCGCCAGATCAAGCAGCTGATCGAGGCGTCGGTCGAGAAGGTCGACGCCGGCACCCGGCAGGTCGACAGCGCGGGCGCGACCATGGGCGAGATCGTCGGCAGCGTGCAGCGGGTCACCGCGATCATGGCCCGTATTTCCGCGGCGTCGCAGCAGCAGACGGTGGGCATCGAGCAGGTGAGCCAGACCCTGCTGCAGATGGATGGGAGCACCCAGCAGAATGCCGCGCTGGTCGAAGAGGCCTCCGCCTCGGCCCGCGCGCTGGAACGGCAGGCGACCGTGCTGGGCGACGCCGTCGATGCGTTCGTGGTGATCCCGAGGCCAGGGGCGCGCATGTCGGCGGCCGCATGACCGTCGCGTCAACGCGGTGCTCACCGGTCTTCACCGGCGGCGAGCCGGCGCTGTGGTTCGCTATCCTTCATCCATGAAGACTTCCACGCGCCCGCGCCGCCCGTCGCCCAGCACTTCCCCGGAGGCCTTCGTGCGGGTCCGGGGCGCACGCGAACACAACCTCAGGAACGTGGATGTCGACATTCCACGCGATGCGCTGGTGGTGTTCTCCGGCATCTCCGGTTCGGGGAAGTCCTCGCTGGCCTTCGGGACGCTGTACGCCGAGGCGCAGCGGCGTTACCTGGAATCCCTGTCGCCCTACGCACGCCGGTTGATCGACCAGGTCGGCGTGCCCGATGTGGATGCCATCGAAGGCCTGCCGCCGGCCGTGGCCCTGCAGCAGCAGCGCGGCACCGCCAGCGTGCGCTCCAGCGTCGGCAGCGTCACCACCCTGTCCAGCCTGCTGCGGATGCTGTACTCGCGTGCGGGTACCTATCCGGCACGGCAGCCCATGTTGTACGCCGAGGATTTCTCGCCGAACACGCCGCAGGGGGCGTGCCCGAACTGTCATGGCCTGGGCTACGTGTATGAAGTCACCGAGCAGTCGATGGTGCCCGATCCGTCGCTGAGCATCCGCGAGCGCGCCATCGCCGCATGGCCGCCGGCGTGGCACGGGCAGAACCAGCGCGACATCCTGGTGACGCTCGGCTACGACGTGGATGTTCCCTGGCGCGACCTGCCCAAGAAGCAGCGCGACTGGATCCTGTTCACCGAGGAACAACCGGTGGTGCCGGTCTATGCCGGCTTTACCCCGGCCGAGACCCGCGCGGCCCTGCGTCGCAAGGAAGAGCCCAGCTACATGGGCACCTTCAGCGGCGCGCGCCGCTACGTGCTGCATACGTTTGCGACCACGCAGAGCGCGATGATGAAAAAACGCGTGGCGCGCTACATGATCGGCGCGCAGTGCCCGGTCTGCGATGGCCGTCGACTGAAGCGCGAGGCACTGTCGGTGACGTTCGCCGGCATGGATATCGGGACGCTGTCCCAGCTGCCGCTGAGCGCCATGGCGCAGGCACTGCGGCCCGCCGCGGAAGGCCGCTTCGACGCACCGAAAGCCACGGCCACGCGCAGCCGCAGCGCCGGCCGCCAGGCCACCGCCAAGCGCGTGGCGGCCGGCGGCAACCCGCATGCCGGCGGCAGCGACGTACGCCGCACGCCGGATCTGTCCGAGGAGAAACGCATCGCCGCCCAGCGCATCGCGCATGATCTGGTCGAGCGGATCGGCACGCTGCAGTCGCTCGGCCTGGGCTATCTGTCGATGGATCGCGCCACCCCGACATTGTCGCCGGGCGAGCTGCAGCGCCTGCGCCTGGCGACGCAGATCCGCTCCAGCCTGTTCGGCGTGGTCTACGTGCTGGATGAGCCGACTGCCGGCCTGCATCCGGCCGACGGCGAGGCCCTGTACGACGCATTGGCGCAGCTCAAGGCCGGCGGCAATACCTTGTTCGTGGTCGAGCATGATCTGGAGATGCTGCGCCGCGCGGACTGGCTGGTGGACGTCGGCCCGGGCGCCGGCCAGCACGGCGGCCAGGTGCTCTACAGCGGGCCCCCCGAAGGCCTGCGCGCCATCAAGGCCTCGGTGACCGCGCCCTATCTGTTCGAGGACGATCACGGACCACGCCGCACGCCGCGGGCGCCGTCCGGTTGGCTGGGCCTGCAGGGCATCCATCGCAACAATCTGCATGGCGTGGACGCGCGCTTTCCGCTGGGCGCGTTCACGGCGGTGACCGGCGTGTCCGGCTCCGGCAAGTCCAGCCTGGTGAGCCAGGCCCTGGTCGAGCTGGTCGGCGAACACCTGGGGCAGGAGCCGGTGATCGAGGACAACGACAGCGAACTGCCGCAGCCCAGCCGCATCGAACGTACCCGCGGCCGGTTGAACGGCGCCAAGGCGGTCAAGCGCCTGGTCAACGTCGACCAGAAGCCGATCGGTCGCACGCCGCGCTCCAACCTGGCCACCTATACGGGCCTGTTCGATCATGTGCGCAAGCTGTTCGCCGGCACGCGCGCGGCCAAGGCGCGCCGCTACAGCGTGGGTCGTTTCTCGTTCAACGTCGCCGCCGGGCGCTGCGAGACCTGCGAGGGCGAAGGTTTCGTCCATGTCGAACTGCTGTTCATGCCAAGCGTCTACGCGCCATGCCCCACCTGTCATGGCCAGCGCTACAACGCCAAGACGCTGGAGGTGCAGTGGAACGGCCGCAACATCGCGCAGGTGCTGGCGATGACGGTGGAGGAGGCGTTGGCCTTCTTCGCCGACGAGCCGCCGGTGCAGCGCCCGCTGCAGCTATTGCGGGATATCGGCCTGGGCTATCTGCGCCTGGGCCAGCCGGCGACGGAATTGTCCGGTGGCGAGGCGCAGCGCATCAAACTGGCCACCGAGCTGCAGCGCAGCCAGCACGGCAACAGCCTGTATGTGCTGGACGAGCCGACCACCGGCCTGCATCCGGCCGACGTGGACAAGTTGATGACGCAGCTGCACGGGCTGGTCGATGCGGGCAACACGGTCGTGGTGGTCGAGCATGACCTGCGCGTGGTCGCCGACGCGGACTGGGTGATCGATGTGGGGCCGGGTGCAGGCGAAGAGGGCGGCCGGATCGTGGCCGAAGGCATCCCCGCGCAGGTCAGCCGTGCCGCGCAGGGCGCCACCGCGCGCTATCTGCGTCGCTGGTTCGGGTAAGCCGGCCGACAGCACAGACACGTGCACGCGGGGACGGTGGATCGTCCCCGCGCTGACTTCAGTGCCTCGCCCAGGCCTCGATCTCACCGGCCGCGAACGGCCCCAGCTTCTGTTTCACGATCCGTCCCTGCGCATCGACCAGCACCGAGTACGGCAGCAGGCCCTGGGCGTTGCCCAGCCGCACGCTGGCATCGGCCGGCCCGGGCGTCTCGAGCACGATCGGGTAGGCGACCGGAATGCGGTTCAGGAAATCGCGCACGCCCTCGGGCGTATCCAGCGCCAGCCCGAGCACCTGCACCCCGCCGGCGCCCTGGCCGGCGGCAAACGCGGTCAGCGCGGGCATTTCTTCCACGCACGGGCCGCACCAGCTGGCCCAGACGTTGATCAGCAGCGGCCGCCCGCGGAAGCGGGCCAGATCCACCGGTTGGCCGTGGACGTCGGGCAGGGTGATCGTCGGCAGTGGGTCGCCGGGCCGGGCCGGGGCCACCACCGGGCGCGGCGATGGCGGGGCGGAGGCCGGACCGGTCTCCCGGCCCGGGAACCACACGCCGGCGCCGATACCGAGCACGGCGGCGATCACGACCACCACGACCATCCGGCGTGGTGGCCGCGTCCTCATCGCGCGGTCCGCAGCAGGGCTTCTTCCACCAGCGCCTGGGTCAGCACGGTCGGCAGCACGGTCGGCGGTGCGCCCGGGCCGTAGACCACGTACAGCGGCACGCCGACGGCCTTGTGTTCATCCAGGAACGCGGTGATCTGCGGGTCGACATTGGTGTAGTCGCCGCGCATGTAGACCGCGTTGGTCCGGCGCAGGGTGTCGCGGAAGGCGTTGGTGCCGAGCACGGCGCGTTCGTTGGCCTTGCAGGTCACGCACCAGTCGGCGGTCATGTTGACGAACACCACGCGGTTGTCCTGGCGCAGGCGATCAAGCATCTGCGGCGAGTACTCGACCACGTTGTCGCTGGCCGGTTGTGCGGCCCTGGCCGGTGGATCCAGGCGGGTCACGCCCCAGATCGGATACAGCGCGGCGAGGATCAACAGCATGGCCAGCAGGCCGGCCACGCGCTGGCTGCGCCAGCGGCTGCGCTCGAACCACCACAGCGCCAGCGACAGGATCACCAGGCCACCCAGCACCAGCGCCATCGCATCCACGCCGCGCTGCTTGCCCAGCACCCACAGCAGCCAGATCGCGGTGCCGTACATCGGGAAGGCCAGCACCAGCTTGAGGGTCTCCATCCACGCGCCCGGGCGCGGCAGGCGACGGGCCAGCGAGGGCACGAAGCCGATCAGCAGGAACGGCAGCGCCAGGCCCAGGCCGAGTGCCAGGAACACCAGCATCGCCTGCAGGCCCGGGGCGGCGAAGGCATACGCCAGCGCCGGGCCCATGAACGGGGCCACGCACGGGCTGGCGACGACGCAGGCGAGCACGCCGGTGAAGAAATCACCGACCGGACCGCTGCGCGAGGCCAGCGACTGGCCGACACCGCCCATGCTGCCGCCCAGGGTGAACACGCCCGACAGGCTCAGGCCGACGGCGAACATCAGGTAGACCAGCGCGGCGATGAACCACGGGTGCTGCAGCTGGAAGCCCCAGCCCGCGGCCTGGCCAGCCGCACGCAGCGCGATCACCAGCGCGCCGATGGCGGCGAAGGCGACCAGCACACCGGCGGTGTACCAGAGCGCGTGGCTGCGCGCACGCTGTCGGCTCTCGCCGCTCTGCGCCACGCCCAGCACCTTCAGCGACAGGATCGGCAGCACGCACGGCATCAGGTTGAGGATCAGGCCGCCGGCCACGGCGAACAGCAGCAGCACCAGCAGGTTGCCCGGTGCGGCCGCCGGGGCGACCGGCGGCGGCGTGCGCTGCGCGTTGTCCGCGCTCGCATCGGGCGTGGCGCCGGTGTCGCCCGGCATGGCCAGGGCAGGTTCGTTCGGGCGGATCAGCATCGGCTGGCCGCCGGCGTCGCCGCGGGCCAGGGCACGCTTGTCACGCGTGGGCAGCGGTGCGATGACCTCGGTCTTCTGCGCGACGTCATCGGCCTTGGCGTTGATCGTGCCTGCCGGCAGCGCCAGCTTTACCCGGCGCGTCATCGGCGGGTAGCAGATGCCGTCGGTCTGGCAGCCCTGGAAGGTGATCACCAGGGTGGCATCGGAGGCACCGGCGGTGCTGCGGCGCAGGGGCAGCGGCACGTCGACCTGGTCGAAATACACCGCCACATCGCCGAAGTGCTCATCGCGGTGGGACTGGGCGGCCGGCCACGTCGGCTTGTCCGCGCGGATGCCCGGGGCGCCTTCCAGCGCCAGCGAGGTGCGGTCGCGATACAGGTAGTAACCCGGCGCGGGGGTGAAGCGCAGCAGCACGGTGTTGCCATCGCCGACGATCGCATCGAAGCCGAACGCGCGCTCGGACGGCAGCGGCAACGCCTGGGTGTTGCTGCTGCCCGGCAGGCGCAGCCCTGTGCCGGTGTTGCCGGCCAGCGGGGTGTTGAACGGGGAGGCGGCAGCGCCGGCGGCGGCCGGCGTGGTGCTGGCCGCGGCGCTGCCGCCGGCCGGCAGCTTCACCTGCAGCGTGCGCTTCTGCGGCGGGTAGCACACGCCCGCATCGGCGCAGCCCTGGTAGCGCACTTCCAGCGTGACGGTGTCGGTGCCGTCGGCGGCCTTGCCCGGCAGCACGCCGGTCAGGCGTTCGCGGTAGGTCTCCACCTCGCCGAAGAAATCATCGTGGTGCTTCTTGCCAGCGGGCAACTGCAGCGCCTCGGCATCGAAGCCGGCATTGGCTTTGACCGTGGTGCGATGGCGATACAGGTAATAGCCCGGGGCGATCTTCCAGCTGATCTCCACCCGGTCGCGATCACGCGCCTGGGCGGTGAGCCCGAACGCCTCATCGACCGGGAGCAGGTCCTTTTCGCTGACCGCCCAGGCCGGCAGGGAGAGCACGAGCAACGCGCACAGCGCGGCAACACGACGAAACAGCGTCATCAATCACTTTCCTCACGGGTCTGGGCCCGAATCCAATCCAGGTACGCCGGCAGGCCGGCGCGGGTTTCGACCGCGATGCACTCGGGGAGTTCATACGGATGCAGGGCCTGCACGCGCGCGATCGCGGGCTCCAGGCGGCTGCCGGTGGTCTTGATCAGCAGTTGGACCTCAGGGTCCTCGGTGACCTCGCCCTGCCAGCGGTAGGTCGAGTGCGCCCCGTCCAGGCGCGTGACGCAGGCGGCCAGGCGTTCGTCCACCAGCGCATGTGCCAGCCGCGTGGCGCAGGCCACGTCGGGGCAGGTGGTGAACAGCAGGAAGACGGGATCGGCGATCGACATGACCGCCGAGTATAGGACCGTGCGAGGCCAATGGTCCGACCGGCGCCGCGAGGGGGCGCCGGTCGGCCGGGCTCAGTTGGCCAGCTGGCAGGTCGCCGGCTGGGCCGAGGTGAACAGCGCCGGGGTGGCCCACTCCGGGTGGTCGATGAACGGATTGCGGTTGCCCTGGAAACTGAAGATGACCTCGTTGCGGGCGCGTTCTGCCGCGTCCGGCGGGTCGGACAGGTGCCAGTCGATCAGCGTCGAGAGCAGGCCCATGTAGGCCGGCGAGGCCGACGTCTTGACGATTCGGCTGCGGTCGTCGGTCAGCTCCAGGTCCGGCTCGGACTGCCCGGTTCTGGCATCTTTACCGCCTTCATAACGGATCGCCATGTACATCACCGCACGCGCCATATCGCCCTTGCGGTGGCCCCACACTTCGAACGAGCCGCCATTGCCATCCGGCGTGCGCACCCAGTTGGACGTGCCGGGGTAGCCGCCGCTGCCGCCGCCGAATCCGTTGTTGGCTTCGGTCGCGCGCTCACCGCAGTTGCTGTCGCATTTGGCAAAGGGCTTGTTGCCGCGGTCCGCATTCCACTGCGCATCGGTCAGATACAGCATGTGGGTGTCGGTGTAGGGCGCGTAGGGCAGGCCCTTGTCGCCGGTGGTGCTGGCAAAGCCCAGCGAGTTGGGCCAGGTGTGCTCGCGGTTGTAGGTCAGCCCGCTGCCGGTGCCTGCGCGCCCGCTGACCTTGGTGTAGCTGCGGTTGCGGTAGGCATCGAGGATGTTGCCGCTGTTGTTGGGATCCTCGTCGGCGATCTCCAGGATGGTCCAGGTGCTGGTGCCCGAGCCGCTGTACGGATAGGCGGTGTGGCCCTTGATGGTTTCGTGCAGCGAGCAGCGCAGCTGGCTCGGGGTGGAGGTGTTGACCCTGGCGTAGTACTCCCCGGGCGTGCCGGGATTGCCCGGATCGGGCGGGGTGGCGGTGGCCACGGTGAAGGCGATGCGCGTATCGGCGGCCGGGCGCGCGCCCTGGGCATCCTTCACGCGGGTGGCGCGGATGTCGAAGCGGCAGGCTTCACCCGCCACCAGCGCGGTGTTGGTGGCCAGGGTGAAGCGGGTGCCGGTGGTCGGGTGGCTCAGCGCCACGGTGCCGGATTGGCCGCAGCTCAGCGCGAAGGCGCCGCTGGACAGCGTGACCGGCTCACTGAAGGTGACGCTGAGGTCGGCGGCGGCGGGGAAGGTGCTGGCACCCTGCTCGGGGGTGGTGGCGGTGACCGAGGGCGCCGTGTTCGGGCCGGTCGGGCCACCGCCGCTGAAGGTCTGGCCGTGGTTGCAGGCGCCGAAGGTCTGCGCGGCCGAGGCGGTCCACGTGAAATGCGCGTACTGGCTGCCGGTACCGGTCAGCTGCAGGGAGGTGCCCGGCGCGGTGCCGTTGGTCTCGCTGACCGGGATGTTCTGGCTGGTCAGGCCCGCGGCGGGCCCCCCGGCGGCGGTGATGGTGCCCTCGTAGCTGAGGAACTGGACCACCCTGCCGCTGGCATCGACCAGGGCGATGCCGTCGTTGGGGCCGTTCTGGATGCCGTTGGTCGGGTAGCTGACCGTGGCCAGCCGCGCGCTGCCGCAGCTGGCGGTGCCGGCCGGGACCGCGTTCTCGGCGTAGACCGCGGCGGCCGCAGGGTTGCTGCCGTTGTAGAGGTAGAGCCGGTAGCCGGACAGGTCTTCACCGGCCGTGGCGACCACCTCGATCGCCTCGCCGACGTCCCCGGCGGGGGTGCTGTCGTCGTAATGCAGTTCATTGATGAATACATCGGCCCGGGCCGGGCTGGTGGCCAGCGCCAGCAGGCAGGCCAGGGAGAGCGGCGTCAGCAACCTCATCTACGACTCCTTGTGATTGGTCAGTGCCGCTCGAATCTACGCAATCCAGATGACACATCGATTGGACTGTCGTGTTCGACCTTTCGCATTGAGAACTACGTCAAACATTCACATCCAGGAACGGCCCGGCAAAAAAATCCGGCCGACGCCCCTTGAAAGGGGAGGGGCCAGCACCATCTCTGCTCTGTCCCGCACCGTCGGGTTTTTTCGTGAGCGTGGCTGGCAGTCGCCCTGTGCGAGTGCTAACATCGCCAGACTTTCCTAGACCAATCAACAACTTAAAAGGGTCTCACATGAGCATCAAGCCGCTTCATGACCGCGTCGTAGTCAAGCCGATCGAAGCCGACGAAATCTCGTCCGGCGGCATCGTGATTCCGGATTCCGCCAAGGAAAAGTCGACCAAGGGTGAAGTCGTGGCCGTCGGCCCGGGCAAGCCCCTGGACAACGGCAGCGTGCGCGCGCCGTCGCTGAAGGTCGGTGACAAGGTCATCTACGGTCAGTACGCCGGCAGCATCTACAAGTCCGAAGGCGTCGAGTTCAAGGTTCTGCGCGAAGACGACATCCTCGCCATCGTCGGCTGAGTGGGCGTCGCCGGGCCTGGCCTGGCGCTGCCGGATGTTGCTTCGTTCCGTCATTCATGACGCCGGGCCTGGCCCGGCTCTACATAAAAGGTAATCGCAATGGCTGCCAAAGATATTCGTTTCGGTGAAGATGCCCGCGCCCGCATGGTGCGCGGCGTCAACGTTCTCGCCAATGCCGTCAAGGCCACCCTGGGCCCGAAGGGCCGCAACGTCGTGCTCGAAAAGAGCTTCGGCGCGCCGACCATCACCAAGGACGGCGTCTCCGTCGCCAAG
>Ga0160443_100144_pt1 | contig 102936 bp, 86 predicted proteins | sample HID1972I_E1MG_FD_108244 | JGI IMG/M metagenome (GOLD analysis project Ga0160443, IMG submission 108244) | Enriched pill bug-associated microbial communities from UW Madison campus, WI, USA - HID1972I_E1 MG | ecosystem: Host-associated > Arthropoda: Insects > Digestive system > Unclassified ... | reverse complement strand
CTCGGCTCGCTGGCCGTGTGCACCATCGTCTACATCATCGTCTGCGCCGTGCTGACCGGCATGATGCCGTACCACCTGCTGGGCACCGACAAGCCGGTCGCCACCGCGCTGGAGCCCTACCCGACCCTGTCCTGGCTCAAGACCGCAGTGGAAATCGGCGCGATCGCCGGCCTGTCCTCGGTGGTGCTGGTGATGATGATGGGCCAGACCCGCATCGCCTACACGATCTCCCGCGACGGCCTGCTGCCGAAGATCTTCGGCAAGGTCCACAAGCGCTTCCGTACCCCGTACTGGAGCACGATCGTCGTCGGTGCCATCGCCGCTACCCTGGCGGGCACCGTGCCGCTGAACGTGCTCGGCGAGCTGGTCTCGATGGGCACCCTGCTGGCCTTTGCCACGGTATGCATCGGCGTGCTGATCCTGCGCTATACCCGCCCGGAACTGGAGCGTCCGTTCCGTGTGCCGCTGGTCTGGGTGATCTGCCCGCTGGGCGCGCTGGCCTGTCTGTTCCTGTTCTACCAGGCCTTCGTGGTGCATTGGCACCTGTTCGTCGCCTGGACCCTGCTGGGCCTGTGCATCTACTTCGGCTACGGCATCCGCCACAGCAAGCTGAACAAGAAGAACGCCTGAATGCTGCCGGGCCGGCCCAGTGCCGGCCCGGTCGTTTGATACGTCGCGCCTGAGAAGAATTCCAAACCATGTTCAAGCAACTGTGGGCCACCAAGCATCCGCACGCCGCCCATGAAGACGCCAACGGCCTGAGCCTGCGCCGTACGCTCGGCCCCTGGGGCCTGACCGCGCTGGGCATCGGCGCAGTGATCGGCGGCGGCATCTTCGTGATCACCGGCCAGGCTGCGGCCAACCATGCCGGCCCGGCGATCATGCTGTCGTTCGTGCTGGCCGCGATCTGCTGCGCGTTCTGCGCGATGGCCTATGCCGAGTTCGCGGCGATGGTGCCGGTATCCGGCAGCGCCTACACCTATACCTATGCCACGTTCGGCGAGCTCTCGGCCTGGTTCATCGGCTGGATGCTGGTGCTCGAGTACGGCGTCTCCGCCTCGGCAGTGGCGGTCAGCTGGACCGGCTATTTCCTGAGCCTGCTCAGCCATTTCGACATCCATCTGCCGGCCGCGCTGGTCAGTGCGCCCCTGGATGGCCAGCTGCGCCCGACCGGCGCCATCGCCAACCTCCCGGCCGCCGTGCTGGTGCTGCTGCTGACCTGGCTGTGCTACGTGGGCATCAGTAAATCCTCCGCGATGAACATGGCGATGGTGGTGCTCAAGACCGCGCTGATCCTGCTGGTGATCGTGGTGGGCTGGAAGTACGTGGATCCGGCCAACTGGACGCCGTTCATTCCGGACAACGAAGGCCCGGGCAAGTACGGTTTCGATGGCGTGCTGCGCGGTGCGGCGATGGTGTTCTTCGCCTACATCGGTTTCGAGGCGGTCTCGGTGGCCGCGCAGGAATCGCACAAGCCGCAGCGCGACATGCCGATCGGCATGATGCTCTCGCTGGTGATCTGCACGCTGCTGTACATCGCCATGGCGGCGGTGATGACCGGGCTGGTGCCGTACCAGCTGCTGGGCACGGACGAGCCGGTGGTGACCGCGGTGGCTGCGCATCCACAACTGGGCTGGCTGCGCGTGGTCGTGGAGATCGGCGCGCTGATCGGGCTGTCCTCGGTGGTGCTGGTGATGGTGATCGCGCAGCCGCGCATCTTCATGATCATGGGCCGCGACGGGCTGTTGCCGCCGCTGTTCACCAAGATCCATCCCAAGTACCGCACGCCGCACATCAACACGGTGATCACGGGTATCGGCATCGCGTTGCTGGCGGCGGTGTTCCCGCTCGATGTCCTCGGTGAGCTGACTTCGATGGGCACGCTGATCGCGTTCGCGGCGGTCTGCGCGGGCGTGCTGATCCTGCGCCGCACCCAGCCGGACCTGCCGCGTCCGTTCCGGATGCCGATGGCGTGGCTGATCTGCAGCCTGGGCGTGCTCAGCTGCATCGCGCTGCTGACGGCGATGACGGCGCACAACTGGATGCTGATGGGCTTCTGGACGCTGGGTGGTTTCGCGATCTACTTCAGCTACGGTTATCGCCATAGCCGCTTGCGCGGGAAGTAAGGTCTGCGTCCCAGATCAAGAGCCGAAGCCTCGGCTCTGCTTCTGACGTCGGTTTGGCGGGGTGGTGAGGGTTCGCGGGGGACGCCGTGAATCCATCCCTGGAGGCTTATATCGCCGCATCCATGCGGCTCATACCCCCGCCAACCCACACCGCCCCGCCTCTGACAGCGTCCGGGTGACGGTGCCCACGTCAAATGCAACGCCCGCCACCTGGGCTTGGGCTTGGGCTTGGGCTTCGCGCCAGAATGCCCTCACCGTGTGGAAGGCCGGACGGGGTGGGGTTTGTGGGGGTATGAGCCGCATGGATGCGGCGACATAAGCCTACAGGGACGTACTTGCGGCGTCCCCCGCAAACCCCACCCCGTCCGGCCCAATCGCCAGACCTGCTTTTAGCGTTTGACCTAGCTAAAATGACCGGCATGAGCACCCCCACCGTCCCGTACGACACCGCGCGCCTGAGCGAACTGGCCCAGCTGCTGATCGACAACGTCCGCGAGCTGGCCCACGCCGGCTGGACCCCGGCCACCAGCAGCAACTTCTCCCACCGGCTGGATGACCGCCATGCCGCGATCACCGTCTCCGGCAAGGACAAGGGCCGGCTGGTCGAGGACGACATCATGGTGGTGGATTTCGACGGCAAGGCCGTCGGCCGCCCGCTGCGCCCCTCCGCCGAGACCCTGCTGCACACCCAGCTGTACCGCCGTTTCCCGGAGATCGGCTGCGTGCTGCATACCCATTCGCCGGTGCAGACCATCGCCTCGCGCCTGTATGCGCCGCAGGGCCACATCCGGCTGGAAGGCTACGAGCTGCTGAAGGCCTTCCACGGCAACAGCACCCACGAGATGGCGGTCGATGTGCCGGTGTTCGCCAACACCCAGGACATGGACGTGCTCTCGGCCCAGGTCGATGCCCTGCTCGACACCCAGCCGCTGTGGGGCTACCTGATCGACGGCCACGGCCTGTACGCGTGGGGCCGCACCATGGCCGAGGCGCGCCGCCACATGGAAGCCTTCGAATTCCTGCTGCACTGTGAGCTGGAGCTGCGCAAACTGCGCGGCGGATCGCGCTCAGATTCCTGAAGAGAATCTGTATTCCGCGCATCGGCATCAGTGCGTCGCCCCTACCCCGGCGCCGCACTGGTACCCTTTCCTTCCCCTCCTCGCCTCGATGCCGCCGCCATGAGCCGACTCCGCATATTTGATGACACCGCCCCGGATGTCCCGCTGTTCGACAGCCGGGATGGCGAGGCGATCGCCGCCGAACTCAAGCCGATCGGCGTCACCTTCGAGCGCTGGCAGGCGGCCCATGAGGTCGCGCCGGGCGCCAGCCAAGACGAGGTCTTCGCCGCCTACAAGGTCGATATCGACCGGCTGGTTGCCACGCACGGCTTCAAGAGCGTGGACGTCGCGTCGATCGCACCGGACAACCCGAACCGCGCCGAGCTGCGCAAGAAGTTCCTGGACGAGCACTTCCACAAGGAAGACGAGGTCCGCTTCTTCGTCGCCGGCTCCGGGCTGTTCACCCTGCACGTGGACGGCAAGGTCTACGAGATCGAGTGCGTCAAGAACGACCTGATCGCCGTGCCCGATGGCATCACCCACTGGTTCGACATGGGCGAGGAGCCGAGTTTCGTGGCGATCCGCTTCTTCACCGAGCCGGATGGCTGGGTCGGCCATTTCACCGGCAGCGACATCGCCCAGACCTTCCCGCGTTACCACCCCGCACAGCACCAGGCCGACTGATCCATGCCGCATCCGACCGTCATCCTCACCGATATCGAGGGCACCACCAGCAGCATTTCGTTCGTCAAGAACGTGCTGTTCCCGTATGCGCGCAAGGCGCTGCCGGCATTCGTCGCCGGGCATGGCCAGGAGCCGCAGGTGCGCCGCTGGCTGGACGCGGTGGCGGTCGAGATCGGCGGCGCCTGCCAGGACAGCCTGATCGTGGAGACGCTGCAGGGCTGGATAGACCAGGACCGCAAGCACACCGCGCTCAAGGCATTGCAGGGCATGATCTGGGACGCCGGTTACCGCAACGGCGATTACAAGGCGCACTTCTATCCGGAAGTGGCTGCCGTGCTGAAGGGCTGGCATGCCGAGGGCAAGCCGCTGTACGTGTATTCCTCCGGTTCGGTCCCGTCGCAGAAGCTGTTCTTCGGCTTCAGCGAGGCCGGTGATCTGACGGGGCTGGTCTCGGGCTGGTTCGACACCGAAGTCGGCGGCAAGCGCGAGGCGGACAGCTACCGCCACATCGTGGATGCCATCGGAGTGCCGGCCGGGCAGATCCTGTTCCTGTCCGATGTGGTGGAAGAGCTGGATGCCGCCCGCGAGGCCGGCCTGCAGACGCGTTTGATCGACCGCCTGGACGATTACCCGCTGCCGCGCAGTGGTGAGGCCACGCACGGCCACGACCGCGTCGAGAATTTCCAGCAGATCACGCTGTAAACGGGGACAACCACGCGCCTGCACGTTCGTGATCCGAGGTAGATCCACGCCATGCGTGAATGCTGTTCGCGCGATCCCAGCATCCGTGCCAGCCACGCATGGCGTGGCTCTACCGGATGACGTCTGCCAGGGAATGCAGGCGCAACGTCCGGCGCAGCATCGCCAGGTCCGCATCCGCGCGCAGCCGGATCGTCACCGTCTCGCCTGGCACCAGGTCCAGCGCATTGTCGTCTAGCGTGGCATCCAGCCCTTCGAACGCGATCCACAGCGCACGCACCACTGTGGCCGAGCGCAGCGTCAACACATAGCCGTCGCCGTCGGCGCGCAATGCGCTGTCGATGCCCGGCCGTGACAGCGCCAAGGCCTTGGTCGGCACGAAATACACCACCTGCTGCGACAACAGTTTCCCGCCGTCGAACAGCTCGACCACCGCCACGGTGCGGGTCGGATCGGCCCCCTTCAACAGGTCGGCATCGGCAAAGCGCCCCACCTCCAGCGCGGACAACGGCGGCAGGGCCACGGTATGCCGCTGCTCGCTGCGCAGCGTGCCATCCAGATCGATCACCCGCAGCCGCCATGTCGCCTGCAGACCCTGCTGGCGGTCATTGAGCAGACTCACCCGGGTAGTGGCGTCGTCGCGCAGCGCCGCCACCGCGTGGTCGGCGAAGAAGCGCCGGGCGTGGAAATGCAGCGCCTTCCAGCGCCCGGCGTAGTCGATGCTCGACCACGACGCCCCCGGCCACACATCGTTGAGCTGCCAGTACAGCGAGCCCATCGTGTACGGCCGTGAGGCACGGTGATGCAGGGCTGCCAGCTGGATGCCGTCGGCCTGCATCACTTGGCTCAGGTACACGAATGCCGGGAAGTCGCGAGGCGTGCCGTACTCCTCCTCGATGTACTTGAGCAGGCGCTGGTTGCCCTCGCCCGCCATGAATTTCTGGTGTGCGCGCACCGTCGGGCTGTCGACCTGCTGCTCGGCGGCGGGAATGATGCCGTCCAGCGTGCGCAGCACCGGCCAGGCCTGCAGCCCGTACTCGGACATGAAACGCGGCGTTTCGCGCAGGTAGGCGGTCACCGGCAGCGCCGGATTGCCCCACACCTGCCAGTAGTGCTTGTCGCCGCGGGTGGAATCGTTGGCCTTTTCGTCCAGGTCGTTGCTCGGCGAGCTCGACCAGTACGGCACGCCCAGTCCCTCCTCGGCCACTACCTGACGCAGATCATGGCCGAACAGGTCCACGTAGCCCTGCCAGACCTTCGCGGCGAACACGGGGTCCGCCGTCGTCAGGTCACGGCCGTGGCCCCAGTCCTTCCACGCGGTCTCTTCTTCATTGTTGCCGCACCACAGCACCACGCTGGGGTGATGGCGCAGGCGCCGCACGTTGTCGCGCGCTTCGCCGACCACATTCGCGCGGAACGCCGGATCGTAGCCGGGCTGCATGCCGCCGCCGAACATGAAGTCCTGCCAGACCAGCAGGCCCAGCTCGTCGGCGATGTCGAAGAACACGTCGTCTTCGTAGTAGCCACCGCCCCAGTTGCGCAGCATGTTCATATTGGCATCGCGCGCCGCGGTCAGCTCGCGCCGGATCCGCGCCTCGTCCACGCGCGCCGGGAACATGTCGAACGGAATCACGTTGGCGCCCTTGGCGAAGATCGGCACGCCGTTGATCACGAACGCGAAGCCCTGGCCTCCGTTGCGGTCCGCCTCCCGCCGCAGTTCGACGGTGCGCAGGCCGGTGCGCTGCTCGATGCGGGACGCCTCGGCGGTGCCCGGTGCCAGGGTGGCGCGCACGGTATAGCGCGCCTGTTCGCCCTGCCCGACCGGCCACCAGCGCCGCGGCTTCTGCAGCGCCACCGGGATCGTGATGCGGTTGTCGCCCGCCTGCAGCATCGCCCTGCGGTCGATGCGCGCCACGCGCTTGCCGTCCGGATCGAGTACCTCCAGTTGCACCGCCGCGGTCCCCACCGCCGCACTCTCCACCTCGACCGCGACCTCGAGGTCCGCGTGGGCCGCATCCAGGGCACGGGTCTGCACGGCCACCGCGGTCAACCGCTGTGCGCCCCAGCTCTCCAGCCGCACCGGGCGCCAGATGCCGGCGGCCACGTAACGCGGCCCCCAATCCCAGCCGAAGTGGTAGCCCGGCTTGCGCACGAAATTGCCGACCATCGCGTCCTTGGGCTCATCACCATAGGGCGAGGGGTAGTTGCCGGCGATCTTGTGCGGCATCGCCTGCACGTCCGGCAGCAGCGTGCGGATCGGCGAGCGCAGCACGATGCGCAGTTCATTGCCGCGGGCGCGCAACCTGCCATCGACCCGCGCACGCCAGGTGCGATGGCTGTTGTTCGCCTGCAGCAGCGGCTGACCGTTGAGGGTGACGGTCGCGAAAGTATCCAGGCCGTCGAACGCCAGCTCGGCATGCGCGCGCGCCAGCGTCGCCGCATCCACATCGAACTGCGCACGGTACTCCCAGTCGGCCAGGCCGATCCATTGCAGGCCAGCCTCGGGGGCGCCGACGTAGGGATCGGGAATCAGCCCCTGCGCCAGCAGATCGGTATGCACCGCGCCGGGCACCTGTGCGGCACGCCACTTGGCCAGCTGCGGGTGGGCACCAAGCTGGGCATCGCCGGGCAGCAGGCGGAATGACCACTCCGCCGCGAGCGGGGTGGCTGCCACGGGCAGTGCCCATGCTGCCAGCAGGACCAGCAACAGCCAGCAGGCCGGTGCAACGACATGGAGACGGCTGTGCGCGCGCATGGGGACCTGCCTGGCTGTGGGAGCAGCCGACCAACGGTCGGCTCTACCGGGGTTTTGGGAGCCGATCGACGGTCGGCGCTACCGGGTTCCAGAGCAGCCGACCGACGGTCGGCTCTACCGGATTCAACGCACCACGTTGAGCACTTCGTAGCAAGCGCCCATGGTGTGGTAATCGGTCTTGCCCGCCGGGCTCTTCTCGTCGCTGTACTTGCGGTTGTCCGCATCCAGGATGCGATACCAGGCGCCATGGCGATGATCGATCATGTGCTGCCAGGCGTAGCCCCACAACCTGTCGTACCAGTCCCAGTACGCGGCGTCGCCGGTGCGCGTGGCCAGCAGCGCGGCGGTGGCCAGCGATTCGGCCTGCACCCAGAAATACTTGTCGTCATCGCAGACGCTGCCATCCGGCGCGAAGCCGTAATACAGCCCGCCGCGCCCGGCGTCCCAGCTGCGTTCCACCGCCACATCGAACAGATGCCGCGCCGTCGGTACCAGCCAGTCGGCCTGCACGTGGCGATCCAGGATCAGCAGCAGCTTGGCCCACTCGGTCTGGTGGCCCGGCTGGAAGCCCCACGGGCGGAACAGGTGCTTGGGGTCGTCGCGGTTGTAGTCCCAGTCGATCTGCCACTGGGTGTCGTAGTGCTCCCACACCAGGCCATCGCCCTGTGCCGCCTGGCGACGGGTCATGTGATCGGCCAGCAGCAGCGCACGATCGAGATAGCGCTGCTCACCGCTCGCCTCGAACGCGGCCAGCATCGCCTCGCACATATGCATGTTGGCGTTCTGGCCACGGTAGTCGCTGAAGTGCCAGTCAGCGTCGGCTTCGTCCTTGTACAGGCCGAACGCCGGTTCCCAGAAGCGCGTCTCCAGCAGCTGCCAGGTCTCGTCCATCCACGAACGCGCCTCGCCGATCCCGGCTTTCAGCGCGCAGCTGTAGGCCAGCAGCACGAAGGCCACGCCATAGCAGTGGTTGGTCGCATCTTCGACCACGCCATCGCGCAGCGTCCACGCATAACCGCCGGTCGACGGATTGCGGTGCACCTCGCGCAGGTAGCGCAGGCCATGCTCGACCGCCGCCAGGTCCTCGGGCTTGCCGAATTCGCGGTAGGCCATCGCATGGTTGAACACGAAGCGGGTACTGCTGACCAGATGACGGTGGCGGGCGTCATACACGCTGCCGTCGTCACGGTAGTAGTGGAAGAAGCCGCCGTTCGGATCGATTTCATGCGGCTGGTAGAACGCCATCGTCTGCGCGATGTGGGCGCGCAGGAACGCGGGCGAGCGGAAGTCGGGGGTTGGCGGAACCGGCATGGTCATGCGGCGTCATCCTGTTGTTGCTGCAGCAGTTGCTGGACTTCATGGAGGCTGGGCATCGCGGCGAAAGCACCCTTGCGGGTCACGGCCAATGCACCGACGGCCCCGCCGAAGCGGATCGCCTCGACCAACCCGGCGGGGTCCTGGCAGAACGCGGCGAAACCGGCGCCGTCACCGCCGCGCTCGCCGATCCCGAACAGCAGGCCGCCGACGAAGGCATCGCCGGCCGCGGTCGAATCGACGGTGGTGACGCGGAAGCCAGTGAGCACGCCGTGGGCCTGGCGGGTCTGCCAGCGGATCGGTGCGGCGCCGTCGGTGATCACCACCGCCTGGGCCTGCGCGGCGAGCAGGCGCTCGACCACCGCGGCGTCACCGCCCGGCACCGAGGCCGCCAGGTACTCCAGTTCCTCGCGCGAGAGCTTGACCAGGTCGGCCAGCGACAGCGCTTCCCACAGCCGCGGCAGCGGGTCGACACCGGTCGGCCACAGCGCCGGGCGCAGGTTGAGATCGAGGCTGACCATCGCACCGGCCTGGCGGGCGCGACGCATGCCCTCCAGCGTGGCGTCGGCGATTTCCGCCTCGGTCAGGCTGTTGGAGCACACATGGAAGCTGCGCGTACCGTCGAAGCAGTTCGGGTGGAAGTGCGCGCTGCGGAACAGCAGGTCGGCCGCCGGCGGGCGGTAGAAACTGAAACTACGCTCGCCGCTGGCGTCCAGCGCGACGAACGCCAGCGCGGTCTTGGCCGCGTCGGTGCGCACGATGCAGTCGGTCGCCACGCCGGCACTGGCCAGGCTCTCGGCAAGGAAGTCGCCGAACATGTCCTGGCCGAGCATGCCGGCGAAATGGGTATCCGCACCGAGCCTTGCCGCCGCTACCGCGACGTTGGCCGGTGCGCCACCGGCGTACTGCAGGAAGGCGCGCGGGGTGTCCGGGGTGGCCGGCGGCTGGGCAAGTAGATCGATCAAAATCTCGCCGAAACAAACAATCTTGGACATCGTGGCCTCAAGCTCCCTGGCGGAATCCGACGGCCGGGCGCGAACCGGACAGGCCGTAGAAGATGATGTAGCCGTAGCAGAGCAGCGGCAGGATGAAGGACTCATGCAGCCCGATGCTGTCGGCCAGCAGGCCCTGCAGGTACGGCACCACCGCGCCACCGACGATGGCCATGATCAGCAGGCTGGAGGCCTTGTTGGTCAACGTGCCCAGGCGTTCGATGCTCAGCGCGAAGATGGTCGGGAACATGATGGAATTGAACAGACCCACCGCCACGATCGAGTACAACGCGACCTGCCCCTGGCTGAGCATGGTCAGCGCCAGCAGTGCGACGTTCATGCCCGCGAACAGGGTGAGCAGCACGCGCGGCGAGAACCGGGTCATGATCGCCGAGCCGGCGAAACGACCGATCATCGCCAGCGTCCAGTACGCCGAGACGTAATGGGTGGCTTCCTTCTCGGTGAAGCCGCCGATGTTGGGCAGCGACAGGTAGTTGACCAGGAAGCTGCCGATCGACACTTCCGCGCCCACGTAGAAGAAGATCGCCAGCACGCCGAACAGCACGTGGCGATGGCGCAGCGCATCCAGCAGCGTGTGCTTGCTGGTATCGGCCTGCTCGGTGGTTTCAGTCAGCGCCGGCAGGCGGAACAGATAGACGAACACCGCCAGCAGGAACAGCGCCACGGCCAGGCCCACGTACGGGCCCTGCACGGACTGCGCTTCCTGCACGCGGTAGGCGATCTGCTCGGCGGCCGGCAGCGCGCCGATCTCGTCGGCACTCTTGACCGTGTTGCCCAGGATCAGCAGCCCGCCGAAGATCGGCGCGATCGCGGTACCCAGCGAGTTCAGCGCCTGGGCCAGGGTCAGGCGGCTGGAGGCCGTCTGCTCCGGGCCAAGCAGCGCCACGTACGGGTTGGCCGCGACCTGCAGCACGGTGATGCCGGTGGCCAGCACGAACAGGGCGCCGAGGAAGGCCTCGTACACGCGCAGTTCTGCCGCCGGCCAGAAGCCCAGCGCACCGACCGCCGCAATCGCCAGCCCGGCCACGATGCCCTTTTTGTAGCCCAGATGCGCGACCAGCCGGCCGGCCGGGAGCGACATCAGGAAGTACGCACCGAAGAAGGTGAACTGCACCAGCATCGCGCGGGCGTAGTTCAGTTCGAACACCGCCTTCAGATGCGGGATCAGGATGTCGTTGAGGCAGGTGAGGAAACCCCACATGAAGAAGATGGTGGTCGCCACGGCCAGCGCGACGCGCGTGTTCACCACGGGCGCAGCGGAGGATGAGGATGGGAGGCGGGGCGTAGGAGAGATGGGCATTCAGGTACGCGCCTCGGTGCGCGAGCAGGTGATTGGGGAAACCATCAGACGGTCATCGCGCCACTGCTCTCGCGAACGCGGAGCTGGACCGGTGCAACGGTACGGGCCGGCGCGGCGTCGGGATGGTCCAGACGCAGCAACAGCAGTTCGGCTGCCTGCCGCCCGCGCTCGCGCGGGTTGACGGTCAGCGTGGTCAGCGGCGGCGATGCCACCGAGGCCTCGGAAATATCATCGAAACCGGTCACCGCGAAGTCGCGGCCCGGCTGCACGCCGCGCGAGGCCAGGCCCAGCATCAGGCCCAGTGCGACGCTGTCGTTGTAGCAGACCGCCGCGGTCGGTACGTCACCGAGCGCGAACAGCTCGCCGGTCCGCGCGGCCGCATCCAGGCGGCTCGGCGAGGTTTCGATCAGCCACGCCGGCTGCACCGGCATGCCCGCCTCGACCAGCGCCTGCGCATACCCGGTACGACGCTGATGGCACGAACTGGACACCGCATGGCCGCCATAGAACGCGATGCGGCGGTGGCCCTGTTCGATCAGATGGCGGGTGGCCAGGTAGGCACCCTGCTGGTTGTCCAGGGTCAGGAAGTCCCACTCTGCGCCGGGCAGTTCGCGGTTGAACAACAGCACGTTGGCGTGGCCGAGCACCTGCCGCAGCTGCCCGGTATCGCTGCCTTCGGCCGGCGACAGGATCAGCCCGGCCGGCATGTGCTCCATCAAGGTGGTCAGCACGGCCTGCTGCCGCTCCGGCGATTCACCGGTACTGCCGAGCAGGGTCACGAAACCCTTGCCGCCCAGCGCTTCGTCCACCCCGGAGGCGAATTCGGCGAAGAACGGGTTGGACAGGTCGTTGATGACCAGGGCCACGCTCGAGGACGTGCGCCGACGCAGGTTGGCCGCGCCGCGGTTGTACACGTAGCGCTGGCGCCGCAGCTCGGCCTCCACCTTGGCACGGGTGTCGACGTTCACCAGGGGACTGCCACGCAGCACCAGCGACACGGTCGCGCGCGACACGCCGATCGCTTCGGCGATGTCGGTCACGGTGACCGCGCGCGTGCCTTTGCCGGCGGGGGTGGCCTTGTCTTTCATCGGGTCGTCGGGTTCCTCAAGCAAGGTGCAAGCCTAAACGATCGCATTGGCCAGCGGTCCGCGCCCGTGCCGGCGGTCAGCCCAAGGGGGACGACCTCGGCGCAGGCGGGCGCGCCGCTCATTCCAGCACGGCGCCGGGGGTGGCGCAGAAGGAGGCCGGCAGCGCCTCGGCCTGGGTGCCCCAGCCGTTCTCCGGGGCGGTGCTGCCCAGTGCGAACGAGATGGTGCCACCGCGCTGCAGCTGCGCCCAGTCCAGCCACACCGGCGCATGCGCGCGGCCGTCGACCTGGACGTTCTGGACGTACTGCAGCTGACGGCCATCGGCGCCCGGCGCCTTCAAGGTGAGTGTCTTGCCCTGGCCCAGATCGATCTCGGCACGGGCAAAGCGCGGCGTATGCAGCAGGAACTCGCCGCTGCCCGGCACCGCCGGATACAGGCCGAGCGCGCTGAACAGGTACCAGGCCGACATCGTGCCCAGGTCATCATTGCCGGTCACGCCGTTGGGCGCGTTGGTGAACAGCTGCTGCGCGGCGCGCACCACGGTCGCGGTCTTCCACGGCTGGCCGATCAGCGTGTACATCCACGGCGCGTGCAGGTCCGGCTCGTTGTTGGGGTTGTAGCGGTACTGGTTGTAATAGCTGTACGGCCCGACCACCCATTCCTTGCGCGCGGCGGTCAGCGGCGACTTCACGAGTGCGTCATACGCGAAGAACGTATCCAGACGGCGGGCCGCCTGCTCACGACCGTGCATGGCCTGGACCAGGCCGGGCACGTCCTGCTGCGCCAGCCACTGGTACTGCCACGCGGTGCCTTCATGGAAACCATGGTGCGAGCGCGGGCTGTACGTGCCGTCGGCGGGCAGGTACCACCCGCCATCTTCCATGCGCGGACGCGGGAAACCGTTGAAGTCGCCCTCCTCGTCCCGCACCGACGGGTCCCACACCTTGTTCCAGTTGCGGCCGCGCTCGCGCAGCACGCCGGCATCGGCGGCATGCCCGAGGCCATCGGCCATCTGTGCCAGCGCGCAGTCGGCCAGCGCGTATTCCAGCGTCGCCGAGCCACCGTGGTGCGGATCCACGTCCATGCCCTTGGAGGGGAAGGCGCGGTCGTACTGCACGTAGCCGTTGGCCAGATAGCTCGGGTTGCCCGAACGGCCCGCATGACGGGAGTTCATCGGCGGCACCTCGAACGCGTTCCTGCGCAGCGCGGTGTAAGCCTCGCCTTCGCGGCCGGCGAGCGCGCCGAAGCGCCACAGGTCCACCAGGAACGGCGTGACCGGATCACCCGTCATGATGTTGGTGTCGAAGTTGGCATAGCCCCAGCGCGGCAGCCAGCCGCCCTGCGCTTCGATGGCCAGCAGGGTCCGGCCGATATCGCGCGCGACCTCCGGCTTGGTCAGCGCCAGCCACTGGTTCTGTGCGCGGTAGGTATCCCACAGCGAGAAGTACTCGTAGTAGGTCCAGCCATCGGCACGATGGATCGCGTCGTCGTAGCCACGGTAGCGGCCATCGGCATCGCTGCCGGTCAGCGGCTGCAGCAGCGCGTGGTACAGCGCGGTGTACAGCACGGTGCGGTCATCGGTGCTGCCGCCCTGTACGCGCACCGCGGCCAGCTCCTTGCGCCACTGCTGCTGCGCCAGTTGGCGCATCTGGTCGAAGCCGAGCAGGCGATCGCCCTGCATGCCATCGCTGCGCAGGTTGGCACGCGCGCCTTCGGCATCCACGTGCGAGATCGCGCTGACCGCGGTCACGGCGCGGCCCTTGGCCAGGTCGAAGCTGAGCCAGGCACCGCTGGGCTTGAGCTCGCCCTCCATGCCATGGCGTGCGCCCGGCAGGCCGCCGCCCTCGCCCCAGGTACCGAACGTCTTGAACGGGCGATCGAACTCGATGCGGAACCAGGTGGTGTACTGATGCCCACCGCAGAAGCTCTTGGTCACCAGCTTGCCTTCCACGGCACGGTCGCCGACCACGTCGACCACGCTGCCGATCACCGAATGGCGTTCGTTGGCCTGGCCAAGGTTGACCAGCACGTGGCCGGTCGTCGCATCGGCGGCGAAGGTGTAGCGCTCGGCCGCGGCGCGGGTGCGCGCGGTGGCCTCGGCATCGATGCCGCCGTAATTGGTCAGGCGCACCTTGTAGTAGCCGGCCTGGCCGACTTCACCGTCGTGCGTATAGCTCGAGGCGTAGCGCTTGTGGTCGAAGCTCTTGGCGTCGTCAGTGTTGAAGTCACCGCCCGGGCCGATGCTGCCGGTCACCGGAAGGACCGACACCTGGCCGCCCTGCTCCCAGCAGCCCGCGCCGGACAGGAAGGAGTGGCCGAAGCCGCGGATCTTGGGATCGTCGTAGCGCCAGCCGGCGTAGTGCTCACCGATCGGGCTGACCTGGATCAGGCCGAACGGCGCCGAGGCGCCCGGGAACGTATTGCCATCGTCCTTGCTGCCGATGAAGGTGTTGACCTCACGCTCCAGTGCGGCGGGCGCGGCCTGCAGCAACAACGGCGCGCAGCTCAGCGCCAGCAGGCAGGCCAGGCCGGCCAGCGGGCGGCGGCGGGCCGGGACGGCGTGGGCGGCGGGAACAACGGAAGGACGGTTGGAAAAACGGGTCACGGACACGGACTCCTTGGCGGACGTGGCGGCAGCGCGAACCTTTGGCGGTGGGCGCCGCGGGTTCCCTGGACTGGGCGACCCAATCCACACCCCGGTGAATTTAGATCGATTTAAGTAAAGCACGGGAATTTCAGGCGATGCATTCTGCGCTGCAACATGACCCTGCCCGGGGCGGCCATTCACCCCGATGCCGTTGCGCACTCTCCCGGAGGCACCCCGTCTGGGAACTCCGATTCATGGCCAGCGCCCCACCTGTAGGGCTGGGGCGGTCCGGCCTGTGTCGCCGGGGACCGGGCGCTCTAAGCGCAAGCGCCCCGGGCATCCATATTGCGGAGCAGCATGCTTCGCCCGCGCGGTCGTGCTAAAAATCCCCCGCCAATCGTTTAGATCGATCCAACTTAAAACGGTCACGATTGCCGGAAGTGGGGAGCCGGGGGACTGCCCCACGCGATGCATGCGGGACGCACCAGGCAACTCGACGCTCTGGAAAATGGGCTTCAAACATTAGATCGATTCAAAGAATTCGTATCGCCACCGTTTCAATCCAGGAGAGGGAGAGAGTGGAATGAAGATGTCACGCATGCACCGCCGCGTTACGTTGTCCGCGGCCATCGCAAGCGCCTTGGCCGCGGCCGTCGTGCCCGCCAGCGCGTTCGCGCAACAAGCGACCCCGGCCGCGACCGGTACCCCGGATGCAACCACGCTCGACAGCGTGACCGTCACCGGCTACCGCTACGCCATCGAAAAGAGCCTGCAGCAGAAGCGCGACGCCAACGCCGTGGTCGAAGTGATCACCGCCGAGGACGTGGGCAAGTTCCCCGACAAGAACGTCGCCGACGCGCTGCAGCGCGTGCCCGGCGTGGTCATCGAGCGCAGCGGCGGCGAAGGCAAGACCGTCAGTGTCCGCGGCCTGGCCCCCGATCTCACCCTGACCCAGTTGAACGGCAACTACGTCGCCACCTCGGAAACCAACAACGAGGCCACCCGTTCGTTCAACTACACGCTGCTGCCGGCCAACATGCTCTCCAGCGCCGAGCTGTTCAAATCACCGGAGGCGCGCCTGGATGAAGGCGGCATCGGCGGCACCGTGATCCTGCACACCCGCCGCCCGCTCGACATGGAAGCCAACTCCGGCTACGTGAACCTGGAGGGCACTTCCTCGGACACCAGCCACGACGTGGATCCGCAGACGTCGGCGCTGTATTCCTGGCACAGCAAGGATGAGCGCTTCGGCGTGCTGGTCGGCGCGACCAAGCAGACCCGCACCAGCCGCACCATGCAGGCCAGCACCGAGGATTACCAGTGGTACGGCAACGGCACCGACGCGGTGGATGCGTACGGCAATCCGCAGCTGCAGGACGGTATCCACTACTGGTGGGGCCAGTCCGGCTTCAATGACCAGAGCGGCCGCAATTACAGCGAGTTCTTCATGCCGACCTCGGTGAACTTCGCCGTGAAGGAAGAAAAGCGCGAGCGCACCGGCGGCCAGTTGACTTTCCAGTTCAAGCCGACCGACAACCTGACGCTGACCGCCAATTACTTCCGCTTCGAGCTGGAAGGCAATTACACCCAGAACATGCTGAAGATCCCGGAGTGGAACCTCGCCCGCTACAACGGCGATGGCAACTGGGGCGGTGGCCGCCTGCTCAACGGGCTGAACTTCGACCCGTCCGGCAGCATCGTGACCGGCGCGCAGTACGAAAAGCTGGCCGGCAAGACGTATTACTGCAGCGAAGAACAGGCCGCTGCCGCCGGCATGGCACCGGGCGGTTGGGGTCCGGACGACTGCACCATCCCCACCCCGCAGCTGACGGGGACCTACAGCAAGGAAAAGGCGCTGTCGCAGACCGGCGACCTGACCGTCGAGTGGGATATCAGCCCGCTGTGGAAGGCCTCCTTCACCGGTGGCCGTACCTGGTCCGAAGGCGGTCCGTCGATGAACTTCGGCATGTCCGCCAAGCCGCGCCGCCAGGTCGATGGCGTGTGGCAGTCCGGCAACACGTACAGCGCGTGGGATCTGACCGGTACGCCGAGCGCCACCTTCTCGCCGAACCTGCAGGACCAGCTGATGGCCGGCATCGCCGAGATCGACACCGGCTCGACCGGCTCGTCGTGGATGCAGACGGAGGTCAAGCAGAACTACTTCCAGGCCGACTTCACCAAGCTGTTTGAAAGCGGCTGGCTGGACTCGATCCAGTTCGGTGCCAAGTACCGCGACGGCGATGTGCACCGCAATACCGGCAACACCTACTGGGTGTGCCAGGGCAAGGATCCGGCCGACTACGACAACAACCGTTACCAGGCCGGTTGCGATGCCACCGCCGGTGTCGCCCAGCCGGGCTTCTTCCTGTCCAACCCGATCAGCAACATCGCCGGCGGCTTCAACGCCAACGTGTTCCCGGGCATCAACTATCCCGCCTACATCAACTACCTCAACGAGAAGTACGGCGGGTCGCACAGCCGCAAGGAAGAGGACTTCGTCTACAACGTCAACGAGAAGATCTACTCGGGCTACTTCCAGGCCAACTTCCGCACCGAGCGTCTGCGCGGCAACGTCGGCGTGCGCGTGGTCCGGACCAAGCAGTTCGCCGAATCCAGCGACTCGGTCGAGAAGTTCAACGACTACTTCCAGGACAACGCCGCCGGCTCGCCGATGGGCTGCAACGATCCTGCTGCAGCGCCGCTGATCGCTTCCAACACCGGTTACGTCTGCCAGAGCGGCTTCGTGCGCCTGCCTGACGGGCTGGCGCGCGAGAAGACGTACGCGTTCACCTCGATGGACAAGACCTACACGGACTTCCTGCCGAGCTTCAACATCGCCTGGGACATCACCGATACGCTGGTGCTGCGCGGTGCGGCCTCCAAGGTCATCGCACGTCCGAGCTACACCAGCATCGCCGCCCCCGGCGCGCTGAACTACATCAGCGAGGAGTACAGCAACGACCGTCGTGTTGCCGGCGGCACGGACACGCCCGGCTGGTACGGCTATGGCAGCAACAAGAACCTGGAGCCGTTCGAAGCGACCCAGTTCGACGTCGGCCTGGAGTGGTACTTCAAGCCCGGCGCGGTGGCGGGCCTGGGTCTGTTCCGCAAGAACGTGGACAACTTCACGGTCCCGGTGGTCCGCGACCAGCAGATGAATGTCGGGGGCGAAACGGTCACGGTGCAGAAGTACGAGACCCAGGCCAACGGTCGCGATGGCGTCTCCCAGGGCGTGGAGCTGTACGGTCAGTACACCTTCGACATGGGCTTCGGTATCCAGGCCAACTACACCTACAACGACACCAACCTGGCCGCGATCGTGCTCGATGGCGAAGAGATCGGCTCCTCGCCGCTGGTGGGCAGCGCCAAGAACCAGGCCAACGTCACCATCTTCTACGAGAACGAAAAGTTCCTGGCACGCGCGTCGTACAACCGTCGCGGTGAAGTGGTGGGCGGTCCGGTCAACGGCATGAGCCAGTACTCGGAACCGTACGACCAGCTGGACCTCAACGTGGCCTACAACTTCACGGAAGCACTGACCTTCACCGCCTCGGTGCTGAACGCGACCAAGTCCGAGCAGCGCATCCATCTGGGCAACGACACCAAGGCCCGCCTGGTGTCCAACACCTACACCGGCCGCCAGCTGTACTTCGGCGTGAACTGGAAGTTCTAAGCGTCACCCGCCCCGCCTCAGGGCGGGGCAACGGTCCTCCACGGCAGCTGCGCTTGTACAGGCGGCTGCCGTTTTTCTTAACGGGGACGGAGGTAGTTAATTGCAGCCACGCGTCACGGATTAACTACCTCCGTCCCTATTATCAAGCGCCGCGCGCAGTGCACTGACCTGCGCCGTGTCGGTGAGGGTCCAGTGCGGCGACAACCCGGTCAACGCGGGATTGTGGTGACGCATCGCCGACGGCTGCGTCGTCTTCGCTGAGGCGTGCAGTTCACGGCAACCGCTGCGGTCGGCCACCTCCATGACGTTGGCCGCAGTGATCCCCGCGCCGGCCATCAGCGAAATCCGGTCACCGGCCTGCGCTACCAGCCCACCCAGGACATCCGCACCGGCCAGGGCACTGGCCTGCCCGCCCGAACTCAGGATGCGCTGGCAACCCAGCGTCACGATCTGCTCCAGCGCCGCCGGCAGATCACGCGCGGCATCGAAGGCACGGTGGAAGGTGATGCCGAGCGGGCCTGCCGCGGACACCAGTTCACGGCACAACGCCATGTCGATGCCACCGTCCGCATCCAGGGCACCGATCACCACGCCATCGCAGCCGAGCGCACGGCAATGCGCGATATCGCGCAGCATGATCTCGGTCTCGAGCGCGCTGTAAAGAAAATCGCCGGGACGCGGCCGGATCAGCACGAACAACGGAATCTGCAGGCGGTCCCGAGCGACCGCGATGCTGCCCTGCGACGGCGTGGTACCGCCCTCGGCCAGGTTGTCGAACAGTTCGATCCGATCCGCGCCGCCCTGCTGGGCGGCCAATGCGGAGGCCACCGAATTCGAGGCGATTTCCAGCACCCGCTGCGGCGCGCTCACGTCTGCTCGCTCGTGTAGACCGAGGCGGAATCGCGCAGATCGTCCTGCCGGTCCTTGTCGCAGACCGCATAGACGAAGCCGCGATGCAGCGCGTAGGCGCCGACCTCACCGTGCTTGTTCAACGCGAGGAAGCAGACCTGCAGGGTCTTGCTTGCCTCAGGCCGCTTGCGCACCACCCGCGCGATCGCCTCGCGGCAGGCCTCGGCCGGCGAGCGGCCCTGGCGCATCAGCTCGACCACCAGGAACGAGGCCGCGTTGCGGATCATTTCCTCACCGACGCCCGAGGCGGTCGCCGCGCCTACCTCATTATCCACGTACAACCCGGCGCCGATGATCGGGCTGTCGCCCACGCGGCCGTGCATCTTCCAGGCCATGCCACTGGTGGTGCAGGCACCGGCCAGACGCCCTTGGACATCGATGGCGAGCATGCCCAGCGTGTCGTGGTTGCTGCTGTCGCCGGGGCGGCTGCGTCGCTCGGCATTGATTTCGGGGGTGTACTGCGCGGTCCTGAGCCACTCACGCCACGCCTTCTCGGCTTCCGGGGTGAGCAGCTTCTTGCGTTCGAAGCCCTGCTGCACGGCGAACTGCTGCGCGCCCTCGCCCACCAGCATCACATGCGGGGTCTGTTCCATCACCCGCCGCGCCACCGAGACCGGGTGCGCGATATCGCTGAGCGCCGCCACCGAACCACAGCGGCCGTCGCCGTCCATGATGCTGGCGTCCAGGCTCAGCACCCCATCACGATCCGGATTGCCACAGCGCCCGACCGTGGGGTTGCACAGGTCGCTCTCTGCCCAGCGTGCGCCGGCTTCCACCGCATCAAGCGCGGAACCACCGGCCGACAGGGTTTTCCAGGCCACCTGGTTGGCCCCTACGCCGAAATCCCAGGTGGACACGACGCGCGCGCCAGTGGTGGTGGTGCGTGCCTGCAACGTCGGCAGCGCGAGGGCGCCGGCCGCCAGGGCACTGGCCTGGAGAAATCGCCTGCGGTCAGTCATGGGTACGTCTCCAGTTATCGGACAATGGAAGAACTACGCGAGGCTACAGCGATGCTCCGCATGCCAGACCGCCGCGCCGAGCACGCCGAGTTCGCCGTGGTCCACGCGCCAGATCGGCACCTGGCGGAGCACGTCCTGCATCACGCCCTTGGCCAGGAAGCGCTCGCGGAAACGACCATCGCGCAGGAAGCGGTCCACGCGCGTGGAGATGCCGCCAGCCAGATAGACCGAGCGCGCGCCGAAGGTGGTGGCCAGATCGCCGGCCAGACTGCCCAGCCAGGCGCAGAACACCTCCAGCGTCTCCACCGCCAGCGGATCGTCGCCTTCGTGCGCGGCCGCGATCAGGGCTTCGGTGCTGGTCCAGTGCGGGGTGACGCCACGGATATCGCACAGGCAGGGATACAGGTTCATCAGGCCGCCCCCGGACAGCACGCGCTCGTTGTCCACGTGCTCCCAGCGCTGCAGCAGGCGCGAGAGCACCTCCAGTTCCAGCGGATTGCAGGCGTTCAACGCGGCGTGGCCGGCTTCGCTGGCCAGCACCGGACGCTCGCCGCCCTCGAAACGCAGCGCCGCGCCCAGTCCAGTGCCCGGCCCCAGCACCAGCGCCGGCCATCGCGGGCCCACGTCGGGTTCGCCGTTGAGGGCCACCATGGTTTCCGGCGCCACGTGCGGGATCGCATAGGCGACCGCTTCGAAATCGTTGATCAGCGCCAGCGACACCAGTCCCGAATCGTGACGGGTCTGCGCGACCGACACCGGCCACGGCAGATTGGTGTTGACCAGGTGATCACCGTCCAGCAACCCGGCGATCGCGACCACGGCACTGTCCGGCGCTGCCGGCAGCGTGGCGACGAAATCGGCCAGGATCGCGGCCAGGCCGGGATGATCAGCGCAGGCATAACGCCGCAGGCCGCTCAGCCGTGGCGCAGCGCCCGCGCACACGGTGGCCAACGCGACGCGGGCGAACGTGCCGCCGACATCGGCCACGATCAGCGTGTCAGAGTGGAACTCCCGCGGGGCCGCCGTCCGCGACACTTCAGGTTGAGCCGGAACCGGTACCGCTGCGCTCACTCGTTTGCCTTGGTTGAATCGATTGAATCCCGGCGATTCTCAGGCATCGCCGGGGGAATGCAAAGCCGCCTGCGCCATACAGCGCCGTACTGAACCCAAGGCGCCGTAGTCAGGGCCTGGCGGTCTGCAGGCGGTAGCTGGTGCTGGCCGTCGCGGTCGGGCCATCGCCCTGCACGGCACGCACTTCCACCTTGTGCTCCCCCACGGCAAGGTTAGTGGGCAGCGCGCCGCGCCACAGGTGCGGCGACGGCGTGGCTTCCGGCGAGCGGTCGAAACCACGCAGGCGCTCGGCGGTATCGTCGGCGACATTCTCCTGCAGCAGGCGCGGATCCGGCTGTTCGACGCGCTTCATCGGTTGCCAGGCGCCGTCGTCCACACGGTACTCCACCAGCGTATCGGCCTGGCCCATGAACACGTTGGCGTACACGCCCCAGGCCGGGTACGCGCCCTGGCGCAGCACCTTCGGCGCGTGCAGGGCGATCTGATAATCGTCGGGTGCGCGCGCCACGTAATAGCGCAGGCCATAGTCACCACCGGGCTTGACCGAGAGCACCGCATAGCCGTTCGGGGTGCCATCGCTCATGGTGGCATCGGGGATGCCGCTGCTGTCCTTCACACCCGACCAGAACGCCCCGCAGGCCGCGCCCACGTTGTACTCGTGCAGCGGCCTGCTGCCCTGCCAGCCTTCGGCGGCACCGTGGTAGTAGTGCTGCTGGGTATGGCTGTGGCCGCTGAGCACCAGCACGTTCGGGAAGTCCTTGAGCAGCGCGAACAGCCTTGCGCGGTCCGCATGGCGGAACGTCTCGCGGCCCGGCGCCGCATCGAACAGCGGGATGTGCATGCCCAGCACGATCAGCCGATCGCGCGGCAGGCCCTTCAGATAGTTGCCGAGGAAGGTGAACTGGTCCGCGCGCAGGCCGCCGACGTAGTTCGGCTTGGCCTTCGGGTCGTAGACCACGTCATCGAGGAAGACGAAGCTCGCCCCGCCCTCTTCCACCGCGTAGGTATCCGGGCCGTACACGGCGCGCCAGCTGTCCAGCGAATGCGCGTCGTTGCCGGCATCCATGTCCAGGTCGTGGTTGCCCGGCACGTGGAACCACGGCACCTGCAGCTGCGCGGTGACCTTGTTGATGTCCGGGTACAGGCTCAGATCGTCGTTGACGATATCGCCCAGGGTGGTACCGAGCCGCGCCGGATGCTTGCCGATGATCGGATCGACGATGGCGCGCTGGTAGTAGCCGATGTCCTGGCGGCTGGCGGTCTGCGAATCGGTGAAGACCAGCATCTCGAAGCCGTTGCGCGCCGCGTCCGTGCCCTTGGCCGGTTCCAGCGCGAAATCCCAGTTGCGGGTCGCGCCGCCGGTGGCGTGGATACCGTCGTACTTCAGCTTCGGCGAGCCCTGCGGCGCATAGTGGCGCCAGTACGAGGGCAGCCCATTGGCGGCGGCCGGGAAGCGGTACTCGTCCGGCTTGATCACGAACACGGTCTGCCCCTCGCGCACCGGCAGGCTGTAGCTGCCATCGGCGGCGGTGCGCACGATCGTTTCGCCGTTGGACACCTGCACACCGGCCAGGCCAGGGTCGGTCGGCCCGCGCCCCGGCTTGCCGTCACGCTCCTGATAGACCTTGCCGGTAATCGTCGTGCCGGCAGCCCAGGCAGGCGAAGTCATCAACAGCAGGCAAGCCAGCCAGGCGGCAGTACGGGTCATCGAGGGCGGTCCGATCGGGGGTGGGGAATTGTAGAGCCGCACATCATCGCCTGCACCGCGTTTCACCGACGTTAAACGATGTCCCGCCCGTGCTTACCCCGCGTGGCGCGCCGCCAGCACTGCCACCGCATCGTCCAGCGAGAGGCCACGCGCACGCAACAGCACGGTCAGGTGGAACAGCAGATCGGCCGACTCACCCAGCAGCGCGTCATCGTCCTGGACGACCCCGGCCAGCGCGGTTTCGACGCCCTCCTCGCCCACCTTCTGCGCGATGCGGCGGATGTCGCCGTCGAACAACGACGTGGTGTAACTGCCGGCCGGGCGCTGCTGCTCACGTTCGCGCACCACGGTATCCAGCCGGCCCAGGAAGTTGCCCGGCGCCTGCGGGAAGCAGCTCTCGCTGCCGGTGTGGCAGGTCGGCCCGGCCGGGCGCGCACTGACCAGCAGGGTGTCGTTGTCGCAGTCGATCCGCACGGCGGTCACCGCCAGTACGTTGCCGGAGGACTCGCCCTTGGTCCACAGCCGCTGCTTGCTGCGGCTGTAGAAGGTCATGTGGCCGGTGGCCAGGGTCTGCTCCAGCGAAGCCGCGTTGGCGTAGCCGAGCATCAGCACGCGCAGCGTGTCCTTATCCTGCACCACCACCGGCAGCAGGCCATCGCCCTTGCCCCAGTCCAGCTGCGCCAGCGCCGCGCGCGACGGGCGCACGTCAATGGACTTCACTTCAATAGACATCTCGAACCTCGATCTGCTGCTCGCGCAGGAACTGCTTGAGCGCGGGAATGGCGATGGCACCACTGTGGAAGACACTGGCGGCAAGCGCGCCGTCGACGTCGGCCTGGTCGAATACATCGGCGAAGTGCTGCATCTCACCGGCGCCACCGGAGGCGATCAACGGCACCTGGCACAGCGCGCGTGCCTGGCGCAGCTGGGCCACGTCGTAGCCGCGGCGTACGCCATCGCTGTCCATGCAGTTCAGCACGATCTCGCCGGCCCCCCGGCGCTGCGCCTCCACCAGCCAGTCCAGGGTGCGCACCGCCACCGCCTGGGTCTTGTCCGGGTCGCCACTGAAGCGGCGCACCCGCCATTCGCCATCCGGTTCGCGCACCGAATCGATGCCAACGACCACGCACTGCACGCCGAAGGCATCGGCCAGCTCTTCAATGAGTTCCGGCCGGCCCAGCGCCGGGGAGTTGATCGAAATCTTGTCGGCGCCGGCGTGCAGCACGCGCCGCGCGGTCTCGACATCGCTGATGCCGCCGGCCACGCAGAACGGGATGTCGATCAGGCGCGCGATGCGCTCGATCCAGGCCACATCCACGGCGCGCCCCTCCGGACTGGCGCCGATGTCATAGAACACGAGTTCGTCCGCGCCCTGGTCGCGATAGCGCATCGCCAGCTCGGCGATGTCGCCCATGTCCACGTGGTCGCGGAAACGCACGCCCTTGACCACGCGACCATCGCGCACGTCCAGGCAAGGGATCAGGCGGCGGCTCAGCATGCCAGCGCCCCTTCCAGGGTCATGCGCCCTTCCAGCAGCGCCTTGCCGAGGATCGCGCCGCCACAGCCGACGGCCTTGGCCTGGGCCACGTCGTCGGCATCGCGCACGCCACCGGATGCCTGTACCGCCACGCCCGGCAGCAGGCGCGCCAAGTGCTGGTACAGAGCGATGTTCGGCCCCGAAAGCATGCCGTCGCGGGCGATATCCGTGCACAGCAGGTGCCGCATGCCGGCCTCGGCGTAGCGCTGGGCCAGTACGTCCAGGGTGTCCTCGGCGGTCTCGGTCCAGCCATGCACCGGCAGCAGCCAGCGGCCATCCTCGGCCTGGCGCGCGTCGAGCGCGATGGTGAGTCGTTCCGGGCCGAATTCGCGCAGCCAGCCCATCACCGTGTCCGGCTCGCGGACCGATACCGAGCCGACCACCACGCGGGTGGCACCGGCATCGAGGATGCGCGCAACGTCATCGCGCGAGCGCACGCCGCCGCCGGTCTGCACCTGCAGGCCGGTCTGCGCCGCGATCGAGGACAGCAGCGGTGCCAGCGTGTAACCGCCCGCACGGGCCGCATCCAGATCCACCAGGTGCATCCAGCGCGCGCCCGCAGCGGCGAACGCCTGCGCGCGCGGCAGCGGGTCATCGCCGTAGGTGGTCTGCTGCGCGTAGTCGCCCTGCAGCAGGCGCACCACGCGGCCTTCGCGGATATCCAGGGCGGGATAGACGATGAAACTCATGTCGGTTCGTTCTCGATGAAATTGCGCAGGATGCGCGCGCCGGTGTCGGCCGAGCGCTCCGGGTGGAACTGGGCACCACTGTGCCGCCCGCGCTGCACGACGGCGGCGAACAGCCCACCGTGATCGCACGCCGCCACGGTGTCTTCGCCCAAGGGCGCGGCGTAGCTGTGCACGAAGTACGCGCTGGCCCGCGCCGGCACGTCGGCCAGCAGCGGCGACTCACGCAGGGGCAGCAGCCGGTTCCAGCCCATGTGCGGCACGCGGATGCCGGTGGCAGGACGCAGGTGGCGCACGACCCCGGGCAACAGGCCCAGGCATTCGACATGGCCTTCTTCAGAACCATCGAACAGCAGCTGCATGCCCAGGCAGATGCCGAGCAGCGGCACCTGCAGGTCGCGCAGCGGCTGGACCAGACCCTGGGCATGCAGGCGTGCCATGCCGTGCGGGGCCGCGCCGACGCCCGGCAGGATCACCCGCGAGACGCCCTCCAGGCCCTGCGCATCGCGGACCAGCCGCACCTGCACGCCCAGCCGCTCCAGCGCATAGCGGACCGAACCGAGGTTGGCGCCGCCCGCATCGATCAGCGCAACCTCGGTCACAGCGCCCCCTTGGTGCTCGGCAGCGCGGTGCCCTGGCGTGGCAGGGCCTGGCGCAGCGCGCGGGCCAGCGCCTTGAAGCAGGCTTCGACCTTGTGATGGTCATTGTCGCCGCGCACGCTCAGGTGCAGGTTCAAGCCGGCCGCATCGCACAGCGAGCGGAAGAAGTGCGGCACCAGCTCGGTCGGCATGTCGCCCACGCGCTCGCGCTTGAACTCGCCTTCGAACACGAAATACGGGCGGCCGCTGAAATCCAGTGCGGCGCTGGCCAGGGTTTCATCCATCGGCAGGGTGAAGCCGTAGCGGCCGATGCCGCGCTTGTCGCCGAGCGCCTCGCGCAGGGCCTGGCCCAGCGCCAGGCCGGTGTCTTCAATCGTGTGGTGCTCGTCGATGTGCAGGTCGCCCTCGGCCTGTACGCTCAGGGCAAAGCCGCCATGCTTGCCGATCTGCTCCAGCATGTGATCGAAGAACGGCAGCCCGGTGTGGGTCTGCGGTTCGGCGGTGCGATCCAGATCGACCTCGACCCGGATCCTGGTTTCCTTGGTATTACGCTGCACGGTAGCCCGACGCGGCGCATCGGCCAGCTCGTGCGCGATCGAAGTCCAGTCCCAGTCGCCGCCGAACTGTTCGGTGCGCAGCTGGAAGCCACGGATCTTCATGTTGTCGGCGAACTGGATGTCGGTCAGGCGGTCGCCCACCATCGCCGAGCGGGCCCAGTCGATGCTGCGGTCCTGCAGGTACGGCAGCATCAGGCCGATGCCCGGCTTGCGGGTCGGCGCGTTGTCCTGCGGCCAGGTGCCGTCGATCAGCACGTCACGGAAGGTGATGCCCTGGCTGGCGAAGATCTGCAGCATCAGGTCGTTGGGGCCGTCGAAGCTGGCCTGCGGATAGCCCTCGGTCCCCAGGCCGTCCTGGTTGCTGACGATCACGAACTGGTAGCCGGCATCGCGCAGCTTGAGCATCGCCGGGATCACATCGCGCACGAAGCGCAGCTTCTCGTAGGCGTCGATCTGGAAATCGGCGGGCTCTTCGATCAGGGTACCGTCGCGGTCGACGAACAGAATCGGGGTCATGCGGCAGCCCTCCGGGCCGTCAGGGCAGCGAGTACGCGGTCGTTCTGTTCCGGGCTGCCGAGGGTGATGCGCAGCGCGTCGCCCAGCTGCGGCGCGGCACGCTGGTCACGCACGACCACACCGGCCGCGAGCAACGCATCGAACGCGCCCTGGGCGTCGGCGAAGCGGGCCAGCAGGTAGTTGCCCTGCGAGGGATAGACGCGCAGCACGCCGGGCAGCGTGGCAAGGCCGACCTGCAGCCGCGCGCGTTCGGCCTTGATCTGTACGATGCGCTGACTGGTCACCGCGAGGTTCTCGGGGCCAAGGCCTGCCAGCGCGAGCTCGGCACAGGGTGCGGGCACGGGATACGGGGCCTGGCAGCGGCGCAGCACCTGGATCAGGGCAGCATCGGCGATCAGGCTGCCGATGCGCGCGGCGGCCAGCGCATGCGCCTTGGACAACGTCCGCAGCACGGCGATGTTCTCGTAGCGGCCCAGCAGCGTGCTGGCGGAGGCCTGCTCGGCGTACTCACCGTAGGCCTCGTCCACCACGACCAGCGCCCTGCCCTGCAATGCGGTGGCCACGCGCTCGATCTCGGCCAGCGTGATCACGCTGCCAGCGGGGTTGGACGGCGAGCACAGGAATACCAGCTTGGCATTGCCCGACAACGCCGCGGCGATCACCGCATCGATATCGGCGGCGAGCGCATCGCCCTGCTCGACCAGCGGCACCTCGATCATCGGCGCGTTCTGCAGGCGGGCGCAGACGGCGTACATGCCGAACACCGGCGGCGTGGTTACCACGGCGTCCCGGCCGGGCTCGCACAGCGCGCGCACCAGCAGGTCGATGGCCTCGTCGCTGCCCCGGCCGATCAACAGCTGCTCCGGCGCACAGCCATAGAGCTCGGCCAGCCGATCGCGCAGGGCGGCCGGCTGCGGATCGGGATAGCGGCGCGCGCCACCGGTGACGTCGGCTGGATTGGCCCAGGCCGATTCGTTGGCGTTGAGCCATACATCGCCGACCAGCGCGCTGCTGCGCGCCGAGGAGTACCCGGTGAACGCCTGCAGGTCCTCGCGGACCAGCGACAGAAGGGAGCCGGTGCTCATGCCGCCGCCTCCATGCGCAGGGTCACGGCATTCTCGTGCGCATCCAGGCCTTCGGCGCGCGCCAGCACGCGGGCGCACTCGCCGATCGCGGCGATGCCGGCGGCGGTGGCCGACTGCACGCTGATCAGGTTCTGGAAACTGGCCACGCTGACGCCGCTGTAGGCGCGCGCGGCGCCTGCGGTCGGCAGCACGTGGTTGGTGCCGCTGCAGTAATCGCCCAGCGCCTCGGGGGTGTAGTCGCCGAGGAATACCGAGCCGGCCGCTTCCACCTTCTCCAGCCACGCGCGCGGATCGCGCAGCGCCAGGATCAGATGTTCCGGCGCATACCGGTTGCTGATCGCGAACGCATCCTCCAGCGACTCGACCAGGATCAGGCGCGAGGACGCCAGCGCCTGCGCGGCGATCTCCGCGCGCGACAGCTGCGCCAGTTGCGCTTCAACCTCAGCTTCAACCCGGTCGACCATGCCGGCGTCGTCGGTGAGCAGCAGCACCTGCGAGTCCGGGCCGTGCTCGGCCTGCGAGAGCAGATCGGCCGCGACGAACGCGGGATTGGCGCCGGCGTCGGCAATGACCAGCACTTCCGACGGGCCAGCCGGCATGTCGATCGCGGCGGCGCCGTCCTGGGCCACCTGCTGCTTCGCTTCAGTCACGTAACTGTTGCCTGGGCCATACAGCTTGTCGCAGGCCGGGATGCTGTCGGTGCCGTACGCCATCGCCGCGATCGCCTGCGCGCCGCCCAGCTTGAACACGCGGTGCACACCGGTCAGGCGCGCGGCCACCAGCACCGCAGGATCGGCACTGCCGTCCTTGCGCGGCGGCGTGCAGAGCACGACTTCCCGGCAGCCGGCCAGCTGTGCGGGCACGCCCAGCATCAACGCGGTCGACGGCAACGGCGCGCTGCCGGCCGGCACATACAGACCCACCCGACCGATCGGGCGCACCACACGCTCGCAACGCACGCCGGGCGCGGTCTCGACCGCATACCCCTGGCTCATGCCGGCCGTGTGGAAGGTCCGGATACGCGCGGCGGCATCGATCATGGCCTGGCGCAGGTCGGCCGGGACGGCCTGTTCGGCAGCGGCGAACTCCGCCTCGCTGATCTCGAAGCTCTCCGGTGCCACCCCGTCGAAGCGCAGGGTGATCTCACGCAGTGCGGCATCGCCGCCTTCGCGCACCGCCGCGATCAAGGCCGCGACGGACTCACGGGTACGCGCCGCCACGGCCTGGACCGGGCGCTGCAGCGCCTGCGCCTGGGCGCCGGCATCCAATTGGGACCACCTCAAACGATTCATGCCAGCGACCGCTCCACACTCAACACCATCAAGCCCTGCGCGCCCGCGCGCTCCAGGTCCTCCAACCGCTGCCAGGTCAACGCACCGTGGCACATCGTCTGCAAACGCAGGTGGCCGCCGTCATCGGGCAGCTGCACCAGCGGATCGGCATCGGGCAGCAGGCGGGTCAGCTCGGAGACGCGGTCCAGCGCGGCGCGGAACATCAGCAGCTTGCTGTCCTGCACCTTCACCACCCCATGCAGGCGGCGCAGCAGCATCGCCATCAGGCCGGCGCGGGCGTCATCGGGCGTGCGTACCGGCCCGGCCAGCACCGCTTCGCTTTCCAGCAGGGTTTCGACCGGCTTGAGCTGGTTGGCGGCGAGGGTGGCGCCGCTGGAGACCAGATCGCAGATCAGATCGGCGGTGCCCAGCCGCGGCGCGATCTCCACCGAGCCGGACAGTTCGACCACCTGCGCGTCCACGCCGCGCTCGGCCAGCCAGTCGGCCAGGATCGCGGGGTAGCTGGTGGCGATGCGCTTGCCGGCCAGCTGCTCCACGCCCGTCCATTCCCACTCCTCCGGCACCGCCAGCATCAAGCGGCACTGGCCGAAGTTGAGGCCGCGCAGCGCCTGGTAAGCGTCCGGCAGGCCGATCCGGCGGCGCGCAGCGCCCTGCTCATCCAGCTCATTGCGGCCGACGATGCCGAAATCGCACACGCCATCGGCGATCAGGCCGGGAATGTCGTCATCGCGGACCAGCAGCAGGTCCACCGGCAGCGATTCGCCGTAGCAGAACAGCTTGTCGCGGCTCTGCCGCCAGCTCAGCCCGCAGGCGGTCAGCAGGCTGCGCGCAGGCTCGGCCAGCCGCCCGTTCTTCTGGATGGCGATACGCAGCCGGTCACGTGCCGGGGCGGTCTGGGTTGCACTCATGGGGGAGGTCTCTACTCGGATTCGGGGGAGGTCGGCGTGGCGGCGATGGCGGCGGCGTAACCGCCGTGGCCGTGGTCCAGCGAGCGCGCCACGCGCCCGGTGGTGGTCACGCTGACCCCGGTCAACTCATGGATCTCGCGATACGGCACGCCCTGCTGCAGCAGCGGCACGACCTTCCAGCGGTCGGACAGCGCCTCCAGCTCGGCCGGCGTGCACAGGTCGCGCAGGAACGCGGTCACCGACTCGGGATCGGAGAGCGCCGCGAAGGCACGCGCCAGCGACGCCAGATCGGCCTGGGCATCTTTTTCACGGGGGATCGGACGTAGTTTCATCGTATCAATGTAATAGCGTGTTATTACATTAGCCCAAGCGAGGGCGCGCGGTCAAACCGTCGTGCTGGGCGGAACAGCGCTGTTCAGGGTCCGGAAACGAACAACGCCCGCGTTGGCGGGCGCTGTTCTAGGTATCCAGGGATGCGTGCCGACGCACGGTCGGCACCTACCGGCAGCGGACCTCGGCGCGCAGCGCGCCGCTTCGCAGGCATTCGCCGAACAGGCTGCCCTGGCGGCTGGGAAGCGACTCGATGGCTTCCAGGACGCCATCGCTGCCGGAACACTGGTGGCTGGCCAGCTCGCGTAGATCGCGCTCAAGCTGTTCCCGACTGATCACATGGCAGCGGTCCACCGTCAACCGGTAGTGCCCGGGGCCGATCCGTTTGCTGCGCAGTTGCGGGTCGCTCTGGCAGCCGACGAGCGGGAGCAGGAGCAGGAGCAGCATCAGCGCCCCCGCCCCAAGCCGCTTCATGCCATCGCCTTGGCCTGCTCCAGCTCGACCTGCAGCGCGCTGGCCAGTTCGTCGCGGGCGACCTCGAACTGCTGCTCGCGCAGCAGGTCCTTGACCGCGACCACGCCACGCGCCAGCTCGTCCTCACCGGCCAGCACGACGAAGCGGATGCCCGCCTTGGCCGCGTACTGGAACTGCTTGCCGATCTTCTTCGGCTCCATCTGCACTTCGGCATTGATGCCACCGACGCGCAGGCGACGGGCGATATCCAGCGACTCGGGCAGGCCGTTGTCGTCCATCAGGGCCACCAGCGCGTGCACGCTGCTGTCCTCGATACCGGCGATCAGGCCGGCTTCGCGCAGCTGCCAGAACAGGCGGGTCAGGCCGATCGAAATGCCGACGCCGGGCAGCTTGGACTTGCTGTAATGGCTGGCCAGGTCTTCGTAACGGCCGCCCGAGCAGATCGAGCCGATCTGCGGGTGGTCGGTCAGCGTGGTCTCGTAGACGGTGCCGGTGTAGTAATCCAGGCCGCGCGCGATGGAGAAGTTCAGGCAGTACGCGGTTTCCGGCACCCCCAGCGCCTTGACCAGCTGCAGCACTTCGCGCAGTTCGGCCACGCCCTGCGTGAGCGTTTCGCTGGCAGCGCCATCAACCAGCAGCGCATCCAGCTGTGCCAGCGCATCGGCATGGCTGCTCGAGCGCACGGCCACGAACGCCAGGATGCGCTCGACCTGCTCGGCCGGAATCCCGAAGCCCTCGCCCACCAGCGTCTCGCGCACGTAATCGGCGCCGCGCTTGTCCAGCTTGTCCACTTCCCGCAGCACGGCCAGCTGGCGCTCGCCATCGGCCACGCCCAGGCTTTCGAAGAAGCCGCGCATCAACTTGCGGTTGTTGAGCTGCACCGAGAAATCGCCGATGCGCAGTTCAGCGAACACCGCATGGATGACCGCCAGCACTTCCGCGTCATAGCGGGTGCTCAGCGTGTCCTTGCCGATCACATCGATGTCGCACTGGTAGAACTCGCGGAAGCGGCCACGCTGGGCGCGCTCGCCACGGTAGACGCGCTGCATCTGGTACCGGCGGAACGGGAAGGTCAGGTCGTGCTCGTGCTCGGCGACATACCGCGCCAGCGGCACGGTCAGGTCGAAGCGCAGGGCCAGTTCCGGCAGCGCTTTCTCTTCCGCTTCGGCGGCGTTGGCCAGCGCACCGGTGGACTGCACGAAATACACCTGGCGCTCGGTCTCGCCGCCGGACTTGGTCAGCAGCACATCGGACAGCTCGAACACCGGCGTCTCCACCGGCAGGAACCCGAACCGCTCGTAGTTGCGGCGGATGACGTCCAGCATGCGCTGGAACGCGATCTGCTCACGCGGCAGCAATTCCATGATGCCGGGCGGCGTACGGGGCTTGATCACTTGCGGAACTCCTGCGGAAACGGGGGGATGGGCGAGCGGCATATTCTAGCCGCAGCCGGCGCAACCAGCCGCATCCGGGTGCCGGGGTCGGGCCAAGGGCGGCATGAAGTATCATGGGCAGGCCCCGCTTGCTGACCTGACATGACCCGGCCTCACTCCGGTACCGCGCTTTCCGCTGTTGAAGACCCCGCCGCCCCCGGCTGCTCGCCCCTGCGCGACTGCCTGCATTGCTCGGTGCGGCACCTCGCGGTCTGCTCGGCGCTGTCGCCGGATGAAGTGCAGGCGCTGGAACGGGTCACCGTGTCCCAGGCACTGCCGCTGGGCTCCACCCTGGCCCGTGCCGGTGAGCCGCGCCAACATGTCTATACGATTACGGCCGGTGCGCTGCGCCTGGTCCGCACGCTGGCCGACGGCCGGCGCCAGATCAGCGGCTTCGTGCTGCCCGGCGATTTCCTCGGACTGAGCGGCAGCGATCATCACCGTTACGATATCGAAGCCATCGCCGACAGCCGCGTCTGCCGCGTGGCCCTGCCGCAGATGAAGGACCTGCGCTCGCGCTTCCCGCACCTGGAACGCAAGCTGCTGCAGCGCGCCTGCCAGGAACTGGATGCCGCCCAGGACGCCGCGATGGCGCTGGGCCGACTGCAGCCGGCCGAGAAAGTCGCCGATTTCCTGCTGCGCCTGGCCGCGCGCGAAGCACTGCTCGGTGAACCCGGCCTGCGCGTGACCCTGCCGATGGGCCGTGGCGACATCGCCGACCATCTTGGCCTGACCATGGAAACGGTCAGCCGCACCTTCACCAAGCTGCGCCAGCAGGGCCTGATCGCCCTGCCCCATCTGAACACCGTCGAGATCCTGGACGAAGCCGGCCTGCAGAAGCTCTCGGCCGACGAATCCTACTAGGCGTGCCGGGCGCTGCCCGGCTCTCCGGCGTTCCGCGCGTCAGCCGCCTCGCCCGCCTCACCCGCGCAACAGCACCTCGCGCAGCGCCCCATACTCGGGAGCACATGCCTCGGCCGTCGCGGGCCGCTCCAGCAAGGCGGCCAGTGCCGGCGGCACCTCCAGCGGCGTCCCGATCAGCGGCTCCACCACCGACTCGAACTTGGCCGGATGCGCCGTCGCCGCGACCGCCCAGTGTCCCTGCACGCCCGCGGCCCGCAGATGCTCCAGGCGCGCCACTGCGGTTGCCGTGTGTGGACAGAAGACTTCGCCGTGCAGGTCATGGCGGCGGCGGATCAGTTCGCGGATCGCCGCATCATCCACCGCCTCGGCAGTAAACGCGGCCCGGAGCGCCACATCATCCTCGTTGTACAGCCAACGCAGCCGCTCGAAGTTGCTCGGCGCGCCCACGTCCATCGCATTGGCGATCGTCGCCACGCTGGTCCGCGCCTGATAGGCCTCGCCGTGGAAGTAGCGCGGCAGCACATCGTTGGCGTTGGTGGCCAACGCGATCTGCCCCAGTGGCAGGCCCATCGCGCGCGCCAGGATCGCCGCCATCGCATTGCCGAGGTTGCCCGTGGGAATCACCAGGTTCAGCACATGGCCGGTCTGCGCCTGGTGCACCAGCGCCGCATGCGCGTAGTAACTCATCTGCGGCAGCCAGCGGCCCAGGCTGATGCTGTTGGCCGAGCTCAACGGCACCTGCTCCTGCAGCCCGCGATCGCCCAGCGCCTGCTTCACCATCGCCTGGCAATCGTCGAAGGAACCGGCCACCCGCAGCGTCTGGATGTTGTCGCCGAAGCAGCCCAGCTGATGCGCCTGCCGCGGCGAGACCCGGCCATCCGGGTACAGCACCACCACGCGGATTCCGGGCTGGCGGTGGAAGGCGGCCGCGACAGCCGCCCCGGTGTCCCCCGAGGTGGCGACCACGATCGTCAGCGGTCGTTCGCGCCCCTGCTGCAATCGGGCCAGACATGCGGCCAGGAAGCGCGCACCGAAATCCTTGAACGCTGCGGTCGGGCCATGGAAGAGCTCGAGGACATGGTCATCGGCCGTCGCCAGCGGACGCAGTGGCGCATCGAAATCAAAGGCCTGCCCGCACAGTTCAGGCAGCGCTTTCTCCAGGGCATCGTCATGGAAATACGGGGCCAGCACCGCCGCGGCGGTCTGTGCGAACGAACCCTGCGCTGACCAGCTCTGCAGCTGCGGGCGATGGTCGGGAACATACAGGCCGCCGTCCGGGGCGAGGCCGGCGGCAAGCGCCTGGCTGAGCGAAGCGGCGGGTGCAGCGTGGCGCGTGGAAACGAACTTCATCGGATATCCCAACGTAGAGAGAGTGGAAGCGTCACAGCAGGCGCGCGGCGGGGGCGTTCAGGGGCGACACCCAGCCCTGACTCGCGAAGCCTGCGTCCGCGAACGCCTGCTGGACCGCGCCCTGCGCAGCAAGCGCAGCATCACGCTGCTCGAACCAGGCGAACACGCTCGGCCCCGCGCCGGAGATGCTGGCGCCCATCGCCCCGGCATCCAGCGCAGCGTCGCGCGCGGCGGCAAACCCGGCGATCAGACCGGCCCGACGCGGTTCGATCAGTACGTCACGCAGGCCGGCGCGGACCAGCGAGACATCGGCGGTGTAGCAGCCACTGAGCACCAGCGCAAGATTCGCGCTCTGCGCAACAAAATCGCCGAGCGCGTAATGCCCCTGCAGCGCGGCGCGTGCGCGACGCGTCTCCAGCACCGCATCCGGATGCACCAGCAGACTGTGCCACGCGGCCGGGACCGGCACCGGCACCAGGCGATCGGCGGTGCTCAGGACCAAGCCACCCAGCAGCATCGGGCCGAGGTTGTCGCCATGGCGCCCCCCACTGGCCACCGCCTCACCGGCCAACGCGAACGGATACAGCGCCTCACGCGACAACGGCTGCGGCAACAGCGCATTGGCCGCGACCAGCGCCGCCACGCACGAGGCGGCCGAACCGCCCATCCCCGAGCCCAGCGCGATGCCCTTGTCGATCTCCAGCTCGAATCCGAACGGCAGATCCAGCGCGGCGCGCAGCGCGATCAACGCGGCGCCGGCGGTGTTGTCCTCAGCGACCCGCGGCAGATCCACCGTGGTGCCGCGGATCGCGTGGATGCGAACCACGGGCGCCGCGATACGCCGCACCGTCACGGTATCGCCGACGCCCTCGATGGCGTGGCCGAGGATGTCGAATCCCACCGCCACATTGCCGACCGAGGCCGGCGCGAACGCACGCGCTTCAACGATGCTGCCGTCACTCACAGGCGTGCTCCTTCGCCCACCGCCACGCGCAGCACATCGGCGAACACGCCGGCGGCGGTGACCTCCGGCCCGGCGCCCGGGCCCTGCACCACCAGCGGGTTGTCGCAGTAGCGGCGGGTGGTGAACTGCACCACGTTGTCGGTCAGTCGCAGATTGGCGAAGCCATGCCCGGCCGGCAGCGCGACCAGGCCGACTTCCGCGCCGTCCGGCGTCAGGCGCGCCACATAGCGCAGCACCGCGCCGTCCGCGTTGGCGACTGCCAGGCGCTCGGCGAACACCGCATCGATCTGCGGCAGGCCGGCCATGAAATCATCCACGCTGGCCTGGCGCAGTGCTTCAGGTACCAGACTCTCCACGCGCACCTGCTCCAGGCTGAGCTCACGGCCCGCCTCACGCGCCAGGATCACCAGCTTGCGCGCCACATCCACGCCGGACAGATCATCACGCGGGTCCGGCTCGGTATACCCCATGCCCCGCGCCTGGCTGACCAGCGCGGAGAACGGCACCTGGCCGTCGTACTTGTTGAACAGCCACGCCAGCGTGCCGGAGAAGATGCCGTCGATCGCCAGCACTTCATCGCCGGTATCGACCAGGTCGCGCAGCGTGGTGATCACCGGCAGGCCGGCACCCACCGTCGCCTCGTAACGGAAACGCGCGCCGCTGCCGGCGGCCGCCGCCCGGATCGCGTGATAGCGCTCCAGCGGACCGGCACCGGCCTGCTTGTTCGGGGTGACCACGTGAATGCCCGCCGCCAGCCAGCCGGCATAACGGTCGGCCACGTCGGCACTGCCGCTGCAGTCGATGATCAGCGCGTGCGGCAGATGTGCGGAGAGCAGGTGTTCGGTGAATGCGTCCAGATCGCTCGACTGCGCAGGACCGGACAGCGCCGCGCGCCAGTCGCCTTTCAGGCCGCGCGCGTCCAGCACCATCCGCGAGCGCGAGGCGACTGCGCGCAGGCGCAGATCCACATTGGCGCGGCCAAGCAACTGCCCCTGCGCCGCCTGCAGCTGGTCCAGCAGCGCTGCACCGACGTTGCCCGGACCGATCACACCGACCGAGAACGTCTGCGGCGACAGCCAGAACCCGGCATGCGCCGCACGCAGCGCTTTGGTCGCGTGGCGGCTGTCCACGGCCACGGAGATGTTCCGCTCTGACGAGCCCTGCGCGATCGCCAGGATGTTCACCTGTGCGCGGCCCAGCGATTCGAACAGGCGCGCGGCCACGCCGGGCTGCCCGGCCATGCCATCACCGACCGCGGCCAGTACGCTGACGTTGTCGGTGAGCTGCACGCGCTGCACCTGGCCCAGGCTCAGCTCGTGGGCGAAGGCCTGCAACAGTGACTCGCGCGCCCGCACGGCCTCGGCCTGTTTCACCACGCAGCAGATCGAATGTTCGGAGGAGCCCTGCGAGATCATCACCACCGACACATGCGCATTGCGCAGCGCCGCGAACACGCGCTCGGCCGTGCCCGGCACGCCGATCAGACCGGTGCCTTCCAGATTGAGCACGGCCAGGTCCGGGCTCAGGGTCAGCCCCTTGATGGGGCCGGAAACGGTGCGCTCGGCGGTGATGCGCGTCCCCGGATGATCCGGATGGAAGGTGTTGCGGATGATGATCGGCAGGCCACGCTCGATCGCCGGGGACATCGTCTGCGGGTGCACCACTTTCGCACCGAAGTAGGCCAGCTCGCAGGCCTCGTCATAACTCAGCGCTTCCAGCTGGACCGCCTCCGGCACCACCCGCGGGTCGGCCGATAGCACGCCGTCCACGTCCGTCCAGATGTGCAGCTCATCGGCGTTGAACAGCGCGGCGAAGATCGCACCGGAATAGTCGCTGCCGTTGCGGCCGAGCGTGGTGATGCGGTCCTGGCGGTCGCGGGCGACGAAGCCGGTCGCCACGATGCGCACCTGCGGGTGCTGCAGGCGCCACTGGGCCAGGCGTTCGGCGCTGCGCACCCAGTCCACATCCACGCCCAGCTCACCGCGCTCGATCACCAGCACATCGCGCGCATCCAGCACCGCGCAGTCTTCGCCCAGCGTCTGCAGGTATTTCCCGAGCAGCTGGGCCGAATACACCTCGCCCATGCCCTGTACGCGGTCCAGCACCTCGTTGGGCAAGCCACCGATCACCGCCAGCGCGCCCAGCACCTCGGCCAGCGCGTCGAAGCGCTGGTCCAGCCACTCCACCGTCGCGCCGGCGTGCTCACCGAGCAGGGCCACCGCCGCGCCGCGATGGCGGGCCCGCAGCGCATGCCACTGCTCGCGCCAGGCCGAGCCCTCGTCGGCCGCCAACGTCGCCACGCCGATCAGCGCATCGGTGACGCCCTTCATCGCCGAGACCACGGTGACCTGCATTGCCTCGTCACGCGCCAGCAGCAGCTGCGCCACGTGGCGGTAGCGCTCGGCATCGGCGACCGAGGTGCCGCCGAACTTGTGGATCACGGTGGCCACGCCGGCCCGCGACGCGACGGAGACGGCAGGCAGGGCGGAAGGTGGAGCGGAAGCGGCGACAGAAGACATGCTGACCTCGATGGGAGGCCCCGCGTCATATCAGGTTCGAGAATCTTCCCCGCCACCTGATCTGGGTGCGGGGCCGTGGTTTTCGGAAATTACGCGAAGACGACGGGCCGCACCGGGCGAGTGGTGGCGGTGGTAATGATGGTGGTACCGGTCGACACGGCCTGGCCGCCCGCGGAGGCGGGAACGAGCAGGTAGGCGTGGGCGGCGGTGATGACCATGGGCCAAGAAAACTACGCCGCCGCCCTGCTTGTCAAGTGCTGCACCGCAAAAGATCGCCGCACGTCATCTGCACTGATCGTCGGCCAACAAGTTGCGAATGACACCATCCAGGCGGCACAACGGCTGCCCTACCCCACATGCTCGGCCACCGCCGCGGGCGGCCGATGCGCATGCGCGCACATCAGCACGCCGGACACCAGGCAGATGATCGCCACCGTCTCCATCAGCGTCGGCCAGCGCTGCTGCCAGGCAAAGCCATACAGCAGCGCGAACAGGGTTTCGAACACGATCATCTGGCCGGTCAGGGTCAACGGCAGGTTGCGGCTGGCGCGGTTCCAGCACGCGTTGCCGAGCACCGAGGCGACCACGGCAACGCCTGCACTGACCAGCCAGAAGTTCAGCCACTCGCCGGTGGGATGCACGGTCGCGCTGGTCAGGAAGGCGCTGGGCACCAGCACCAGGGCGAGCCCGCCGGTGGTGATGCCGGTCAGCAGCGACCAGTCGTGCCCGGACAGGTCCGGCCGGCGCGCCAGCCAACGGCTGTTGCCGATCGAATACACCGCCCAGGACAACAAGGCACCGACCGCGCACAGCAGGCCCAGCAGCCTTCGCCCGGCCGAGCCCTCGGCGTGTTCGGCCATCAAAGCCTCATAGCCCACCAGCGCCACGCCGAGCAGGCACAGCAGCAGCGCAGGGGCCAGGCGTCGCAGCGGCACGGCGCCTTCCTCGCGCACGCCGGCCAGGGTCACCACCACCGGAATCAACCCGACGATCAGCGACGCGGCGGCACCGCCGGCCCACTGCACGGCGTTGGCCAGCAGCAGGAAATAGACCAGGTTGCCGGCCAGGCTCAGCCACAACAGGCCCCGCCACTCGGGCCAGCCGAGCCGGTCCTTGAGCTGCCGCCAGCGCGGTGCCAGCAGCAGCACGGCGATCAGGCCATAGACCAGGTACCGGCCGGCCGAGAGCTGCACGGCGTTGAAGCTGTGCAGCATCGCCGGAGCCAGGAACACCACGCCCCACAGCGCGCCGGCGGCAATGCCGTTGGCGATGCCCACGCCCATCGATCGTTTCATTGTGGCTCGCGCTTGTGGATTGGCCGCGCAGTGTAGGAGCCGCGGGCGGCGGCGTCTTGACCGAGGCTACTGCCGCCGGAACGCCTGCGGGGTCAGCCCGATTTCCCGGCGCAGGGCACGGGTCAGCGCGCTGTGCTCGGAATACCCGGCATCCAGTGCGATCGTGGCGATGCTGTCGCTGCTGGTGAGCAGGCGATGCTTGGCCCAGCGCAGCCGGCAGGCGCTGAGCCAGGCCTGCGGCGGTACCCCGAACTCCCGCACGAAGGCCGCGTGCAGGCGACTGCCGCTGATGCCGACCAGCGCCGCCATGCGGGCCACGGTCCAATCCGCGCCAGGATGGGCCGTCAGCCGGGTGCACAGCGCATGCAGGCGTGCCGCGCTGCCGGCGGGCGCGTATTGCTGAAGCAGGGTCGCGAGCAGATCGGCACTGCCGTGCCCCGGCGTACCAGCGAGGCGCTGGCGCAATGCCTTCGGCAGTGCCAGCCAACGCTGGCGACGCAGGTGCTCGAGCGTGTGGTCATCAATCACGCCCGCCGGGCAATCGACGATCAACATCAGATGATCGCCAGCACCGGTCTGCGCGTGTCCTTCGCCGGGCGCGACAAACGCCCCCTGCATAACGTCCAGGCGGCCACCAAACGCATCGACCTCGACATCCAGGTCGCCGCGCAGCGGCAGCACCCATTGCGCAAAGTCGTGCCGGTCCACGTCGCTGGACGTTCCGTAACACCGCAGGTGGCAGGCGCTGGCAGGCATGCCGCTAGTCTGCGCGCAGGGCAAAGGGCGCCGCAAGCCACGCATGCGCGTACCATGGCGGCCGACCCGTACGACATGGAGCGTTTACCGTGGCCTGCAGCATCGTTCCCCTGAGTGATCGCCCCGACCTGTTGCCGGTCGTGGCCGGATGGTACTTCCAGGAATGGGGGAGCCACGTTCCCGGACTGAGGCTCCTGGACGAGCAGCAGCGGCTGGAAGTCTTCCTGCACGGCGATGAGTTGCCGCTGCTGCTGATCGCGCTGGACGGTGACGTTCCCGTCGCCGCGGCACAGCTCAAGTTCCACGAACGCACCGAACGCCCCGAACGCCTGCATTGGCTGGGCGGCGTCTATGTCGATCCGGCGCACCGCGGGCGCGGCCTGGCTGAGAAAGTGATTGCTGAACTGGTGGTGCGCGGCCGGGCGCTCGGCGTCCGCGACATCTACCTGCAGACCGAAGCCGATGATGGCGGCCTGTATCGCCGGTTGGGCTGGGCCCCGTTGGAGTCCGTGCAGCATGCCGCCGGGATGCCGGTGCGGATCATGGTCCGCAGCGTGGCCGCCGATCCGCTCGACTGAACGCGCGGTGGCGGCCGCGGGCCGCAGGGATGAATGCGACGCCGTTGAACGGCGTCAGCGGAAGCGCACCGGCTGCGGCGCCGGGCGGTCGGCCAGCGAGCCGAGGGTGAAGGTGTAACCGGCTTCTTCCAGCAGCTTGCGCATGCGCAGCTCCGCGCGCTTGGGATAGGCCAGCGACGTCGGTGCATGCAGCGCGTACGAGGTCGATTTCCCGGGCAGCGTTTCGCGGGTCACCGAGGACTGATTGGTCTCGCACGCGTTGGCCCACAGGTCCATCAGCACCTTCGGGCCGATGGATTGATTGTTGCTGAGACGAAGCGTCAGCCAACGCATGTGTTCCATGACAAATCCAAGCGGCTCTTTGTCCCGAGTATGCACCAATTCCCGCACCACCGTTCGGCTGCGGGCGGGCGCTGGCCAACCCGGGTGTTGCCGGGTACAAACGAACAGCCCCGGCAGTGCCGGGGCTGTTCTGGTACCGTTTCAGGAAGCGACTGGAACTCAGTGCTTCATGGCGTGCTTGCGGTCGCGCATCACCGCATGGCATTCCTGCACCTGCGGCAGCAGACGCTGGACTTCCTGACGCGCGGCCGGCGAGGTGTCGGCGTCGGTCAGGGTGTCCTTGAACGCCTTCAGCAGGCGATCTTCGGATTCTTCCAGTTCGGCCACGTAGCCGTACTGCTTGTCGCCCAGGGTGGCGCGCACCTTGCCGTAGAACTGCTGCATGGAACCGACGAAGGTGCCATGGTCGGCCGGCTTGCCGCCTGCGGCGACCACGGTGGCGCTCAGCGAGCGGACGATCTCATTCTTGACACCGGCAATACGGGTGAAGAGCGCCGCCAACTCGGCATCTTCGACCTTGCCTGCGGCCTCGGTGTAGAACTCCTGGCCATCGCGGGCGATTTCGATCAGGTCGTTCAAGTTATGCGCGGTCTTCGATTCGGTATTCACTGCGATGTACTCCTGTTGGTCCGGTTTGGCCCGTGTGTTGTTGTCGGGGTGAGTCGACTTTTCCGCATCGGCCATGAAGTCGGCGTGACACTGGAATTCAAGTGTTCAGCGAGCTCAACGCACTGCGTGATCGATGTGCACGGCGCGTCGTCGGCGTGCGAAATGCGTGTTACTTGCCTGCCCTCTTCCGCTTGATCCAGGACAGGCATTGGCCTGCCACCGCAGTGAGCAGGATCAACGAATTGGTCACCACGAACACGACCGATCCGGTAGCCGCGCTGTACGCGATGAACAGCACCGACGCCGTGATCTGACCGACGAACAACCACGTCGATACCGCCTGCGCGTCGTCGGCCGTCCACTGCTTCCAGATCTGCCGCCACAGCGTGGCGATCAACACGGCGGTCGCCGCCCAACCAAGCAGGTCGATGGGCTCCATCAGCGCGCCAGCAACGTCGGCGACGCGACGTCGCCCACCACCTCATCCGTCGCCAGCGCGACGCGTTGCTCCAGCCGACGCAGGAAGTCGCTGAAGCCATGCGGCGCACGCGCCTGCCGGCGGGCGCTGGTCATCACCCGCGGCCTGGCCAGGCGCGCGACCCGCATGCCCGCGCCCTGCATGGTCTGGATCAGCGCAACGTCCTCACCGGTCGCCAATGGCGCGAAGCCGCCCGATTGCCGATACGCCGCCGCGCTGAAGCCCATGTTGGCGCCGTGCACGTGTGGATGCCCGTCCACCGCATGCTCGCCCTGCCGGAACTGTTCGCGCACGGCCTGCGGGTAGTCCAGCCAGTCGCCCACCGCCACCACGCCGCAGAACGCACTCGCGCCGCAGCGAAGTTGCCGTGCAAGCCAATCCGGCGGCACCACGCTGTCCGCATCCGTGCAGCCGATCCAGCGGGCGCCAAGCGCCAACGCCCGCTCGCTCGCAGCCGCGCGGGCGACGCCGACGCAGCCGGCCTCCACGCTGACCACCTCCACCCCCATGCGCTGGCAGATCCAGCCGGTCGCATCGGTGCAGCGATCCAGCGCCACCACGATGACCACCGGCTCGTCGCGCAGGGCCGGATGCAGGGCGGCTACCTGCAGCGACTGCAGGCAGGCAGCGATCAATTGTTCTTCGTTGTGCGCGGGAAGGGTCACGGCAATCATCGCAGGCCCTCGCGCTCGGCGACGGAGGTGGTATCGGCTGACCACCCCTCCAGCAGCATGTCCTCGTCACGATAGGAAAACAGGCGGGGCAGGCAGGCATCCAGCTGCGCGTGCACGAACGCCGCGCTGCACCGCGCCTGCTCGAACGGCACGCGCCAATGGCAGGCGACCACCACACCCTGCGGCGCCAGCGAGGTGACCACCTGCGCGGCAGTCTGCTGCATGTCTTCCGGGGTCAGGTAGTAGCCCATCTCACCGAGCACGATCAGATCGAACCTGCCGGCCGGCCATGACTGCGGGTGACGGGCCTGTTCGATCGCGACGTGCGCGTGGCCCCGTGTCATCACGCGCGCGGCGGCGACCGCGCCTTCGCTCAGGTCGGTGGCGAGCAGCTGGTCACAGCGCTCGGCCAGGGCGGCCGTCAGGACGCCGTTGGAGCAGCCCAGCTCCCACCCCCGGGAAAACCGCGCGCGCGGCAGGCTCGCCAGCGTGAGCGCGCGCTTGCGGCGCTCGTACCAGCGGGTGCGGTACTGGAAGGGATCCTCTTCCTGGTACAGCGCGTTGAAGTAGGCGACATCGCTCATCCGATCAGTACCTCGTAATTCCGTTCGAAACGCTGCAGCACCGCGGCAGGCAGGATGGGATCGCAGTCCAGCCCGTCCACCGCACCGGTCTGGGTCACGAACTGCCGGATGGCCTCGCGCTTGCGCGCCACGATGGCGTCATCCAGTACATAGCGCGTGGCCGGCACCCAGGCCGTCGGCGCCACCTGCGGGTCCAGCCAATGCCACCCCCAGACGGGATATTCCTTCAGTGCCGCGCCCCGCGTGGCGCAGGCCTGCATACACGCGCGGGCGACCGCTTCATGGTCCGGATGTCCGTCGAAGCGCCACGGCGCCAGCACCAGATCATCGGCCTGCAGCACATCCGCCAGCTGCCCGGCAATCCAGGTTTCGCTGGCCGTCACCGCGCCGTCGTCGATGTGCCAGGAGAGCCGCTCGGCACTCGCCAGACCCAGGCAACGAATCGCCTCGTCCAGTTCGGCGGCGCGGGCCGCGCGCAGCCGCTCCGGCGTCCACGCCGGTTGATCGGGATAGCAGGCCTCGCCATCGGTCACAGAAATCACCGTCAGCGCGAGCCCTGAGTGTTGGGCAAGCACCATCAGCCCCCCGCAGGCCAGCACTTCATCGTCGGGATGCGGCGATACCACTACCAGCCGCCGCGCATCGCCGAACAAGGCCGCAGGCGACCCAACCGTCAGCGTCTGCAACCAGGGCGATGCCGACCATTGCGCTTCCGTCACCCCGCCGCCTGCGATCTGACGATTCACAGCGTCCACGCACGCCCCTCCCGGTGCAACAGGGTGCCGAGATGCTGCCAGTCGCGGTCAGCGTGGCTCTGGCGGATGAAGACGGTCAGGTCGGCCCAGCGTCGCGCGTGGGCGGGATCCATGCACATCGGCCCGGGACCCAGTGCCCTCCCCACCCGGTCCAGGCTCAGGGTGGCAGCGCGTTCCACCGCGCTGCGTGCCCGCACGATTTCCTTCTGGTGAGGCAGCTCGGGCTGCGCATCGATCAGCGCGGCCAGCTCGCGCAGCAGTGCGGCGCACGGCGACAGCGCCAGATCGATCTCGCCCAGCAGGCCGGCCACCGTGCCCGGCTCATCGGCCCGCGCGTTGTGCAGCAGCGGCTCGGCCAAGGCACTGGCGCCACCGAACCAGCAGGCGGCGATGCCTGCGCCGCCGTGCCAGAACCCGGGGCGCTGCAGATAGGCATCTGCCGTCCCGACCTCGATGGCCGGCACCTGATCGAAGCGCGCGGTTCCACTCGGCACCCGCCCCATCCCCGTCGCCTGCCAGGTCTGCGGCAGGAAACTCACACTGGCGCGGCGCACCGGCGCCAGGAACAGGCGAGAGCGCCCGTCATCGCGCACCGTCACCAATGCGTGGTCGACCCAGCCGGCGCCGGAGCACCAGGGTTTGTCACCGGAGAGCGTGCCGCTGGCCCGATCGAAGCGCAGGGTTGCCGCTGGCCCTTCGGCCGCCCAAACCGCCCCCAGCCGATCCCGGTCGGGAGCGGTGGCGTCTAGTTCCTGCAGGATCGCCTGTGCGTCGTAATGCGCTTCCAGCACCTTGGCCAGGCACAGATCACGTGCCGCGATATGCGCCAGCGCCTGCCAGCGCAGCAGCGTGTCCCCGCTGCCGGGGCGCGGCAACGAGGGTTGATGTTCGATCCACGCGCGGGCCTGGGCCTGCAGGTCATCGGTCTCGGTCACCGGCTGCGGAGCGGCCGGTACTGCAACGGGAGCCACGGCACTCATGTCAGGGCGTCAGGATCACCTTGCGGCAATCCTCCTCTTTGCGGTCGAAGATTTCATAGCCACGCACTGCGTCTTCGAGCGACAGGCGATGCGTCACGATCACGCCTGGGTCCAAGCGGCCTTCGCCGATGTGGTCGAGCAGCTCCGGCATCAGCTTCTGCACATGGGTCTGGCCCATCTTGAAGGTGAGGCCCTTGTCGAACGCATCGCCGAGCAGGAAGCCATGGATGAAGCCGGCATACACGCCGGGAATGCTTACCGTGCCGCCGCGACGGGTGGCCGCGATGCACTGCCGGATCGCCACCCCACTGCTGCCTTCGACCTTGAGCGTGGTCAGCGCCGATTCCAGCGCGCTGCCCTCCGCTTCGAAACCCACCGCCTCGATCGTGGCATCCACGCCGCGTCCGTTGGTCTGGGTGATGATGTATTCCGCTGGATCCTCCACCTGGGTGAAGTCGATCGGGGTCACGCCGTAGGTCTGCTGCGCAAAGGCGAGGCGATAGGGCAGATGATCGACCATGAAGATCGTTTCCGCGCCCAGCAGGCGGCAGCACGCTGCGCTCATCAGCCCGACCGGACCGGCGCCGAAGATGGCCACCGTGGAGCCGGGCTTCACCCCGGCGTTGATCGCGGCCTGATACCCGGTCGGCAGGATGTCGGACAGGAACAGCACCTGCTCATCGGACAGCGCGTCGGGAATGCGCAGCGGCCCGACGTTGGCCTTCGGCACGCGCACGAACTCCGCCTGCCCGCCCGACACGCCGCCGTAAAGATGGCTGTAGCCGAACAGCGCCGCCGGCGGGCGGATGCCCTTCTGGTTCACTGCAGCACCCTTGCCGGTATTGGTGGTCTCGCAGGCCGCGAACTCGGCCAGGCGGCAGTGGAAACACTCGCCACACGCGATCACGAAGGGAATCACCACGCGGTCGCCCGGGCGCAGGTCCATCACCCCCGCGCCGACCTCCTCCACCACACCCATGAATTCATGGCCGAGTACGTCGCCCGTGTGCAGATCGGGAATCTTGCCGCGGTACAGATGCAGATCCGAGCCGCAGATGGCCGTGGCGGTCACCCGCAGGATGATGTCGTCCGGGGCGGCCAGCGCAGGATCCGGCACGGTATCGACCCGTACATCCTTGCTGCCGTGGTAAGTCAGTGCGCGCATAGCAAACTCCGTGTCCAGGTACCTCTGTGGTACGTGGTACGGCGTGGCAGCGTCGTGACCGCACTGTGTGCGGGGTGTCTATCCCGGTAAATGCGCTGCGCGGCAGGACCGGAACACATGGCGCTCCTCAGTGCGTGAGCACTGAATCATTCATTCTGCAGACGCGGCCAGTGCCGCGCGCGTGGATCGCTTACTCCACCGAGGGCGCCGACGGCGTCTCTGGATCCGGCGGCAGTTCCTGCGGCGGCGAAGCAGGCGCGGGATCACCCTCCGGCGGAATCTCCTGTGGGGGATCCTGTGCCGGTGGGTCGCCACGGCCGGGTTCCTCCACCGGCGGCGCGGGGGGTACCGGGTCCGGGGTCGGATCCGGCACCTGGGCGATCACATCATCGAACGAGGCCATCTTTTCACTCTCCAGCGTCATGTACATCCGCGTGTTCCTGTTGTGGGACTGCGCCCGACGCTACGTGGCGTACCGTCAACATCCAGCGACGGTGAAACGGGCAGGCGAATGCTCTCGCTCAGTCATCTCCGTCGGAGCGGCTCTTGTTCACGGTGATCTCGCCGGAGGTTTCCAGCACCGCCAGCTCGACCTGTCCGAAGCCTTCGCAGCCATTGGCGCGCATCGCCACCTCCAGATCGGCCGGGCTGACGTTGCAGTGTTTCACCTGGTCCCAGTAGATCGTGCCGTGCCGCGCCAGCACCACCGGCACGCCCTCCACGATCTGGTTGAGGCGCTTGCTGCGCGCCCCGACGAACCCGACGAACCAGTTCAACCCGATCAGGGTCGCGGCCAGGATGAGCCCGCCGGGCAGCGAGGTGTCCTCGCCGATCAGCGAGTTCTGCACCGCCGTGCCCAGCAGCACGATCACCAGGATATCGAAGGGCGTGGACTGCCCCATCGAGCGCTTGCCACTCATCCGGGTCAGCAACAGGACCACGACATACACTGCGACCGCGCGGACCACGAACTCCCACCATTCCATCCCCAACTCGAACATCTGATGCATCGCGGCAGCCTCCGTGTGGCGAGGTCTGGACGATAGGAAGTCCGAGGTGAAGCCGGTGGGAGCACCCGCCCTTCACGGCATCCCCGCTCCTTCGTAACAGCCGCAGGGCTAGCGTCAAGCCATAACCACCCTACCCCTTCGCGCAGGAGCTACACCATGCAGCACGACAAGACACCGCCCGCCTCCACCGAGGACGCCCACGCCACGCACAACCGGCCGCCGGCGGAAGGCGAGGTTGACGGGAAGCGCACCTCCGCGAACCACGACGAAGCGCTGGAAGAGACGTTCCCGGCCAGTGATCCCATCTCGCCGTTCGTCGCGGCCAAGCCACCGAAAGACGACACGGACGCGAAAGATCCGGACACCGACCGACTGAAGGCCGAGAACGAGGGCTACAACCAGCGCGGCCACGGCAAAGGTGGCAAAGCCGGTGAAGGTGAGCAGGATGGCGTGCGCGAGGACGACGGCATCACCCAGCCAAACTTCGGCCAGCACGGCACGGCCGGCAAACAGACGCTGGACCACTGATCAACGAGGACATGTCATGACTACTGCACCGCGAGCGCCGGCTACGAAAGAAGACGACCAGCAGAAGAGCCACACGCCGGACAAGCTGAGGAACGATGACGCCCGGTGGAAGGACAAGGACATGCCGGAGGCGGAGCATGGGGCGACGCCTGAGGATTATGAGCGGCCGGGGAAGGTGTAAATCCACCATCGGCTCAGCTACCATTCGCGCCATATTTCAGGGAGGAATGGCGATGAAGAGCTGCGGGCTAGTGATTGCGATGATGCTAACGGTTACCGGTTGCGGCCCATCGGAGCAGGAAAAGAAGATCGCCAAGGTGGAAGCCAGGCTCAAGGAGCACCTGAAGGACCCTGACTCCGCCAAGATCGTGGTCACCGACATCTTTCGCATGTTCGACGGCGAAGTGGCCTGTGGCACGGTGAACGCCAAGAACAGTTTCGGCGGTTACACCGGTGAGATGAGCTTCATCCTTCCCATGTCCGAGACCGGCACGATGTGGAACCCAAGCATCGCGGACAGCGAACTGCTTTCGTCAATGCTTCCCGACGACTGCGCCTTCATGAAGGCGTATGCCCAGCGGCCAGGCATGGTCGGGGTACCCGCCGGGCTGGAGCAGTTGAGGGCATTCTCGAAGGAATACCTACCGTTCGCGGAGAAGAGTGCCAGCGAGGCCTTGCAGAGGCAGCGCCGGGAATGATCATCGGGATCAGGGGGGGCGCACTCATGACCGGGGCGCTCTTTCGATCACACCCTTGCCACCTGAAGGGCCCGGAATCTGATAGCTCCGCAGGGGCCATGAGCTGGGGCGCGGATACGCCACTACTGTGATTGGTGACCCCGGCCCGATTCGAACGGGCGACCTTCCCCTTAGGAGGGGGACGCTCTATCCAGCTGAGCTACGGGGCCACGGAGGGCGTAAAGGATACAGGCAAACCGCGCCTTCCTTCCAATCACCCGCGACGCACGCACCACGCATGCCCCGTTACCCGCCACTCATCCCCGGCAGCGGCAACTGCCCTATGCTCCTGTGCCCCCGCGATGAGTGACGTAAATGCATTCCCTGTGGGTCCTGCTGTCCCAACTGGGCGACAGCCGCTGGTTGCTCCCGTTGAGCGGGGTGCTGATTCTCTTCGGTGCCCGGGCGAACCGTGCGCTGCGCATGCGATGGGCGGTCGGCCTGGTCGTTGTCGGCGGGCTGTCCCTCGCCTCGAAACTGGCGTTCCTGGGCTGGGGCATCGGCTGGGCGCGTCTGGATTTCACCGGATTCAGCGGCCACGCGACGATGACGGCGGCGGTGTATCCGGTCGTCTTCTACCTGGCGCTCCAGGGGCGAGTGCGGTGGCCGCTCGCCGGCGCGGTGCTCGGTGCACTGCTCGCCGCCGCAATCGCTTACTCGCGGCTGCCATTGAACGCCCACTCGGTGTCGGAGGTCGTCAGCGGAGGGCTGTTGGGCATCGCCGTCAGCGCCATGGCCCTGCAGGCGCGGGATGACACCGCCAGGACGCCACTGCCTGCCATCGCCGCCGCCGTGCTTGGCGCAGCGATGGCCCTGGTGCTCTTGTCGGGCGTGCGGACGCACGACCTGGTGATGCGCCTGGCGACCGGTTTGTCCGGACGCGGCGAGGTGTTTACCCGCGCCAGCGCCTGCAGCCACCCGGCCTCGCACGCTTCGCCTGCCTGCCAGCCGAAGCGCTGAGCACCCTGGCGGGGCGAAGGGAGTCAGTGCGACGCCTGCGATACGCCGGGCAAGGGAGGCGCCGGGGCCGCTGCACCGCCAGATGAGGCACTGCCCCCCTCTGTTACCATTCGGGGTTCAGCTTGCCGCCCCCCACCCTGCCAGCGGCCAGCGCCTTACAAACGCAACGCAACAGGAGTTTGCATGTCCTCTGACCTGCTCAAGGCCCTCGGCCTCGACGCGACCAACGCTGGCACCTACCTTGGCAATGGCGAGTGGTCCACGGCCACCGATGCCGGTGTGATCACCCCGGTGAACCCGACGACCGGCGAAGCCATCGCCCAGGTCTACGCGACCACCGACGCCGACTACGAAACCATCGTGGCCCGCGCCCAGGAGGCCTTCAAGGTCTGGCGCACCACCCCGGCCCCGCGCCGCGGCGAAGCCGTGCGCCTGTGCGGTAACGCCCTGCGCGCCAACAAGGATGCCCTGGGCTCGCTGGTCGCGCTGGAGATGGGCAAGAGCAAGCCCGAAGGCGATGGCGAAGTGCAGGAGATGATCGACATCGCCGACTTCGCCGTGGGCCAGAGCCGCATGCTCTATGGCTACACCATGCATTCCGAACGCCCGGGCCACCGGATGTACGAGCAGTACCAGCCGCTGGGCCTGGTCGGCATCATCAGCGCGTTCAACTTCCCGGTCGCGGTGTGGGCCTGGAACTCGTTCCTGGCTACGATCTGCGGCGATATCTGCCTGTGGAAGCCGTCCAACAAGACCCCGCTGACCGCGATCGCCTCCATGCGCATCTGCAATGAAGCGCTGCGCGAGGGCGGGTTCCCGGACCTGTTCTTCCTGATCAACGATGCCGGCACCGAGCTGTCGCAGAAGATGGTGGCCGACAAGCGCGTGCCGCTGATCAGCTTCACCGGCTCGACCCAGGTCGGCCGCCAGGTCGCCGAGAAGGTCGCGCATCGCCTCGGCCGCTGCCTGCTGGAGCTGGGTGGCAACAACGCGATCATCCTGGACGAAACCGCCGACCTGAAGCTGGCGGTCCCGGGCATCGTGTTCGGCGCCGTCGGTACCGCCGGCCAGCGCTGCACCACCACGCGCCGCCTGATCGTGCACGAATCCATCCATGACGACGTGCTGGCCACGCTGATCAAGGCGTACAAGCAGGTCGAAGGCAAGATCGGCGATCCGACCGACCCGGCCAACCTGATGGGCCCGCTCAACAGCGAAGGCGCGGTCGAACAGTTCCTGGCCTCGATCGAGAAGGCCAAGGCCAGCGGCGGCACCGTGCAGACCGGCGGCACCCGCATCGACCGCGCGGGCAACTTCGTGCTGCCGGCCATCGTCACCGGCCTGAAGAACAGCGACGAGGTCGTGCAGCACGAGACCTTCGCCCCGATCCTGTACGTGATGAAGTACAGCACGCTGGACGAAGCGATCGACATGCAGAACGGCGTGCCGCAGGGCCTGTCCTCTTCGATCTTCACCACCAACCTGAAGACCGCCGAGCGCTTCCTCTCGGCAGCGGGTTCGGACTGCGGCATCGCCAACGTCAACATCGGCACCTCGGGTGCGGAGATCGGCGGTGCGTTCGGTGGCGAAAAGGACACCGGCGGTGGCCGTGAGTCCGGCTCGGACGCCTGGAAGGTGTACATGCGCCGCCAGACCAACACCATCAACTACTCCGACTCGCTGCCGCTGGCCCAGGGCATCAAGTTCGACCTGTGATGGACGCCGCGCCCCAGCTGCCGGCCGGCCCGCGCCTGGAGTTCACCGGGCGCCGGGTGCTGATCGCCGGGGGCAGCAAGGGCATCGGGCGCGCGATGGCGCTGGCGTTTGCTTCGGCAGGCGCCCGCGTATCGGTCTGCGCACGCGGTGAGGCCGGTCTGGCCGCGCTGCGTGCGGATGCCGGGGCCCTCGGCCTGGCCGTGCATACGGCCAGCGCGGACCTCTCCCGGGTGGACGACATCGGCCGCTGGCTGGCCGATGCGGCCCAGGCCCTCGGCGGCATCGACGTGCTGGTCAACAACGCGACCGGCTACGGCATGACCGATGATGAGGCGGGCTGGGAAGCCAGTTTGAACGTCGATCTGATGTCGGCCGTGCGTGCCTCGCGACTGGCCCTGCCCTGGCTGCAGCAGTCCAGCGATGCCTGCATTCTCAACCTGGCCTCGATCGCCGCCCAGCAGCCGCGCCCGGGTGGCGCGCCGTACGCGGCGGCCAAGGCCGCGCTGATGCACTACACCACCTCGCAGGCCCTGGCCCTGGCGCCGCAGCGCATCCGCGTGAACGCCATCGCCCCCGGCTCGATCGAGTTCGAGGATGGCCTGTGGGCGCGCCGGCGCGAGCAGGACCCCGAGCTGTATCGAAACACCCTGGCGAAGATTCCGTTCGGCCGCTTCGGCGAGCCGGCGGCCATCGCCAACGCCGCGTTGTTCCTGTGCTCGCCGCTGGCGGGCTGGATCACCGGGCATACCTTGAATGTCGATGGTGGCCAGGTCCTGATGGGATAAACCCGCCACTGGCCCTATCATCGAACCACCCCACCGCGACCAGGACCTGCATGAGCCTTCCGCCCCGACAAACGAGTGCCATGGCCGTGGTCAGCCTGATCATGGGCATCCTCGGCTGGACCGCCCTGCCCTTCATCGGCAGCATCGCGGCGATCGTCACCGGCCACCTGGCCCGTGCCGAGATCCGCCGCCGGCCGCTGGAACTGGAAGGCGACGGCATGGCGCTGGCCGGCCTGATCCTGGGCTGGATCGTGGTGATCGGCAGCCTGCTCGCCCTGGTGGTGGTGCTGTTGTTCTTCGGCGGACTGGCCTGGTTTGCCGCTACCCAATCGTGAGGTGCACATGAGCCGCTCGGATTCGACCGAACGCTTCAGCAGTCGGGTTGCCGACTACGTCCGCTACCGTCCCGACTATCCCCCGGCCTTGCTGGACTGGCTGCACCAGGACATCGGTGTACCCACCGAAACCCTGGTCGCCGATATCGGCGCCGGCACCGGCATTTCCACCCGGCTGTTCCTGGCCGCCGGCCACCCGGTCATCGCGGTGGAACCGAACGCGGCCATGCGCGAGGCCGCCGAGCAGTTGCTCGCGCCGGACTATCTGCGCCTGAAGCTCGCTGACGGAACCGCCGAGGCCACCGGGCTGGCCGACAACAGCGTTGGCCTGGTCGCCGCAGCGCAGGCCTTCCACTGGTTCGACACCACCGCGGTGCGCCGCGAATGGGCGCGCATCCTGCAGCCCGAAGGCATGGCCCTGGTGTTCTGGAACTCGCGCCTGCTGGATGCCTCGCCGTTCCTGATCGGCTACGAGCAGTTGCTGCTGGAGTTCGGCACCGATTACACCGAGGTCGCCGAGCGCTACCAGGACGATGACACCATGCGTGCGTGGTTTGGCGAGGGCCTGCGTGGCATGGCCCGGCTGCCGAATGTGCAGCGCATGGACTACGACGGCCTGCGCGGCCGCCTGCTGTCCTCCTCGTATGCACCGCAGGCCGGTCACCCGCACCACGCGGCAATGCTGGACGCACTGCAACAGCTGTTCGACGCCCACGCGGTGGACGGGCAGATCGCCTTTGAATACCAAACCCGTGCCTTTGTCGGCACGCTGGACTGATTGAACGCCATGTACTCGCTTGCCCGCCCCTTCCTGTTCGCCCTTGATGCAGAACGCGCCCACGGCCTTGGCCTGAGTGCGCTGGACCTGGCCTACCGCACCGGCACCACGCCGCTGATGGGCCGCCGCATCGACCCGCTGCCGACCACCGCGTTCGGAGTGAGTTTCCCGAATCCGGTGGGCCTGGCCGCCGGCCTGGACAAGAACGGCGAGCACATCGATGCGCTGCTGGCCCTGGGCTTCGGCTTCGTGGAGATCGGCACGATCACCCCGCGCCCGCAGGCGGGCAACCCGAAGCCGCGCCTGTTCCGGCTGCCGGAGCACCACGCCATCATCAACCGCATGGGCTTCAACAACCTGGGCGTGGATGCGCTGGTGCGCAATGTCGAACGCGCCAAGCGCCGCACCGGCCTGCTCGGCATCAACATCGGCAAGAACAAGGACACCCCCAACGAGCAGGCGTTCGACGATTACCAGCACTGCCTGCAGAAGGTGTATCCGCTGGCCGACTACATCACCGTCAACATCTCCTCGCCGAACACCGCCGGCCTGCGCGAACTGCAGGAAGAGACCGCGCTGCGCCAGCTGATCTCGCAGCTGCGCGAAAGCCAGGAAAGCCTCGCCGCCAAGCACGGCAAGCGGGTGCCGATGCTGGTCAAGGTCGCCCCGGACCTGAGCGATCGCGACATCGATGCGGCCGCGCGCGTGCTCGGCGAGCTCAAGGTGGACGGCGTGATCGCCACCAACACCACCATCGACCGCAGTGCCGTGGCCGGTGACCCGCGCGCGAACGAAGCCGGCGGCCTGTCCGGTGCACCGCTGCTGGGCCAATCGACCCTGGTGCTGCGCCGCCTGCGCGCGCGCCTGCCGGAGTCGATGCCGTTGATCGGCGTGGGCGGCATTCAATCCGGCGCGGACGCGGTGGCCAAGATGGCCGCCGGCGCCGCGCTTGTGCAGTGCTACAGCGGCCTGATCTTCCGTGGCCCGGAACTGGTGCATGACTGCGTGGAGGCGATCCGCCGCCGCCGAGAGGCGCCGAGCGGCGGCGCGGTGGCACCGCTGTGAACGACGCCATGATCGCCTGGGCCATCACTGAAAACGCCTCGCTGAAGGCGCTCAATACCTTCCATGTCGACGCCACCGCTGCGCAGCTGCTGGAGGTGTTCGATCCGTCCGTGCTGCCCGAGGTGCTGGCCCTGCCACGCGTCGCGGAGCAGCCGCTGCTCGTCCTGGGCAGCGGCAGCAATGTGCTGATCGCCGACAACGTGGCGGGCACCGTGCTGGTGTTCACCAACCGCGGCATCGAGATCCTGGAACACCGCGCCGACCACACCATCGTGCGTGCCGGTGCCGGCGTGGACTGGCATGGGCTGGTGATGTGGTCGTTGCAGAACGGCCTGTCCGGGCTGGAAAACCTGGCCCTGATTCCCGGCACCGCCGGCGCCTCCCCGATCCAGAACATCGGCGCCTATGGTGCGCAGGTCGGCGAGTTCATCCAGGCCGTGGATGCCTGGGACCGACACGAGAACGACTGGGTGCGCTTCGATGCGGAAGGCTGCCAGTTCGGCTACCGCGACAGCATCTTCAAGCACGACCCGGACCGTTACCTGATCACCGCGATCGAGCTGCGCCTGCCGCTGCTGCATGGCCTGCGCCTGGGCTATGCCGGGATCGCCGAAGAAATGGCGGCGATGGGCGTTGAACTGCCGGTGGCCGCCGATGTGGCCAACGCGGTGATCAACATCCGCCGCCGCAAGCTGCCGGATCCGGACGTGCTCGGCAATGCGGGCAGCTTCTTCAAGAACCCGATCCTGCCGCTGGAACAGGTGGAGGTGCTGCTGCAGCACTTCCCCGAGCTGCCGGTATTCCCGGCCGACGACGACAGCCGCCGCAAGATCTCCGCCGCCTGGATGATCGAAAGCTGCGGTTGGAAGGGCTATCGCGATGGCGATGCGGGCGTGGCGCCGAGCCATGCACTGGTGCTGGTCAACCACGGCCAGGCCACCGGTGAAGAACTGCTCGCGCTGGCGCGGCGGATCTCCGCCTCGGTCCTGGAGAAATTCGGCGTGCCGATCGAACCGGAACCCAGGTTGATCGGCGCACAGTGGTGAGCCCGGCCCCCGCGTTACCGGTGGCCACACCGTTGCGGGCCGCCCTGCTGATGCTCGGCAGTACGCTGGCCTTCGGCCTGATGGCGATCGCGATCCGCTACGCCACCCGCTATGTGCCGACCCAGGAAGTGGCGTTCTTCCGCAACGCGTTCGGCCTGCTGGCACTGCTGCCGATGCTGATCCGCCCCGGCAGCGCGCCGCTGAAGACGCAGCAGCTGCCGCGTTACTTCCTGCGCAGCGCGATCGGGCTGGCCTCGATGCTGTGCGCGTTCTGGGCGATCGGGCACCTGCCGATCTCCCAGGCGATCTCGCTGTCCTATTCGACACCGCTGTTCGTGACCATCGCTGCCGTGCTGTGGCTGGGCGAAACCGTGCGCATGCGCCGCTGGGCGGCGGTGATCATCGGCTTCATCGGCGTGCTGATCATCGTGCGCCCCGGCTCGACCAGCTTCACGCCCGGCACCCTGGTCGCCGTGGGTGCCGCGGTACTGAGCTCGCTGGTGGCGATCCAGATCAAGCAGCTCACCCGCATCGACGGCGCCGATACCGTGGTGTTCTACACCTACGTGTTCTGGGTGCCGCTGTCGCTGGTGCCGGCGCTGTTCGTCTGGGTCTGGCCGACGGGCCTGGCGTGGGTCTGGCTGGTCGCGACCGGTGTGCTCGGCACGCTCGGCCAGCTGCTGTGGACGCGCGCCCTGCGCCTGGGCGAGGTCTCTGCGTTGACCCCGATCAGTTTCATGCAGTTGCCGCTGGTCAGCCTGCTGGGCTGGCTGCTGTTCAATGAAACGCTGGACCGCTGGACCGTGATCGGTGCCGGCATCATCCTCGGCGCGAACGCCTATATCGCCCACCGCGAAGCGGTGCTGGCACGGCGGGCGAAATCGCAGGCGGTAACAGCGGCCGCGAAGCCCGGGGAATGAACCGACGCGTCGCCGGGGAGAGCCCTGTCCCGCCGAGATCACGCCATGCGTGGATGCACTTCGACGTAACATGGACCCCATTACGCGCCATTCCTGTCGCCTTAACCCTCTAAATCGACATAACCCGCCACTTTTGGCGCTTTACTGCAATACACTTTAAATGTCGTAAATCTACCTGATGGACCGGCAGGGCCAGTGGTCGCTGTCGCCTGCGTTCGACATCACCTGGGCGTACAACCCGGATGGCGACTGGACAGCGCGGCACCAGATGTCGATCAACGCCAAGCGCGAGGGGTTCGACGTGGCCGACCTGGCCGCCTGTGCCGCGACCGCCTCGATCAATGCCCGCCGCCCCCGGGACATCATCGAGCAGGTCCGGCACAGCGTGCTGCGCTGGCCCCGGTTTGCCGACGAGGCCGGCGTCGCCGAGCACTGGCGCGATCAGATCCGCGGCAGCCTGCGTACGGACATTCGCCAAGTCGCGGCCTCAGCCCTGCGCAGCCTGCCACGCACGGGTCGCGCAATCGGCCACGTTGCCGGGCGCGAACTGCTCGGCCATATAGCGCAGCGCCTGGCGCCGCTGTGCAGGCGGACGTGCGGTGGCGCCGGGTTCCAGCAGGAGATCGTGGAACTCCTGCAGGTCCTGCAGGATCCGCCAGTGGCGGTAGTACGCCACCCACAGCGGATCCGCCTCGACCGGCCCGTAGCCCTCGGCAACCCCCGGCGGCTGCTCACGTCCCCAGCGCCCGCCGATGCCGGCGCCGATGAACATCAGGTCGCGCTCGCGCGGCGCCAGCACCATCTCGTCCCAATCGATCAGATGGATGCCCGCACCCGGCCCGATGAGCACATTGCCCGCATGCAGATCGGCGTGACAGAGCACGCGGCGGGAGCGACTGTCGCCGATGCGCACGCGCAGCGCGCCGCAGCGCTGCCAGATCGCCTCGATGCGCTGACGGTGCCGGCACCAGAGGGCCAGATACTCCTCGCCCAATGCATCGCGCACCGGTATCCGCGCGTCGGCGCGCTGCAACCATGCGCCGACGCGCTCCACAGCGGTGTCATCGTCGAACCCGGGGCGACGCAGACGTCCGGACAGTGCCTCCGGCAACCGCACGTCATGAACCTGGCGCAGCACGCGCCCGAACCGTTCCCAATGTCCTCGCGACAACGCCTCCTCGAAACCGGAGAACGCCTCGACATAGGGAAACAGCGTCCACTGCAGCCCCGCCCAGGTTGCCGCCGCCGCACCGTCACGGGTCGGCAGCGGCGCGATGATCTCGCGCAGTCCCAGCTGGTCACGCAGATGGTGCAACACGTCCCACACCACCGCATCCACCGCGTAACGCCGGCACTTGAGCCACCAGCGCATCCCATCAGGCCCACCCACCTGATACACGGTCGCACCTGCATCGGCGCCACAGGCGCGCTGCACCACCGCGGTGGCTCGTACGCCGTAGGCCTCCCCCAGCACCTGGATGATCTGCGCCGAGGACAACTCTTGTGGATGGAGCATCAATCCAACGCACGTAATGGATACGCATCGACTATCGCAGATCGATACCCTGCAGCGCAGCGCAGTCCATCACGAAAGCGGCCACGCACTGCTTGCGTGCCCGCGCGGCTGGTCGCCGATGGCCCGTCACTTCGTGTTGTGGAGACGCCGATCGACGTCCCTGGCTACCAGATGGTGATGCTGTGGCACGAGCGCGTGCACCGCGATCCGGCGCATCGCTGGCTGCGGGAACAGATCGCCCAGGCGGTCAAGGGATGATCCGGCGCATATTGCGACGCGTCATGTAAACGATTACAACGCCTGCTAGCGTGTCCCCACCCCACCGTCGGGGTCGTTGCAGATCAGGAGCACGTTGATGGGGCTGCAGGCTGACCGTTCGACCGTCGTGCACCGACCGCGCCGCATCGTGGCCGGCACCGTGCTCTTCTCCGCCCTCGCGCTGAGCCTCACCGCGGCTGCCCAGCACCTGCCACCGCGCAGCCAGTGGCAGGCCAGCAGCTCCTCCCAGCAGGTGCCGGCGATGGCGGTCGGGCACCTGATCGACGGCGACCCGAAAACGGTCACCGGCGGCGCCTTCAGCCCCGGCCACTGGTTCCAGGTGGACCTGGGCAGGCCGAGCACGCTCAGCGGCGCCCAGATCACCTGGGACGTCTCCAATCCGGAGGGGTACAGCCTGCAGACCTCGCTGGACGGCCGACAGTGGCAGCCGGCCTACACCATGCGCGATTCGCTCGGCGGTATCGAGACGCTGTTCTTTGCGCCGCGCAAGGCCCGCTATCTGCGCCTGGCCAGCCCGGCGCGCACCTCGGACTGGGGCGTGTCGATCTTCGAGCTGGAGCCGCTGGATGCCACCACGAGCGCGCGCGTGTCCGGCGTGGATGCGACCCAGGCCGCGGCGCTGTGGCAGGGCGGCAGTGACATCGCCGTTCCGCGTGGCAGGGACGGTACGCATACGCTCGAGATCGCGTTGCCGCGTGCCGTCTCCACCACCGGCCTCTCCGTGGACTGGAAAGGTGATCACGGTGCCGCACGGCTGCAGGCACGCGATGCGCAGGGCCGCTGGATGGACCTCGCACGCGATCCGCAGGCCGGTACACGCCAGCAGAGTTGGTTGGCGGGCACTGCTGCCGTGACCGCCACCGCGCTGCGGCTGACGGTGGACGGCGACGCCCCCCGGGTCGAGCGCCTGCGCCTGCTCGGCCCCAAGGCAGTGATGACGCCGATGAAGCGCTACCAGATCGCCGCCAGTGGCGCGCAGCGCGCATTGTTCCCGGCCTCGCTGCACATGCAGCAGACCTACTGGACCGCGGTCGGCATCCACGCCGGCCGACAGAAATCGATCTTCGACGAGTACGGCAACATCGAAGCCTTCAAGGGCGCGCCGCTGGTGCAGCCGATCTGGCGCAACGCGGACGGTGTTGCCGCAGGGGCCGCCGACCAGCCGGTGCAGCACGCGCTGCGCGATGGCTGGAAGCCGATGCCCTCGGCGACGTGGTCGCCCCAACCCGGGCTGGAACTGCAGAGCGAGGCGTTCGCGGTCGAGCTGGGGGGACAGCCGGTCACCTTCGTGCGCCATCGACTGCGCAACACCGGCAGCGCCCCTCTCGAGGGCACCCTGACACTGGTGGTACGGCCGATGCAGATGAATCCCCCGTGGCAGAACGGCGGCCTCTCGCCGATCCGCGAGGTGGCCGTCGAGGGTCGGCAGGTGCGCATCAACGGGCGTGCCCTGCTGCAGTCGCTGACCCCGGTCGATGCCGCGGGTGCGGCGCCGTTCGGCACGCAGGGCAGTACCGAGATCACCGCGGCCATCGCCAGCGGTACCTTGCCCACGGCCACGCAGGCACGCGATGCCGAGGGTCTCGCGTCCGCGGCGCTGGCCTACCGCGTGCAGCTCGCGCCGGGTGCCAGCCGCTCTGTGGTGGTCGCCTTCCCGCTGGGCACCGCCGCGTCGGCCCAGGACAGTTCGCTGCCGGATGCACCGCCACTGGCGCTGTCTGGCGTCCCGGGTGCACCCGATGCGGCCTACGACGCACTCGCCAGGCGGGCGTCCGACGACTGGCAGGCACGCCTGGGCCAGGTCGGCCTGCGCCTGCCCGATCCCTCGCTGGTGGACATGCTGCGCGCGCAGGCGGCGTACATGCTGATCAACCAGACCGGCCCGGCCATGCAGCCCGGCCCGCGCAACTACAACCGCTCCTTCATCCGCGACGGCATGGCCACCTCCGCGGTGCTGCTGCGCATGGGCGAATCCAGGGTCGCGCGCGATTACCTGGCCTGGTACAGCGAGCACGGCGTGCATGCCAACGGCCTGGTCTCACCGATCCTCAATGACGACGGCAGCGTCAACACCGGCTTCGGCTCGGACATCGAGTACGACAGCCAGGGGCAGTACATCAGCCTGGTGGCCGATGTCGCGCGGCTGGATGGCGGACCGGACTCGGTACGCGCCTATCTGCCCAAGGTGAAAGCGGCGATGCGCTTCCTGCAGGAACTGCGCGAGCGCACGCTGGTGCCCGGCTACATGGCCAGCCAGCCTTCGCCGGAACGCTTCGCCGGCATCCTGGCGCCGTCGATCAGCCATGAGGGCTATCCCTCGCCCACGCACAGCTACTGGGACGACTACTGGGGCCTGAAGGGCTGGCATGACGGTGCGTGGCTGGCCGAGTCGCTCGGCGATCACGAGACCGCCGCGTGGGCGCGCGAACAGTACACCGCCCTGCACGATGCACTGGCTGCCTCGATCCGCGCCACGATGGCGTGGAAGGGCATCGACTTCATTCCCTCTTCGGCCGACCTTGGCGATGGTGATCCGACCGGCGTGTCGATCGCGCTCGATCCCACCGGCGCCCAGGATGTATTGCCGGCCGAGGCGCTGCGCACCACGTTCGCCCGCTATCTGGACGATGTCCGCAAGCGCGGCGAGCCGGGCGCGTTGTACGCCTATACCCCATACGAAATCCGCAACGTCCTGAGCTATGTGCATCTGGACCAGCCCGAGGCCGCCGACGAGCTGCTGCAGGGCCTGCTGCATGACCGCCGCCCGCTGGAATGGCAGGTGCTCGCCGAGGTGGTCCATTCGCGGCTGCGCTTCCCGCGTTATCTCGGCGACATGCCGCATACCTGGATCGGCGCCGAATACGGACGCACGCTGTTCGGGATGCTGATGCGCGAAGACGATGACGCGTTGTCGCTGTTGCCGGGCACCCCGCCCTCCTGGGTGGCCGGCGACGGGCTGGCGGTGGATCGCCTGCCGACCGCCTACGGCACCCTGGCCCTGCAGGCACGGCAGCGCGACGGCACGCTGCAGCTCACGCTGGGCAAGGGGCTGCGCCCGGACACCGCGGTCCGTGTGTGGTGGCCGAGCCGTACGCGCCCGACCTCGGTCCGGGTGGATGGCCGCGTCGTGCGTGACTACGACGCGCGCGGGATGCTGCTGAAGCAGCCGTTCCGTCGGCTGGAGGCGACGTGGTGAGCGTCAGACGCTCCCCTCATGCTCATGCAGGGTGATCAGCGATTCCATCAGGTCTTCATCCGCACTCGCGCACACGGCCAGCAGCACCGCTTCCTCGCAGCCGGTATCGACGATGTAGGCATGGCCCATCTGGCTGTCGATGTAGATGCCCTGCCCGGTCTCCAGCACCACCGGATCGTAGAACTCGGTGTGGACCTGGATGCGGCCTTCCATCACGTGCACGTACTCCTCGCCCGGGTGGCGGACCAGGTCGCCGAACTCGGCAGTGGTCTTGGCCCGCACCTTGGTCAGGATCGGGATCATGCGCTTGCGGCGCAGCTCGGTGCAGAGATAGTAGTAATCGTAGTTGTCGGTCTGGACCCGCAGCGCCTTGTCGAGCGAGCCGAGGCTGCGCCGTGCGGTGACCGGCTTCGGCGCGCTGTCGGCGTCGGGCTCGGAGAACAGGTCGGACATGCGCAGGTTCAGGCGCTGCGCCAGGTGCTGGAGCTTGTCGTAGGTCAAGGTCAGGCGGTCGTGCTCGATCTTGGACAGCGTGGACAGGGGAATTTCGGTGTGCTCGCTCATTTCCTTGAGCGTCCAACCCTGGCGCGTGCGCAGGCCGCGCAGCAGGGTTCCGAGCGTCGGGCTTTTGGGGCTCATCGACAGGACCTTTGGGCTATTGCTGGTGAAGTTGTCGATACGATACTACGTAGAGATGAATGCCATCCTGATCAGGATGGTTTCTTGTCGCGTTCGCCTCTTATGACGCATGTCAACGCCGTGTAATCGTTCTCATTAGCCCCGGAATGACGTATCCAGGGCATCTGACGCTCGCAATCCCGCCTGCCCGCCGACCGCCGGGACAGATCACGCGCAATTGACATTTCTCTGATCAGGAATATTGTTGTCTGATTGAGATGGTTTTTGGCCTTCCGATCGTTTCTGCGGGGCGCCTCGTCTTCCAGTTCCAGAGGGGATCGTCACATGCGTGCGTTGTCAGGACTTGTCGCGTTGTGTTGTGGGCTGTTGCTGTCGTTCCAGGCCGATGCACAGCGGCCGTTGTCCCCGCCCGCGGAGGCCGCGCCCACCCGCGTGGACACCGTTGCCCGATTGACCGCGGATGACGCGGCCACCTGGCTGGATGGGTTCATGCCGTATGCCATCGCACGCGGCGACATCGCCGGCGCGGTGGTGACCGTGGTCAAGGACGGCCAGATCCTGGTCCGTCGCGGTTACGGCGTTTCGGATGTGGAAAAACAGACCCCGGTGGATCCGGACCGCACCCTGTTCCGGATGGCCTCGGTCTCCAAGCTGATGACCTGGACCGCGGTGATGCAGCTGGTGGAGGCCGGCAAGCTGGATCTGGACGCGGACATCAACCGGTACCTGGATTTCAAGGTGCCCGAACGCGGCCTGCCGATCACGCTGCGCCAGCTGATGACGCATACCGGTGGCTTCGAGGCCAACATCAAGTACATGTGGACCAGCGAGGCGGTGGCCGAAGCCGGTGACATCGCGCTGGGACCGTACCTCAAGCGACGGGTGCCGGCGCAGATCTTCGCGCCGGGCACCGTGCCCGCCTATTCGAATTACGGCACCAGCCTGGCCGGCTACCTCGTCGAGCGCGTGTCCGGCCAACCGTTTGCCGAATACGTCGAGCAGCACATCTTCGTGCCGCTGCAGATGCAGCACGCCAGCTTCCGCCAGCCGCTGCCGCCTGCGTTGCGTGCGCTGGTCAGCAAGGGCTATGCACTGGGATCGGGCAAACCGCGCGACTTCGAAGTCACCCCGTCCGCTCCGGCCGGCGCACTGTCGGCCACCGGCAGCGACATGGCGCGTTTCATGATCGCGCACCTGAGCGCGGCGGGCGGCCACGACACGGCCATCCTGAAAGCCGCGACCAGCCAGCTGATGCTGACCCCGCAGACGCGCTTCGCGCCGCCGCTGAACACCATGGCGCTCGGCTTCTACGAGATCGATGTCAATGGCCAGCGCGTGGTGTCTCACGCCGGTGACACCTACGCGTTCCACTCGCAGCTGTTCCTGTTCCGCGATCACGACGTCGGTCTGTTCGTCTCGCTCAACAGCGCGGGCGCCAACGGCATCACCGGCCCGATCCGGCGTGAGCTGCTGGAGAACTTCGCCGACCGCTATTTCCCCGCCGCGGCACCCGCCCCGGCACCGCCCGTGGACGCGGCACTGGCCAAGCAGCAGGCGCGCCTGCTGGCGGCGCCGAGCTACCTGGATTCGCGGCGTGCGGAGACCGGCATCGGCCGCACCAGCATCCTCACCCAGACACGCCTTGAAGCCCTCGACGATGGCAGCCTGCGTCTGCCGCGCCTGAAGCAGCCCAGCGGGCAGCCCACCACCTTCAAGCCGATCGCCCCGTGGCTGTGGCAGGCCAGCAACAGCGAGCTGCGCCTGGCCGCCATCGTCAAGGACGGCGCGCCGGTCGGCTTCGCGGTGGATTCGTCTTCGCCGTTCAACGTGTTCCTGCGTGCCGAGGGCTACCGTTCGGCGCTGTGGCTGAAGCCCGCGCTGACCGGGGCAGTGGCCGTGCTGGCGCTGTCCGCGCTGGCGTGGCCGATCGCCGCGTTCGTGCGCCGCCGTCATGGGCGCGTACTGGGCTGGCCGCGCCGGACGCTGCTGGCCTATCGCCTGAGCCGCTTCGCCTGCTGGTTCATGCTGCTGGTGCCTGCCGTGGCCCTGGCGGTGATGACCTGGGCATCGGCGGATTTCGCCCGCCTCGATGACCGCCTCGATCCGGCCGTGATCGGGCTCGGCATCGCCTCGGTGATCGCGATCGTCGGCGGGATCGGTTCGACGGCCTGGAATCTGGTGGAGACGGTACGCGCTGGTCGCGGCTGGCTCGCCCGCCTCTGGGCCGTGCTGCTGCTGATCGCGGCCTGCGTGCTTGCCTACGTGCTGGTGCTGATGGGCCTGGTCGACTTCGCTCTCACCTACTGACCCATGGCCCCGCCACGGGGCTGGAGACATCCTGTGAAACTGACCCTGCAGATCGATACGCTTGCCTTGCTGGCCCCGTTCCGGATCAGCGGCTACGTGTTCGAACACGCCCCGGTACTGCGCGTGGAACTGGAAGACGGCGGCCATCGCGGCCGTGGCGAAGCCAGCGGTGTGTACTACTTCGACGACACGCCCGAGCAGATGCTGGCGACGCTGGAGCTGCTGCGTGCGCGCATTGAAGCCGGCATCACCCGCGACGAGCTGCAGCAGCTGCTGCCCCGCGGCGGCGCGCGCAACGCACTCGACTGCGCGCTCTGGGATCTTGAAGCGAGCCGTAGCGGCACGCATGCCTGGGCGCTGGCCGGGCTGTCGCAGACGCGGCCGCTGCTGACCACCTGGACCCTGGGCGCCGATGACCCGGCGACGATGCAGTCGATCGCGACCGGACGCTATGCGCCGGCCAAGGCACTCAAGCTCAAGCTCAGCGGTGATCTGGATATCGACATCGAGCGCGTGCGTGCGGTGCGCAAGGTGCGCCCGGAGGTGTGGATGGGCGTGGACGCCAACCAGGGCTACAGCGTGGACGTGCTCGATGCGCTGATTCCGGTGCTGCTGGAGAACGACATCAAGCTGCTGGAACAACCCTTGCCGCGCGGTCGCGAAGCCGAGCTCAAAGGCTTCGCGCGGCCGTTGCCGTTCGCCGCGGACGAGAGCGTGCAGGATGCGTCGGAGATCGAGGCGCTGGCGGGCCTGTTCGACGTGATCAACATCAAGCTCGACAAGGCCGGCGGACTCACCGAAAGCCTGGCGATGGTCGGCAGGGCCCGCTCGCTGGGCATGCAGGTGATGGTCGGCAACATGATCGGCAGCAGCTGGGCGATGGGCCCGGCCTTCATCGTGGGCCAGCATTGCGACGTGGTCGATCTCGATGGCCCGCTGTTCCTGCGCGATGACCGGACCCCGGGTCTGCGCTACGACGACGGACTGGTGCATTGCGACGACGCCGTCTGGGGCAAGGGAGTGCACGCATGAACACGACATCGCATCGTCCGCGCGCGACACAGTGGCGCACGTTGATCTCCGGCCTGCTGCTGGCCTCGACTGCCGCGTTCTCGCCCGTGCATGCGCAGGCACCGGTCCCCGTCGCTGCACCGGCGGCCCCCGCGACCACCGAAGCGGCTGACAGCATCGCGCCCGCGCAGACAGCCACCGGCACGCTGGATGCCGCACGCGTGGACACCTTCCTTGATGGCCTGGTGCCCTACCTGATGGCCCAAGGCGATCTCGCTGGCGCCGTGGTCACGGTGGTCGAGAACGGCAAGGTCGTCACCGAGCGCGGCTTTGGTTTCTCCGATGTCGAGAAGCGCACGCCGGTCGATCCCAAAACCACGTTGTTCCGCCCCGGCTCGATCTCCAAGCTGTTCGTCTGGACCGCGGTGATGCAGCTGGTCGAACAGGGCAAGCTGGACCTGGACACCGACATCAACACCTACCTGGACATCAAGGTCCCGGCCAAGGGTGAGCCGATCACGCTGCGCCAGATCATGACCCACACCAGCGGTCTGGAAGAGCGCATGCGCTACCTGATCGTGCTGGGTCCGGACCATCCGGCCAACCGCGACAACTACCTCAAGGACTGGGTGCCCAACCAGATTTCCAGACCGGGCACGACACCGGCGTACTCCAACTACGCCACCGGGATCGCCTCGTACATCGTCGAGCGCGTCAGCGGGCAGCGCTTCGAGGACTATGCCAGGCAGCACATCCTGCAGCCGCTGGACATGCAGTACGCCAGCTTCGAACAGAAGCTGCCGGCCGAGCTGCTGCCACACGCCGCCAAGGGCTATCTGCTCGGCTCGGGCAAAAGCTACCCGGCCGAGAAGAACACCGCACCGGGCGTGGGCGGTCTGTATGCCTCCGGGTCGGCGATGGCCCGTTTCATGATGGCCACGCTCAATCATGGTGAGCTCGACGGCCAGCGCATCATGCGCGCCGAGACCAACGCACAGATGCTGACCCCGCAGCCGGCGATCCTGCCGCATCTGCCGCGCATGGCCCTGGGCTGGATGGCCTCGGACACCGGTGGCTACGACACCCGCTCGCACGGCGGCACGATGCTGTTCTTCTACTCGTGGCTGTGGATGATCCCGGAGCGCAACATCGGGGTGTTCGTCTCCACCAACAGCGTCGGGCGTGATGCGGCCGGCTCGGCGCTGCGTGCCCAGGTGTGGGAGCGCTTCGTCGAGAACTTCCTGCCGCCCCTGCCGATCCAGGCCGCCGGCCTGGGCGTGGATGCGGCAACCGCGCGCGAACACGCCGCGGCGCTGGCGAGGGTGAGCTGGCAGAGCACACGCCGCTCGGACAGTTCGTATCTGCGCATGCTGACCCTGTTTGCCCCGACCCGCGTGCACCCGCAGGACGACGGCACGATCACCGTCGATGGCCAGAAGGGTCTCAACGGCCAGTTGCTGCGCTGGCGCGAGGTGTCGCCGTGGCTGTGGCAGCAGGAAAACGGCCGCGGTCTGTTGGAAGTGAAGGTCAAGGACGGTCGGCCGGTGTACTTCTCCGGCGGCCCGTTCGCCTCGGTGTTCGGCTTCGAACCGATCCCCGGCTGGCGTTCGCCGGCGTGGCTGCGCCCTGCGCTGATCGTCGCGCTGGGGCTGCTGACGCTGTCGGCCGTGCTGCGCCTCGGTGGCGTGTTCGTGCGCCGTTACTACCGGGTCCCCGCGCCGGCCGAAGGCCGTGGCCTGCGCTGGCTGCAGACGCTGTCGATCACTGTGCTGCTGGGCAGCGTCATCGCCTGGGTGGCGTATGTGAAGGCGATGTCCGCGCCGGGTGGCATCTCCAGTTACAGCAACGGGCCGTTGATCCTGGTCCAGGCGTTGTCCTGGCTGAGCGTGATTGCCGCGGTCGCACTGGTCTGGGTGGCCGTCCGCGCGCCGGCCAGCTGGCCGCGCCTGCGCCGCTATGGCGCCTGGGTGGTCGCACTGTCGGGGCTGGTAGTGGCGTTCGTCGCCATTACCCAGCGCCTGATCAGTACCGGCCTGCAGCTCTGACCCCCGGACGCGCCGACCGATGACCCTCGACGCACCGCGCAAGGCCTGGTTCGGGCAACCGCCAGGCCTCACCATCCTGTTCCTCACCGAGATGTGGGAGAAATTCTCCTACTACGGCATGCGGGCGCTGCTGGTCTATTACATGACCAAGCAGCTGTTGTTCTCGCAGGAACAGGCTTCGATGGTCTATGGCCTGTACACCGCGCTGGCCTACCTCAGCCCGGTGTTCGGCGGGATGCTCGCCGACCGCTGGCTGGGCAAGCGACGCGCGGTGATCCTGGGCGGCGCGATCATGGCGTTCGGGCACTTCCTGATGGCCTTCGATGCGCTGCTGTATCCCGCACTGCTGGCGATCGTGCTCGGTAATGGTCTGTTCCTGCCCACCCTGCCCGGCCAGGTCGGCGACCTCTACCCGCGCGATGATCCGCGCCGTGGCTCGGCGTTCAATGTGTACTACGTGGGCATCAACCTCGGTGCGTTCCTCGCCCCGCTGGTCTGCGGCACGCTGGGTGAGGTGTATGGCTGGCATGTTGGCTTCTCCGCGGCCGGCATCGGCATGCTGCTGGGGCTGGTGATCTACATCACCGGCCGCCGCCACCTGCCGCCGGATCCGCCGCGCAGCGAGCGCGCCACGCTGCCCTTCTCCGCGCTGTGGCAACCGGCCTACCGCCCGCTGCTGCACCTGATGGCGATGATTGCCGGCCTGATCGTGGTGTTCCGCCTGGCCTACGAGCAGATCGGCAACACCATCGCGATCTGGCTCGACACCGGCGTGGACCGCGTGCTCACCGCGGATTTCACACTTCCGATGACGTGGTTCTTCTCGCTCAATCCGCTGCTGGTGTTCCTGATCACGCCGCTGCTGGTGCGGCGCTGGATGCGACAGGCCCGCGATGGCCGCGAGCCGGCCGCACTGACCAAGATGGCAATCGGTGCCGCCGTGGTCGGGCTGTCGTTCGCGCTGGTGGCGATACTCGGTGGCGAACCAACGGCCAAGGTCGGCTGGCTGTGGGCCGCGCTGTTCTTTGCGATCTTCACCTTCGGCGAGCTCTTCATCCTGCCGGTCGGGCTGGGCCTGTTCGCCCGCCTGGCGCCGGTCGGCTTCGGCGCCACGATCATCGCGTTCTGGTTCCTGGCGTCGTTCGGCGGCAACCTGCTGGCCGGCGCGGTCGGCACGCTGTGGTCGACGCTCTCCAGCACGGTGTTCTTCTCGCTGATGGCCGGTACCTGCCTGATCGTCGCCGTGCTGCTGCTGCGCCTGGAGCGACGTGCCCGGCCCTTGCTCGCTGGCAACGGGTCACCTGCAGCGCACGAGTCCGCCCCGGCTGACGATGCAGTGACCGCGCGATGAGGTCACCGATCCCGAATGCCGCGGATTCGACGGCACGCGTGCCCCCCTCGCCCCCGCGTCAGCCCGCCACACGGCCGCCCCGGCCGTGGATGACGGTTGTGCCTGTTGCCCGACTTCGTTCCTGATTCCAGAGAGCCCGCCCTATGCGCAAGCCGATGAACCGTTCGATCCTCGCCTCCACCGTCACGCTGTGCTGCATGAGCCTCGCCAGCGCGGCGATGGCCCAGGACGCCGATGCCGAAGGCGGCCGCAGCACGCCCGATGTCGTCGAGCTCGATCGCGTGGTGGCCACCGCACAGAAGCGCAGCGAGAACGTCATGGAGGTGGCGGCCGGCGTCAGCGTGATCAGCGAAGAGCGGCTGGAAGCGTTCGGTGCAACCCGCCTGAACGATTTCGCCGCCTACGTGCCCGGCTTCCAGGTCGACAGTGGCGGCGCACCGGGCCAGACCACGATGGCGCTGCGCGGCGTGGCACCGCTTGGCGGCGGCTCGATCATCGGCACCTACATCGATGACACCCCGATCGGCCCGAGCAGCAACAAGCAGCGTGCGACCACCTACGCGCTGGATCTGCTGCCGTATGACATCCAGAGCGTGGAGGTGCTGCGCGGCCCACAGGGCACGCTGTACGGCGCCAGCTCGATGGGCGGCCTGTTCAAGTACATCACCAAGGCGGCCGATCCGGACGGCTTCGAGTTCCGCGCCGGCATGGACGTCAACGCCACCAAGGACGCCGGCGACGTGGGCAGCGGCGTGCGCACCTCCTTCAACGTGCCACTGATCGAAGGCAAGCTTGCCATGCGCGCCAGTCTGTCGCGCCAGGGCACCCCCGGTTACGTCGACCAGCCCGACCTCAGCGGCGAGGATGCCAAGGACAGCAACGGCTACTACCAGCTGGCCTCGCGCCTGGCGCTGACCTGGCGCATCAGCGACACCGCCAACCTGCGCGTGCAGGCGCTGTCGCAGATCGTGGATGCGGACAACTCCAGCGCGGTGGGCCTGACCTATCCAACGCTCGAGCCGATCCGCGGCCCGCTGGAAGGCATCCTGCAGCGCGCGACGCCGTACCGGATGGAGACCGACTACTACTCGGCGATCCTGGACTGGGATCTGGGCAACGTCGATTTCGTGTCGGCCACCAGCTTCTCCGACACCCGCATGGATGAAGTGCAGGATTCCACGCTGGTGTACGGCGCGGCATGGCCCCTGCTGACCCCGTACCCGGCCGGGCAGGCGCAGTTCGATGTGTTCCTCGGCACCCGCAAATGGACCCAGGAGTTCCGCCTCAGCTCCAAGGAGAGCGAGCGCTTCGAATGGCTGCTCGGCACCTTCTTCACCGGTGAGAAGAACACCAACCGCCAGCAGGTCAGCGCCTACGATGCGAATGGCATCCCGCTGCCCTTCAATCCCGGCACCGCGAGCCTGCCCGGCACCTATGACGAGCAGGCGATCTTTGCCGACGTGACCTACAAGATCAGCCCCCGCTTCGATGTCTCCGCCGGTGTCCGGCATGCGCGCAACCAGCAGGATTTCGAGCAGCACAGCATCGGCCTGCTGTACGGCCCCCGGCCGATCGATCTGGCCGACTCCGCCGATGACAACGTGACGACGTGGAAGCTGGCCTCGCGCTGGCATCTCAACGACAGTTCGATGATCTACGCGCGTTATGCCACCGGCTACCGCCCGGGCGGGCCGAACGTATCGACCTCCGGCGTAGTGCCGATGACCAAGGCCGATACGCTGGACAACCTCGAGCTCGGTTTCAAATCGCACTTCTGGGACCGTCGCGCGATGATCGACATGGCCCTGTTCCGGATCGACTGGGACGACATCCAGGTGCGCGTTTCGGAAAACGGCCTGAGCTGGATGGGCAACGCCGGCAGCGCGCGCAGCCAGGGCGCGGAACTGAGCTTCCTGGTGCGGCCGGCCGAGCGGCTGACGATCGGCCTCAATGCCGCCTACATCGATTCAAAGATCGGTGACGTGCCGCCGTCCAGCGGCCTGGTCTCCGGCAGCCGCATGCCGATGACGCCGCGGCTGAGCTGGTCGAGCACCATCGACTACGACATAGATCTGAGCGACCAATGGCAGGGCCGGATCGGCGCCGGGTATCGCGTCACCGGCGAGCGGGTGGCCGGTGCGTACGACATCGACAGCTACAACGCGCTGGACCTGCATGCCGAGCTGACCAACATGACATGGACCGTGCGTCTGTACGCGCGCAACGCCACCGACGAGCGCGCGTATGTCTCGACCGGCACCGTGCGGGACGCACTCAACCGCTACGTCGCCGTGACCGGCGTTCCGCTGCAGCCGCGCACCATCGGCATGTCGATCGACTATCGCTACTGAGGGGCGCCGAGCACACCGACAGAAGAGAGAGAATTATCCTGATTAGGTTGCATATTCTCTGATTAGGACTTATACAGGTCTAACCAGGTCAAACGATAGCGAGTCCTCGCCGTGAATGCCTCTCCTCTCTTCTCTCCCGCGACCACTGGAACCCTCATGAGCCCGACGCCCACCGCTGCCGTACAGGCCCTCGCCGCCCTCCCCCAGCCGTACCTGCTGTTCCTGGGCGACACCACCGAAGCCGGCTTCGCCAAGACCGCGATCGGGCTGCACGACTGGGCGCCGGAGGTGTGCGTCGCCGAATGGAGCTTGCCCGGCTGCCCGATCAGCACCGGCCTGCCGAGCATGACGCCGGCCCAGGCGCGCGCCGCCGGTGCGCGTGCGATGGTGATCGGCGTGGCCAACAGCGGCGGCGTGATTCCCCCGCAGTGGCTGCCGGCACTGGTCGACGCCCTCGAGAACGGCCTGGACCTGGTCAGCGGCATGCACCAGAAGCTGGGTGACATCCCGGAACTGGCCGCCGCCGCCGAACGCCATGGGCGCGAGCTGATCAACGTGCGCGTACCGCCGCGCGGCATTCCGGTCGGCAATGGGCGCAAGCGCACCGGCAAGCGCGTGCTGACCGTCGGCACGGACTGCGCGCTGGGCAAGAAGTACACCGCCCTGGCCCTGGCCCGCGGCCTGCGCGGGCTCGGCGTGGATGCCGACTTCCGTGCCAGCGGCCAGACCGGCATCCTGATCGCCGGCAGCGGCATTCCGATGGACGCGGTGGTCGCCGATTTCTCGGCGGGTGCCGCCGAACTGCTCAGCCCGGATGCAGCCGACGACCACTGGGATGTCATCGAAGGCCAGGGCTCGCTGTTCCATCCCGCCTACGCCGGCGTCAGCCTCGGCCTGCTGCACGGCAGCCAGCCGGATGTGTTCGTGGTCTGCCACCAGCCGGGGCGCAAGCATGTGCTCGGCTATCCGGACTATCCGCTGCCCTCCATCGAAGACGTCATCGCGTTGACCGTGCAGCTGGGGCGCCGTACCAACCCGGACATCCGCTGCGTCGGCGTCAGTCTCAACACCCATGGCATGACCGAGGCAGCGGCATCGGCCGCCTGCGCCGAGGTCAGCGCGCGCCTGGGTCTGCCGGTGGCAGATCCGATGCGGCAAGATGGGGAATTCAACCGTTTGCTGGAGGCCTGCATCGCATGAAGATGACATCCCGTACCTTGAGCCTGTGCGTCGCGGCGGTGCTGGGCCTGAGCCCGCTCGCCGCCTTCAGCGCCAGCAAGACCAGCCCGGTCGAAACCGAAGTCGCACGCCTGGCCACGTTGATCGACGGCAAGGTCGGTGTTTCGGCATGGCGCCTGGATGGCAAGGGCGAGCAGGTGCATCTGAATCCCGATGAAGGCTTCCCGATGGCCAGCACGTTCAAGGTCGCCGTCGCCGCCGTGATCCTCAGCAAGGTGGATGCCGGCGAACTGGCGCTGACCACGATGGTGCCGGTGCCGAAATCCTTCTATGTCGACTCGGAGGTGATCGCCGACCGTTTCATCCATGACGGTGTGAGCCTGTCGGTGCACAATCTGCTCGAAGTGATGTTGACCCAGAGCGACAACACCGCCACCGACGTGCTGGTGGCCCAGGCCGGGGGACCGGCCGCGGTCACCGCCTGGCTGCGCGCGCACGGCATCGAAGGCCAGCGCCTGGACCGCAACACCCGGCAGTTGCTGAGCGACATCTTCGGCCTCGGCGATGAGCCGCTGACCAAGGAACGCGTCGCGGAACTGACCCTCGACCCCGAGGTCGTCAAGCGCACCAAGTCCGGCAGCGAGGCCTTCGACAAGGATCCGCGCGACACCTCCACGCCGCGTGCGATGTCCACCCTGCTGACCCAGCTGTTCACCGGCAAGGCACTCAGCCCGGCCAGCACCGAGGTGCTGGTGCAGATCATGGAGCGTTGCCGGACCTGCAGCGCACGCCTGCGCGGCAGCCTGCCGCCGGGTACCACGGTGGCGGACAAGAGCGGCACCGTCGCCGGCACCGTCAACGACGTCGGCGTGGTCACCCTGCCCGACGGCAACCAGTTCGCGATCTCGGTCTTCGTCAAAGCGAGCAATGCCCCGCGCAGCGAACGTGAGCGGGTGATCGCCGAGATCGCGCGCACCGTGCGCGACTTCTACCTGCTGCAGCCCACGGCCGCCCGCAAGTGACCGCCGCCGCCAGCCGGTTCCAGCGGTATCTGTTGCCCGGTCTGGCGTTCAAGTCGGCCGTGATCGGCGGCGGATACGCGACCGGCCGTGAGCTGGCGGAGTTTTTCCTGCCATCGGGCCCGTGGGGTGGCCTGGCCGCGATGGTGTTGTCGATGCTGATCTGGAGCGTGATCTGCATCCTGACGTTCCTGTTGGCACGGGCGATCCGTGCCAACGACTACCGCACCTTCTTCCGGCATCTGCTGGGCCGTGGCTGGTGGACCTTCGAAGTCGCCTACCTGGCGTTGATCGTGGTGGTGCTGGCGGTCTTCGGCGCGGCCGCCGGCGAACTGGCGGCGACCATGTTCGGCTGGCCGCGGATCGTCGGCACGCTGGTGCTGGTGGCGATCATCACCGGCGTGGTGCAGGCCGGCACCAATGCCGTCGAACGCATGTTCAAGCTGATGTCGGCCTTCATGTACCTGGTCTACGCGATTGCCGCCTGCCTGATCCTGTACCGCTTCGGCGGCGGCGCGATGGCACAGCTCTCCGACACCCATGAACTGGGCAAGGACTGGGTGCTCAACGGGGTCACCTACGCCGGCTACAACATGTTCGCCGCCGTCTCGATCCTGCTGGTCGTGCGCCACCTGCTGTGCCGCCGCGATGCGGTGATCGCCGGTGCGCTGGCCGGCCCGCTGGCGATCCTGCCGGCCATCGTCTTCTATGTCTGCATGATCGCGTTCCTGCCGGACATCGCCGACGCGCCGCTGCCGTCGGACCTCATGCTCGGCCAGCTCGGCCTGCCGTGGTTCCAGTGGCTGTTCCGCCTGATGATCATGGTGGCGCTCGTGGAGACCGGGGTCACGCTGATGGCCTCCGTGGATGGCCGCATCAGCGTCAACTGGAAAGAACGCACCGGTGCTGCACCCGAGCGCGGGGTACGCGTGGCCATCATCGTGGCGATCCTGCTGATGGCCGTGTTCATGGCCGATGGCATCGGCCTGGTGGCGCTGATCGCGAAGGGGTACCGGCTGCTGGCGTACGCCATCCTGGCGACCTACGTGGTGCCGTTGCTGGCCTACTCGGCGTGGCAGATCGGGTCACGCCGTGGACAGGCCTTCACCGCACCCGTGGGCGACCTGCCCGATCCGCGTCCCGCATTGGCCGATGCCATCGGCGCTCATCCGCCACAGGCGAAGACCAGGAACTGATGCAGTGCGCGTGCCGGCGCGGACAGGTCTTCGTCCGGGCGCCAGACCAGGCCGACTTCCATCGGCGGCACCGCATCGGTGAGGGTGCGTACGTCGATGCGGCGCCCCTCCAGCGACCACGGCCGATAGACCATGTCCGACAGGATGCTGACCCCGAAGCCGTAGGCGACCATGCCGCGCAGCGCTTCCAGCGACGAGGTGCGGAACACGACGTTGGGTTCGCGCCCGACCGAGCGCCAGTAGCGCATGGCCGACTCCTGGCCTTCGTCGACCATCAGCATGATGTACGGATACGGCTCCACGTCGGCCGGGCTGATCACCGGCAGCTGCAGCAGCGGATGCGATTCGGCCAGCCACAGCTGGCGGCGCGAGCGGATCAGCACCTGACGCCGCAGTACATAGGGCTCGGCCATGTTGGAAATGATACACAGGCCGAAGTCGAGGTCGCCGCTGCCGACGCCCTGCTCGATCGCGGCGCGGTCCATGTCGACCAGGTCGACCTCCACCTGCGGGTAGGAGCGCTTGAAGCGCGCCAGCAGGCTCGGCAGGAAGTAGCCCAGCACCGTATAGGACGCGCCGATCCGCACCCGGCCCGGGAGGGTGTTGGCCAGGAACATCGGCTCGCTGAGCGCGTCCTGCAGCGTATCCAGGATGTGCCGCACATGCTGGTGGAAGCGGTGCCCCTCGGCGGTGAGGCCGACCCCGTGCGGCATGCGGTCGAACAGCTTCAGGCCCAGCGAGGCCTCCAGCTGGGCGACCGCCGTGGTGATCACGGATTGGGAGACGTGCAGCTTGCGCGCGGCCTGCGAGAACTGCCCCAATTCAGCCGCTTCGGCAAAGTACCGCAACTGGCGCAGGGTCATGTTGGCGGGGATTTGCATGCACGGGCTCCCACGGAACGAAGATATCTGAATAAACAATACCTCATACGCAATTAAACAAATTTACGATAAGCCGCTGTGCCTCTAGACTTCACACTGGGTGCAATGCGCCACGGCCCCAGCCGCCTTGCAAGCGCTGGTCCTTACCCGCTTCGCGACGAGATCCCGCCCGGATGTCGGCGCGCCAACATCGCCATTACCGTTGCCCCCCGCCTGCGGTATGCCTGTAGCTCCATGACCCAAGCCCAGCGAGGCCCCTGACATGTCATCACCCCAGATTCCCGCCACGAGCGAGCCGTTGCATCTGCACGTGCCCGAGCCCAGCGCCCGTCCCGGCCAGGCCACCGACTTTTCCTATCTGAAGCTGAGCCCCGCCGGCGCGGTCGACAAGCCGCCCGTGGACGTGAGCGCCAGCCAGACCGCGCCGCTGACCGGCCAGCTGATCCGCGTGCTGGACGACAACGGCGACGCCGTGGGCCCCTGGGCCGCCGACATCGACGACGCCGTGCTGCTGCGTGCCATGCACGCCATGCTCAAGACGCGCGCCTATGACGCGCGCATGCTGATCGCCCAGCGCCAGAAGAAGACCTCCTTCTACATCCAGTGCCTGGGTGAGGAAGCGATCGCCGTCGGCCAGACCCTGGCGCTGCGCGATGACGACATGCAGTTCCCGACCTACCGCCAGCAGGGCATCCTGGTCACCAAGGAAGTGCCCATGGTCGACATGATGTGCCAGGTGCTGTCCAACGCGGCCGACCCGCTGAAGGGCCGCCAGCTGCCGATCATGTACTCGTACAAGGACTACGGCTTCTTCTCGATCTCCGGCAACCTGACCACCCAGTACATCCAGGCGGTGGGCTGGGCGATGGCCTCGGCGATCAAGGGCGACACCCGCATCGCCACCGCATGGGTGGGTGATGGCGCGACCGCCGAAGGCGACTTCCACGCCGCGCTGACCTTCGCGCACGTGTACCGCGCCCCCGTCGTGCTCAACGTGGTCAACAACCAGTGGGCGATCTCCACCTTCCAGGCGATTGCCGGCGGTGAGAACACCACCTTCGCCGCGCGCGGCGTGGGCTACGGCATTCCGTCGCTGCGCGTGGACGGCAACGATCTGCTGGCCGTGTACGCCGCCTCGCGCTGGGCCGCCGAACGCGCCCGCAGCAACCTGGGCCCGACCCTGATCGAGTGGGTGACCTACCGCGCCGGCCCGCACTCGACCTCGGATGATCCGTCCAAGTACCGCCCCGCCGATGATGCGCAGCAATTCCCGCTCGGCGATCCGATCGACCGCCTGAAGCAGCACCTGATCAAGCGCGGCCTGTGGAGCGAGCAGCAGCACGACGAAGTGCGCGCCGAACTGGATGCCGAGATCCTGCGTGCCCTCAAGGAAGCCGAGACCCACGGGTTGCTCGGCAGCGACAACCGTCCCGGCGCGGCCCTCATGTTCGAAGACGTCTACAAGGACATGCCCGAACACCTCCGTCGCCAGCGTCAGCAGTTGGGAGTCTGAACACATGAGCGGGATTGAACAGAACAACACCGGCGGCACGCCGATGACCATGATCCAGGCGCTGCGCTCGGCGATGGACGTGATGCTGGAACGCGACGAGAACGTGGTGGTCTTCGGCCAGGACGTGGGCTACTTCGGCGGCGTGTTCCGCTGCACCGACGGCCTGCAGACCAAGTACGGCAAGCAGCGCGTGTTCGATGCGCCGATTTCCGAGAACGGGATCGCCGGCGCCGCGATCGGCATGGCCGCCTACGGCCTGCGCCCGGTCGCCGAAATCCAGTTCGCCGATTACATCTACCCGGCCTACGACCAGATCGTCTCCGAAGCGGCGCGCATGCGCTATCGCTCCGGCGGCAGCTTCACCTCCTCGCTGGTGTTCCGCACCCCGTGCGGCGGTGGCATCTACGGTGGCCAGACCCACAGCCAGAGCCCGGAGGCGATCTTCGCCCACGCCACCGGCCTGCGCACGGTCATGCCGTCCAACCCGTACGACGCCAAGGGCCTGCTGATCGCCTCGATCGAGAACGACGATCCGGTGATCTTCCTGGAGCCCAAGCGCCTGTACAACGGCCCGTTCGACGGTCACCACGACCGCCCGGTCACCGCGTGGTCCAAGTACCCGGACAACCTGGTGCCGGAGGGCTACTACAACGTGCCGCTGGACAAGGCCGCCATCGCCCGCGAAGGCAAGGCCCTGACGGTCATCACCTACGGCACCACCGTGTGGGTGGCCAAGGCCGCCGCCGAAGATGCCGGGATCGATGCCGAAGTGATCGACCTGCGCAGCCTGTGGCCGCTGGATCTGGACGCCATCGTCAACTCGGTCAAGAAGACCGGCCGCTGCATCGTGCTGCACGAAGCCACCCGCACCTGCGGCTTCGGCGCCGAGCTGGTCGCCCTGGTGCAGGAGCACTGCTTCTACCACCTGCAGGCACCGGTGGAACGCGTTACCGGCTGGGACACCCCGTATCCGCACGCGCAGGAATGGGACTACTTCCCGGGTCCGTCCCGGGTCATCGATGCAATGCAGCGCGTGCTGGAGGACTGAACCATGGGACATCACGTCATCAAGATGCCGGACATCGGTGAAGGTATCGCCGAAGTCGAACTGATCGCCTGGAAGGTCGAGGTCGGTGGCCCGGTCGCCGAAGACCAGGTCGTGGCCGAGGTCATGACCGACAAGGCCATGGTCGAAATCCCCTCGCCCGTCTCAGGCACCGTGGTCTCGCTGGGCGGCACGCCCGGCCAGATGATGGCCGTCGGCAGCGAGCTGATCCGCCTGGAAGTGGACGGTGCGGGCAACGCCAGCGCCGCCAGTGCACCGGCCGCTGCCGCGCCGGCCGAACCGGTTGCTGCGCCCAAGGCGGCTGCACCGGCTGCGGCACCTGCGGCCGCCGCCGAGTCCGCACCGGCGGCGACGCCGGCCAAGGCCGCCGCGGCATCCGCACCCGCCTGCGCCGCCAAGCAGGAAGCGCGTGGCGCGGTCACCAACGGCGTGCTCACCGCCGGTGAAGCCCCGCTGGCCTCGCCGGCCGTGCGCCGCCGTGCCTGGGATCTGGGCATCGAGCTGCGCTACGTGCCGGCGACCGGCCCGGGGGGGCGCATCCTGCAGGCCGACCTGGATGCCTACGCCGCCGCCGGTGGCAAAGCGCAGCCGGTCGGTGGCAGTGCCGGCGGCAGCAGCTACGCACGCCGTACCGGCGAGCAGCAGGTGCCGATCATGGGCCTGCGCCGCAAGATCGCGCAGAAGATGCAGCAGTCCTGGACGACCATTCCGCACATCACCTATGTGGAAGAAATCGACGTCACGGAAGTGGAAGCCCTGCGCGCCAAGCTCAACGAGCGCTGGGCCAAGGAGCGCGGCAAGCTGACCCTGCTGCCACTGCTGGCACGCGCCGTAGTGCTGGCCGCACGCGACTTCCCGCAGATGAACGCCCGCTTTGATGACCAGGCCAACATCGTGACCCGCTACGAGGGTGTGCAGCTGGGCATCGCGACCCAGAGCGAGGTCGGCCTGTCGGTGCCGGTGGTCGCGCATGCCGAATCGCTGGACCTGTGGCAGACCGCCACCGAGATCGCGCGCCTGGCCAATGCCGTGCGCGTGGGCAAGGCCACCCGTGAGGAGCTGTCCGGCTCCACCATCACCATCAGCAGCCTCGGTGCGGTGGGCGGTGTGGTGTCGACCCCGATCATCAACCATCCGGAAGTCGCGATCGTCGGTGTGAACCGCATCATCGAACGCCCGATGTTCCGCGAGGGCCAGGTGGTGGCGCGCAAGCTGATGAATCTGTCGTCTTCGTTCGACCATCGCATCGTCGATGGCATGGATGCGGCCGAGTTCGTGCAGGCGATCCGTACCCGCCTGGAAACCCCGGCCCTGCTGTTCGTGGAGTAAGCGATGTCCAATACCCTTCAAACCCAGTTGCTGATCATCGGCGGCGGTCCCGGCGGTTACATCGCCGGCATCCGCGCCGGCCAGCTCGGCGTCAAGACCATCGTGGTCGAGGGCGTCAATCCGGGTGGCACCTGCCTCAACATCGGATGCATTCCGTCCAAGGCGCTGATCCATGCCGCCGAGGAATTCGCCAAGGTCACCGCGTATGCGGCGGGGACCTCGCCACTCGGCATCAACGTGCAGGCACCGTCGCTCGATCTGACCAAAACCGTCGCGTGGAAGGCCGGCATCGTCAAGAAGCTGACCGGTGGCGTCAGTGCACTACTGAAGAAGAACGGCGCGCAGCTGATCAAGGGCTGGGCCACGATCGTCGACGGCAAGACCGTCGAGATCGCCAGCGCCGCGGAAGATGGCGGCACGCTGCGCATCACCTGCGAGCACCTGCTGCTGGCGACCGGCTCGGTGCCGGTGGAACTGCCGTTCCTGCCGTTCGGTGGCAAGGTCATCTCCTCCACCGAAGCCCTCTCGCCGACCTCGCTGCCCAAGCAGCTGATCGTCGTCGGTGGCGGTTACATCGGCCTGGAGCTGGGCACGGTGTACCGCAAGCTCGGCTGCGAAGTGACGGTGGTCGAGGCCCAGGAACGCATCCTGCCGGCCTACGACGCCGAGCTGACCAAGCTGGTGGCCGCGCACCTGGAGAAATCCGGCGTGAAGCTGCTGACCGGTCACAGCGTGCTCGGCCTGGCCGACAACGGCCAGCTGCGCGTGCGCGACAAGGACGGTAACGAAATCGCGCTGGACGCCGACCAGATCCTGGTCGCGGTCGGCCGTCGCCCGAAGACCGACGGCTTCAATCTCGAATCGCTGCAGCTGGATCTGACCGGCAAGGCGATCAAGATCGACGACCAGTGCAAGACCTCGATGCGCAACGTGTGGGCCATCGGCGATGTCGCCGGTGAGCCGATGCTCGCGCACCGGGCGATGGCACAGGGCGAACTGGTGGCCGAGATCATCAGCGGCAAGAAGCGCCACTTCGTGCCGGCCGCGATTCCGGCGGTGTGCTTCACCGATCCGGAAATCGTGGTGGTCGGGCTGTCGCCGGACGAAGCCAAGGCGCAGGGCATCGAGACCAAGGTCGCGCTGTTCCCGTTCGCAGCCAATGGCCGTGCAATGTCGCTGGAATCCACCGATGGCTTCGTGCGCGTTGTCGCACGCAGCAGCGACCACCGGATTCTTGGCTGGCAGGCTGTGGGCGTGCAGGTGTCGGAACTTTCGATCGCCTTCGTGCAGTCGATTGAGATGGGTGCCACGTTGGAAGATATCGCCGGGACGATCCATCCGCACCCGACGTTGGGTGAGGCGGTGCAGGAAGCGGCGCTGCGTGCATTGGGGCATGCGTTGCATATCTGAGGCAGGTCGTCTGTAGGTCCGAGCCGTGCTCGGACGCTTTGCAGGCACCAAAGCAAACGGCCCGCACTGCGGGCCGTCTGTTTGTTGGCGGCAAGCGCTGCGGCACGCGCATCTACCGATCTATGCCACATGGCGCGATGACCGGCCGCCAGGTCCCTACTTCTGGTGTCTGACGGAATCCAGCGCCGAGTTCTTTTCGATCTTCAGCCGCTCAATCTACTGCTGCCCGATCTCCAACGCCGAAGCCGGGATCTGCCCGGTGATCAACCCGCGGTCCATTACGACGTGGCTGATCCACGGCGTGGTGTTACTGCTGAACAGTGAACCCGCTTGCTGCAACGCAGTCTGCGGGTAGAGCTTCATCTCACCCCCGCCCAGTTGCGGCTTGGCCTGCTCTTCTTCCTGGTTGCTGATCACCGTCATCCTGTAGCCGCCGTAGATCCACTTCGGCGTAGCCGGCATTACAGCGCCGCCACGAAACGCTGGGGGTCCAGCAACGTGGACAGCAGTGCGATCGGCCCCTGGCATACAAGCGCGGTGGTTTTGTTGCGCTGGCGGAAATTCGCCAGCAACCGGCCGAGCGCCGCGTTCTTCAGCAGCTTCTGCATCGGCAAGTGGCCACCGGGGATGTAGACCGTATCGAACTGCGCGTAGCCCTGCTACTCGATTCGGGCCAGACTGGTAGAGCACAGCTCGTTCACTGCCGGCGCGGTTGCGCTGTCTACTACCAGTTCGTTGCTGAGCCGCGCAGTCAGCAAAGAAGATCGATGCCACGAACGAACCCGACACCTTCTCTACGTACAACGTTGTTGTGCCCATCAACGATGCAGCTGACTGCTCTACCTGAATGCCCTTCTCGACATCCTCAAGCGGATCCGCCGCTACGAAGGCGCTGACGGGCTGCTCTGGCTTGAGAATGATGTGTCTCACCTGCGAGGCGAGTGAGTCTGGCGAAGAGCGAGCATGCGATGGTGGTCACGCTGGCGGCGCTGGAGGTTCGGCACGCGGCAGACCGCTGCCGGTGGTAGCGGCCCTGGCGCGGCATTTTGAAAAGAGTGTTGTCGAAAAGTTGTTTCTAGTGCCTGGGTGGCTGAGCGGGCTTATCGGGACGTGAGCCAGGCGAACATCCACCGGTCCTTGGCTAAGATGCCTCCGAGCTATCCAGGCTACCCAACAAAATCTCAGTCTGCCTAGGTTAGATTCAAGTCCCTCCTGCTCACTCCTCTGCCCAGCACTTAAAAAATCTGCATCTCAAAGACCCATCGCAAGACGTTTGAGACGCACACTGATAGAGCTGCTCCATGCCGCCACAACAGCGAAAAACTATCCTTTCGCGGCCTCGGCCAGAAGATCACCAACCGAGCGAGCAACCACATAACGGGCCGGATTCTCGCCAACCGCCAGAGCATTGAAATGCGCTTTGCCGCATTCGATCTTGGCGCTTTCCTTGTCGCGCAGATCGTCGGTGAACAGGCTGCTTTTGGTTTCCACCACAAAGTAAAGGTGCTGGGTTCCTTCCTCTTCCACCAACACGGCCCAGTCGGGATTGTAGGCACCCAGCGGAGTAGGCACCTTGAACCAGCCAGGAAGCTTGGCGTAGAGCTTGATGGCGTCGTTCTTCTCAAGCCCATCGGCGAAGTCCCGCTCGATGGTCGAGTCGTACACCACGTGTTGGTAGATCGACTTCTGGGTGTCTAGCAGCATGTTTTTGAGATAACCGGTGAGCTCTGCCTTCTCGAACAGCGCCTGCGCATAGACATGCTGGTCGCCGAGCTTCTTGTACTTGATGCCATCGACTAGGGCCAAGCGCTTGCAGCGATTGATGGACTCTGCGGTCAATTCGATGAACTGCTGCGGATTACGCTTAAAGTCGCCCAGGCGGCCGCTTCTCATCAGGATTCTGACAATGGTGCGTCGAGTGAGCTGCGTACGGTCCTGCAGGTCGGTCAGCAAATCGGGCAGTTCGATATCCGACTCGTCCAGCACCATGGTGGCCGCGCCGCCTTTCTCCATCGCGGCGACACCCGTTCTTCCTATACAGATGTCGGCCATGCGCCATTGCAGCCGCGAATTGGCAATCACCGGAGACTTCTGCAACGCTGCGATGCAATCCGCCATAAGCTTGGCGTTATCGAACTGCACTCGGTAAGTCGTCTGATGCTTAATGCGGTCCCAGAGAGCCTTGAATTCGTCGCTCAAGTAAACGACCTTTCCATCGCTACCCCTTCGTAGCGGAACTTGCCTGCGCTCATCGGCATTCTTAATGTCCAGCCGACCAGAAACCTTGCGCAGCACTTCGGAAATCTGAATCTTCTGCGCATTAAACTCAGATGGAAGTTCCAATGCGCCGTTCTTCAGCGCCGTCTTCAGCGAATCCTGCACCTTTCCCTTCGCATCGATATGACCGGCAGCTTTCAGGTGCTCCCATAGTTCCTTTGATTGCTCGATACCCAGCGGTGCGATCTGCCCATCAGCGTCGATCACGGGAATCGCGGCAAATTGGTGCTGCTCTACGATGCCAAATCGGATGCCCGTATCGCTTTCGATTTCCTTCTGAAGATTATAGGCAAACTGTTCGTAGCTTTCTGTGGCCACGACGGTTAAGGTGTTTATCTCGAAGTCACGCACCCGCTCCCCATCCTGGTTGACGCACAAGCGCAGGCCACGCCCAATGGTCTGACGGCGTTCGCGCTCGGTCTGAATATCGCGCAAGGTGCAAATCTGAAACACGTTGGGATTGTCCCAACCTTCCTTGAGCGCGGAGTGGGAGAAGATGAACTTCAGCGGCGTAGCAAAGGACAGCAGCGCCTCTTTTTCCTTCATTATCAAGTTATAGGCGCGTTCGGCATTTTCGCGGTTACCCGCGTTGTTATCAGCGGTGTCGGTCCAGCCACCCTTCTTGTCGATGGAGAAATAGCCGCTATGCACCTCCTGGGCAGCGGACTCCAGATCGACCTCCGCGAACAGGCTCTGGTAGGCAGGCATCTTGGCGGCACGCCGATACTCTTCTTCAAAAATTCGCGCATACTCACCCTTTACCCGCTGGCCGTCTGCGCCCATCTGGCGGTACTTACTCACCGAGTCGATGAAGAACAGGCTCAGCACTTTAATGCCTAATGGCCGCAGCCGCTTCTCTTTATTCAGATGCTCTATGATTGTGCGACGAATCATTTGTCTCTGAAGCGCGTGCGCATCAACGTCAGCATGAGCTTGCCCCGGCTGGAGAAACACCTCGCCACCCGGGTGGCGCAGCTCCATGAATTCTTCGCCCTTGGCAGTGTTGATCTCGCCCACAAAAAAACCGGCGTACAGCGCCCGGCCATTAGCAGTCCGCTGGAGTTCTTCACCGTCACCGACGTTCACCTCGACGCGCCGCACACCGGAGAGTGATTCTCTATCCAGCTCAATCTTGGCGCTGATACGGCCGCGCTTGTTCTCAACCTTTAACAGGCGTACAAAAGGTTTATTATGGGCGCCTTCCACGGTGGCTGAAGCCACCTCAATCTGCTTGACTAGCCTGCGCTCATAGGCATCAACTGCATCAAGACGAAACAGCATGTGGTGCTTGTCAAAATGTGTAGCGGAATAGCGCAGCGTACATAGCGGATTCATGGCATCCAGCGCCTCCTTGCCCCGTCCTTCTAGCCCCCCATCTACGCTTTGCGGTTCATCCACAATGATAATCGGCCGAGTAGCCTTGATTAGATCGATAGGCCTTTCACCACCAGTCTTCTCGTTTTCCTTGTAAAGATTGTTTACATCTTTTTTGTTAATGGCGCCCACAGTAACGACCATGATCTGTATGCCGGAGCTAGTCGCAAAACTGCGAACATCTCCAGGCTTGTTCGAATCATACAAGAAGTAATCGAATGACACGCCTGCATAGATGCCCTTGAAGTGTTGCTCTGTAATCTGAAGAGTTTTGTAAACCCCCTCCTTGATGGCAACTGAAGGAACTACAATCACGAACTTCGTGAAACCGTAACGCTTGTTCAACTCAAATATTGTGCGCAGGTACACATACGTCTTGCCAGTACCGGTTTCCATTTCAACCGTGAAGTCTCCAGATTTCAGAGAGCTGGAAGGTGATAACCCGGCACGCAGCTGGACGTCCACCAGATTCTGAAAAATCTCATGATCCTGAAGGCTCAAATGATTGCCGACACCCAGGTCTGACTCTGCTACGCCGAGAGGCATCTGATAACCGCTATATGATTCAACTGACCTCTCGTGCGCTGGAACCTTTGTTGTTATTGTCAGGGCTGCACTACAGACCTCCTGACCGCGGAACAGGTCGCAGACAGCTTCAATGGCCTGCAACTGGTAGTCAAGATCCGGCTCAAAGTTAAGCCTCATGATATAATGCCTCCTAACAATTGCACACCCATACTATATAATATATACAGGCCAAATTACGCCGAAAAGCTACACGATTCTAAGAAGATTTTTATTTAGATCACCCCATCGGAATTCATGATTAGGGGTCAGGTACGGAGAATTGGTGAGGGAGTTCTTTTCAACGACCAGCATTTTCGCGACTCGTCCCCCTTCGATCCAACCATAGAATCCGACCTCTTTCTTCTTAAAGTCGACCCATCCGATGACGAGACGATCCTTCATTCCGGGATTTTGATTTCGAGGCACACCGAATCGCCAGCTATCCTGCGGCGGATTCGAACTGGATAGCTTAGCAACTTTCACATCGATCAATTTTCCGGCAATTCTGAAGTCGAAATCGTCAGATTGCCTACCCTCGAAGCCATCGAGATCCTGCTCGTATTGGATACCGTTGATATTCAACCAATGGGCAAAGGCAATCTCACCTAAACAACCAACCGCCGCCTTTTCGATACGTTGCTCATCAGAAAGATTAAAGCGCGAGTAGAGGCCACCATCAACCATCTCCTGCGCGCGACGCTTTGCAACGACGTAGCCCTTATCAAAATCAAACCCAGCGACAATCATAACCATATCCCTAGTGGTCTTATATTATTCACAGCCATCCATACTCGCGTGCAGTCGTTCTACCCAACGTACCCATCTTGATGGTGTCATCCCTCAGCTTTTTGTAAGAAACTCCGTCATTGAGAATGAACGTCAATACCACGCGCTTGTTAGATTTTTCGAAGACTGCAATGAACGATGACCTCAGCAGCTTGCCACCAACACGCTTCCGCAATCCCATATGAACCTCAGGAATCGCCTGAGGCAGCGTCAATCGCCACATTTGATTACCAAAGTAGCTTGCGGGTATCGCCACTTCACTTCCATCTGCCAGAGTTACTTTTAACAACTTAGATGATCCGCCGTGGGGCGGCAAGCCAAAGAACAAAGCCTGCTCCGCTTTGATCTCTAGCTGATCCTGTTGGAAACCTGTGATGTTGCCAACCTCAATCCAGCATGCTCCGGCAAGCTTGGGATCAACAAGCGCATCATCACGAGACAGGACGGGCCCAATCTTCTGCCGATTGTTGCCTAAGCCCGCTTCCACTTTTTTGACAATTTCTGCCCTTGCCTTGCGGGCGACGTCGAAATTATGGCTGTACTCCTCAAGGATTGCAGCCGTAACTGAGCGCCCCTGTCTCCACGCGTCATTCCAAGCAGCGTCCAGTTCAGCGATTGGCCCAGTGGCGGTAGCCATCATTGCGACTACAGCTTCGGAATTGTTGGTCAACCCTCCAATAGTTAAATTCGCTGAGCCAAACACCAAAGCCCTTCGGCCACCTGCAGAGAAGCAGTACATCTTTGGATGGAATATTGACTGGGCCAACGGAGGCGGAGACACGCGCACCTTCGCACCAGGAAGCGCTATAGCACGTTTGATCGCTTCCGGATGGGTAATGAAATTATCAAGACCAAACAACCAAGAGCTCTTGGCAGGCACCTGCCCTAGTAGCACTTTGTTGATGAGCTCATTCATACCTGCGACGCTTGCGAACGCAACCGCCACTCCAACGTGATCGTACTTGATTGCCTGGGCCGTGGTTGAAAGTAGCTCACGCACCTGCCCGCCGCCAGGCACCTGCACTGCAATAGTCGATTTCACTAAGCCTCCCCCCTTAGCTAAATACTCTGAAAGCCCAGTCCAGCCTGCTCCAAGATCTGAGACATATTGATCTTGGCTATGTCATCACTGAAAGCCGAGTCCAAGAAAAAGACCTTAGCTTCCCCCCCCCCGGTGAGCCGAGAATGCCAATCGACAATTGATGTCGCCAGGATATCTACCTCGTTATAAGTGATGCGCTTTGCCATGCATGCCATAAGCTCTCCACCGACTGTTGCATACAACTTCGCTCCCCGAACAATTCTACGTTCAAGGCTGGCAGTCAGAGGAAAACCTGTCTTCAAGATGATCTCAAAGATCAAATCTTCGTCTGAACGATCTGGCAAGATCCTATCGATACTGCTTAACAGATCCTCGGGAACATCCTCACTCCATACGTTCCATGCCTTGATATTGCTCACATCAAGCTTGAAGGCTCTGAATCCACTCGACCCATCGGCTTCACCGCCAATCTCAGCAGCTGCACGGCGAAGCCGCTCGCGCGTTAAGGCGCTGATGGTGTTGTCGAGAGCATTCGCTTTGCAATACGACTCTGCGTTACCTCCGGGAGGTAGGACCTCCGGAAGCTGCACTAGTATGAACTTGCGACGTCCACCATCAACCGCATTCTGCTTCATCACTGCATGTCCAGTGGTACCGGAACCCGCAAAGAAGTCTAGAACAGTATCATCTGCCGACGTGCAGCTGTTGATCAGGTATTGAAGCAGGCTCAGTGGCTTGGGATAGTCAAAGATCCTCTCCCCCATGAGCCTGTCCAACTCCTGCCCGGCCGACTCGTTGGTTCCAACACCCACGTTTTCATCAATCAAATTAGGCAGAGCCTCCCTGCCATAACTGGCCTTTTCGTAGCTGGGAAGCAGTTTTTCTGTGGGCACCCGGACCTTCGTTCCATTGGCAACCTGCTCGTCCATGTAGGCCTGGCTCCACCTGAATCGTCCCTTCAGGCGGAAAGGACTTTCGAAGCGTCCGTTTTGGACGACTACCTCGTCCAACAACTCTACGACATAACTAGAGGACCCGAAGCTCCCTGGATACAAAGTAACACCGTCCGAAATTCCCGTCTCGGTCCCAGCCGGGAAGGTCAGAATTCCAACTGCATTGGGCTGATTCAACAGGGTGTTTGCACTTTGTGCCGGCTTTTCAATTCCCAAGAGTGGGTTATTGGTGCGGCTACGCTCGTAACAGACAACATACTCAACAACATTCTTAGTTTTCTGGGACAGCGCTGCAGGCGTGCGCGTCCTGACCCAGCTGAAAATATTAACGAAATTTTCCTCCCCGAAAATCTCGTCCATCATCATCCGTAGGCTGGCGAGCTCCCCCTGATCGATACTTATGAAAATGACACCATCCGATCTCAGAAGGCTGCGCGCAAGTCTAAGTCTCGGATACATCATGTTCAGCCAATCAGTATGGAAGCGCCCCCCAGCCTCAGCGCGGGTGCTGACCTTCCGCCCTCCTTCTGTCTGCCCGGTTAGTTCCAGATAGTTCCTGATTCCTTCTTGAAAATCATCTGGATAGACAAAATCCCTGCCCGTGTTATAGGGCGGATCGATATAGATCAACTTGACCTTGCTGGAGTAGCTTTTCTGCAGCAGCTTGAGAACTTCGAGATTGTCGCCCTCAATCATCAGATTCTTTGCAGCGTCCCACTGCGTACTATGTTCCAGGCAAGGACGCAACGTAGCCATACTTGACGTCAAAGACAGTTGCCGTGCTCGGCGCTTACCCTGCCAGTTGAGTCCAAACTTCTCCACTGCGTCGGTCACGCTAGCGTCGCCCACTAGCGTCTTGAGAACGTCCACGTTGACGACAGCCCCCCGCTCCGCCTCTGTGATCAGCTCCGGAAAGAGCGACTTCAGCTGCTGGATGTTGTACGCCACCTGCTCGGCTGGCTGCGATTCAGAGCTGGCTGCCTTGACTGGCTTCATGTTCTTCTCCGTCATTCCGTCACTCTTCAAAGCTGCTCTTGTGCATGTCGAAATCTGCGTCGCTGACAGAAAAAGCGACTGGCATCACGTCTGCGGACAGCTCGCCCGCCAAGCACCATGCTATATAGCGCGCGTTTCCACCAGTACGAAAATCACCGCAGGCAAATCCCCAAATCGAGTCTTCGCACCGCAATGGATGTAGCACTCAATCTCAATTAGATCATAGAAAAGCCCGCGTTCTCGCGGGCTTAGATCAATATCTTAGCCACTGCCGGCCTCAGGAATCACTCCCACTCAATAGTCGCCGGCGGCTTCCCCGAGATGTCATAAACAACCCGCGACACCCCCCGCAACTCATTGATGATCCGGTTGCTCACCGTGCCCAGGAACTCATACGGCAGATGCGCCCAATGCGCCGTCATGAAGTCGATGGTCTCCACGGCCCGCAGTGCAATCACCCACTCATACGCCCGCGCATCGCCCACCACGCCCACCGACTTCACCGGCAGGAACACCGCGAACGCCTGGCTGGTCTTGTCGTACAGATCCGCCTTGCGCAGCTCATCAATGAAGATCGCATCGGCCTTGGCCAGCAGTTCGGCGTATTCACGCTTCACTTCGCCCAGGATACGCACGCCCAGGCCCGGGCCCGGGAACGGATGGCGGTAGACCATGCTGCGCGGCAGGCCGAGCTCGACGCCGAGGCGACGCACTTCGTCCTTGAACAGCTCACGCAGCGGCTCGACCAGGCCCAGCTTCATGTGCTCGGGCAGGCCGCCGACGTTGTGGTGGCTCTTGATCACGTGGGCCTTGCCGGTCTTGCTGCCGGCCGACTCGATCACGTCGGGGTAGATGGTGCCCTGCGCCAGCCACTTGGCGTTCTTCAGCTTGGTGGATTCTTCATCGAAGATGTCCACGAACAGGTTGCCGATGATCTTGCGCTTGGCTTCCGGGTCGCTCACGCCTTCCAGCTTGCTGAAGTAGCGGTCGGCCGCGTTGACGCGGATCACTTTGACGCCCATGTGCTCGGCAAACATCGCCATCACCTGGTCGCCTTCCTGCCAGCGCAGCAGGCCGGTATCGACGAACACGCAGGTCAGCTTGTCGCCGATCGCCTTGTGCAGCAGTGCGGCCACGACGGAGGAATCGACGCCGCCGGACAGGCCCAGGATCACTTCGTCATCGCCGACCTGCTCGCGCACGCGGGCGATCTGGTCGTCGATGATGTTGGCGGCGGTCCACAGGGTCTCGCAGCCGCACACATCCACCACGAAGCGGCGCAGCAGCGCCTGGCCCTGCAGCGTGTGGGTCACTTCCGGGTGGAACTGCACGCCGTACCAGCGCTTCTCTTCGTTGGCCATCGCGGCCACCGGGATGCGATCGGTCACGGCGGTGACGGTGAAGCCCGGGGGTGCGACGGAGACGTGGTCGCCGTGGCTCATCCAGACGTTCAACTTCGGCTCGCCGCCGTGGTCGCTCAGGCCCTTGAACAGCGCATCGGGGGCGACGACGTTGACTTCGGCATGGCCGAATTCGCGCTGGTCGGCCGCTTCGGTGGCACCACCGAGCTGGGCGGCCAGGGTCTGCATGCCGTAGCAGATGCCGAAGATCGGCAGGCCGCTGTCGAACACTTCCTGCGGTGCGGCGGGCGCGCCCGGCAGCGTGGTCGATTCCGGGCCACCGGACAGGATGATGCCCTTGGCGCCGAACGCGGCGATGTCGGCCGGGTTGTGGTCCCATGCCCAGATTTCGCAGTACACGCCGAGCTCGCGGATGCGGCGCGCGATCAGCTGGGTGTACTGGGCGCCGAAATCGAGGATGAGGATCTTGTCGTTATGGATGTTGGTCATGGTGCCCGGGCAATGCAGGAGTAAATACGGGAAACACAGCGTCGTTACCGGCGGCGGATAGAGAAAGAGGAACGGGAATCAGCTTCCTCGTTCCTCTTTGCTCATGCCGCGTCAGGCGCGGTAGTTCGGCGGCTCTTTGGTGATCTGCACGTCGTGGACGTGGCTCTCACGTTGGCCGGCGCCGCTGATCTTGACGAACTTCGGCTTGGTGCGCATGTCATCGACAGTGCCGCAGCCCACGTAACCCATGGTGGCGCGCAGGCCGCCCATCAGCTGGTGGATGATGCCGCCGACTGGGCCGCGATACGGCACGCGGCCTTCGATGCCTTCGGGCACCAGCTTGTCGGCGCTGGAGGCGTCCTGGAAGTAGCGGTCCTTGGACCCCTTCTCCATCGCGGCCAGCGAGCCCATGCCGCGGTAGCTCTTGTAGGAGCGGCCCTGGAACAGCTCGGTCTCGCCGGGCGATTCCTCGGTACCGGCCAGCAGGCCACCGATCATGATGGTGGAGGCACCGGCGGCCAGCGCCTTGCCGATATCACCGGAGTAACGGATGCCGCCGTCGGCGATCAGCGGGATGCGGTCCTGCAGCGCCTCGGCGACCAGGTCGATCGCGGTGATCTGCGGCACGCCGACACCGGCGACGACGCGCGTGGTGCAGATCGAGCCCGGGCCGATGCCGACCTTGACCGCGTCCGCGCCGCTGTCCAGCAGCGCCAGTGCGGCTTCACCTGTGCAGATGTTGCCACCGACGACCTGCACCTGCGGGAAGTGCTTCTTGACCCAGCTGACGCGGTCCAGCACGCCCTGCGAGTGGCCGTGCGCGGTGTCCACCACCAGCACGTCCACCCCGGCGGCGACCAGCGCCTCGACCCGGCGGTCGGTATCACCACCGACACCGACGGCCGCGCCGACCAGCAGGCGGGTGGCGGTGTCCTTGGCGGCGTTCGGGTAATCGGTGTTCTTCTGGATGTCCTTGACGGTGATCAGGCCGCGCAGGGCGAAATCATCGTTGACGACCAGGATCTTCTCGATGCGGTTGCGGTGCAGCAGCTGCAGCACTTCATCGGACGCCGCGCCTTCCTTGACCGTGATCAGGCGATCCTTCTTGGTCATGATGTGGCGGACCGGATCGTCCAGCTCGGTCTCGAAGCGCATGTCACGGTGGGTGACGATGCCGACCAGCTGGCCGCCGCCGTCCACCACCGGCACGCCGGAGATGTTGCGCGCCTGGGTCAGGGCCAGCACGTCGCGGATGGTGGTTTCCGGGCCGACGGTGATCGGGTCGCGGATGACGCCGGCCTCGAACTTCTTGACCTTGGCGACTTCGGCAGCCTGCTGCTCGACGCTCAGATTCTTGTGGATGATGCCCATGCCGCCGAGCTGGGCCATGGCGATCGCCAGGCGGGCTTCGGTGACGGTATCCATGGCAGCCGAGAGGATCGGAAGCTTCAGCCGCAGGTCGCGCGTCAGGCGCGTTTCCAGACTGACATCCTTGGGCAGGATGATGGAATGAGCGGGGACGAGGGAGACGTCGTCGTAGGTGAGAGCTTCAGCCTGGATGCGCAGCATCGGCATACCCGAGATGTGGGGAAGCGCGACATTTTACCCTGATTCGGGCGTCTTTGGCAGGGGGCGGATGCGACGCTGTGTCGCGCCGGCAAACGCCGGTTCAGGACGCGGAGAATGCCCCCAAGACCAACCCGCGGTAGTGCCGGCCGCTGGCCGGCTCCTCATGATCCTTCGGCGGCACTACGCGGTTGCCGGCCAGCGGCCGGCACTACGGGACCCTTTACGGGCTGCCGGCCAGCGGCCGGCACTACCGGGGTCAGAACGCCTCGGCCGCCTCGATGGTGTTCTGCATCAACGTGGCCACGGTCATCGGCCCTACCCCGCCCGGGACCGGGGTGATCCAGCTGGCGCGCTGGGCGGCGGCCTCGAATCCGACGTCACCGACCAGACGGCCGTCATCCAGGCGGTTGATGCCCACGTCGATGACCACGGCGCCCGGCTTGACCCATTCACCCGGAACGATGCCCGGACGGCCCACGGCGACCACCAGGATGTCGGCGTTGCGCACTGACTGCTCCAGCACGTCCTTGGGGGTGAACTTGTGGCAGCTGGTCACGGTGCAGCCGGCGATCAGCAGCTCCAGCCCCATCGGGCGGCCGACGTGGTTGCTGACGCCGACGATGGTGGCGTTGCGGCCGCGCACCGGCTGGTCGGTGTGGCCCAGCAGGGTCACGATGCCGCGCGGGGTGCACGGGCGCAGGCCGAACTCGCGCAGGGCCAGGTGGCCGACGTTTTCCGGGTGGAAGCCGTCCACGTCCTTGCGCGGGTCGATGCGGTGGATCAGCCGGTTGGCGTCCGGAATGCCCGGCAGCGGCAGCTGGACCAGGATGCCGTGGATCTTCGGATCGGCGTTGAGCTGGTCGATGAGGGTGAGCAGCTCGGCCTCGGTGGTGCCGGCCGGCAGGTCGTAATCAAAGGCTTCGATGCCCACTTTCTCGGCCGCGCGGCGCTTGTTGCGCACATACACGGTCGAAGCCGGGTCGCCACCGACCAGCACCACGGCCAGGCCCGGACGGCTGCCACCGGCAGCCAGGCGGGCATCGACCCGGACCTTGAGGCTGTCCAGCAGGTCTTCGGCGATGCGGCGGCCGTCGAGAATGCGGGCGGAAGAAGCGGTGTCGGAAGTCGGTGAGCTCATCGAGGGCAGCAGGCGTGGGGGCGACGGTCGTCTATTGTCCCCGATTCGGCCCGCCCCGCCCACCGGTAGTGCCGGCCGCTGGCCGGCAGCCACGATCGCCCGGGCAGCGCTACCTGGGTGCCGGCCGGCGGCCGGCACTACCCTCCTCATTCTTCTTCGGGCACCTCGTCCGCGTTGAGCGTGCGCGCCTTGCGCTTGGGTGCGGTGAACGGCGTCGGCGTCGGCACACCGGGCAGCGCGCTGCCGAACACCATGTGTGCGCCGGCGCGCAGGTCTCCGCCCGCCATCTCCAGCTCGAAGCGTTCCGCATCCCGTTCGCGGATCTGCTCGGCGATCTCGCGCGCATCATCCGGATCGGCACCCAGCTCCATCAGCGCGGCCTGGCCGAACTGCAGGGCCGACTCGAAGGTCTCGCGGATCTGGAAGTCCACCCCGGCATGGATCAGGCGCAGTGAATGTTCGCGATCGAACGAGCGCACCAGCAGCTTGGCCTGCGGGAACTCGTGGGTGACCAGCTCGACGATGCGATCGGCATCCTGGTCGTTGTTGACGCACACCGCGATCGCACGCGCCGACCCCGCGCCCGACGCATGCAGTACATCCAGGCGGGTACCGTCGCCGTAGTAGATCTTGAAGCCGAAGCGCTCGGCGTTGTGGATCATGTCCACGTCGTTGTCGATGATGGTCACATCCACATCGCGCGCCAGCAGCGACTGACTGGCGACCTGGCCGAAGCGACCAAAGCCGATCAGCAGCACGCTGCCGGACAGACCGTCGGCTTCTTCGACGCCATCGAGCGAGACTTCGCGGTCCGGCATCAGCTTGTCGTGCAGCAGTACGAACAACGGGGTCAGCGCCATCGAAAGCACCACGATCGCGGTGAGGTTGGCGTTGACCTGCACATCGATCACGCCGGCCACGGCCGCGGCGGAGAACAGCACGAAGGCGAACTCGCCGCCCTGTGCCATGACCACGCCGCGGTCCAGCGCTTGGCGATGATCACTGCCGAGGATGCGCGCGACCACGTAGATGCAGACCGCCTTGGCCAGCATCAGCGCGAACACGCCCGAGACGATCAGCGGCCAGTTGTTGGCGACGACGGTGAGGTCCAGCGCCATGCCGACGCTGAGGAAGAACAGGCCGAGCAGGATGCCGCGGAACGGTTCGATGTCCGCTTCGATCTGATGGCGGAAGGTGGATTCGCTGAGCAGCACGCCGGCGAGGAACGCGCCCATCGCCATCGACAATCCGCCCAGCTGCATCAGCAGCGCGGCGCCGAGCACGACCAGCAATGCGGCAGCCGTCATCACTTCGCGCGCCTTGGCGGCGGCGAGGATGCGGAACAGCGGATTGAGCAGGAAGCGGCCGACCAGCACCAGCCCGACGATCGCACCCGCCGCGATGCCGACGGTGACCCAGCGCGAACTCTCGCCGGCATCGCTGTGCACGGGCGCCATGAACGCGACGACGGCCAGCAGCGGCACGATCAGCAGATCCTCGAACAGCAGGATCGACACGATTTTCTGGCCGCTCGGCAGCGCGATGTCACCGCGTTCGGCGAGCAGCTGCATCACCACTGCGGTGGAGGTCAGCACGAAACCGGCGGCGCCGATGAAGGCCACCGGCAAGGGGAAGCCGAGCAGCATGCACACGCCGGTCAACACGGTGCCGCAGACCACGATCTGCAGCGTGCCCAGGCCGAAGATCTCGTTGCGCAGGCTCCACAGGTGCGAGGGCCGCATCTCCAGCCCGATCACGAACAGGAACATCACCACGCCGAGCTCGGCGGTATGCAGGATCGCCTGCGGATCGGAGAACCAGCCGAACCCGAATGGGCCGATCGCGAGGCCCGCGGCGAAATAGCCCAGCACCGAGCCCAAGCCGAGCCGGCGGAACAGCGGCACCATGACCACTGCCGCACCCAGCAGGGCGACCACTTTCACCAGTTCACTGGCACCTGCTTCCACCGCCATGCGGTTGCTTCCCCGGACTACAAAAGATGCGTCAACGATAGGGCAAAGCGTTGAAGGGCAATAGCGCGGATGATGCGTTTTATCGTACTGAATTCAGAACGATACTGAATCTGGACGCCACATCGTCCCGAAATCGCCGCCGAACCTGCCGGTAGAGCCACGCCACGCGTGGCTGCGACCACCCGGCGGCCCATCGCCAACGGCATCCACGCATGGCGTGGATCTACGCGGTCCCTCGCCAACGACATCCACGCATGGCGTGGATTCAAGTGGACCCTGGCGAACGGCATCCACGCATCGCGTGGGTCTACGCCCCGCTGCAGAACGCCGCGTAGTCGATGTAGCCGGGGAATACCCTCCCAGGCGCACACAGCGGGCAGGCCGGATCCGGGCGCAGGCGTGTCTCGCGGAAGCGCATGCCCAGCGCATCGAAGCTCAGCAGCCGGCCGATCAGCGGCTCACCGATGCCGAGCAGCAGCTTGAGGACTTCGGTGGCCTGGAGCAGGCCGACCATGCCGGGCAGCACGCCGAGGACACCGGCCTCGGCACAGTTGGGCGCGAACTCCGGGGGTGGCGGCTCGGGAAACAGGCACCGGTAACACGGCGCGGTGCCGCGCTGACGTCCGGCATCGAAGACGCTGACCTGGCCGGTGAAGCGCTCCACCGCCCCGTACACCAGCGGGATGCCGTGCTGGAGGCAGGCATCGTTGAGCAGGTAGCGCAGCGGGAAGTTGTCCGAGCCGTCCAGCACCACGTCGACCCCTTCGAGCAGTGCATCGACGTTGGCCGAAGTGACCCGCGCCTGCACCGCCTCCACGTCCAGCGAGGGATTGAGAGCAAGCAGGCGTGTGCGCGCGGAGAGCACCTTGGGCTCGCCGACGCTGGCATCGGTATGGATGATCTGCCGGTGCAGGTTGCTGCGGTCGACCACGTCGTCATCGGCGATGCGCAGGTGCCCTACCCCGGCCGCGGCCAGATAGAAACTGGCCGGTGCACCCAGCCCGCCGGCGCCGAGCACCAGCACACGCGAGGCAAGCAGCGTCTTCTGGCCCTCGACACCTACCTGCGGCAGCAGCAGATGACGCGAGTAGCGCTCGTTGAAATCACGTTCGGCGTCGCTCTGGATGGGCTGCACGAGCGGCAGTCCCTCGGCACGCCATGCGGTGGTGCCGCCGTGGACGGAGGCGATATGCGTGTAGCCCAGGTCCGACAGGAAAATCGCGGCGTCCATCGAACGCCTGCCGCTCTGGCAGATCAGGACCGCCTCGCGATCGAGTCCCGGCAGGTGTGCGCTCGGCTCGGCCTGGAGAACGCCCCTGGCAATGCCGAGCGCGCCTTCGGCCATGCCGGTGGCACGTTCGTGCGGTTCGCGCACGTCGATCAGCAGTGCGCCGTGGGCAATGCGCTGGCGGGCCTGGGCCGGGGTGAGTTCGGGGATCGTGCTCATGCGGAGGATTATCGCGCACGGGGGCGTCGGCCGTCGGTTTGACCGGGTTGCCGGCCAACGGCCGGCACTACCGCTGCGTGCGGCCACTGGCCGGCAGCGCCAATGAAAAGAGCCGGCTTTCGCCGGCTCTTCTCTGCATCACTTGCCCTTGACGTGCTTGATCAAGCGGCGCTTGCGCTTGAGCTGACGTTCGGTGAGCACGTTCTTCTTGCCTTCGTACGGGTTCACGCCCTCGCGGAAGATGAACTGCACGGGCGTGCCGACCAGCTTGAAGCGCTTGCGGAAGAAGTTCTCCAGGTAGCGCTTGTACGACTCCGGCAGGTCTTTCAGACGGGTGCCGTGGACGATGAAGGTCGGCGGATTGGACCCGCCCGGATGCACGTAACGCAGCTTGGACACGTGACCACGGATCGCCGGCGGCGGGTTGGTCTCGTAGGCCGTTTCCAGCGCCTTGTTGACTTCGCTGGTGCTGAACTCGTGCGTCGCCGAGGCATGCGCGGCGTGGATGCAGCGGAACAGCTCACGCAGGCCGGAGCCGTGCTTGGCCGAGATGCGCACCACTTCCGCCCACGGCACGAAGCCGAGCTTGCGCGACACCAGCGCTTCAGCCTGCTCGCGCTGGTAATCGGTCAGGCCATCCCACTTGTTGATCGCCACCACCAACGCACGGCCGGCATCGAGCACCGCGCCGAGCACGCTGGCGTCCTGGTCGGTCACGCCTTCGGAGGCATCGAGCATCAGCACCGCGACCTGGCACTGCTCGATGGCCTGCAGGGTCTTGATGACGCTGAACTTCTCGATCACTTCCTCGACGCGCGCCTTGCGACGCAGCCCGGCGGTATCGATCAGCCGGTACTCACGCCCGTCGCGCTCCATGTCCACCGCGATCGAGTCGCGGGTGGTACCGGGCACTTCGGAGGCGATCATGCGCTCTTCGCCGAGCAGGCGATTGACCAGCGTCGACTTGCCCACGTTGGGGCGGCCGACGAAGGCGATGCGAATGCGGTTCGGATCGGTGTCCAGGGTCTCGGTGGTGCCCTCTTCCGGCAACCGCTCCACGACCTCGTCCAGCAGATCATCCAGGCCTTGGCGGTGCGCGGCCGAGACGGTCAGCATTTCGCCGAAGCCGTAACGGGCGAACTCCGAACGCACGGTGTCTTCGTTCATGCCGTCGATCTTGTTGATCAGCAGCAGGGTCGGACGGGCCAGTTTGCGCAGCCAGGACAGGATCTCGTCGTCCATCGGGCCCTCACGGGCATCGACCACGAACAGAATCAGGTCCGCCTCGGCGGCGGCGGCGCGGGCCTGGCGGGCGGTGGCGCCGGCCAGACCTTCTTCTTCACCGGCGATACCGCCGGTATCGACCACCAGGAACGGGTGGTCCTCATCAAGACGACAAACACCGTAATTACGGTCCCGGGTCACGCCGGGCTGGTCATGGACCAGCGCGTCGCGCGTACGGGTAAACGCATTGAACAGCGTGGACTTGCCGACATTCGGCCGTCCAACCAGGGCGACCAAGGGCAGCATCGCGGTAACTCCTTATTGTGCCAACCGGAATGCGGTCAGCTTTCCATCAACGTTCTGCACCAGCAGAATCCCATCGGCGGCTACCGGCTGGGCCAGGAGGGCGTCGCCGCCACTCTTGGCGCGCGCCGCGAACTCACCGTTATCGGTCCGCAACCAGTGCAGATACCCCTTGTAATCACCGACCACAACGTAATCGCCGTGGATGACCGGACCGGTCAGCGAACGACGGGCCAGGCCCGTCTGCGACCACATGGCCGAACCGCTGGCCTTGTCCAGGCCGAACACGCCGCCCTTGTTGTCGGTGACGAACACCGTGCCCGACGTCAGCGCCACGCCGCCGGCGCCACCATGATCACGGGCCCACAGCGGACGGCCGGTCGGGCCCTCGATCGCCATGGTCTGGCTCTTGAAACTGCTCACGTACAGCGTATTGCCTTCCAGCACCGGCGCGCCGTCGATATCGGCCATGCGGTCCAGCTCGGTACGGCCTTCGCCGGTGCCGACCATCTGGTCCCACAGCGTGCGGCCGTCCTGCATGGCCAGCGCGGCGACGGAGCCGTCGTCGTTGCCGATGAACAGCACGCCCGGGCCGGTGACGACCGGCGCGTTGCCGCGCACGGTCAGTGCCGGCAGCTCGCGCGGGTTGAACCAGCGCTGGGTGCCGTTTTCTGCATCCAGGCCGGTCACGCGACCGTCGTTGCTGCGCACGAAGACCATGCCCTGGCCCACGGCCGGCGCGGAAATCACTTCACCCGGCACCTTGGCACGCCACTTTTCGGTGCCGTCGGCCGCATTCAATGCGATGACGTCGCCGTCCAGGGTGCCGATGACGACCAGGCCGTCACCCACGCCCGGGCCACCGGACAGACGAAGCTTGGGCTTCTTCTTTTCCTTGGCCGGCTCGTAGGTCCAGACCTTCTTGCCGGTCTGCAGGTCGATGGCGTGCACGCCACCGTAGATGGCGGCGGCGTAGACCCGGCCATCGGCGACCACCGGGCCCTGGCGGACGCCGATACGCTTCTCGCCCTTGCCGACGTTGGCCGTCCAGATCTTGTCGACCTTGACGGTGGCATCGAACTTGACCAGTTCGGCCGGTTCCAGCGCCTTCTTGGCCGCCGCATCCTTGCCGGCGAACCAGCCCTTCATCGTGCTGCAGCCGGTCAGGGCCATGCCCAACAGGGCAACCGTGGCAACGCGCTTGATCATGACCATCTGATTCATTACACCGACTCCGCAGGATCGGTGACGGTGCCACCGGCATCCGTCAACTTGGTTTCCAGCAGGCGCCGCTGGGGCGCTGCCACGTCCAGCGTCTTGAGCGCCTTCTCATACTGCTCGCGGGCGGCATCACGCTTGCCCTGCGCCATCAGTGCATCGCCATGGATTTCCAGGCTGGCGCTGTCGGTCGCGGTGCCGAGCTGCTTGATCGCATCCTCGGCCTTGCCGGTGGCCACCAGCAGGCGCGCAACGCGCTGCTCGATCACCGGCTTGAATTCGGGGTCGGCCTTGATCGCGCGCAGGGTCGCCAGCGCGTCTTCGTTCTTGCCGGCATCGACCTGGGCCTTGGCCAGCTGCAGGGCAGCCAGATCGGCATAGATGTTGGCCTTGCCGCTCTCCAGGTCCTTGACACCCTTGGCGGCCTGCTCCAGATCCTTGTCTTCCAGGCTCTTGAGGACGACCTGGTACTGGACGTTGGCGCCGGCCAGGCTGTTGCTGTGCCGGGTCTGCCACTCTTTCCAGCCCCAGATGCCACCGATCGCGATGGCTACGCCAGCGAGGATGCTGACACCGTTCTTCCGCAGCCAGCCGCGGACGCGTTCACTTTGTTCGTGCTCGTCGAGCAGGTCGTCGATCGCCATGCGTACTCTCGCCCCGCCCATGAGGAGGAGCTATTTGAATTGGATTGGGGAAACGCGGTTCAGTGCGAAACTGGGACCACGGAGCCGTCAGAGGATACCGTAAAGCGTGCCACGTTGGCTCGCTGGTACGGCGAAAGGTCGACGATAGTGCCGGCCTGCTGAACCTCGACCGCCGATGCATTGCCCAGCACCATGCGGGCCACCTGGCCCGGTGCGAAGCTGCGGGTCTCGCCCGACTTGATCAGGGCCTTCTCGACGGTGGTGCCGTCCGGCCCGGAGATATCCACCCAGCTGTCGCCTTTGAACTGCAGGCTCAGCGCGCCGGCCTGCGGCATTGGCGCGGACGCCGGACGCGGGACCGGGGTCAGCGATGCCAGATACGGCGCGGCCGGTGCGGCCGGCTTGGCCGCCTCGACCGCCGCGGGTGCGGCCGGATCCGGGGTCTCGCCACCCGCCACCGGTACCGCCGCCGGAATCACATCCAGCGAGGCGGTGTTCGGGGTGGTCGCCGTGCCATCGAAATGGCCGCGGGTGGCGAACCAGACCGGCACGGCCAGAACCGCGGTGATGCCGACATAGAGGACGCGACGCCCCAGGCTCTCGGCGATGCGCCGGGCCCGCGGGGTATGGGTATGGCTGACCAGCTGCGGCGGCACGATCGGCCCGATATGGGCCTGTTCGAGAACATCGCCGAGGTCCACCTTGAGCAGACGGGCGTAGCTGCGCAGCTGGCCGCGGACGAAGACCGGCGCGCCGAGGCGCTGCCACTGTTCGTCTTCGAGGGACTTCACGACCTGCACCGGCATGTGCAGCTGCTGCCCCACGGCCTCCAGGGTCAGTCCGGCCGCTTCCCGGGCCTGGCGAAGACGAGCTCCGCAACCGGCCGCAGCATCAAAAGCGTTCACAGTCTGGTCATCAATCACAATGCTTCAACCCCGGGGATTAGGTGCCGCATCCGGCGGAAATTCGTCATGAATTCGCTGCAGATAGCGACCGGATGCCACGCTGTCGCCCAGCCGCGCCTCGATTTGCGACGCAAGTTGTAACACGGAACGTGTGGCCGGTGCAGCCGTCAGACGCCGTTGCGAAAAGGCGCGGGCCTCCAAATAACGCCCTTGGGCGAACTCGTTGCGGGCCATCGACTCCAGTGCGTAGGCATTGACCGGATCGATCTCAAGCGCCCGACGCAGGTCCGGAACCGCCCGTTCGGGCTGCCCGGCATCCAGCGCACAGCCACCGGCATTGGCCAGGGCAGAGGCCGGCGTCGTATAGCCCGGTGCCTGGAGGGCCCGGTCGAACCAGACCAGCGACTCGGCCGGTCGGCCATGAGCACATAGCCACGCGCCATAATTGTTGAGCACATCGCCGCGCTCCGGGCCCAGCTCGGCGGCCTTGGCGTACAACTGCCCGGCCTCGGCCTGGTTGCCGCGCTGGGCGGCGATGGCCGCCAGCAGCATGTAGGCCTCGGGACGCCGCGCGTCGATCTTCATCGCCGCCCGCACCCGCTTCTCGGCCGCCTCCGGCGCGCCCGCACGCAGCGACTCGCCGGCCAGGACCAACTGGTCCTGGTAATTCACGCGCTTGCGGATCTCGGGGTTGTCGCGGGCCTCATAGGTCGGCGCGACCTCGAGGGTACCGGACGGCGGTTTGATGCCCTGTTTGCCACAGCCGGCCAATGCCAGCGCGATGAAAACAACGGCTGGCAGTCGGCGATCAGGCAGCGGCATCCCGGTTTTTCCCGTCCTGCAGCGTTTTGTTGAACTCGGCCTGGCGGCGCGTGCGATCCATCACCTGGCCCTTGAGCTGGCCACAGGCGGCATCGATGTCGTCGCCGCGGGTGCGCCGCACCATCGTCAGCACCTTGGCATCGAGCAGGATCTTCTGGAAGGCGCGGATCTCCGTTTCGCCGGAGCGCTCATAGCGCGTACCGGGGAATGGGTTGAACGGAATCAGGTTGACCTTGCCCGCGTTCGAGGCCTGCACGGCGTTGTCGAACTGGCGCATCAGCCGCGCCAGCTGGCGGGCGTGCTCGGGCTGGTCGTTGATCCCCTTCATCAGGGTGTATTCGAAGGTGACCGATTCGCGACGCTTGTTGGCGCGCAGGTAACGTGCGCACGAGGCCATCAGCTCGACGATCGGGTACTTCTTGTTGAGCGGGACCAGGGTCTCACGCAGCGCATCATTGGGCGCATGCAGCGACACCGCCAGCGACACGTCGCTCTCGGCGGACAGCCGGTCGATCTGCGGCACCAGGCCGGAGGTGGACAGCGTCACGCGCTTGTTGGCCAGGCCGTAGCCCAGATCGTCGCGCATCACGCTCATGGCGCGCACGACGTTGTCGAAATTCATCAACGGCTCGCCCATGCCCATCATCACCACGTTGGTGAGACGACGCTGCTTGTGCGGGATGTTGCCCAGATGGCGAGCCGCCACCCACACCTGGCCGATGATCTCGGCGGTGGAGAGGTTGCGGTTGAAGCCCTGGGTCGCGGTCGAGCAGAAGGTGCAGTTCAGCGCGCAGCCGACCTGCGAGGACACGCACAGCGTGCCGCGGTTCTTGTCCGGGATGTAGACCGCTTCGATCGCGTTCTTGCCGTCGGTGCCCATGGCCAGCAGCCACTTGTGGGTGCCATCGGCGGAGGGCTTGTCGAACACGATGTTGGGGACCAGCACCTCGGCATGCTGCTTGAGCTTGGCGCGCAGCGCCTTGCCGAGGTCGGTCATTTCATCGAAATCGGTGACGTAGTGATGGTGGATCCACTTCATCACCTGATGGGCACGGTAGCGCGCTTCGCCGAGTGTCTCGGCGAAGAAGCGCTCCAGACCCTCGCGATCGAGGTCGAGCAGGTTCTGCTTGGCCACAGCCGGGCTCGAGACGAGCACGGATGGGATGGCGGTGGGCTGTACGACCTCGTTCACGGCATCACTCTCAGCGCGAGACGACTTCAGTCGCGGCGAAGAAGTAGGCGATTTCGATCGCGGCATTCTCAACCGAGTCCGAGCCGTGGGCGGCATTGGCATCGATGGATTCAGCGAAGTCGGCGCGGATGGTACCGGCGGCGGCTTCCTTCGGGTTGGTGGCGCCCAGCAGGTCGCGGTGGGCCAGGACGGCGTTCTCGCCTTCCAGCGCCTG
>Ga0160443_100141_pt1 | contig 104787 bp, 87 predicted proteins | sample HID1972I_E1MG_FD_108244 | JGI IMG/M metagenome (GOLD analysis project Ga0160443, IMG submission 108244) | Enriched pill bug-associated microbial communities from UW Madison campus, WI, USA - HID1972I_E1 MG | ecosystem: Host-associated > Arthropoda: Insects > Digestive system > Unclassified ... | reverse complement strand
GGCCGACGTGTTCGTGCCGCTGATCCCCTCGATGGTGATCGCCTGTGCCGGCGTGCTGGTGCTGGCCTGGTACCTGGGCATGAAGGAGCGCCGTCGCCTCGGCGTGGTGACCCTGCCGCAGGGCGGCAGCTGGATGGACAACAGTGTCTCCGATGACGGCAACACGCTGCCGACCGTGGAAGATGCCGAGGACATCAAGCGTCCGAAGCTGCTGTGGGTGAACCTCGGCCTGACCATCGCGCTGATGACCGCACTGATCCTGGGCGTGCTGCCGATGCCGGTGCTGTTCATGGTCGGCTTCGCGATCGCCCTGGTGATCAACTACCCGAACCTGGCCGAGCAGCGCCGTCGCGTGGTCAACCATGCCGGCAACGTTCTTTCGGTGGTGTCGCTGATCTTCGCGGCCGGCATCTTCACCGGCATCCTCAACAACACCGGCATGGTGGAGGCGATGTCGCACAGCTTCCTGGCGATCATCCCGGACAGCTGGGGCCCGTACCTGGCGGTGATCACCGCCCTGGCCTCGATGCCGTTCACCTTCTTCATGTCCAACGATGCCTTCTACTTCGGCGTGCTGCCGATCCTGTCCGAGGCGGCCGGCAACTACGGCATCACCCCGGTGGAAATGGCGCGTGCCTCGCTGGCCGGCCAGCCGGTGCATCTGCTCAGCCCACTGGTGCCCTCGACCTATCTGCTGGTCGGCCTGGCCAAGGTGGAATTCGCCGACCACCAGAAGTTCACCCTGAAGTGGGCCATCGCCATTTCGATGTTGCTGATGTTCGGTGGGCTGCTGTTCGGCCTGTACCCGCTTGCGTCCTGACCTGACTCCCAAGGAGCGTTCCGCCATGACTCTTCGCATCGCCTACGTCACCAGCGCCATGGGCAGTGTCGGCACTGCCATCTGCCAGAAGCTGGCCCGCAACGGCCATACCGTGGTCGCCGGCTGCGCCCCGAATTCACCGCGCAAGGCCGCCTGGCTGCGCGAGCAGCGCGAGCTGGGCTTTGATTTCATCGCCTCGGAAGGCAACGCGGCGGACTGGTCTTCGACGGTGGCCGCCTTCGCCAAGGTGAAGGCCGAGGTCGGCGAGATCGACGTGCTGGTGAACAATGCCGGCGGCAGCCGCGATGTGCTGTTCCGGCAGATGAGTCCGGACGACTGGAACGCGGTGATGGGCTCGAATCTGCATGCGCTGTTCAACATCACCAAGCAGGTGATCGATGGGATGAGCACGCGCGGCTGGGGCCGGATCGTGAACATCGGCTCGGTCAGTGCGCACAAGGGCCAGATCGGCCAGGTGAACTTCGCGACGGCGAAGGCGGCGATGCATGGGTTCAGCCGGGCGCTGGCCAATGAGGTGGCGACGCGGGGCGTGACGGTCAATACGATTTCGCCGGGGTATATCGCGAGTCAGTCGATCAGCAGTTTTCCGCCGGATGTGCTGGATCGTCTGGCGGGGTCGGTGCCGATCCGTCGTCTGGGCAAGCCGGAGGAGGTGGCGAGTCTGTGTGCCTGGTTGGCGTCGGACGATGCGGCGTATGTGACGGGTGCGGATTATGCGGTGAATGGTGGTCTGCACATGTTCTGACGGTTTTGCGCATCCCGTTTGATGCGTGACCTCCCCCGCGGGGTGAGCCGCGATGCTGGTTGGCGTCGCGGCTTTTTTCTTTTTTAGCGCAACAGCAACGGCGATAGTAGGTCAAAAGCGGGTGGGCAGGCTGGCGTCGCGCTGGGTAGCCACGGGTGGGTTGGCGGGACCCGCTGCAAGTACGTCCATGTAAGCTCATGTGTTGCCATCCATGGCAACACATGGTCCCGCCAACCCACCCGTGCCCACCCTTTGACAGGAGGCTGGTGCGCAACGAAAGAGCAGCCTCCTGATGACGCCGTTGCTTTGGCGTGCTTTGGCGTGCTTTGGCGTGCTCTGGGGTGCTCTGGCGTGCTTTAGCGTGCTTGTTTGCCGGTTTGCTTCGCTCGCTTTGACTTGCCTGCTTGCCTCGCCTGCTCTGGCGTGCCTTGCCTGCTTTGCCAGGCTCGCTTGGCGTGCTTGGCGTGCTTGGCGTGCTTGGCGTGCTTGGCGTGCTTGGCGTGCGTGGCTTGCTCGGCTTGGAGCGTTCAGCCCGGCAGGGATCCGCTCCGCTCGGCACCGGCTCTTCATTTCCATGGCCACCAGCCAACCGTCAGAGGCGTGGGGTGTGTGGGTTGGCGGGACCGTTGTGCCGGATGGATGCGGCTCACGAGCCCCCATGGATGGGTTTACGGCGCGTCCCGCGAACCCACACACCCCGCGCCTGGCCAAGCCATCTGGGAGGCGTTGCGCTTCAGGCGTTGCGCTTCAGGCCTTGCGCTCTTGGCAGTGCGCTAGTGCACACGGCAAAGCCACCGACCAACGGTCGGTGGCTACCCTTGCCCTTGCAGGCGGCGGTCAGAACTCCGCAGCGACCGTCATGAACAGCTGGCGCGGCGCGCTGGCGTGGATCGCGTAGCGGGTGCCGGTCGGATCGGTCGGGGCGAACGAACTGAGCTGGCCGGCGTAGCGCTTGTTGGTCAGGTTGGTCGCGTTGAGCGACACCTTGATATCGCGCAGGCCCATCCCCGGCCCGAACGAATACCCCATGCCCGCATCGAAGGTCGTCACACCCGGCACCGACTGGTCGTTGGTGTAGGTGTAGTAACGCTTACCCGTGTACTTCGCACGCAGGCTGGCGAAGAAACCGTCGCGGTTCCAGCTGATCTCACTGGAGGCCATGCGCTCGGGCGTGTCCACCGTGATCTTGCCGGCCACCGGCACGATCGCACCGCCCGAGGTGTAGTTGTCCTCGTAGGTGGTCTTGTTCCAGGAGAGCGCGTTGTACCACTGCAGGCCATCGATCGGCTTGAGGATGAAGGTCAGCTCTGCACCACGGCTCTTCACCGAACCCACGTTGATGAAGCGCGTGATGCACTCCGGGCGCGTGCCCACTTCAATGCTGGTGCAGGGATTGAGCGAGAGCAGGCGGTTGTCGAACGTCACGTGGTAGGCCGCGATGGACGCCTGGTATATCTCGCCGAAGGTGCGGAAGCCGGCTTCCAGCGTCTTCGACTTCTCCGGCTCCAGCCCGGCGCTGGCCGCGAAGGATTCCGGCGAGACCTGCAGCGGGCCGCCGCTGCCGCCGCCGACGAAGGCCGCGATGTTCTCCGAATACGAGGCGAACACTTCCTGGTTGGGGCTCAGCTTGAAGCCGATACCGGCCTGCGGCAGCACCGATTCCTTGGCGGTCAGCGTGCCCGAGGCGTAGCTGGCTTCGGTACCCGGCTTGGCGTTGGCGGTCATGCGGGTGTTCGGGCTCTTGATGCCCACGTCCACGGTCAGCCGGTCGTCCAGGAAACGCATGCGGTCCTGCACGTAGAACTGGCGCGTGCGGATGTCGAAGTCCTGATCGAACAGGCGACGGTCCGGATGGTTGAGGTACCCGTCATCCAGGAACGGGCCGGTGATGTAGTAGAAGTTGCGCTCGACATTGTGGTCGTTGCGCTCGTACCACAGGCCGGCTTCCAGCGCATGGATGCCCCACTGCCAGCTCAGCGCGGCGGTGATGCCCTGGCGGTTGATGGTGTAGTTGGTGCTGCGGATCGAGATCGGCAGCATCTCCGGGGTGCCGGGATTGGATGGTTGGCCCGGTGCCCACCAGTGGCCCTGGCCACGGTTCTCGTGGTGGTAGCCGAGCAGCTTCAGGCGGGCGTTGTCGCCCAGCGCGAGGTCGGCATCCAGCGAGTACAGGTTGTCGTCGCGCAGTGCGCGGCTCTGGTAGTACGCATCGTCGATGCTGTTGACGCCACCGGTGAACGCACACTTCTGCGCGTTGTAGGTGCCCGGTGCACAGTACGCTGCGGCGACCGCGCGGTCCCAGTCCGGGGCGTAGATGTTCCAGTCCCAGCCCAGGCCACGCGCGAGCATGCTCTTGGAGAGATAGGCGTAGTTGGCCTGGCTCACGCGCGAGGTGGCGGCAAAGGCGCCGAAGCGATTGTCGCCGACGTTCCAGATCGCCTTGGCATTGAACTGGCGGGTGGTCTGGTTCTGGTTCGGCTCGGCCCACATGTCCGAATCCTGGTGCACGCCGGAGACATAGGCCGAGAAGCCGTTGATGTCGCCGGTGTCCACCCGCAGGTAGCCGCGGCGCTGGTTGTCATCGCCGACGGTGACGCTGGCCTTGCCGCCGAACTCGGTGGACGGGTCCTGCGAGAAGTACTGGATGGTGCCGCCGAGGTTGCTGGTGGACGCCACGCCGAGCGAGCCGATGCCCTGCGACAGCTCGGCGCCGGCCAGGTTCTCGGCGATCAGCGCGCGCGCGATGCTCAGGCCGTTGTAGTTGCCGTAGCTGTTGTCGCCCAGCGGGATGCCGTCCAGCGTATAGCCCAGACGGCTCTTGTCGAAGCCGCGCAGGCTGATCGTCTGCGATTCTTCATTGGCGCCGAAGGCATCGTTGGACTGCACGGAGACGCCCGGCAGGCGATCAAGGATCTTCTGGCCACTGGTACCCGGCGGCAGCACCTCCTTGTCCACTGCCGTGATGCGCTGCACCTGGCGGGTCTCGCCCTGGCCGATCACCGAAACGGTATCGAGTGTCTGCGCGCTGAGCGCGACATTGGCAGCGGCGGTGGCGTCTACATCGGCGGCGTGGGCGTTGGCGGCGCACAGCGCGAGCGCCACCGCGATCGTCAGGGGTCGGGTAAGCATGGTCGTCCGTTACATGGGGGAAGATGACCTGCGCAATGCAGGTGCATGACCAGCATGCGAGCGGAACATGAAAGGATGTTGACGGTTCAGCGCATCGCAGATGAATTGCGATGCAGTGCTCACGAACGCGTGGAGTGCGCGCGGAGGGTACGCGAGGCAGCCGGCCAGCGGCCGGCACTACTCGGGGGCGAGCTGGTCCATGCGGATGCGGTTGGCGAACAGCGAGAACGCCAGCATGCCGGCCAATCCATTCGCGCGGCTGACCCAGTGCGGCAGCCAGCGCGGTGGCCGCAGGATGCCCTCTTCGAACAGGGGCGCGAAGGCGATCGCATCGGTCAGCGACATCTTGCCGGCGAACAGCCAGCGGCAGACCTGCAGGCGGTCTTCGGCCAGCATGTGCCGGAAGAAGGTGTGCACCGAGACCAGCCCACGCAGATACACGGTGTCCTTGGTGAAGGCGGCGCCGCCGCTCGGGGGGACGCCGCGGAACACGCGCTGGGCGGAGGCGAAGCTCTCTTCGTTGTTCTGCCCGGCATCGCAGAAATAGCGGAACACCGCGATGAAATCGGCGCCCTCGCGTGCCATCGCGATCGCTTCGGTGCGCAGGCTGATGCGCTTGAGGCGCTCGATGTCGATGCTGCCGGTGATCTGCTCGGCGAACGTGGCCAGCCCTTCCTGGGTCGCGGTGACCCGCGGCGAGGACAGCGCCAGGCTGGGCAGGTGGGGCTGTTCGCGGCCGTTGAGTGCGGTCAGTGAGTGCACCAGCGCCTCGTGGTGGAACAGCTGCGCGCGATCGTAGGCGCTGAAGCGGGCGCTGGTGCGCAGGCGGATCCGGTTGGGACCGGCGGCGGCCTTGGAGATCAGCTCCGGATCCAGCTGCACGGTGATGATGCGCGACTCGAAGAAGGCATCCAGATCGCTCTGCAGCTGCAGCTGCAGGGCCGTGGCCGAGACCGGCACCTGTTCTTCGGGCGCGAGCAGTTCGTGGTCCAGCTCCTGCGCGATCTGGATGAAGTGGCGGGCCGCATCGCGGGTGCTGGGGCCATTGCCGGGCAGCGGCTGCTCGGGCGCGCCGAACAGCTCCACCGAGTAGCGGTCCACCTCGGCCGTTCCCAGCGATTCGAGCAGACCGGCGGCCTGGTCCCAGCTGTGCGCCGAGCGCTGCACATACAGGCCGATGGGATGGTCGGGATCGCATTGGGCGCTGATCGCGGCCAGCCGATGGCGGGTATCGGCGAAATCGAGCCGGGGGTAGTCGACCTGCGGCAGGACCGGCTGACCCCGGGCAACACTGGCCAGGAACGGCGCCTGCAACGCGGCCGGCCAACTGGTCAGCCCCAGTAGTTTGATCCCGCCCACCGCCTCGACCAGTTGGGCATCGAGCGCGGTGTGGTGGGCAACGTCACGATCCACGGTCATTGGCGTGTCCATGGACGGACAGTAGCAAAACCTATCGCCGGCCGCCCTTCCCGCCCGGGCGCCACTGGGCGCCCTTGCCGACGTGCTTGCGCTCGATGGCCTGCTGCGCCTGGCGCACGGCCAGCTTGGCGGCGGCGGCGGCGACTTCTTCCTTCAGCTTGAAGTAGTTGAGCAGGCGCTCTTCATCCAGCGTGCCGTCGTCGATGGCCGCGCGGATCGCACAGCCCGGCTCACGCTGGTGCGCGCAGTCGCGGAAACGGCATTGCGCCGACAGCGCTTCCACGTCGGAGAACCCGCCTTCGCTCAGGGCCTCTTCACCGGTCGGCTTCAGCTCGCGCATGCCGGGGGTGTCGATCAGGCAGGCGCCGGCCGGCAGCGGAATCAAGGCACGATGGGTGGTGGTGTGGCGGCCACGCGAGTCGTTGACGCGCACATCGGCGGTCTTCATGCGCTCGTGGCCGAGCAGCGTATTGGTCAGGGTCGACTTGCCGGCACCGGACGAGCCGACCAGCACCACGGTCTGGCCGGCGGCGAGCCACGGCAGCAGGGCCGAGGCGCTGGCCGGGTCCTTGCCGTTGATGGCCAGCAGCGGGATGTTCTGCGCGGCCAGTTCTTCCAGCACATCCAGGGCGTCCTGGCTGTACTCGGTCTGGTCGGCCTTGGTCAGCACCACCACCGGCTGTGCACCGCCCCCCCCGACCAGCAGCAGGTAGCGCTCGATCCGGCGCGGGTTGAAGTCGGCGTCCAGGCCACACACGATGAACACCGTATCGATGTTGGCCGCGATCACCTGCTGGTGGTAATGCTCGCCGGCGGCGCCGCGTTTGATCGCGGTGCGCCGCGGCAGCAGCGCGACGATCTTGATGCCGTCCAGCAGCACCCAGTCGCCGACCGCCGCGCGCTCGTGGCTGGGGAAGCGCGGCCGCTGCCACTCCGGCGGGGATTCGGTCTTGATCGCCGCTTCCGGCGCATCGGAAACGATGTACCCGGTGCGATGCTGCTCGATCACCCGGCCCGGGCGCGCCTGCGGGAACTGTTCGAACAGGGCCTGCCAGGCCGGCAGCTCCGGGCCGCCCGGCCAGGGCCAGCCAATGGTCTGCAGGGCAAGGTAATCAGTGGGTTCGCTCATCGTGCCCATTCTAAAGGGTGTGGCGACCGGCCGTCGCCGCAAGGGCCCGGCACGGCCCTGGACACGCGGGAATCCTTTCATCTGCAACTGCCTTGCAGGGCCGGGCATTCGGCCGGAAACGCTTGCCCTGCAACGCAACAATTCCGCTACCATGCGGTTTCCATGCCTGAATGACGGCCCGTTCATGTCCACGCCCCCGCTGAAGCCGCTCGCCACCCGCGAGCGCCTGTCCGAAGTCCGCTACGAGATCCGGGGCGAACTGGCGCGACGAGCGCGGGAGCTGGAGGCCCAGGGCCGCAAGCTGATCAAGCTCAACATCGGCAACCCGGGCAACTTCGGGTTCCGTGCGCCGGAGCACCTGCAGCGCGCGATCGCCGACGACATGGGCCGCACCGATCCCTATACCCACCAGCAGGGCCTGCCGGAGGCGCGCGAAGCCATCGCCGCCGCCTACGCCCGGCGCGGCGCACCCGATGCGCACCCGGACCGGGTGTTCATCGGCAATGGCGTGAGCGAGCTGATCGACCTGTCGCTGCGTGCCCTGCTCAACCCGGGCGACGAAGTGCTGGTGCCTTCGCCGGATTACCCGCTGTGGTCCGCCGCGACCATCCTCAACGACGGTCGCCCGGTGTATTACCGCTGCGCACCGGAAAACGGCTTCCAGCCCGACCCGGTCGAGATCGAGGCCTTGGTCTCCTCGCGCACCCGCGCGATCGTGCTGATCAACCCGAACAACCCCAGCGGCGCCAGCTACTCGCGCGAGCTGCTGGAGCGGATCGTCGCCATCGCGGCCAGGCACAACCTGCTGCTGATGGTCGATGAGATCTACGACCAGATCCTCTATGACGACGCGCAGTTCCATGCCGTCGCGCCGCTGGCCGGCGAGCATCCGTGCATCACCTTCAGCGGCCTGAGCAAGGTGCATCGCGCCTGCGGCTGGCGCGTGGGCTGGGCGATGCTGTCCGGCGCGGGCGAGCGGCTGGGCGAGTTCCGCGCGGCGATGGACCTGCTCAGCGCGCTGCGCCTGTGCGCCAACGTGCCGGGCCAGTACGCCATCGATGCCGCCGTGAACGGGCCGGACACCATCTCGCCGCTGTGCGCACCCGGTGGCCGCCTGTATGAAACCCGCCGCGCGGTGATCGAGGCCTGCAACGCCAGCGAGCATCTGTCGCTGGTGGCACCGGCCGGCGCGCTGTACGCGTTCCCGGCGGTGGTCGGGGCCGCTGCGCGCAGCTTCGATGACCATGATTTCGCGCTGGAGCTGATGAACGAGGAAGGCGTGCTGGTCGTGCCGGGCTCGAGCTTCAACGTGCCTTACCGCCACCACTTCCGCGTGACCCTGCTGCCCGAGCCGGAGGTCATGCGCGATGTGTTCGCGCGCATCGATCGTGCCCTGGCACGCCGCGCCGAAGCCAATACCAAGGTGGTCCCGATCAAGCCGCGCAGCGCGGTGGCCTGATGGGCCTGCCGTATCTGGCCCTGGGCGATTCCTACACGATCGGCGAAGGGGTTGACCCCGCCGGGCGCTGGCCGATGCAGCTGGCCGCGGCGCTGCGCGATATCGGCGTGGAGGTGGACGATCCAACGATCATCGCCACCACCGGCTGGACCACCGATGAGCTCGAGGCCGGCATCGATGCGGACGCGCCACAGGGTCCGTTCGACCTGGTGAGCCTGCTGATCGGGGTCAACGATCAATACCGTGGGCGCAGCGTGGACGAGTACCGCCCGCGCTTCACCGCCCTGCTGCAGCGCGCGCTCGCCTTCGCCGGCGACCGTGCACCGCGCGTGCTGGTGCTGTCGATCCCGGATTGGGGCGTGACCCCGTACGCCGTGGCGTCCGGCCGCGACCGCGTGCAGATCGGTCATGAGCTGGATGCCTACAATGCCGCCGCCGCGGCAATCTGCGCCGCGCATGACGTGGCCTTCGTCGACATCACCGACCTGAGCCGCCAGTGGGGCGGTGAGACCGTCATGCTGGCCGAGGATGGCCTGCATCCGTCCGCGGCCATGTACACCCTGTGGCACCAGCGCGCGTTCGAAGTAACGCGCGTGCTGTGGGCGGAGCCGACCCGCTGAGCGAGGCCACGCTGCCGCTGGCCAGGGAGCAGGCCCGCCGGATCGCCACAGCGTTCCTGCCGGCGCAGCGGCTCGGCAACCGTCGCGACTATTACTACAGCCGCGGCAAACTCGGCAGCGATCCGCTGTATCCCGGCGTGCTCGCCGCGCTGGACGAGGCGCCTGCCCTCCCGTTGCTGGATATCGGCTGCGGCCTGGGCCTGCTGGCCCATGTGCTGCGCCAGCACGGCAGCGCACTGGCCTACCACGGGCTGGACATCGACGCCGACAAGATCGCGCGGGCCGAGCGCGCCAGCACACGCGCCGGGTTGTCGCAGGCCACCTTCTCCTGCGTGGATGCCAGCGCCACCCTGCCCGTCCATCATGGCAACGTCGCCCTGCTCGACGTGCTGCAGTACCTGCCCGCAGCCGCACAGACGCAATTGCTGCACGCCGCCGCCACACGCGTGGCCCCCGGCGCGCGGCTGGTGATCCGTACCACGCTCGCCGACCACAGCGGTCGCGACCGCACCACGCGGATCACCGACATGCTCGCGCACCTGGTCGGCTGGATGGGCACGCGCCCCTGCCACTACCCGGACGCCGCGAGCCTGCGCGCGCCACTGGACGCCGCCGGCCTGCACCTGCGGACGACGCCGCTGTATGGCAACACGCCCTTCAACAACTGGCTGATCGTCGGCGTGCGCCCCACGGCCGCCTAGCCGGCACGACTCGCGCCACCGGCCGCACGCGCGCATACTCGCGCCCCCCCTTTCCGGCAAGGAGCAGCCCATGCCCCGACAGACCCGACATTCCGCGCTGGGCATCGCCGCGCTGATCGTCAGTGCCTGTGGCCTGGTGATGCTGCTGCTGAGCATGCATTACGCGCATGCGCCCGAACATGCGGCCATGCGCGAGCTGCCGTGGTCGCTGGCCGCCCTGTTCGGCAGCAGTATCGGACTGGCGATCCTGGCCCTGCTGCTCGGCCTGGGCAGCGTGCTGCAGCCGCGCCGGCGGCGCCTGTTCGGGATCATCGCGCTGCTGGTGACGCTGGGCGTGTTGATCGCGCAGCTGTCGCTCGGCGGCTGGATCCGCGACCAATGGCATGCCTCGCATCCGCCGTCGGACGCCGCGGCCGCGCAGCCCCTCGCCCCCTGATTCCTCTGTTTCACCGCATCGACAAGGAGCCCTGATGCACACCCCTCATTCCGGCATGGGTATTGCCGCGTTCATCACCGCCCTGTGCGGCGCCGTGCTGATGCTGGGCCTGATCGTCATCGCCGGCATCATTGAAACCACCACGCCGGGCGGCATGGAAGAGACCTCGATGTCGGCGATCCTGGTCGGGCTTGGCCTGATGTGCACCGCCCTGATGCAGCTGGTGGCCTTCGGCCTGGGCGTAGCCGGCGCATTTCAGACGGACCGCCGCCGGGTGTTCGCGATCCTCGGCCTGGTGATCTCGGTCGGCAGCATGCTCGGCGTGGTCCTGCTGATGATCATCGGTGCCCTGAGCTGAGCCCGGCCTGCGCCGGCCGACGACCCGGCGTCAGTCCGGAAGACCCGCGTGCAGCCCGCGTGCCTGCACCGCCTGCAGTACCGCTTCGATGATGGCGAGGTTGTGGCCATGCGCCGCGCCCTCATGCAGCAGCACGATACTGCCTGGCGCCAGGTCACGCGTGATCCGCTCGACCACCTGCCCGGGGCTGCACTCCACCCCGTCGAAGCCACGCGCGCTCCAGCCGACCCGGGTCAACTGCCACTGCTTCAACGCGGGGGCAACGAACGGGTTGGTCATCCCGACCACCGAGCGGTACCAGCGTGGCGGGATGCCGGCGATCGCGGTGAGGGTCTGCTGGCACTGTGTGATTTCCGCCGCCATCGCCTTCCGCCCGAGCCGCCAGAAGCGGGTCTGCGGGTGGCGGTGGCTGTGGTTGCCCAGGCTGTGCCCGCGGGCCAGCATCGCCTGCACCAGCTCCGGCCGGGCCTGCGCGCGTTCACCCACCAGGAAAAACGTCGCCTTGGCCTCGTAGCGGTCCAGCAGGTCCAGCACCGCCGGGGTGTCGGCCGAGGGGCCGTCATCGATGGTCAGCCAGACCCTGCGGGCATCGCCGGGGAGGCGGCTGAGCACCGGGGCATAGAAGCGGCTGTTGGGCAGGAACACCGGGACCATGAACAGGGCGTGGGTCGCCACCATCAGCGGCAGGCCGCAGCGCCAGCCCCAGGCGACCCAGACCAGCACCACCAGCAGCTGCGACAGCACCAGCCACGGCACCCAGCGCCAGGGGCGCCGGGGAATGCGATGCAACGTTTCCGGTACGGTCATGCCCCATGATGCCATGCCGCGTAGAATACGCGGTTCGCATATACGGACCCCGACCGCCATGTCCCTTGAACCTGCCCTGCGCTCGCGCATCGAATCCATTCTCAACGCCAACCGCGTCGTGCTGTTCATGAAGGGTCAGCCGAGCATGCCGCAGTGCGGTTTCTCGGCCAAGGCCGTCGGCGCCCTGCAGGACCTCGGCGTGGAGTTCGACCACGTCAACGTGCTGGCCGACGCGGACATCCGCGAAGGCATCAAGGCCTACGGTGAGTGGCCGACCATCCCGCAGCTGTACATCGACGGCGAGCTGATCGGCGGCAGCGACATCATCCTGCAGATGGCCGGCAGCGGTGAGCTGAGCAGCGTGCTCGGCCTGGCCGCGCCGGACCGCACGCCCCCGCGCATCACCGTGACCCCGGCCGCCGTTGAAATGCTGCGCGGCGCGCTGGCCGATTCCCCGGGTGCCTCGCTGCAGCTGGGCATCGACGCGCGCTTCCAGCCGAACTTCCAGCTCGCCCCGCACGACGACAACGCGATCGCCGCCGAGTCCAACGGCCTGCGCGTGCAGTTCGACCTGGCCAGCGCACGCCGCGCCGACGGCATCACCATCGACTGGGTCGACGACATCCGCGGCAAGGGCCTGGCGATCGACAACCCGAACGCGCCGAAGGCCGTGCAGGAACTGAGCGTGCGCGACGCCGACGACCAGCTGCGTGCCGGCAGCATCACCGTGGTCGACGTGCGGCCGGCCGACGAGCGTGCGATCGCGGCGATCAACGCCCCGTTCGAGACCTTCGACGGCGACAACCGCGCCCGTCTGGAAGCCCTGCCGAAGGACACCGCGCTGGCCTTCCTGTGCCACCACGGCGGCCGCAGCGCGCAGGCCGCCGAGCAGTTCCGCGCCCTGGGCTTCACCAAGGTCTCCAACATCACCGGCGGCATCGATGCCTGGTCGAACGAGGTAGACAACGGCGTGCCGAAGTACTGATCTTCAGCACGTTGCGGGATACAAAAAACGCCGGCATTGCCGGCGTTTTTTTGTTCGTGCCGGCGGTGGCGTTTATCCCGCAAACCCACCTTCGGCCAGGTAATCCAGTTCCTCCGGCGTCGGCATCCGCCCCAGCACCGCATTGCGGTGCGGGAAGCGGCCAAAGCGCCGGATGATGTCGCGGTGCAGTTCGGCGTACTGCAGGTATTCCTTGTCGCCGAGCGCATCGAACATCGCCACCGAGCGCTCCTGGTCCTGCGGATCCTCGGAGTGCTCGAACGGCAGGTAGATGAAGGCACGCAGCTTGGGGACCAGCTGCAGGTCCAGGCCCTCCTCCACCGCACGCATGGCGTAGTGACGCGCCAGGCCATCGGTGGCGTAGGAATGCGCCGTCTCGCGGAAACAGTTGCGCGGGAACTGGTCGAGCAGGATCATCAGCGCCAGCGCGCCATCGGCGCTGCCGAGCCAGTGCTCGCGCGCGCGGCGGGCGGCGGCGAAATGCTCTTCCTGGAACTGCTGGCGAAACCGCGCATCGAACGCGTCATCGCGCGCGAACCACTGCTGCGGTCCGGCGTCGCGCCAGAAGTCCACTACTTGTGCCGCCACGTCCATTCACTACCCCTGTGGATGGCACGCCCCAAGACGTCCATCCGTTCCATTGCCGTTACTCGTCAAAACGCAGGTGGCGGACCGACTTGCCGTTGCGCCGTATCAGCTTAAGCGCCTCGATACCAATCTGGATATGGTTCTCGACGAACTGGGAGCTGACCTTGGCGTCGGAGACCTCGGTCTTCACGCCGTCGGGAATCATCGGCTGGTCGGACACCAACAGCAAGGCCCCGATCGGGATGTGGTTCGCGAAACCGGCCGCGAACAGGGTCGCCGTCTCCATGTCGATGGCCATGCAGCGCATCACCCGGAGCTTTTCCTTGAACGCCTCGTCGTGCTCCCAGACCCGGCGGTTGGTGGTGTAGACGGTGCCGGTCCAGTAGTCGTGGCCGAGGTCGCGGACCATGGTCGAGACCGCCCGCTGCAGGGCAAAGGCCGGCAGGGCCGGGACTTCCGGCGGCAGGTAGTCGCTGGAGGTGCCCTCGCCGCGGATCGCGGCGATCGGCAGGATCAGGTCGCCCAGCTGGTTCTTGCGCTTGAGCCCCCCGCACTTGCCCAGGAACAGCACCGCCTTGGGCATCACCGCCGACAGCAGGTCCATGATGATCGCCGCGTTCGGGCTGCCCATGCCGAAGTTGATCAGGGTGATGTCATCGCTGGTGACGCTGGCCATCGGCCGGTCCGCGCCCTGGATGGGCGCGCCGGTGAGTTGGGAAAACGTATGCAGGTAGCCACCGAAATTGGTCAGCAGGATGTGCTGGCCGAACTGCTCCAGGGGCACGCCGGTGTAACGCGGCAGCCAGTTTTCTACGATGTCCTGTTTGGTTTTCATGGGGGAGTGCCTGCGGTCGTGCTGAGGCTGCAATTTTGAGCGAGATCAACGGATACGCAAGAAAAAGGCGGCCAGTGGCCGCCTTTTTCGGTTTACCGGTACCGTTGGATCAGAACTGCACGGACCAGCGCGCGGTGACGCTGCGGTCGCGGGCGTCATCACCGAAGGTGCCGTTGTAGCCCAGCTCCAGCTGGTTGCGCGGGCTCAGCCAGGCCGACAGGCCCAGCTCGGCAACCACGGCGTTGTCGGCGATCGCCGCACCGCTGACCGCGAAGCTGCTGCCACCGGTCCAGGCCAGCTCGGCGACCTGGCTGCGGTCGCCCGAGGCACGGCGGTAGCCGACGCCACCGCGGACATGCAGCCAGCTTTCCTGCTGCCACGAGGTCTTCAGGCCCTTGTCGAACCGAACGCCGGCGGTCGCCACGTTGGTGCGGGTGTCGGCGACCTGGCCGTTCAGTGCAGCAGCGCCGCCCTGTTCGGTGATGCCGTCCACGTCCACTTCAACACGCGCGAACTGCAGGTACGGCTCCAGGCCACCTTCACGACCACCGAAGCGGTACGCGCCTTCGATGAAGCCCTGGCGGGTGGTGGCGTCGTATTTGGCCGACAGCGCGTCCTGGTAGCCGGCAAACGTCAGCTGACGCTTGCTGTCCACGTCATGACGGGAATAACCAAGACCGGCGCGCAGACCGAACGCCCCCCACTGGTTGCCCACGTAGGCACCGAAGTGGGTGTTGTCGATCTCCGAACGGGCGCCGCGACCGGCCGCCTGCTTGATGTCGGTCCGGCCGGTACCGACCAGCCCACCGACCTGCCAACCACCGCCGAACACATGATCGGCACCGACCAGCAGACCATTGCTGTTGGAATCGGTGCGCGCGGCATTGGCATCGCCGTCGAGCTTGCCGCTGCCACCGATCGCCTGCACCCACGCACCGCCACCGGCCGCCTCATCCGCGGCCCCCGGCGAACGCACGCCCACGGCACGGCTCAGCGCCGCATCACGCAGGTAACGGCTGCTTTCGACCAGCGCCATCGGCGTGGCGGCATGGATCTCACCACTCAGCGCATCCAGCGCCGCACCGACCTGGGCCGGGAACAGCTGGGTCAGCGGCCTGGGCAGGCCCTGGTTGATGGCCAGGCCATCGGCGCTGGTGGCCACGGCGATCTGGTTCGGCGTGACCGCGGCGCTGGCCAGCGCGTTGCCGCGGGCGACGTCGATGCGCACGCCATTGGCGCTGTAGCCCAGGCTGAACTTCAGGAACGGCGAGAAGGCCGAGAAGTCGGTGGTGGCGAACTGCCCGTTGACGCCACCGGCGGCCTGCAGGAAGTTGAACTGCTCACCGAGGTAGTACACGCCGGCTTCCGGCAGTGCCTTCAGGGTGCCATCCAGCGTGGCCGTACCGGTGACGCGCAGCAGGTCGCTGCGGCTGCCCGGGGCCAGCTCGGCCTGGTAGATGCCGCTGGCGGTCTGCACGTAATCGCCGTTGATGGTCAGCGTGCCGATCGAGTTGCCCGGCGCGATGATGCCCTCCACGCGCGTGCTGCCCAGCGTGCCTACGCCCTTCAGGGTGCCCTTGGCGCCGACCACGGTCGAGCCGCCCTGCTGCACGCCGTTGAACGACACGGTGCCGGCGGTGACGAACAGGTCCGACCCGTCCAGCAGCGCACCGGCATTGACGCCGGTGGTGCCGGCCGAGGTCAGCGTGCTGTCGACCAGACGGCCATTGAGCACGAAGCTTCCGCCGCTGCCGACGGTGGTGTCGGCGTCCTGCTGCAGGCCGTTGAAGGTGACCGAACCGCCGGTCACGTTGAGTGCCGAACCTTCGAGCACGCCGGTGGTGGAGATCAGGCTGCTGCCACCCAGGCTGTTGAGCGTGGTGGACACCAGGCTGCCGTTGAGCAGGAACTGACCGCCCTGCACATCGACCGAGGCGGTCAGTGCGTTGGCGCCGTCCAGCTCCAGCACACCCTCGCGCACGATGGCGCCGTTGAAGCTGTTGTCGCCGCTCAGGCGCAGCCAGCCGATGCCCGACTTGGTCAGCTTGCCCGGGCCGCCGATGTCATTGGTCCAGTCGTCCCATGCGTCGCCTTCCCACACCTTCAGGCCACCGGCCTTCTGGTTCATGACCACGTCGGTGTCCACGCGCAGCAGGCCGTAGCCTTCGATGGCCTTGCGCAGGTCGAGCAGGCCCCAGCCGTAGATCTCATCGATGCCAGGCGCACCGAGATCCCGCGCCGTGGTCAGCATGACGTCGCGCACCTGGGCGTTGGTCAGGTACGGGAAGCGCTCGAACAGCAGGCCGAGCGCGCCGGTCACATGCGGCGCCGCCATCGAGGTACCACTGTTGAGGCCGTAGGCGTACGTCGGGACCCGGGAAATGACGTCCAGCAACAGATTGCCGTCCGCATCGACCAGCAGCTCGGCGTTGATCTGCGAATCATCACCGTAGACGGTGGAGGCGATATTGGTACCCGGCGCGGCGAGGCACCAGTTGGCACTCAGCCCACACTTGTTGGAGCGGTTGCTGAGCAACGCATTCTGGTCGACGTTGACCACGCTCACCCAGTACTGCTCGATATCGGCAAACGCGCGCGGCAGCGTGGCGTACAGACCGGCAATCGGGCTGGCCTGGGGACTGGCGTTGGGACCGCTGTTGCCCGCTGCCCACACCTGGATCATGCCGTTGGCGCGCGAGCCGTCTGCGAAGGTACTCAGGTACTCCAGGGTTTCCTCATCACCGTAGTACAGGTCGATCAGTGCGGCGCCCGGCTCGGTGGCCAGGCCCCAACTGTGGTTGACGGCGCGGACACCCTGGGCGTTCATCTGGTCATACATGTCGGCGAAGGCCGTCGAATCCGGACCGACGCCCGCCAGCGAGACCACGGAATAGCCCGTGGCCGTCCGCTGCCACTCACTGGCCGAGTTGAAGAACAGCTTGGCCGCGGTCAGATCCGCACCGAACGCAACGCCATGCATGCCATTGCCATCGCGGTTGGCCACCATGGTGCCGCCCACGTGCGTGCCATGGGTGCCGTAGGAAATGCCGGGCTGTACGTACGGACCATTGCGGATGATCTCGCGGATGTTCTCGGGAACGTTGTCGTTGAACCCGACGTAGGTGATCTGGACCTCGTCGCCGTCGCTGGCAAAGCAGGCGCCTGCGCCGTCGATGGCCGTGGTGTTCGCGCATCGGGTGCCATCCGGCAGCAGATCGGCGATGCGGATGCTCCGGTGATCCTTGCCGGCGAATTCAGGGTGGTCCAGCCCGGTACCGGAATCGAATACGCCCAGGCGGATTCCCTGGCCGGTCAGGCCGCGCGCATAGGCGTAGTCGGCATTGATCGCCGCCAGACCCCAGTCACCTGCGAATTCGTCACTGCGCCAGCTCTCCAGGTCGCCCGGCTCGCCCAGGATCGGGCCATCAGGACCGGCGCTGGCGCGCGGGCTGGTGAGTGAAACAGTCTGGCCAATCGCGGCGGTCGGCGCGGCGAACGCCGTCGCCAGCGAAACGCTCTGCAGATCCCGACCGAATGCGGCGGACTGCGCGGCGCGCTGCTGCTGGTAGCGCTGGAGGGCATCGCTGGTGGGGCTGGCCAAGGCCGGGACGGCAATGGCGGCAAGCAGGGTGCCGGTGATGGCGGACGCCAACAGGCTGGGTGACAGGCGGCGGGCGGCCGCGCGGGACGTCGATTTCTGGTTCATGTACTCAGAACTTCCTTGATCGGGTTCGAAATTCGGCAAGGGGCGAGCTGACATGGAGCATTTCGATCAGCTATCAGTGACGCCAACTAGCCCACACTCAGCCTATCGCAAAATTCATGGAAAGTTCACAATCGTTTCGCATAAGGATGCTAGGTCCCATTTGATAAAAATAGGTAAAAGGTCACTTGGCAAGCGGGCCTTCTCCCGGCTAGCGTCGAGGAATTGTGTCCAGGCGGCATCGGGGAGAACCATGCAGAAGTTGTTGAGCGTCGGCGTTGGCCTGGCGTTGATGTCGATCGTGTCCGGGCCGGCGCCTGCCGCTTCCCGGTTCGTCCAGGATCCGTATCCCAGCACGTACGCGCCGATCCGCTCGGCCCCGGTGCTGATCCGCAATGCCACGGTGCTCACCGGCACCGGCGTGCGCATGGACAACGCCGATGTCCTGCTGCAGGACGGCCGCATCGCGGCGGTCGGCCCCAACCTGGGTGCACCGGCCGATGCGGTCCGCGTCGACGGCCAGGGCAAGTGGGTCACCCCCGGCATCATCGATGTGCACTCGCACCTGGGCGTGTATCCCAGCCCGGGCGTGAGCGCGCACAGCGACGGCAACGAGATGACCGCGCCGGTCACCGCCAACGTCTGGGCCGAACACTCGGTGTGGCCGCAGGACCCGGGCTTCGCCGCGGCACTGGCCGGTGGCGTGACCTCGATGCAGGTGCTGCCCGGCTCGGCCAACCTGGTCGGCGGCCGCGGCGTGACGTTGAAGAACGTGCCCGCCACCACCTACCAGGCGATGAAGTTCCCCGGCGCGCCGTGGGGCCTGAAGATGGCCTGCGGCGAGAATCCCAAGCGCGTCTACGGCGGCAAGGGCACCGCGCCGGGCACGCGCATGGGCAACGTCGCCGGCTACCGCGCGGCCTTCATCGATGCCAGCGAGTACATCGCCAAGAACACCCCGAAGCAGCCGAAGAAGAAGCGCTGGTTCAGTGGCGACGACAAGGGCGACAGCGCCGGCGACAGCGGCGGCAAGCGCGATCTGAAGCTGGATACGCTGGCCGGCGCGATCCAGGGCGACATCCGCGTACACATCCACTGCTACCGCGCCGATGAAATGGCCACGATGCTGGATCTGTCCAGGGAATTCGGCTTCAAGATCGCCGCCTTTCACCACGCGGTGGAGGCCTACAAGCTGGCCGACCGGCTCGCCGAGGAAGGCGTGTGCGGGGCGCTGTGGGCGGACTGGTGGGGCTTCAAGATGGAGGCTTTCGATGGCATCCAAGAGAACATCGCCCTGGTCGACCGCCCGGCCAACAGCTGCGCGATCGTGCACTCGGATTCGCCCGAAGGGATCCAGCGCCTGAACCAGGAAGCGGCCAAGGTGATCGCCAACGCACGCCGCGCCGGGATCGAGATCGCCCCGGAGCGCGCAATGATGTGGCTGACCTCCAACGCGGCGCGCTCGCTGGGCGTGGAGAAGCAGACCGGCAGCCTGGAGGTGGGCAAGATGGGCGACGTGGTGGTCTGGAACGGCAGCCCCTTCAGTTCGTATGCGCTGGCCGAGAAGGTCTATGTCGATGGCCACCAGGTCTATGACCGCCAGGACGTGAGGCGGCAGCCGCTGTCGGACTTCATGCTCGGCCAGGAGGCACGCCCATGAGCCGCCGCGTCTCGATCCGCCTGCTTCCGCGGGCCCTGCTGTTGATCGCCGGTGCCTGCCTGGCACCGGCGTTGTTCGCGCAGGATCTGCTGATCCGCAATGCCACCGTGCACACCGCCGCCGCACGCGGCAGCCTGGAACACAGCGATGTGCTGATCCAGGGCGGCGTGATCCGCGCGGTCGGCCCCGGCCTGTCGGCGTCGGCCGGCATTGCCGTGGTCGACGCCGCGGGCAAGCCGCTGACCCCGGCGCTGTTCGGCGGCATCACCGACATCGGCATCGAGGAAGTCTCCGGGGAATCGGCCACGGTGGACAGCACGCTCAAGCTGGAAGACCAGCCGCTGCGGCCGGAGTTCGACGTCACCCTGGCCTTCAATCCCGACTCGGTGCTGATCCCGGTCGCGCGGCTGGATGGCATCGGCTTCACCCTGCTCGGGGCGAACACCGGCGGCGGTTTCATCGCCGGCCAAGGGGGCGTGATGCGGCTGGACGGCAGTGCCGATCCGGTCGGACCGCAGGCGTTGTTCATCCGTCTCGGCGCGTCCGGTGCGGAGCTCACCGGCACTTCGCGCGCCGCGCAGTGGATGCTGCTGGAACAGATGGTCAGCGAGGCGCGCGGGCGCGTCCCGGCCGACTCGCCGCATGCCCTGTTGACGCCCGCCGGACGCGCCACGCTGGCGCGTTACCTCGCCGGCCAGGGCCGGATCGTGGTGCAGGTCGACCGCGCCGCCGACATCCGCCAGCTGCTGCGCTGGGCCGCGCGTGAGAAGGTCAGGATCGCCATCGCCGGCGGTGCCGAGGCCTGGCGCCTGGCCCCGCAGCTGGCCCAGGCCGGCGTGCCGGTGTTCGTCGACGGGCTTGGCAACCTGCCGAGCAGCTTCGACCAGCTCGGCGCGACCCTGCAGAACGCCGCGCGGCTGAAGGCGGCCGGCGTCCCGGTCAGCTTCGCCCAGCGCGACGATGCCTCGCACAACGCGCGCAAGATGCGCCAGCTGGCCGGCAATGCGGTCGCCAACGGGCTGCCTTGGGACGACGGCCTGGCCGGCCTGACCCGGGTCCCGGCCCAGGCGCTGGGCGTCGGCGACCGTCTCGGCACCATCGAGCCGGGCAAGCTGGCCGACCTGGTGCTGTGGGAAGGGGATCCGCTGGATGTCGGTCACTACGCCGAGCAGGTCTGGCTGGGCGGCCGCGCGATGCCGATGCGCTCGCGCCAGACCGAGCTGCGCGACCGCTACCAGGCGCCAGCCTCCACCGAACCGCGCGCATACTCGCGCTGAGCCCTGCACAGGGCCGCTGCCTGCGGCGGCCCTGTGTTCGGCGACCCTGTCGCCCTGCCCCGTGAGCACCCGACCATGGCCCTGCGCTGGTATTTCGATTTCGTCTCACCGTTCGCCTATCTGCACTGGCAGCAGCTCAAGGCCTTGCCCCAGTTCAAGCGCATCGTGCCGGTGCCGATCGCCTTCGGCGCGGTGCTGCATCACCTGGGCAACCTCGGCCCGGCCGAGATTCCGGCCAAGCGGCTGTTCACCTATCGGCAGGCGTTGTGGCAGGCGCACAGTGCCGGGGTGACGCTGCGTTTTCCGCCGGGCCATCCGTTCAACCCGCTGGCAGCGCTGCGCCTGTGCCTGGCCGCCGGTGCCAGCCACGAAACGGTCGACCTCCTGTTCAACTGGATCTGGCGCGACGGCCATGCCGGCGACAGCGCCGCGGCGCTCGCCCTGCCCGGTGCGATGCTGGACATCGCCGATGTCGCCGCGGCGATCAGCGCGCCCTCGGTCAAGGAGGACCTGCGGCGCAATACCGATGCCGCGTTGGCCGCCGGGGTATTCGGCGTCCCGACGCTGGCGATCGGGAGCGAGCTGTTCTGGGGCAACGACGCGCACCCGCTGATGCAGGCCGTACTGACCGACCCCGGGCTGCTCGAGCAGGGCGAATGGGCCCGGATCGTCAACCTGCCGGTGGCCGTGGAGCGCAGCCGCTGAGGCCGTTCCGCCTCCCCGGTCAGGCAAAGCATCTCGTTTTGAGATAGCGTTCACGTTTCCGAACCTACAACCTGCCGGAGGGGCACAGGATGCGCATCGGAATCGTGGTCGACTCTGCGTGCGATCTGCCGCAGGATTTCATTGAACAACACAACATCGTGCTGCTGCCGATCACCGTCCGCATTGGCGAGGCCGTGCTGGCCGACCATCGCGACGAACAGGCCACACTGAGTTTCCTGCATGCCCACGTCGCCGAGCATGGCGCCGAGGCTGAGACCATTCCCTTCAGCGTCAACCAGATCCGGGACCTGTTCCTGGGCAAGCTGGTGATCGATTACGACCATGTGTTCTGCATGACGATCACCAAGACCCGCAGCCCGATCCACGACAACGCGATGCAGGCCAGCTTCGCGATCCTCAACGACTACAAGCCGGTGCGACAGGCGGCAGGCTTCAATTCGCCGTTCGCGCTGCGCGTGCTCGATACCCAGAACCTGTTCGCCGCACAGGGGGTGACCGCGGTCGAAGCAGTCCGCCTGCGCGACAGCGGCGCGAGCGTGCAGCAGATCCGTGAGCGGCTGGAACTGCTGGCACACAACGTGCACGGCTACATGATCACCCGCGATCTGTACTACATGCGCGCCCGGGCACGGCACAAGGGCGACCGCAGCGTCGGACTGATCAGCGCCGCGCTGGGCAGTGCGCTGGACATCAAGCCGGTGCTGCATGGCTACCGTGGCGAGACCGGGCCGGTGGCCAAGATCAAGGGCTTCGACAACGCGGTGCAGAAGCTGTTCGATTTCGTCGGGCAGCGGGTCAAGGCCGGACTGATGACGCCGACGGTATGCATCAGCTACGGCGGCGAACTGGCCGACCTGCAGGCCCTGCCCGGCTATGCAGCGCTGCGCGAGACTTGCCAGGCCCATGGCGTGCAGGTATTCGAGGCGGTGATGAGCCTGACCGGCATGGTAAACGTGGGCAAGGGCGCGGTGACGATCGGGTTTGCCGACGAGCCGCATACCTTCAGCGCCTGACCCCGTTCTGCACGCGGATTGCACCGCGTCTCTGCCAGCCTTGCCGCATTCAATGGAGGTAACCATGCCCGTAAGTTATGACATCAGCCTGCCGGACCCGGCCAAGGCCCGCGGCAACGACCCGGACCTGTCCTTCCACGCCCAGGGCGCGGCGGGACTGGCCGAAGAGCTTCAGAACGCCCTGCGCACCACGGTCCTGTTCGACCGCTGGCGCGCCAAGCAGGACGATCCCGACGCGGTCGATCCGCAGTGGGGCGCGACCGATCCGGCCGCCACCGTGACCGGTGCGCAGGACGATCTGCGGATCAACCTCGTCGCGACCACCAGCATCGACAGCGATGTGTTCAAGCAGCGGCTGCGCATGCTGGCCGGCAGTCACTGGGAACTGCGCAACGTCCGCTGAGCGATGTTGCCCGCCGGGCTGGCTGGCCTCAGCGACGTCAGCTGGCCACTCAGCCCGGTTCGCCGCCGACGTCCACCCGATTGCGTCCGCCCCGCTTGGCGGCGTAGAGCGCCGTGTCCGCCGCCGCCAGCAGTTCGGCCGGGTCGGCGTCCAGCACCACGCGCATGGTCCCGACGCCGATGCTGATCGTCACCGGTCGTCCCGCCTCGGCGGACGGCAACTGCAGCTGTTCCACCGCATGGCGCATGCGCTCGGCCAGGGCCGGCGCGCCGTCCAGTGGCGACGACGCCACCACCACCGCGAACTCCTCACCGCCATACCGGGCGACCAGATCGGTGCTGCGCACCGCGCAGCCGGCCAGCGTCGCGGCGACCAGGCGCAGGCACTGGTCACCGGCCGGGTGACCGTAGCGGTCATTGAAGTCCTTGAAGCAGTCGATATCGACCATCAGCAATGCGATGCCCTGCCCGCTGCGTCGCGCCCGCTCCCACGCATCACGCAGGCGCTGGTCGAACTGCCGGCGGTTGGCCAGGCCGGTGAGGCTGTCGATCCGCGACAGCGCGTCGAGCTGGTCCTGGCGCGCGAACGAATGCATCTGCATCAGCACGCTGCGCAGGCCCGAGCCCAGCGTGGCCAGCACGAACCCCGCCACGGCCAGGTACGGATGGTCGCGGACCATCAGGGCCGACACCACCATCAGCGACACCGCCAGGATCAGCGGGCTGCCGGCACGCACGGCCATCACCAGTGTGCGCGGTACGCGCACGTCGCCGCGTCGCGAAGGTCGCAACGCCATCACCGCCAGCAACAGGAACGGTACGTCGATCAGCAGATCGACCCGTCCGCCGTAGCTGCCCGCCGTGTCGACATGGTTGATGTACGCGGCCACGCCCAGGTACACCCAGGCGAACACGCACAGCGTGCGGAAGAACACGCGCCGCGACGCGTCCTCGCTGGCCCGCCAGCAAAGCATCGCGAAGCCGGCGATGAAGATGTTCTCCACGTCGAACATCAGCCGCAGATGCTCGATCCCCTCCTCGCCCGCATCGTTGAGCGTGGCGAAGGAGAACGTGTAGACGAAGAACAGGTAGCCGAGCAGCAGCGCGAGCAGCGCATCGATCAGGCTGAGGTACCACGGCTCATGCCGCGGGTGGGCCATCGCGAAGGTGAGCGGCACGCCATACAGCACGTACAGCAGCATGCTCAGCCCCGGCGTCGCATCGGCGTTGCCGCGGCCGACCTCCTGGTACATGTTCAACGCCATGCCTGCGGCCCAGAGCCCCATCCCGAGCGCCATCGCGTACCAGCCGACGATCGACGCGCTGCGGCGGCCCCGCCACGCACAGGCCAGCGCCGCCAGCAGGGGCGCCCCGATCAGGAACGCATAGGAGACCGGGAGCGCATGCGCGGGCAGCAGCACCAGCGCGATGCCGTGGCACAGCAGGTACAGCACCGACAGCCAGACCACCATGCGGCGTCCCATCCCGATGCGGCGTTGCGACCAACATACAAGGTTGCCCGGCAGCTGGGGATCAATTCATCCCGCGTTGACACCGCGGAACGAGGCCCGCGCTCAACTGGGAGGCCGGCAACGGCGGGCAGCGCGACCGCGCTCCCCACCGCAAGGCGACTGCCCGGCGGAGGGGGGCGAGGCGGCGCATCAACCGTGCAACGCCTTGGCGTGATGCGCGATGTGCTCGCCGATGAAGCTGCTGATGAAGTAATAGCTGTGGTCGTACCCGGGCTGCAGGCGCAGCGTCAGCGGGTGACCGGCGGCGGTGCAGGCGGCCTGCAGCCACTGCGGCTGCAGCTGGCTGTCCAGGAATTCATCGCCACCGCCCTGGTCGACCAGCAACGGCAGGCGCTCGGTGGCCGCGGCGACCAGCTCGCTGGCATCCCATGCCACCCAGCGGGCGCGGTCCTCGCCGAGGTATGCGGCAAAGGCCTTCCGGCCCCACGGCACGCGGGTCGGCGCGACGATCGGCGAGAACGCCGAGACGCTCCTGTAGCGACCGGGATTCTTCAACGCGATCACCAGTGCCCCATGGCCGCCCATCGAGTGGCCACTGATGCTGCGCGCGCGCGTCGTCGGGAAATGCGCCTCGATCCATGCCGGCAGTTCCTCCACCACGTAGTCGTACATGCGGTAGTGCGCGGCCCACGGCTGCTCGGTGGCGTTGAGATAGAAACCGGCGCCCTTGCCCAGGTCGTAGCCCTCGGCATCGGCGACGTCATCGCCGCGCGGGCTGGTGTCCGGCGCGACCAGGATCACGCCATGCTCGGCGGCGTAGCGCTGCGCACCCGCCTTGGTGATGAAGTTCTGTTCGTTGCAGGTCAGCCCGCTGAGCCAGTACAGCACCGGAAGTTTCTGCGTGGCGGCCTGCGGCGGCAGGTAGACGGCGACGTTCATGTCGCAGCCCAGCACCTGCGAAGTGTGGCGGTACACGTCCTGCCAACCGCCGCACGCGGCGCGGTGTTCGATGCGTTCCATGGTGATTCTCCGTAGGGGCGGCGCGGATCGCGCGCCGCCCTCAGTGATTCAGAAATGCACGACCGAGCGGATCGACTTGCCCTCATGCATCAGGTCGAACGCGTCGTTGATCTCGTCCAGGCCCATCGTGTGGGTCACGAACGGGGCCAGTTCGATGTCGCCCTTCATGGCATCTTCGACCATGCCCGGCAGCTGGCTGCGGCCCTTGACGCCACCGAAGGCGGTGCCCTTCCACGAGCGGCCGGTGACCAGCTGGAACGGACGGGTCGAGATTTCCTGGCCCGCGCCGGCCACGCCGATCACCACCGATTGGCCCCAGCCACGGTGCGCGCATTCCAGCGCCGCACGCATCACGTTGACGTTGCCGATGCACTCGAAGGTGTGGTCCACGCCCCAGGTGGTCATCTCGACGATGACCTGCTGGATCGGCTTGTCATGGTCCTTCGGGTTGATGCAGTCGGTCGCGCCGAACTGCCTGGCGAGTTCGAACTTGGACGGGTTGGTATCGATCGCGAAGATGCGGCCGGCCTTGGCCTGGCGCGCGCCCTGGATCACCGCCAGGCCGATGCCCCCCAGGCCGAACACCGCCACCGAATCGCCTTCCTGCACCTTGGCGGTGTTGTGCACTGCGCCGATGCCGGTGGTCACGCCGCAGCCGAGCAGGCACACGTGCTCAGGGTTGGCGTCGGGGTTGATCTTGGCCAGCGAGACTTCGGCCACCACGGTGTACTCGCTGAAGGTCGAGCAGCCCATGTAGTGGTAGATCGGCTCGCCGTTGTAGCTGAAGCGGGTGGTGCCATCGGGCATCACGCCCTTGCCCTGGGTGGCACGCACGGCCACGCACAGGTTGGTCTTGCCCGAGGTGCAGAACAGACACTCGCCACACTCGGCGGTGTACAGCGGGATCACATGATCGCCCGGCTTGACGCTGGTGACGCCCTCGCCCACCTCGACCACGATGCCGGCGCCTTCGTGGCCGAGCACGGCCGGGAACAGGCCTTCCGGATCATCGCCGGACAGCGTGAACGCGTCGGTGTGGCAGACACCGGTATGGGTGATTTTTACCAGCACTTCGCCTTTCTGCGGCGGAGCGACATCGATCTCGACGATCTTGAGCGGTTCGCCAGCGGCGAAGGCAACGGCGGCACGGGATTTCATGGGGAGCACTCCAAGGCAGGGAACAAGGATGGGCAGTACGCGGTCGCCCGCATACTCATTTCAGATAGGACCGGATCAGCATGCTCATCTCGCGCACGCGCTCGTCGCGCTGCGCATCGGATTTCGCCGGCTGCCCGAACTCTTCGCGCAGATGGGCCTCCATCACCTCGGACATCAGCCCGTTGACGGCACCGCGGATCGCGGCGATCTGCTGCAGCACCGGCCCGCACTCGGCGCCGGCGTCCAGCGCGCGGTCGAGCGCATCGCACTGGCCACGGATCCGACGGACCCGGGCGAGAACGCGCTTTTTTTCCTGCGGTGAATGGGGCATGGAAGCGAGGCCGGTTAACTATACTGGGGGTGAGTATACAGAACCGGAGGAATCCGGGTCGTTGACAGGCCGCCTGTCGGGCACGGAAGCATCCACGCATGGCGTGGATCTACCCGTGATTCCCGTGATTCCCGTGATTCCCGTGATCGCGGTGATTGAACGGAGGATGCATGGCATTCCATGCAGTGCAGCGGAGGCGTGAGAGCGCCGCCTTCCTCAGTGCTGCCGGGCCTTTCGGTCGCTTCGCCAGGCCAGGCACAACCGCACCACCAGCAGGGCGGCGAACGCCACGACCACGCCCTTGACCAGCGGCACCGGCGCTGCGCCGGGCTGCGGCCAGAACGCCAGCCACACAAAGGCGGCGGCCAGGCCGCTGTAGGCCAGCAGCAGCAACCACTTGGCGGCACGCGCGGAAAACGGCAACGCAACGGCGGGCGCCGCCGCCAACAGAGCGGCCGCTACGGTGACCGCCCAACTGGCGCCGATCATCAGGGCGATAGTGACCGCCACACAGACCAGGAGCAGTGCGCCGATGATGACGAAATACGCCAGCACCCAGGAAACAAGAAGGTCGAACAGCTTCCGATTGTGCATCCCTTCCATGTGCCATCTCCTTCTGGTCATACCGCGATGTGATCGCTGCGGGGCGCCCGCGAGGCCTCCGCTCGCGAAATCAGCCTACCCAACAGGGACGCGCGCCGCCAGTGCAGCCCGTTTCCCTCCTTACTCCCGCAACAGATCAATGAACGCCCGCAGCGCGGACGACATCTGCCGCTGTCGCGGGTAGTACACCGCGAAACCGGCAAACGGCTCGCTCCAGTCTTCCAGTACCGCGACCAGCCGACCGTCATCCAGATACGGACGCGCAGAATCCTCAAGCACATAGGCGAGGCCAAGTCCGTCCACCACCGCCTGCAGGATCGTGTTCTGGTCGCCGAGGGTGAGTCGCCCCGGCACATCGATTTCCAGCGCCTGGCCATCGCGTTCGAACTGCCACTTGTACAGATGGCCGCTGGCGAAGCGGAACCGCACGCACTCGTGGCGGATCAGATCGCGCGGATGCCGCGGTATCTCGCGTCCTTCAAGATAGGCCGGCGCACCGACGATCAAGCCGCGCAGCGCAGGGCCCAGCGGCACGGCCACCATGTCTTCCGGGACCGATTCATGCAGGCGCACACCGGCGTCGTAACCGCCGGCGACGATATCGACCAGACCGTCATCCTGGGCCAGCTCCAGACGCACATCCGGATGGGCCAGCAGGAACTTCGCCAGGCGCGGGCCGAGCTGGGTCTGGACCGCAGCGCGGGTGGCATTGATGCGCAGCAGGCCGGCGGGGGCGGCACGGAAATGATTCATCTCCTCCAGCGCGTCATGCACCTGCCCCAGCGCAGGCTGCAGGCGTTCGAGCAGGCGCTGGCCGGCTTCGGTGAGGGCGACGCTGCGCGTGGTGCGATGGAACAGACCCACGCCCAGGCGCTCTTCCAACGCGCGGATCGCGTAGCTGACCGCCGAGGTGGACAGCGCCAGCTCGGCGCCGGCCTTGCGGAAGCTGCGGTGGCGCGCCACGGCGGCGAAGGCGGCCAGATGGGTCAGGTTGTCAGTGGCCATGATTATCCCGTTTCACTTGATGAATCATGCCGATATCCTGACTTTCTGTGCACGGGATCGGGGCGTATTGTAAAGCGCCTTTCTACAAACCTGCCAAGGATTCCCCATGTCCCTCGCCCATGGTTATGCGGTGCACGACCAGACCGCGCCGCTGGTGCCGTTCTCCTTCGAACGTCGCCCGGCCGGTCCCGATGACGTCCGCATCGAGATTCTCTTCAGCGGCATCTGCCACTCCGATCTGCACCAGGCCCGCGACGACTGGGGCGGCGCCATGTTCCCGATGGTGCCCGGCCACGAGATCATCGGCCGCGTGACCGAGGTCGGTGCCAACGTGACCCGCTTCAAGGTCGGCGACTTCGCGGGCGTCGGCTGCATGGTCGATTCATGCCGCCACTGCGCGGCCTGCGATGAAGATCTGGAGCAGTACTGCGAGAAGGGGGCCACCTACACCTACAACAGCACCGAACGCGACAGCGGCCAGCCGACCTTCGGTGGCTACTCCGATCACATCGTGGTCGAACAGCGCTTCGTGGTGAAGGTGTCCGAGAAGCTCGACCTGAAGGCCGCTGCGCCGCTGCTGTGCGCCGGCATCACCACCTATTCGCCGCTGCGCCACTGGAAGGTCGGCCCCGGCCAGAAGGTCGGCGTGATCGGCCTGGGTGGCCTGGGCCACATGGGCGTGAAGTTCGCCAAGGCGATGGGCGCCACGGTAGTGATGATCACCACCACCCCGGAAAAGGGTGCCGATGCCAAGCGCCTCGGCGCCGATGAGGTGCTGGTCTCGCGCGATCCGGCGCAGATGAAGGCGCATGCCGGCAGCTTCGATTTCCTGCTCAACACGATCCCGGTCGGGCATGACACCAACCCGTACATGGCGTTGCTCAAGCGCGATGCGACCATGTGCCTGGTCGGCGTGCTGACCGAGCTGGACCCGCCGCCGACCGGCGTGAGCGTGATCTTCGGCCGCAAGCACATCACCGGCTCTGCGATCGGCGGGATGGCCGAGACGCAGGAAATGATGGACTTCTGTGCCGAGCACAACATCGTCAGCGATGTGGAAGTGATCGACATCAAGACCGTCAACGAGGCCTGGGAGCGCATGGCAAAGAACGATGTGCGCTACCGCTTCGTGATCGACATGGGCACGCTGGAAAAGGCGGCCTGATCGCTGGTGTGCCGGGCGCTGCTGAAGCGCCCGGCATGCCCCTCACACCCCTCCCGGGCAAGGTGGCTTACGCGATCCGGTCAGAGGTCGGCAGCGTGCCATGCCGCACCACATTGAATCCCTCTTCGGCCGCAGGCGCGACGAAATGACGCGTGATGTGCGCAAACTCGGCATCGCTTGCCGCGAACGGGTGGGTGCCGGAGGCATTGCGGGCGTGCAGCCGTGCGATGCACAGCGCATCGGGTACATCCAGATAGTGCAGCGCGTGATCCGCCCCGGAATCGGCCAGGATGCTTCGAGCCCATGCGCGGGTCTGGACAGTATTGAAGGGAACGTCCAGCACCACCGACATCCCTCCAGCCAACAAGGCGCGTACATGCGGGGCCAGGGTGTCACGCAGACGCGCGGCCAAGCGCACGTAGTCGGCCACCTCAACGATCTCACCGGGAAACAGCGATGCCAACCACGCGTCTTCGCTGATCAGGACATGGCCGGGTGCCGTGCAGAGATGTCGGGCCAACGTTGATTTGCCTGCGCCGATCTTGCCGCAGAGCAGGTGCAGGGTCGCGACGGGTTTGCTGGGTGCGTGCATCGGGGTGCTCCATCAGGGGACGGGGTTCCCGCTGGCGGACACAAAAAAACCCGCCGGTCGGGGCGGGTTCTTGCCAGGGCCATTGCAGCCGTGCGCTACTCCACCGCCGTCATGGGCAGTGGATAATCGAACGGGTACGGGCATGGACCATGTTCAAAAGCATACAACAACGCATGCGGATCAGTACGCGAATTCCTTGAACACCGGATCGATGTTGCCGTTCCATTCGCCATGGAACAGCGCCAGCTTGCGATCGGCCGGGGTCAGCCCGGAATCGACGATCTCCTGCAGCACCTCCAGGAACTTGCTTTCATCCTGGCCATCGGCGTTGCGCGCGGCGCGGCGCTTGAGGCCGGCCACGGCAATCTTCAGCGCTTCACGCGACAGGTCCAGCACGGTGCCGTTGCGGAACGGCAGCTTCAGCCCATGGCGCGGCACGCCATCACGCAGGACGTTGCGCTCGACCAGGCTGAAATCGCGGACCAGATCCCACGCGGCATCGAGCGCGGCATCGTCATACAGCAGGCCAACCCAGAATGCCGGCAGCGCGCACAGTCGGCTCCACGGGCCCGCATCGGCACCGCGCATTTCCAGGTACTTCTTCAAACGCACTTCCGGGAAGGCCGTGGTCATGTGATCGGACCAGTCGCGCAGCGTGGGCAGCTGGCCCGGCAGCACCGGCAGCTTGCCGACCATGAAATCGCGGAAGCTCTGGCCGCTGGCATCGTGGTACTTGCCGTCGCGATAGGAGAAGTACATCGGCACGTCAAGCAGGTAATCGACGTAACGCTCGTAACCGAAGCCGTCTTCGAAGACGAAGTCGAGCATGCCGGTGCGATCGTTGTCGGTGTCGGTCCAGATGTGCGAGCGGTAGCTCTGGTAGCCGTTGGGCTTGCCTTCGGTGAACGGCGAATCGGCGAACAGCGCGGTGGCGATCGGCTGCAGCGCCAGCGACACGCGGAACTTCTTCACCATGTCCGCTTCGGTGGCGTAGTCCAGGTTGACCTGCACCGTGCAGGTGCGGGTCATCATGTCCAGGCCGAGCGTGCCGACCTTGGGCATGTACTCGCGCATGATCTTGTAGCGGCCCTTGGGCATCCACGGCATCTCATCGCGCGTCCACTTCGGCTGGAAGCCCATGCCGAGGAAGCCGAGCTGCAGTTCGCCGGCGACCTGCGCCACCTCATTGAGATGGGTGCCGGTTTCCACGCAGGTCTGGTGGATGGTTTCCACCGCCGCGCCGGACAGCTCCAGCTGGCCGGCCGGTTCCAGGGTCACCGAGGCGTTGTCGCGCAGCAGCGCGATGGTGCGTCCGTCTTCCTGCACCGGATCCCAGCCGAAGCGGGTCAGGCCGTTGAGCAGCGCTTCGATGCCGCGGTCGCCATCGAAGGTGGGCGGGCGCAGGTCATCCAGGCGGAAGCCGAACTTCTCGTGCTCGGTGCCGATGCGCCACTGCGCCTTGGGCTTTTCGCCGGAGGCCAACGTGGCGACCAGTTCATTACGGTCGGTGATCGGCGTCTCGGCGACGTGGCTGGGGCTCGACAAGGGGAGGCTCGCAGGATTCTGGTCAGGGCGGGGATGTGGGGTTCGCGCCCCTGCATCGCAAGGGCGCACTATATCGTGGCGTCCCCTGCCGTCGTGTCACCGTGACGGTTTTCAGCATCCTACTGGCATGGGCTTGACGCTGCCCTGGCCCTAAACTGAGCCCATGAGCAGATCCCGACATCCGGAAGTCCACCGCTCCGACCGTGTCGGCTGGCTGCGTGCCGCCGTGCTCGGCGCCAATGACGGCATCGTCTCGGTGGCCGGCCTGGTGGTCGGCATCGCCGCCAGTGGCGCCTCGGCCTCGACGATCCTGGCCACCGGCATCGCCGGGACCGTGGCCGGCGCGATGTCGATGGCGGCCGGTGAGTATGTCTCGGTGCAGTCCCAGGCCGATACCGAGCGGGCCGACCTGGCGGTGGAAAAGCGCGAACTGCACGAAGACCCGCACAGCGAGCTGGAGGAGCTGGCGGCGATCTACCGGCAGCGCGGACTGAGTCCCGCGCTGGCGCATGAAGTCGCTACGCAGCTCACCGCGCACGACGCGCTCGGCGCCCACGCCCGCGATGAGCTGGGCATCACCGAGGAGCTGCGCGCGCGCCCGATGCAGGCGGCCCTGGCCTCGGCGGGCGCGTTCGTCAGTGGTGCGGTGTTGCCGGTGCTGACCGCCTTGCTCGCGCCGCATGCTGTCGTCGGCCAGGCCACCACCGTGGTGACGCTGCTGGGGCTGTGCCTGACCGGCACGCTGGCCGCCCATGCCGGCGGTGCGCCACGCCTGCGCGGTGCGTTGCGCGTCACCTTCTGGGGCGCGATCGCGATGGCCGCGGCCGCGTTGGTCGGCCAGCTGTTCAACGTGGCGGGCTGAGTCATGTCCGCGCCCATTGATACCACCACCTCGCTGCTGGCGACGCTGGCCAGCCTGGCGGACTGCCAGCGTGCGGACGGCTACGCCTGCATCACCGCGCGCCGCGAGCACGGTGCTTCGTCCGTGGAGATTCCACAGCCGCAGTTCGCGATCCTGCTGCAGGGACGCAAACAGGTGCGCACCGCGCAGCAGTCCCTGGAATTCGCGCCGGGCGATCTGTTCCTGATCACCCGCCGTTGCCGCATCGATGTGGTCAACATCCCCGATCCGCACAGCGGCCTCTATCTCAGCGCGATCGTGCCGATGTGCGCCGAGGCGCTCACGGCCGCGCGGGCGCTGTGGAATGAGCCCTTGCCCGAGGCCGGCGATGCACTGGCCCGGCTGCCGCTCGCCGAGCATGGCGCGACCCTGCTGCAGTGGCGGCAGGCACTCGAGCACGGCCAGTACACCGAAGCACGGCTGGCCCTGGCATCGCTCGCCGTCGCATTCTGCCGGCGCGGGCACGGCAGCCTGCTGGTTCCCCCCGAGCCCAGCCTGGGTGAGCGCATCCGCGATCTGATCGCCGCCCAGCCCGAGCGCGACTGGCAGTCGCGCGATTTCGAAGCGCAGCTCGGCCTCAGCGGTGCGACGCTGCGCCGGCGGCTGGCCAGCGAGCAGTCCAGCGTGCGCGAACTGATCACCGATGCACGGCTGGCACATGCCATGGGCCTGCTCTACACCACCCGCCTGCCGTTGAAGACGGTGGCCGCGCGCGTCGGCTACCGCTCGCTGGGCAGCTTCAGCAAGCGCTTCGTCGAGCGCTACGGGCTGGAACCGGCGGCGATCGGCAACAGCTGAGCGCGAGCGGATCGCGCGGCATTCTGAGCGGAACGCAGCGAACAGGACGCGCAGCATGGAGGCACCGCGGCGCTGCCGCCCTGTCCGGAATCTGTCATGCCTTCCCCCCGCGTTCGCACGCTCGCCACGGCCCTGCTGCTGGCCGCTGTCGCCGGCCCCGCACTGGCCACCACCCCGCACGCCCCGCGCGAGCAGGTCCCCGGCGTATATCACCAGCAGATCGGCACACTGCAGGTCACGGCGTTGTTCGATGGCACCGTCGCCCTGGGTCGGCAGGCGCTGGTCGGGATCGCGCCCGGCGCAGTCACCCGGCTGCTCGATCACCGCTACGTGCCGGAGGACGGCAAGGGCCTGCAGACCGCCGTCAACGCGTACCTGGTACAGCAGGGCGATCACCTGACCCTGGTCGACACCGGCACCGCGCAATGCTTCGGGCCCGGGCTGGGCCAGGTGCTGGGCAATCTGCGCAAGGCCGGCTACGACCCGGCCGAGGTGGATGATGTCGTCCTGACCCACGCCCATCCCGACCACCTGTGTGGCCTGCTCGATGCGCAGGACAGGCTCGCCTACCCGAATGCCACGGTGTGGCTCTCGGCCGCCGATGCCGCGTATTGGCTCGACCCGGCCAGCGAAGCGACCGCGCCGCAGGGCGTGCGCTTTGCCTTCGCGTTGGCGCGCAGGGCAGTGGCGCCGTATGCGGCGAGCGGGAAATTGAAGCGCTTTGCGCCTGGCGCCCCCTTGCCGGCCGGCATCACCGCACTGGACAGCCATGGGCATACGGTCGGCCACGTGTCCTATCGCATCGATGGCGGCGCCGGCCAGCAACTGCTGGTCTGGGGCGACCTCGTGCATTTCCACGCGGTGCAGTTCGCGCACCCGCAGGCGTCGTTTGAAGCGGACAGCGACCGCGCGGCCGCGATCGCCAGCCGGCGCCGGATGATGGCGCAGGCGGCGGATCAGGGCTGGTGGGTTGCGGGCGCGCACCTGCCGTTCCCGGGGCTGGGGCACGTGCGTCGCGATGGTGAGGCGTTTGCCTGGGTGCCGGGCGAATTCGCGCCGTTGCCGGCGGACTGAGAGGACACGGCCGCGCCGTACAACGGGCGGCAGGCGCAGTCCGGTCGTGCCGGCCGCTGGCCGGCTCCCGATACATCTGATGGAAGAGCAGCCGGCCAGCGGCCGGCACGACCGGCGTTGCTGCGGCCCATTGGACCGCAGCAACGCCGGGGGTCAGGTGGCTTCCGGCGCCGGCTTGTTCAGGCCCAGCCAGCCGCCGATGATCCCGCGGGCTTCATCCACGCCCTGGCGGGCGGGACCGGAGAAGGTCTGCACGCTGACGGTATCGCCGAAGGAGGACTGCAGCTCCTTGCGCACCTTCTGCAGGGCGATGCCCTGCTGGCCACGGCCGAGCTTGTCGGCCTTGGTCAGCAGCGCGTGCGCCGGCAGGCCGCGCTGCACCGCATAGGCGAGCATCTGGCGGTCGTAGTCCTTCAGCGGATGACGGATGTCCATCACCACCACCAGGCCACGCAGGGCCTCGCGGGTACGGAAGTACTGGTCGATGAAGGCCTGCCAGTGCGCCTGCAGGTCCAGCGGGACCTTGGCATAGCCGTACCCGGGCAGATCGACCAGCTTGGCCTCCGGGGTGACCTCGAAGAACACCAGCTGCTGGGTGCGGCCGGGGGTCTTGGAGACCCGGGCCAGGCTGTTCTGGCGGGTCAGGGCGTTGAGGGCACTGGACTTGCCAGCATTTGAGCGACCGGCAAAGGCGACTTCCGCGCCCACGTCGTCCGGCAATTGCCGGGTGTTGTGGGCCGAAAGCAGGTATTGGGCGCGTTCGAGGAGCAATGACATGGGTATAGGATCGCATGTCCGGGCCCGATCCGCGCTGCCCGCGCTCGGTTTTGCTGCACCCTGCGTTGACCGTGGCGTGAAACGGCGTTGATAATCGGGCGATCCCCGTGGTTGCGGTCCCGCAACCGCCAGGCCGGTCCACACGGAGCTTCCGCATGCGCCATGCTCGCGTTCTTGCCGTTTCCGCACTTGCTGTCTCGCTGCTCGCCGCCGTTGCCGTTGCCCAGACCTCGATCACCCCGTTGCCGGACAACGGGCCGATCAAGACCGCCTCGCTGGAGGTCGATTTCAGCAAAACCACCTGGGGCGATCCCAAGGCCGGGCAGACCAAGGCCGCGGCCTGCGCGGCCTGCCATTCGGCCGATGGCAACTCCACCGTGGAGATGTACCCGAGCATCGCCGGCCAGAGCGAGCGCTACAGCGCGCAGCAGATGGCCCTGATCGCCAATGGCCAGCGCACCTCCGGGGCCTCGGCGGCAATGGTGCCGTTCGTGCAGGACCTCACCCCGCAGGACATGCGCGACATCGGTGCCTACTTCGCCACGCAGAAGGCCACCGCCGGCATCGCCGACGATGGCGCCGTGACCGAAGGCCCGTACGCCGGCAGGAAGTTCTTCGAGATCGGCCAGCAGCTGTACCGCGGTGGCGATGCCGAGCGCGGCATCCCGGCCTGCATGGCCTGTCACGGCCCGACCGGCGCCGGCAATCCGGGCCCGGCCTATCCGCACCTCAGCGGCCAGCACTCGGCCTACGTGGCCCGTCGGCTGCAGGAGTACCAGGCCGGGACCACCCAGGAAACCGACAAGGCGCACTTCCAGATCATGGCCACGATCGCCAAGTCACTGACCGAGCAGGAGATCCAGGCCCTGGCCAGCTACCTGCAGGGCCTGCACAACCGCGCCGATGATGTCGCCGCTGCGGCCACCGTTGCCGGAGGCACGCAGGCACCGTAACCACCGCCCGCACCGCAGCGCATCCCCTTGGTCGGATGACAGATGCGACCGCCGTGGCTGGCGGGGTATGTTCACTGCCACGCCGGCGACTGGGCCGGCGTCGTTTTTTCTGTATGGAGATGGATGTAGATGACGTTGATGCCCCGCCTGATGTTGTTGCTGCTGGCCCTGAGCCCGTTGAGCACCCTCGCCGCCACCCCGACACCCCTGGTGGAAGGCAAGGATTACGAGCGCATCGCCGATGCCGGCCCGTTCGCGCCGCTGGCCGGCAAGGTCGAAGTCGTGGAGATGTTCGGCTACACCTGCCCGCACTGCGCGCACTTCGAGCCGCAGCTGGAAGCCTGGGCCGCCAAGCTGCCCAAGGATGTCCGCTTCACCCCGGTGCCGGCCGCTTTCGGGGGCGTCTGGGATTCGTTCGCCCGCGCCTACTACGCCGCCGATCAGCTGGGCGTCGCCAAGCGCAGCCACCGCGCCATGTTCGATGCCCTGCATGAGAAGGGCTCGCTGCCGATGCAGAACGTTTCGCCGGATGAACTGGCCGCGTTCTACCAGGGCTTCGGTGTGGCCCCGCCGCAGTACATCGCCGCGCTCAAGAGCGACGCCGTGGACGCCAAGGTCAAGGCTGCCCGCGCCTTCGCCCTGCGCACCAAGGTGCCGGGCACGCCGACGCTGATCATCAATGGCGTGTACCTGGTCAAGGGCGACTCGTTCGAGTCCATGCTGCGCAACGCAGATGCCCTGATCGCGCGTGCGCGCAGCGGCAAGGCGCTCTGACAGCGCTCGCTGAACCATCACGCACCGTGCACGCGGGACGCTCGTTTCCGCGTGTCATCATGCTTCCCTGGCCGGTGCTCCCAGCATCGGCCCCAACATGCTCATCCGCTGGAGATGCTTCGATGAAGACCCGTTTCGCCATTACGCTCGTGGCCCTACTGCCGATCCTGGCCGCCTGCAAGGCCCAGGATGGTACCGCCAACACCACCGCCCCGGCCGAACCGGCCGCGCCGAGCAGCACCCCGGCCACCGGAACGGCCACCCCGACCGAGCAGGCCCCGGCCGCCAGCGGTGAAACCGCCGCCGCCGAGACCGCCGCTGCCGAAGCCACCACCCCGGCGCCGGCCCCGGCCTCCTCGCGCCCGACCGGTCCGGAGCCGGTCGCCGGCACCGACTATGTGGTGATCGAAAACGGCCAGCCGTTCCAGCCGGCCACCGGCAAGATCGAAGTCGCCGAGATATTCGGTTACGTGTGCCCGGCCTGCGCCGCGTTCCAGCCGCTGATCGGGCCGTGGAAGGCCGGTCTGCCGAGCGATGTCAATTTCGTCTACGTGCCGGCGATGTTCGGCGGCACCTGGGATGACTACGGCCGTGCATTCTACGCCGCGCAGGCGATGGGCCTGCAGGAAAAGACCCACGAAGCGCTGTACGCCGCGATCCACGCCGAGCAGACCCTGAAGGGCGAGCGCGGCCGTGATTCGGTCGAGGACATCGCCAACTTCTACGGCAAGCACGGCGCCGACCCGAAGCAGTTCGCCGCGATGATGGGCAGCTTCGCCGTCAACGCCAAGACCAACTCGGCCAAGCAGTTCGCCATGCGCAGCAAGATCAGCGGCACGCCGTCGGTGATCGTCAACGGCAAGTACCTGGTCAAGGGCAAGGGCTTCCCGGACATGCTGCGCATCGCCGATCACCTGATCGCACGCGAACGCGCCGGCAAGGCCAACTGATCCAGCACCCGCGAACCGTCGTGAATTCCCCCCACACGCGGACCCTGCGCCTGCTGACGGCCAACATCCAGGCCGGTTCGAGCACCCGCCGCTACAGTGACTATGTGACCCGCAGCTGGTCGCACGCACTGCCGGCCGGGCGCAAGCGGACCAGCCTGGATGCCATCGCGCAGATGGCCCGTGAGCACGACATCGTCGGCCTGCAGGAGGCCGACCCCGGCAGCCTGCGCTCGGGCTTCACCAACCAGACCCACTATCTGGCCGAGCGCGCCGGCTTCAATTACTGGAGCCACCAGCCCAACCGCCGCATGGGCGGGGTCGCCTCCAGCGCCAACGGCCTGCTCAGCAAGCTCGAGCCGGTCGAGGTCCAGGACCACGCCCTGCCCGGCCGGATCGGCGGGCGCGGCGTGCTGCTGGCCAAGTTCGGTGAAGGCAGCCAGGGCCTGGCCGTCGCGGTGGCACATCTGTCGCTGGGGACCAATTCGCGCATGTCGCAGTTGGCCTTCATCGCCGACCTGCTGTCCGACCATCCCAACGCGGTGCTGATGGGCGATTTCAACTGCCTGGCCGAACGTCCGGAAATGCAGGTGCTGTACCAGAAGACGACGCTGCAGCCGCCGGGCTGCGTGGTGCCGACCTTCCCCAGCTGGCGCCCGGACCGGGCGATCGACCACATCCTGCTCAGCGACGGCCTGCAGCAACGCAGTGCCGAGGCGGTGCCGGCCGCGTTCTCCGATCACCTCGCCCTGGCGATGTCGATCGACGTGCCGAGCAGCGCGCTGCGCTGACCCCTGTGTACTCGCCGCCCTTGCGCGGCGGCCCTCGTGGCGGCGTAAACAGGCTGTCCACAGCGCCTGTGCGATAAATCCCGCCGTCCGCCGCTCCGGCACCGGGAGTATCCCCCACCCCATGAGTACCGTGGAGCCACCTCTGTCCGAGGTGCGCACGCTTCGACCCGTGTTCCTGCTTGCCGCCACGATCGTGGCGGCATTCGCCATTCTGGTCACCGTGTTTCCGATCGATGCCGGCGTGCTGCTGCTCGATGCCCAGACCTGGGCGTCGCGCAATGTCGGCTGGTATTACCTGCTGGCGATGACCGTGTACCTGGTGTTCGTGGTCGGCGTGGCGCTGTCCGGCTATGGCAGCGTCAAGCTGGGCGCGGACCATGACGAACCGGAGTTCAGCTATCTGTCCTGGGCCGGCATGCTGTTCGCCGCCGGGATCAGCATCACCCTGTTCTTCTTCTGCGTCTCCGAGCCGCTGACCCACTACCTGCTGCCGCCGCAGGGCGGCACCGGCAGCGGCGAGGCCAGCGCGCGCCAGGCGATGCAGCTGCTGTTCCTGCACTGGGGCCTGCATGGGTGGGGCGTGTTCGCGCTGGCGGCGATGGCGCTGGCCTACTTCGCGTACCGCCACAACCTGCCGCTCGCGCTGCGCTCGGCGCTGTATCCGCTGATCGGCAAACGCATCAACGGGCCGATCGGCTACACCGTGGATGCGCTGGGCATCGTGGCCACCGTGTTCGGCCTCGGCGCGGACATGGGCTTTGGCGTGCTGCATCTCAACGCCGGCCTGAACACCCTGTTCCCGGTGCCGCACGCGGCCTGGGTGCAGGTCGGGCTGATCGTGCTGATGATGGGGGCGGCGATCACCGTGGCCGTCTCCGGCGTCGAGAAAGGCGTGCGCTGGATGTCCAACATCAACATGCTGCTGGCGATCTCGCTGCTGCTGTTCATGCTGTTCGCCGGTCCCACGCAGTACCTGCTCAACGCCTTCATGCAGAACATGGGCGACTACCTGGGCAACGTGGTCGGCAAGAGTTTCGATGTGTACGCCTACGGCGGGCGCCCGGACTGGCTGGGCAACTGGACGGTGTTCTACTGGGCCTGGTGGATCGGCTGGGCGCCGTTCGTGGGCCTGTTCATCGCGCGCATCTCGCGCGGCCGCACCATCCGCGAATTCGTGCTCGGCGTGCTGCTGATACCGCTGGGTTTCACCCTGGCGTGGCTGTCGATCTTCGGCAACAGCGCGCTGGACCAGATCCTGCACCACGACCAGGTGCACCTGGCGCAGATGGCGGTGGAGAACCCGCCGACCGTGCTGTACGCGCTGCTGGAAAGCTACCCCTGGAGCCGCACCGTGATCGCGGTCACCGTGATCGTCAGCTTCATCTTCTTCGTCACCTCGGCCGACTCGGGCACGGTGGTGCTGTCCACGCTGTCCTCGCAGGGCGGCAATCCGGAAGACGACGGCCCGCGCTGGCTGCGCGTGTTCTGGGGCGTGATGACCGGCCTGGTCACCGCCGGGCTGTTGCTGGCCGGCAGCATGGACGCGCTCAAATCCGCGGTGGTGCTGGCCTCGCTGCCGTTCTCGGTGGTGCTGCTGCTGATGCTGTGGGGGCTGACCCGTGCGCTGGGCGAAGAGTCGCAGCGCAAGAAAGCCTCGCAGTACTCGCCGATCCCGTTGATCGGGCAATCGCGGCATCAGCGCGGCTGGCGCCAGCGCATCACCCAGGCGGTGCATTTCCCGGTCCGCGACGAGGTGTACCGGTTCATGGACACCGACGTGAAGCCGGCGATCGAAGCCGTCGCCGCGCAGCTGCTCGAACAGGGACTGGACGTGCAGACGAAGTTCGAGCCGGGTCACATGGAGCTGCTGGTGGACCATGGCGAACAACAGGTCTTCACCTACCAGGTGATCATGCGCGGCTACCTCACGCCTTCGTTCGCCGCGCAGCGCTTCCGCAACCAGCGTTACTACCGCGCCGAAGTGCACCTCTATGAAGGTGGACAGGACTACGAGCTGTTCGGCTACAGCCGCCAGCAGATCATCAACGACATCATCGATCAGTACGAGCGTCACCTGCAGTTCCTGCATCTCACGCGTTGACGCACTGATCTCCCGCTGCAAAGGAGTCATCGACATGCCTACCCTCCCCGACCAGCTGCTGTACATCGGCGGCCGCTACGTTCCTTCCCAGGGCGGAAAGACCTTCGAGGTCATCAACCCGGCCAACGGCGAGCTGCTCGCCAACGTCCACAGCGCCAACAGCGACGATCTCGACGCTGCGGTGGAGAGCGCCCAGGCCGGCCAGAAAGTGTGGGCCGCGCTGACCACGGTGGAGCGCTCGCGCATCCTGCTGCGCGCGGTCGAACTGCTGCGCGAGCGCAACGATGCCTTGGCCGAGCTGGAATCGCACAACACCGGCAAGGCCTTGAGTGAAACGCTGAGCGTGGACGTGGTCACCGGCGCGGACGTGCTGGAGTACTACGCCGGCGTCATGCACGGGCTGGAAGGCAGCCAGGTGCCGCTGCGCGAGAGCAGCTTCTTCTATACCCGGCAGGAACCGCTGGGCGTGGTCGGCGCGATCGGCGCGTGGAACTACCCGATCCAGATCGCGCTGTGGAAGGCCGCCCCGGCGCTGGCCGCCGGCAACGCGATGATCTTCAAGCCCAGCGAGGTCACCCCGCTGACCGCGCTGAAGCTGGCGGAAATCTTCACCGAGGCCGGCCTGCCCGATGGCGTGTTCAACGTGTTGCCCGGCGATGGCGCCGGCGTCGGCTCGGCGCTGACCGAGCACCCGCGGATCGAGAAGATCTCCTTCACCGGCGGCACCGCCACCGGCCGCAAGGTGATGGCCAGTGCGTCCAGCTCCACGCTCAAGGACGTCACCATGGAGCTGGGCGGCAAGTCGCCGCTGATCATCTGCGACGACGCCGATCTGGACCTGGCCGCCGACGTGGCGATGATGGCCAACTTCTACAGCTCCGGCCAGGTCTGCACCAACGGCACCCGCGTGTTCGTGCCGCGCGGCAGGCTGGCGGCGTTCGAAGCCAAGCTGCTGGAGCGGGTCCAGCGCATCCGCATCGGCAATCCGCTGGCCAGGGACACCAACTTCGGCCCGCTGGTCAGCGCCGCGCACATGCAGCGCGTGCTCGAGCACATCGCCAGCGGCAAGGCCGACGGCGCGCGCCTGGTCTGCGGCGGCGAACGGCTGACCGAGGGTGCGCTGGGCAAGGGATGCTACGTGGCGCCGACCATCTTCAGCGATTGCCGCGACGACATGCGCATCGTGCGCGAGGAAATTTTCGGGCCGGTGATGAGCCTGCTGGCCTATGACGACGAAGAGGAGGCCGTGCGCCGCGCCAACGATACCGATTACGGCCTGGCCGCCGGTGTGGTGACGCCCGACCTGGCGCGCGCCCATCGGGTGATCCACCAGCTCGAGGCCGGCATCTGCTGGGTCAACAGCTGGGGCGAGTCGCCTGCGCAGATGCCGGTGGGGGGCTACAAGCAGTCCGGTGTCGGCCGCGAGAACGGGCTGGCCACGCTGCGCGCCTACACCCGCACCAAATCCATCCAGATCGAGCTGGACCGCTACGCGTCGGTGTTCTGAACCGGCCTTACCCAGGAGACACCGCGATGAAGCGCGAATACGACTACATCATCATCGGCGCCGGTTCGGCCGGCAACACGCTTGCCGCGCGACTCACCGAAGACGCCGGCGTCAGCGTACTGCTGCTGGAAGCCGGCGGCCCGGACTACCGGCTGGACTTCCGCACCCAGATGCCGGCCGCGCTGGCCTACCCGCTGCAGGGCCGCCGCTACAACTGGGCGTATGAGACCGAACCGGAACCGTACATGGACAACCGGCGCATGGAGTGCGGCCGCGGCAAGGGCCTGGGGGGCTCCTCGCTGATCAACGGCATGTGCTACATCCGCGGCAACGCGATGGACTTCGACCAGTGGGCGAGCTTCGACGGCCTGGAAGACTGGAGCTACCACGACGTGCTGCCTTACTTCCGCAAGGCGGAAACCCGCGACATCGGTGCCAACGATTACCACGGTGGCGACGGCCCGGTCAGCGTGGCCACGCCGAAGAACGGCAACAACGTGCTGTTCCACGCGATGGTCGAGGCCGGGGTGCAGGCGGGCTACCCGCGCACCGACGACCTCAACGGCTACCAGCAGGAAGGCTTCGGCCCGATGGACCGCACCGTGACCCCGCGTGGGCGTCGCTCCAGCACCGCGCGCGGTTACCTGGACATGGCCAAGGACCGTGAGGGGCTGGAGATCGTCGTGCATGCCACCACCGACCGCATCCTGTTCGCCGGCAAGCGCGCCGTGGGCGTGCGCTACCTGGCCGGCAACAGCGCCGAGCCGATCGATGCCACCGCGCGCCGCGAAGTGCTGCTGTGCGCCGGTGCGATCGCCTCGCCGCAGATCCTGCAGCGCTCCGGCGTGGGCGCGCCCGCGCTGCTGGCCGCCCTCGGCGTCCCGCTGGTGCACGATCTGCCCGGCGTCGGCGAGAACCTGCAGGACCACCTGGAGGTGTACATGCAGTACGCCTGCAAGAAGCCGGTATCGCTGTATCCCGCACTGCAGTGGTGGAACCAGCCGGCGATCGGCGCGGAGTGGCTGTTCAACGGCACCGGCATCGGTGCCAGCAACCAGTTCGAAGCCGGGGGCTTCATCCGCACCCGCGAGGACTTCGACTGGCCGAACATCCAGTACCACTTCCTGCCGGTGGCGATCAATTACAACGGCACCAACGCCGTCAAGGAACACGGTTTCCAGGCACACGTCGGCTCGATGCGCACGCCCAGCCGCGGCCGCGTGCACGCGAAGTCGCTGGACCCGCGCGAGCATCCTTCCATCCTGTTCAATTACCAGTCCACCGACCAGGACTGGCAGGAATTCCGCGATGCGATCCGCATCACCCGCGAGATCATCGCCCAGCCCGCGCTGGACGAGTACCGCGGGCGCGAGATCAGCCCGAGCGCCGAGTGCCAGACCGATGCGGAACTGGATGCATTCGTGCGCGCGCATGCCGAGACGGCATATCACCCCTCGTGCTCGTGCGCGATGGGCACCGACGCGATGAGCGTGGTCGACGGCCAGGGCCGCGTGCATGGCATGGAAAGCCTGCGCGTGGTCGATGCCTCGATCATGCCGCGCATCATCACCGGCAACCTCAATGCCACCACGATCATGATCGCCGAAAAGATCGCCGACCGGATCCGCGGGCGTGCCCCGCTGCCGCGCAGCACCGCGGCGTACTACGTGGCCGGGGACGCCCCGGCACGGCGCTGAGGGCGCAGCGATCCAACGGTACAGCGGAGCCGGCCAGCGGCCGGCACTACCGTTCACGGCATCGTGATCACGCCGGCGCGCCCGGCACCACGGGCACCGCCCGTTTCGCGGTCACCGTGCTGCCCACCGACGCCACCACCGTGCAGCCGATCGCCGCCCACTGCAGCGGGGTCAGGTGTTCGGCCAGCAACCCCATCGCCAGCAGCGCCGCGACCGCCGGCTCCATGCTGATCAGGATGCCGAAGGTCTCTTTCGGCAACCGCTTGAGTGCCATCATCTCCAGTGACATCGGGATCGCACTGGACACGATCGCCACCCCGAGGCCGAACAGCAGGATCTTCGGATCCAGCAGCGCCATGCCCGCGTGCGCAACGCCCACCGGCACCACCACCACTGCCGCCGCGCACAGACCCAGCGACACCGTATGCCCGGCCGGCAGATGCCCGGCGCGCTTGCCGAAGATGATGTACATCGCCCAGCACACGGCCGCGCCGAGGGCGAACATCACCCCGACCAGATCCAGCGGCTCGCCATGGCCCAACGGCAGCAGCAGCAACAGCCCGACCAGCGCACAGCCGACCCACACAAAGTCGACCGGCCGCCGCGAGGACCACATCGCCACCGCCAACGGCCCACAGAATTCGATCGCCACCGCGATGCCGAACGGGATCGTGCGCAGGGCCATGTAGAACAGCAGGTTCATCACCCCGAGCGTGATGCCGTAGCGGATGATCGCGCCGGCATCGGCGCGCGAGGTGGTCCAGCGCCACGGCCGGAACACCATCAGCAGCACCAGCGCCGAGAACCCCACGCGCAGTGCACTGGTGCCCTGCGCACCGATCAACGGGAACAGCTGCTTGGCATACGAGGTGCCCACGGCCAGCGAGGTGACCGAGCCGAGCACGGCCAGGGCGGGAAAGAAGGAGGAGAGGCGCGAGGTCGACATCCGCACAGGATATTGCGCAACGGCCGAAGGAGATGCTCAATTGCAGCTGTCTTCCTGCACGTTTCGCTCACCATGACCGCCTCGCCCTACGCTCCCGACAGCTTCGACCGCGCGATCCTGGCGATCCTCCAGCGCGACAACGCCACCCCGCAGCGCGAGATCGCCGAGGCGGTCAGCCTGTCGGCGCCGGCCGTGCAACGGCGGATCAAGCGCCTGGAAGAAAGCGGCATCATCCGCGCCCACGTGGCCGTGCTGGACCAGGCCCGGCTGGGCCGCCCGCTGACGATCATGGTCGAAGTCCGGGTTGCCAGCGAGCAGCCGCACCGGGTCGCGCCGTTCCGCCGCCGCGTGCAGGACGATCCCGCCGTGCAGCAGTGCTACGCGATCACCGGTGACGCCGATTTCCTGTTGATCCTGACCGCGGCCTCGATGGAGGAATACGAAGCGATCAGCGAGCGGCTGTTCGGCAACGACGACAACATCGAACGCTTCCGCACCGCGGTGGCGCTGAGCACGCTCAAGCTAAGCCTGGACGTGCCGCTGTCCGACTGATCCGCATCAGCGCGTGGCCGACAGCGCCGCGTCGAACAAGGCCTTCGCTTCGGTTATCGCGGCCGCGTGCGTGGCCTGCCTGTCGGCGGTGACCTGACAGAGTGCGCCGACGCGTGTCTGGCCCAAGGCGGTGCAGCTGGACAGAAAGTCGTAGTGCCCGACCGCTGGCAACGTGGTCAGCGTCGCCTTCGGGAGGGCCGCGACCACGACGTCGCTGTTGGTGGCAGGCGACGCCACCGCATCGGCCGCACCGACGACGATCGACACCGGCTGCGTTACCTTCTCCAGTTCTTCGGGCGCGAAGGCCTGCACCATCGCCGGCGCGATGAGGAACACGACGCCCACGCCTGCGATGGCGCGATCGTCCCCGGCCCGGGCAACCCACGGCGCCAGTGCCGGCGTCGCTGCGGCGGTCAATCGGCGCGCCAGCGTCAGTGATGGAGTCTCTGCCTGCGGGGCGCAGACCCCATCGGCGGGATGCGCGCGGCAGAACGCCAGCAGCCGCTGCACATCCGGGCGTGCACCCGCGGCGACCAGCGCAGTGAACCCACCTGCCGAATAGCCCGCGATGCCCAGCCGCGTGCTGTCGATGTCCGTCGCCAGCGCGGGGTCGGCCTGCACGGCAGCCAGTGCGGCCGCGAGGTCATCCACGCGGTTCCACATCAGGATGCTGCCAGCCTCGGTCATCGGGTCCATGCCGTTGTTGCCGGGATGATCCACCGCGATCACGACATACCCTGCGCGCGCCATCGCGGTGCCAAACCAGCCCATCATCCGTGCGCTGCCGCCGTTGCCGTGCGAGAGCAGCAGGACCGGCCAGCGTCCTTTGGCGATGGCGGCGTCGGCGGCGGCCGTGCCCACCTCGAACAACGGCGCACCCGGCGGGCCGATCGTCAGCGCGGTTTCCCGCGCACCGGACCGGGCCGGGTACCACACGGTATAGCGCACGCTGTCGCGGTGGTCGGCATTGCGCACGGCCGCACTCGGGGTATGCGCGATGCCGTGGCGCTCGCCGACCGGCGGCGCGGCGGCCAGGGCAAACGTGGGCACGCAGAGCCACAACAGCGCGGCACAGCAACGGGCGGTCATTCGCATGGGTCGATCTCCTTGGGGGGCAGCGTGTCGGCCAGGGGCAGCCAGATCTCCACCCCGCCGTGGCCGCTGCGGTCATCGAAGCGCGCGTCATAGCGCTCCAGGTCCGGTGCATCGGCGAGGGTCAGGCCGGAGCCCGGCAGATAGTGGTTCAACAACCAGAACCAGGTGGAACGGATCGCCGAGATGTGCCCGGCGTGCCAGGCGACCAGGTACTCGCGCGGCGCGATCGAGATCGCCTGCCATCCTGCGGGCACGGGTGCGCCGGCACCGATCTCCACCCCGGCGATGTAGTCGAAGCCACCGTCGGCATCATTGTTGCCGCACACGCCATAGGCGATCTCCGCGCCCAGGCCATGCGCGTCTTCCAGGCGCTGCCACTGCGAGGGAATCGATGCGACGGTCGCGGACGTATGGCGTGCACCGATACCGGCGACGCGCAGGGCGCCGCGGTACGCGCGATGCGGCTCGATCATGCAGGGGGTGGCGGCGTCGTCCAGCTTCAGGGCCTCCACCAGCGCCAGACCAGTCAGCCCGTGCTCGCGCACCTGCTCGGGCGGGCGCCCGAACTGCTCGGAGAACGCGCGGGTGAATGCCGCATGCGAGCCGTACCCGGCGGCCATCGCGACACCGAGGATGTCACCGGCGCCGGCCGCCAGCTGGCGTGCAGCCTCGGTCAGCCGGCGCCCACGCAGATAGCGCACCACCGAGGTGCCGGTGCCGAGCTGGAACAGGCGCGAGAGATGGAACGGGGACAGCCCGACCACGCTGGCGATATCGGCCAGCGACGGGTTTTCAGCGAAGTGGCTTTCGATGTACCACAGGGCCCTGCGTGCCGCACCCATACCGCCAGATCCATGCCGATGAACGGGTCCGCAGCGTAACCCAGCGCGCGCCGTGTCATTTGATCGTTCTTGCTGTCCGCTGCCGCTCGCCGCGCGGGCCGTCTCAGCCCTTCACCGCCGCCTCGATGGCCGCCACGTCGATCCTGCGCATCGTCATCATCGCCTCGAACGCACGCCGGGCCACCGCGGGGTCCTTGCTGGTCACCGCGTCGGTCAGTACCCGCGGGGTGATCTGCCAGGACAGGCCCCACTTGTCCCGGCACCAGCCGCAGGCGCTTTCCTCGCCGCCGTTGCCGACGATCGCGTTCCAGAGCCGGTCGGTCTCGGCCTGGTCATCGGTGGCGATCTGGAAGGAGAAGGCTTCGCTGTGCTTGAACGCCGGACCGCCGTTGAGCCCGAGGCAGGGAATGCCGGCGACGGTGAAATCGACGGTGAGTACGTCCCCCTGCCTGCCGGAGGGGAAATCGCCCGGTGCGTGATGCACCGCGTGCACCGCACTGTCCGGGAAGGTGGCGGCGTAGAACGTGGCGGCCTCCAGAGCGGTGCCGTCAAACCAGAGGCAGATCGTATTCTTGCTGAGCATGGGGCATCTCCTGCAGCGGAGGAAGGCGGCCTGGCAGGCAGGGGCCGCCGGATCGCGGGCGGAGGGCTGACGCTGTCCACCCAGCGCAGGCTCAGCGTAGCGACGCAACCGTTAACCCTGCGCGGGGATGCCTCTGGCGACCGGTGTGGCGCGCCTGCGTCCGGGGGACCCGCCGGCAGGAAGTATGAATACGAGGGTGCCTGGCGCCGCCGGCCTGCAGCTGGAGTATGGGCAGCCGATGCGGTTGATGATGCGAATCATTGCCATTACCATAGTGTGATCCGGGTCGCGTAAGGGATGCGCGCCCGCGAACAGTTATCGAGCCCGCGTCGGGTCCACGCCCCCGCCAGCCGCTGCCTGCCCCCCTCCGCTCCGCCGCAGGCCACCCAGGACGCCGGCCATGCGCGTTGCCGACTTTCTGGAAACGCCGATGACCCGCTCCGCCCACGCGCTGTCCCACCCGTCGATGCACCGTCGCCCGCTGCCGCAGGCCTTGATGGTGGCCCTGTGCACCTTCGCTGTCGCGCCTGCCTTCGCGCAGGACGCTGCCGCCGACGCCACCACCCTGGACGGGATCGTGGTCAAGGGCGAGCGCGCCGAGGGCTACTCGGTCCGCAGGACCTCGGCGGGCACCCGCTTCGATCTGGCTCCGCGCGAGATCCCGCAGTCGGTCAGCATCATCAGCCACCAGCGCATCGAGGATCAGAACCTCGATGACATCATCGACGTGCTGGCCAACACCACCGGCGTGAGCAGCACCCAGTCCGATACCGAACGCACCGAGTTCTACGCGCGCGGTTTCTACATCGACAGCTACCAGTTCGACGGCCTGCCGACGCAGATGGTGCAGAACTGGAGCTACGGCGATTCCGGCCTCGACCTGGCCCTGTACGACCGCGTGGAAGTGGTGCGTGGCGCCACCGGCCTGCTGTCCGGCGCCGGCAACCCGTCCGCCTCGGTGAACCTGATCCGCAAGCATGCCGACAGCGCCGAGCTGACCGGTAATGTGTCGGTCAACGTCGGCAGCTGGGGCCGTACCCGCAGCACCGTGGATGTGACCACTCCGCTGAACGCCAGCGGCTCGGTGCGCGCGCGCGTGATCGGCAGCTACCTGGACACCGAATCGCAGATGGACCGCTACGACCTGCACAAGACGCTGGGCTATGCGGTGATCGACGCCGACCTGACCCCGGACACCCAGCTGAGCGTGGGCTACGACTACCAGCAGAAGCGCGCCAACGGCGCGACCTGGGGTGGCTTCCCGATGCTGTTCTCCGACGGCAGCCCGACCCCGTTCGATGAGTCTTTCAGCGCCAATCCGCGCTGGACCTACTGGGACACCACCAGCAAGCGCCTGTTCGCCACGCTGGAACATGCCTTCGCCAACGACTGGAAGGTCAAGCTCGGCGCAACCCACGACACCACCAAGGCCGACGACAAGCTGTTCTACCCGGCCTACAACGACTGGACCTCGGGCGCATCGCTGCTGGACAAGACCACCGGCGCAGGCGTCTCGCCATCGGCCGGCTTCTACAACACCGAGCGCAAGGTCAATGCAGTGGACGGCTTCGTGGAAGGTCCGTTCCAGCTGTTCGGCCGCGCGCACCAGTTCATGGCCGGCCTGAGCTACAACAAGCGTGAGTTCGCCAACTATGGCGACTACCAGGTCGGCTGGGCGCCGCTGGACAACTACCTGGCCGGCGTGGGCGATTTCCCGGAACCGAACTGGGTCGGCACCCTGCCGCTGCAGAGCGAAGGCACCATCACCCAGAAGGCCGGCTACGTCGCCACCCGCCTGTCGCTGGCCGATCCGCTCAAGCTGATCCTGGGCGCGCGTTACACCGACTGGAAGAGCGAAGGTGAAGGTGCCGACCGCTCGCACAAGGTCACCACGCCTTACGCCGGCCTGGTGTTCGACATCAACGACACCTACTCCACCTACGCCAGCTACACCGAGATCTTCCAGCCGCAGACCGCGCGCGACCGCAGCGGCAGCTACCTCGATCCGGTGGACGGCAAGAGCTACGAAATCGGCGTCAAGGGCGCCTGGTTCGACAACCGCCTGAACGCCTCCGTCGCTGCGTTCCGCATCGAGCAGGACAATGTCGCGCAGATCACCAGCGAGCCGATCCCCAGCCGCCCGGGTGAGTTCGCCTACATCGCCGCGCGCGGCACGGTGAGCCGTGGGTTCGAGTTCGAGCTCAATGGCGAACTGGCGCCCGGCTGGAACGCGACCTTTGGCGCCTCGCGCTACGTGGCCAAGGACAGCAACGACGCGGACATCAACACCAACCTGCCGCAGACCACGATCAAGCTGTTCACCAGCTACACCCCGCAGTCGCTGACCGCGCTGACGGTCGGCGGCGGTGCCAACTGGCAGAACGGGATCTACTATCCGGTGCCGGCGTATGGCCGCATCGAACAGGGCAGCTACGCGCTGGTCAGCGCCTTCGTGCGCTACCGCATCTCGCCGGAATTCAGCGTGCAGGCCAACCTCAACAATCTGCTGGACAAGACCTACTTCTCGCAGATCAACGGGTACGGCGCGTACGGCGATGGGCGCAATGGCGGCCTGACGTTCACCTGGTCGTTCTGATCGCGCATTGATCGCGACGCGTCAACAAGGAGAGCCGGGCATTGCCCGGCTCTCTGCGTATGGGGACCTGGGCAGGTGGGTCGAGAGCCGGCCAGCGGCCGGCCCTACCCTCAATGCCGTACGCGCGGCGCCGCATGGCCAGACCCCGGTAGTGCCGGCCGCTGGCCGGCAGCCTCATGAACGATGAAAGTCCTGCCTGGTTGCCGGCCAGCGGCCGGCACTACCCTCAATGCCGTGCTTGCAGCACCAGCACCAGCGCCATCAACGCCGTGCATGCAGCACCAGCGCCAGACCATCACGGCCGCGCGCGCAGCAGCGCCAATCCAAACCCGATGAAGATCGTGCCGACCACGCGGTCGAACACTTTGCGCAGCCCCGGCTTGGCCAGATGACCGGCCAGGCCGCGACCGCCGGCGGCGTACACCGCGTACCAGAACATCTCCATCACCGCGAAGGTGCCCACCAGGATCACGAACTGCGGCAACTGCGGCTGGCTGAGATCGACGAACTGCGGCAGGAACGCGGAGGCGAACAGCAGCAGCTTCGGGTTGCTGATGCCGATGATGAAGCCGTCGCGGAACAATACGGTGCGCGAACTCGGCACCAGCGCCGTGGTGCTGCCCACGTCGATCGGCGCATCACCGCCACGCCAGGCCTTGATGCCCAGGTAGACCAGATACGCCACGCCGGCATAGCGCAGTACGTCGAACACCATCGGCGACGCCTTGAGTACCGCGCCCAGCCCGGCGGCGGAGATCGCCAGGGCCAGCACCAGCGCGGTCAGGCAGCCGGCCATCGCCGCGATGCTGCGGCGGAAGCCGACCCGCACGCTGCGGGTCATCACGTGCAGCATGTTCGGGCCGGGCGTGCCGCACAGGACGAACACGGTGACGGCGAAGATCCACCAGGTATGCAGGTTCATGGCAATGCAGTTCAGGAGAGGGGTAGTGCCGGCCGCTGGCCGGCTCCCCATGATGCCTGACGCAGACAGCACCGTCAGACCAGGCACGCACGATGGCCAGTGTGTGCAACACAGTTGGCCGTCCCTGTACGCAGCGGGGCATGCCCCCTCTGCTGTAGACCCATCACCGGGGCGCCGTGATGGCACCCCGGTGTGTCATGCACATCAGCCCGCGATCAGAACCGCAGGTCCGCGCGCACGTACCAGTAGCGCCCGCGCGGGATGTCGTAGGTCGAGGCGTCGTAGCCGTTGAGCGAGCATGACAGGCAGATCGGCGGATCCTTGTCGAACACGTTGTTCAGGCCGGCGCTGAGCTGCAGTCCCTTCATCCAGTCGACCTTGTAGCCCACCTGAATGTCGTGGAAGGTGGTCGCCGCCAGTTCATTGGTGCCCTCCACTTGGTTGCCGCAGATCGGGAAGGCGGCCACATCGCCGCACTCTTCGGTGAGCCTGGAGATATGGCGTACCGTCCAGGAGGCGTTCCAGTTGGACAGGTTCCAGCTCAGCGTGGCATTGCTGGTCCATTCCGGAATCGAGCTGTCGGCCACTTCCACGCCGGGCTTCTGCGGCTGCTTCTGTCCCGCCGCCCCCAGGGCCTCGTAACGCCCGACGAAGGTGTTCTGCCAGCCCACCTTGAACTGGCCGATCTCCGTCTGCGGCAGGGTCCAGAACAGGTCCACATCCCAGCCATCGGTCTTGATCGAGCCCAGGTTGGTCAGCCGGTTGTTGAAGCTGCTGACCGCGCCGGTGGAGGCCCGCGTGATGCCGGCGCAGTACAGCGGGTCCAGCGTATCCACGCACAGGTCGAGCTGGGTCTGGGCGTTGATCGCCTGGATCGCGCCTTCGATGTGGTGGCGGTAGAACGTCACCTCGACATCGAAGCGCTCCGACCAGGACGCATTGCTGCCGAACCACGGGCTCCACACGAAGCCGGCACTGAAGCTGCGCGAGCGCTCCGGATCCAGCTCGGCGTTGCCGCCGGTGGTGACCGAAATCTGCGAGTTGGCCTGCTGGAAGCCACCAGGCACGCCGAGGGCGGCGCAGTTGGCCGCGTTGCCGCGCGGCGGCGTGCCGCCGAGCCCGACCGAGCAGGGATCGAACAGCTGCAGGTCGGCACGCGCGGCCGAGCCGTATAGTTCGCCGATCGACGGCGCACGGAAGCCTTCGGCATAGCTGGTGCGCAGCACGAAGTCGTTGGTCACCTGCCAGCGCAGGCCGTACTTCGGCGTGAACTCGCCACCGAAGGTCGAGTAGTCCGAGTAGCGCCCAGCCAGGCTCAGGTCGAGCTTCTCGCCGAGCGCGCTCTTGGCGAAGATCGGCACGCTCAACTCCAGGTAGGCCTCGTTGACGTCGTAGGAGCCGGACGTGGGCAGCGAGGGCACGCCGTTGTAGTGGCCGATCACGGTCAGCGGATCCGGATCGTAGCGGCCCTCGTACTTGCGGTACTCATAGCCGGTGGCGAACGCGACCGGGCCGGCCGGCAGGGTGAACAGTTCGCTGCTGAGGTTGGCGGTGAACAGGCTCAACTCGTTCTGGCTGCGGTCGCGCACCACTGGCTGGATCCAGCGCAGCATGTCCGGCGTGATCGAACCGACGCCGCCGAAGATGTTCAGCGGCACGCAGCCGGGCGTGGCGGCGCACACCGCCGGATCGCCCAGCGCCATGTTGACCTTGTAGATGTCGTAGCTGCCGTAGTTGGTCTGCTCGGCCTTGTTCTTGCTGTACATCCCGTTGAGGTCCCAGAACCAGCTGCGGTCCGCCGCCTGGAACTGGCCGACCAGTCCGGTGGCGAAGTACTGGGTATTGACCTCCTGCTCGAACACGCGCGCGCCACCTTCGACCGGGCGGCGGCCGATCAGGCTCATGTTGCCGGAGGCGACCAGATCGAAGCCGAACGGGTTGTACGGGTTCAGCCCGGAAACCACGATGTTGTCCGCCAGCGGATTGCCGGTGGCGCCATCGGGGCCGAAGAACAGCGGCTCGGGGGCGGCCTGGTTGGTGGATTCGCGGCGGTTGCCCAGTGCCTTGATGTACCACTGGATGTCATCGGTGAGGTCGAAACGGAACTGTCCGAAGATGCCCTTCCGCTCGGACGGCGTGAGCACCATGTTGTACTCGGCGAAGTTGAAGCGGTCGGCGGAAGTGAAGCAGTGGTAGTCATCGCTGCGGGTGCAGCCGGCACTGCCGTCGTAACGTGGGTTGCTCACCCCGGTATTGGGCACGATGTCCTGCTCGGCACCGGTATTGGGATCCACGAAGGAAAAGCGTCCCTGCGGAATGCCGCCACTGCCGAACGCCAGTCCGGTGCCCGGGATCGGGAGGCGCGACTGCTCGCGGTCGCGCGCATACACCGGATCCTGCTTGGTCCAGCTGGCGCCCAGGAACAGGCTGTAGCGGTCGCCGCGGGTGCCCCACGCCAGGTCCACACCCTTCTGGGTGCCATCGCCCTTGCCGTACTCGCCATAGTTCATCGTCACCTGCGCGCCGTCGAATTCGCGGCGGGTGATGATGTTCACCACACCGGCGATGGCATCGGATCCGTACAGCGAAGAGGCGCCGTCTTCGAGCACTTCGATGCGCTCGACGATGGCCAGCGGAATGGTGTTCAGATCGGTCGCCGCGCCCACGCCGGATGCGGAGGACTCATTGACCCACCGGATGCCGTCGACCAGCACCAGCACGCGCTTCGCGCCCAGGTGCCGCAGATCGACCTGGGCCGAGCCCGCACCCACACCACTGCCATCCGGCGGGAAGCCGAAGTTGCCGGAGGAATTGAACTTCGCATTGAGCGCCGAACCGGAACCGGTCAGCTGCTGCAGCACATCGCCGATCGAGGTCAGGCCGGTGCGCTCGATCTCGGTGCGGGTCAGGGTCTGGATCGGTACCTGCCCTTCTACCTCGGCCCGCTTGATGCGGCTGCCGGTCACTTCCACCCGGTCCAGGTCGGTGGTACTGCGTGGCGCGTCCTGCGCGCTGGCCAGGGCCGGCGCAGCAAGCAGCAGGCACAGCGATACGGCAACCGCCAGCGGGCGGTGATGCAGGTTGTTCATTCGCTCTCTCTCCAAAGGAATGGTGGGCGGGGCTGCCGCGCCCCCCTGCATGGCGGCAGTGTCTCCTTTGTAAACAACCTGTAAATGTGAAGGAGTGACGCACGCCACTGTTTCACGCGGAATCGACAAAGCCGACTGCGTGTACGCGTTGCTTCCCGAGTTGTCCTGACGGAAACCACGCAATGAAAAACGCCCTTGTTTCCAAGGGCGTTCGAGGTCACGCACGCGGGCCGTCGGGCCGCTACTGGACGAACGCGATCCGGTCCATCCCGGCATTGTTGGCGGCTGCCAGAACCTTGGCCATCACGTCGTAGTGCGCGTCGGGATCGGCTGCAATGCGCAGCGTCGGCAGGTTGCCCGCGTGGTCATGCGCCTGTTCCTGCAGCCGCGACTCGAGCGTCTCCACGGCGATCGGCTGGCCGTTCCAGTAGGCCTGGTTGCCGGCGTCGACCCGCACCTCGATCGGGGGCGGCGGCAACGTCGGTGGCACCACGGTGGTGGGCTGCGGAAGATGGACCGGAATCGGCAGCGCCACCATCGGGGCGGTCACGATGAAGATGATCAACAACACCAGCATGACGTCGACCAACGGGGTCACGTTGATCTCGGCCAACGGTCCTGCATGTCCTGCTGCGCGGAAGGCCATGGTCTGCTCCTTGACAGGGGGCCGGCTGCCCCAAGGCCGAGACTACGCCCACGCCCGGCTGCTTCAGCGCTCTGGCAGGGATCCGTTCATCCTCGAGTCGGCTTGCCCTCACCGTCGTTCACCCGCCCCCGTTATGCTTTCGGCATGACACGACTTCCCCTGTATTTCTTCAGCGCGACCGTCCTGCTGGCCTGCACCGGCGTCAGCCCGGTCGCCGATGCCCAGAACCTGGACGCGCAGCGGGCGCAGCTCAAGGCCGTCATCGACAACGCCGAACGCGGCCAGTTCGACCCTGCCCAGGCGGCCGCATTGAGCCGGCACCCGCTGTATGGCTGGGTGGAGTTCGCCAACCTGCGTCGCAATATCGATACCGTCAGCAACGCGCAGGCCCAGGATTTCCTCAAGCGCTACAGCGGCCAGGCCGTCGCGACCAGCTTCCGCAACGTGTGGCTGCCGGCCGTGGCCCGGCGCCAGGACTGGCCGACGCTGCTGGCCAACTGGACCGACACCTCCAATGTCGGCCTGCGCTGCGCCCAGCTCAATGCGCGCCAGGCCACCGGCAAGGCCGATGCGCAATGGGTCAGCGAGGCCCAGGCGATCTGGCGCAGTACCGGCAAATCGCTGCCCGATGCCTGCGACCCGGTGTTCGCGGTCCTGGATGCCAAGGGTGGCCTGAACGCCGAGCTGCGCTGGGCACGTATCGACGCAGCGGCCGATGAGCAACAGCCTGCGGTGATGCGCAGCGCCGCGCGCGGCCTGCCCGCTGCCGAGCTGGCGTTGGCCAATACCTATGCAGCCTTCGTCGACAAACCCAACGCCAGCGCACTGAACTGGCCGCGCAACGAACGCAGCCGGCGCATCGCCACCGATGGCCTGGCCAAGCTGGCCAAGGCCGACCCGGGCGCGACCGAACAGCAGTTGCCGCAGTACGCCGATGCGCTGCAGCTGAGCGCCGCGCAGCGCGCGCAGGTCCTGTACCAGATCGCGCTGTGGACGGTGGCCTCGTACGGTCCCGAATCCGCCCGCCGCCTCAACGCCGTGCCCGAATCGGCGTACGACGAGCGCCTGCACGAATGGCGCGCACGCGAAGCACTGTCGCGCGGCGACTGGCCGGCCGCGCTGACCGCGATCCGCAAGATGGGCCCGACCCAGCGCGCCGACTCGCGCTGGCGCTATTTCGAAGCGCGCATGCTGGACAAGACCGGCAAGCGCAGTGAAGCGCAGGCCGCCTTCCGTGAGGCGGCCCGTGCGGCCACCTTCCATGGCTTCCTCGCCGCCGACCAGCTCGGCCAGAACTACACGCTGTGCCCGTGGCAACCCAACGACAGCGCCCAGGCGCAGGCGGCTGTCGCGCGTGACCCCGCGATCGTGCGGGCGATGGAACTGTTCAAGATCGAGCGGACCGGCTGGGCCGTGGCCGAGTGGAACGACGCCCTCAGCCGCTACGACGCCACGCAGCGTCGCCTCGCCGTCGAGGTCGCCCGCGACAACGGCTGGTTCGATCGTGCGGTGTTCTCGCTGGGCAAGACCCCGGACGAGCAGCGCCTGTATTCGCTGCGCTTCCCGCTCCACCACGACGACAGCATCCGCCGCGAGTCCGCGCGCAACGCCATCGACCCGGCCTGGGTCGCGGCGGAAATCCGCGCCGAGAGCATCTTCAATCCGAAGGCGCGCTCGCCGGCCAACGCCATGGGCCTGATGCAGGTCCTGCCGGCCACCGGTGCGGCCGTGGCCAAGTCGATCGGCCTGACCAACTACGGGGGTGCCGCCAGCCTGTACGACGCGGACACCAACATCGCGATCGGCACGGCCTACCTGCGCCAGCTGATGAACAAGTACGACGGCCTGCCCTACGTCACCATCGCCGCCTACAACGCCGGCCCGACCCCGACCGCCCGCTGGCAGTCGCAGCGCCCGGGCTTCGATCCGGACATCTGGATCGAGACCATCAGCTACAAGGAAACCCGTGAGTACGTCGCGCGCATCCTGGCCTTCAGCGTGATCTACGACTGGCGCTTGAACGGCGACGCGCTGCCGGTGACCGACCGCATGAACGGCCGCCTGCAGGTCAAGCGCAAGACCTTCGCCTGCGCGGCCAACGCCGACAAGGGCGGCGACTGACCGGTCCCGGTACGCTGGCCGGCGCCGCAACACAGGAACACCCCGGTAGTGCCGGCCGCTGGCCGGCTCCTGGCGATCTCCGGGCACCACCGGTTGGCGTCGCGTTGGCCCACTGCGGCATCATGGGCGCATGAAGATCTATCTTGTCGGCGGCGCCGTACGCGACCGCCTGATGCAGCAGCCCCCTGGTGACCGCGACTGGGTAGTGGTCGGGGCCACCCAGGCGCAGATGGAAGCGCAGGGGTACAAGGCCGTGGGCCGGGATTTCCCGGTGTTCCTGCACCCCGATACCGGTGAGGAATATGCGCTGGCCCGCACCGAGCGCAAGTCCGGCCGCGGTTACCGCGGCTTCGTGGTCGATGCCGATCCCTCGGTCACGCTCGAAGAGGATCTGCAGCGCCGCGATTTCACCCTCAACGCCATCGCCTGCGATGAAGCCACCGGTGCCTTGGTGGATCCGTATGGCGGCGTGCGCGATATCGAACAGCGCGTGCTGCGCCATGTCGGCCCGGCCTTCGTCGAGGATCCGCTGCGCGTTCTGCGTGCGGCCCGCTTCATGGCGCGCTTCGCCCCGCTCGGCTTCACCGTGGCCGCCGAGACGATGGCCCTGATGCGCGAGATCGCCGCCAGCGGCGAACTCGAGGCGCTGGTGCCCGAGCGCGTCTGGCAGGAACTGCGCCGCGCGCTGGCCTCCGCCCGGCCGTCCGCCTTCCTGCGCACCCTGCACGATGCGCATGCGCTGGGCGCGATCCTGCCCGAGCTGGAGGCGCTGTACGGCGTGCCGCAGCGCGCGGAGTTCCATCCGGAAGTGGATACCGGCGTGCACCAGGAACTGGTCAGCGACAGGGCCGCACAACTGGCGCCCGGCGATGACCTGATCGGCTTCGCCGCGCTGACCCATGACCTCGGCAAGGGCCTCACGCCGCCCGACGAGTGGCCGCGCCACATCATGCACGAGCAGCGCGGTGTCGCCCCGCTGCGCGCGCTGGCCGAACGCCTGAAGGTACCGGTCGATCACCGCCAACTGGCCGAAGCGGTCTGCCGCGATCATCTCAACGTGCACCGCATCGACGAACTGCGCGACGCCACCGTGCTCGAGCTGCTCGGCCGCTGCGACGGTTTCCGCCGCCCCGAGCGGATCGCGCAGATCGCGCTGTGCTGCGAAGCCGACAAGCGCGGCCGGCTGGGCTTCGAAGACAGCGACTACCCGCAGGGTGAAACGCTGAAACGCCTGCACCGGGCCGCGCTGGCAGTGCAGGCGCGCGAGCTGGATCTGAGCGGATTGAAGGGCCCGGCAGTAGGTGAAGCGCTGGCCAACGCGCGGGTGAAAGCGATCAGCGCGGCGCGTACGCGCTGATCGATCCCTGCCTGGCAGACCCCGGCCCCGCCTGATCCCGGCGGACCGGAGGCCGTCTCAGCTGGCGTTGGCCGCGCACGCGGGCTGTGCCAGCAGCCAATCGCGCGCCGCTGCCGCCGCGTCCTCGCCTTCACCGACGACCACATCCGGGGCGATCCTGCCGCCATCACCCTGGCCGTTGCGATCGACCATGACGTTGCCGGTGACCAGTAGTGTGCTTCCGTCGGGCAGACGCTCGGTACGGTTGCCGGTCGAGAAGCCCGCCGTGGGCTGGCCGAAACTCCGGGCATTGGCCCGCCCACGGAAGGCCAGCGCCGTCGCCTCCCCCGAGCTGGCGGTGCGCGGACCGAACAGTACCGCCACCGGTGCGCCCGGCTGCCGGAGGCGATACACCGCCGCGCCACCGTCGAGCAGTTTCTTCTGCTCCAGCCAGACGGCACCATCGTGCGACGACCATGACCGCTCCGCATCGGCCGTGGCGAACGCACCGATCCGCGGCGCATCGCCATCGACCTCTTCCAGAAGCGGCGCCAGGCCCAGCAGCATCGGCCACATGTTGCCGCCGCTGTTGCCCCGCAGGTCCACGACCCAGCCGCATCGTTCCGCCCGGTCCTTGCCGCGGATCGCGTTCTGCAACGTGCCGGCAAACGCCAGGCTCGCCTGCTGCCAGGCCCGATTGTCACCCGCACCGCTCGTAGTGAAGGCGCCCACCGTCATCCATCCAATGCGGCGGCCCACCGTCTCCATATCCCGCTGCAGATCCGTGCGTTGCGGCGTGGCGCTGGCCTCGTCTGTCTGCCGGGTGGCCGACGGCGGACTGGTTGCTGCCACCGTGCCGCGCTTCAAAGGCGGCTGCAGCGACGGATGCGTCGCCGGCAGCCACCGCCCATGGCCGCCGCTGCTCACGGCAATGGCATCGCGCAACAGAGGCCAGGTCTGCGCGGGATCGGCATCGGGCGCATGCAAGCGGGTGCGCAGTGCCTGCCAGTCGACCTTGCCGCGATACAGCGCCTCGCGTTCCAGCACCTCGACGATCCGTGCCTGCACCGCCGGCGTCGGCATGGCCTGTCCGTTCGCCATCGGTGCAATCAGCACACCGGCCAGCAGCCCGAGGAGCGAAGAACGAGACCCTCTGGACATCACCATCGCGCTACATCCGTGTAGTTGTGTGGGCCGCAGCATAGCGCTGCATGCGGCCCGGGAACAGCAGGCACTCCGCAAGTCCAGCGACACGTCAGCCCGAAATGAAGAACACCTCACCCATTCCGGGCTGCGTCCCGAGCATCATCCTTCGCCCGCAACGGCCTCACCAATCGAACCGCAGCCCGATGTTGCCTTCGATGCTCTTACGCTCCTTCTGCTCGCTGTTTTCCAGGTCGCGGGTGTAGTCGGCCACCGCAAACGCACTGACGTTGGCATTGAAGCGCGCGACCACGCCGACGCCCACTTCCACTGCGCGCGAACCCTGCTGGTTGGTCAACTGATTGGTGGCGAAGGTGATGCGATCCTCGCCATCGAAGGTCTGCCAGTAGTTCACTTTGACGTAGGGCTGCCAGCCATTGCCCGCGAGGGTGTAGTCGGCCGCCAGGCGCAGGCCGACGCGGCCGGTCCACGCGTTGTCGTTGTCGTAGCCCACGGTGGAAATGCGGTCGGCGCTGTCATCCAGTGCGGTGCGCTGCCAGATCACCTGCGCCTGCGGCTCCAGCCACCAGGCCGACTGCCCGAGCTGCAGCAGCGGCTTGCCGGCTTCCAGCGAGGCCGTCGTGCCATCACCGCGCAGATCGATGCCGAGCCCGCGTGCCGACCACGCATTGCCGTCGTAGCGGCTCTGCATCACCACCGCATCCAGGTAGCCCCCGGCGCTGCCCACGCGGGTCCAGTACAGGCCGACGTGCTTGTCGTCCAGGCGGGTGCGGCCGACGGCCACGTTGTCCCAACCGATCGCGAAGCCGTTGACGTTGCCCTGGGCACGGGTGCGCCCGACAAACACACCGAACTGGTCGCGGTGGCGGTCATCGGCGTTGGCGAACAGATCCACGCCGGCCTGGATGCCCTGGATGTCACCGTCGAAGCTGGGTCTGGCGTCGCCTTCCCAATGCTGCTCATGGCTCTGGCCGATCATCCGCGCCCACGCCGCGCGGAAGCCGCCCTGCCCGGCCAGCAGGCGCTGTTCGCCCTGGCGCTCGTGAAAGGTGCCCAGGCTCAGCAGGCTGGTCTCGCGCAGCAGCGGCGGCACCACGGCATACGTGGCCGCCTCTATCCGGTACAGCGGAATGATGTCGCCGTCGGCGGGCACCGCGCCGGGCGTCGGCGGCACCGCCAGTGGACCGGGTACTGCGGCGGGGGTCGTCGGTACCGGCGGCGGGGTATCGGCCTGCGGCGGCGCCACCGGTGCCGGTTCGGGCGGCGGCGGTGGCGGCGCCGGTTCGGGGGCGAGCGGGTCCGGGTTCTCCGGCAGATCCGGCGACGGCGGCGGGGGCAGGGGCGGCGGTGGGGTGCCTGCATCCTCCGGCGGCGGCGGTGGCGGGGTAACCGTGGATACACCCGGTGGCGCGGGCGCCGGGGCCGCCAGGACACCCGTGACCAGCGTCGATCGCAGATACCAGTTCTCGCTGCTGCCGGCACTCACACCGCCCTTGAACAGGAAGTACTCGAACGCACCGGCCGCGACCGGGTTGTACAGCGCGAATGCGTTCGGCGCGGTGCTGGCGCCGTTGATCGACTGCACCACCAGGATGCCGTCGGCCAGCGTCGCCGCGCCGCTGCCACCCGCGTTGAGGATGCCCAGGCCGGTGCTGCCGCTGGCCACGCCATTGGAGATCACCAGGCGGTCCGAGGGCGCGCCGTCACCGGCCAGCACCGATTGCAGGTACACACCGCCGTTGTTGCCGACGTAGTTGCCCGCGATGGTGAACGCATCCCCCGGACCATTGCTGCCGTTGCTCAGGTCGATGCGACCGGCATTGATGACGTTGACCTGCTGGCCTGCGGTAAAGCTGCGCACGCTGGCGTCGAGGCCGCCGGCGAACACCGTGCTGGTACTGTCGATATCCAGCGTGCCGTCGGCGGTGGTGGCGTCGGCCAGCACCAGATCGGCATCGACGGTCAGCTGGCTGTCCTGGCGCAGGTTGATCTGCTCCCAGCCGGTGAAACGCGCCACGCCGTTGGTCTTGACGTTGTTCAGGGTCAGCAGGTCGGTGCCCGCGCCACCGGTGAACAGCGGCAATGCGCCGAGATGGCTGTTGTTGAGGCTGCTGAGCGTGCTGACGTCATCGCCCTCGCCCAGGTCCACGGCGCCGTAGACCACGCCGCCGCCGGACCAGGTGAGCCGGTCCGTGCCGGTGCTGGCACGGATTTCGCCGCGCACGGTGCCACCGGTGATGGTGATCGCATCGTCGCCACCGCTGACGCTGATGTTGCCGCCGATATACCCGTCGGACAGGAGGATGGTGTCATTGCCGAAGCCGGTGACGAGGTTGCCGTCGATGGTGCCGCCGGACATGTCGAAGGTGTTGTTTTCCAGTTTCATGTTGACCCGGCCGATGCGGCCGCCGGTCATCTCGGCGTAGTCACCGTCGTCGAAGCCACCGATGATCTGCCCGCCGGTCATGCGGAAGCGATCGGTGCCGTCGCCCTGCAGCAGCGCGCCGACGGTGCCACCGGTCATCAGGAAGACGTCCTGGCCACTGCCCTGCTGGACCGTGCCGGTGATGGTGCCGCCGCTGACCTCCAGCGTATCCACCCCATCGCCCTGGTCGACGCTGTCGATGACCCCATCGCGCATCAGCAGTGTATCGTTGCCTGCGCCCTGCACCACGCCGCCGCGGATGCTACCGGCCAGCATCTCCAGCCGATCATTGCCGGCACCGGAGAAGACACCGCCGGTGCTGCCGCTGATTACCCCGCGATTGATCACGGTGGAAGCGGCATCCAGCTGCAGGGCACGCCCGGCGCCGGCAAGGATGCTTCCGTCATTGATGATCAGGTGCCCGCCGCCACCGGCCTGCAGCGTGATGGCGTTGCCGGTGGCAGGCGCGAGCTGGGCGTTGCCCAGCACATTGAGGGTGATGGTGCTGCTGCCTGCCGCGCTGGTGACCGGGACAGTGTCCGGATTGGGCAGCTGGCTGGAGCAGGTCACGGTCTGACCGGTGGTGGGCGCAGGGTTGTCGCAGCCCGCCCAGGCCGGGAATGCCCCGGCCATCAGTGCGGTGCCGAGGGCGCCATAGCGGCCGACATGCAGCAGGCGGGCTATCTGGACGGACAGCAGCGGCCGAGCCGGCCGAGCAAGCATCTGGCGCATGTACCTTTCCTGTTCAGCAGAAGGGGGACAGCAACGGCCCAGTGCTTTTACGGATGACCGGCGTAAGTACTTTTACTGCGCAAACGTGATGCGAAGGTAAAGAATCCGGACGGATGCCGGTGCCGACGGCATGCACGCCCGCATGCCCGCGCATTCAGATTTTCAGGTAGACACGCCGGCGGTCCAGCACCCACACCACGCCCCACCAGAGCGCCACGAAGCCCACGGCGCAGCCGAGCGAGGCCAGCTTCGGCGCCGCCGACAGTGCCCGCTCCAGCGCATGGAACATCCCGGCCCACGCGCCGGTGGCCGCCAGCACGAGGGCCATCGCCGAGGAACCGAGATAGGCCGCGATCGCGTTCACGCCGAAGCGCCGGCCCAGCGCAGGCGCGCCCCAGCGGTCGATCAGCAGATGCGCCAGCAGCAGCGCCGCCACGGAGAGACCGCCCGTCCACAGCACGAAGCTCGGCGTCCACAGCTGTTTATTGAGCGGCATCCACAGGGTGGACAGGCCGCCGATGGCCAGACACACCGCTGCGAGCATCGCCAGCTGCGGCGCTCGGCCGGCGCGCAGCCACGCACCGGCGCGCAGGCCGAGCAGCGTACTCGCGATCGCCCCCAGGCTGCTCAGCAGCCCTTCCGGGTCATGCCCCAGGCCGGTGAGCGCGGAGTACTTGTACAGGAAGGGGGCGAACAGCGCGGTATCCAGCCGGCTGGCCGGATTCACCCAGGGCTCCAGTGAATCGGCGGACAGCAGGATCGCGGCGTAGGCCACCAGCAGGCCGACGATCACCGCCCATTGGGTCCGCGCCCGCGTGTAGATCGCCAGCACGCCGACCACCGCCACGCACAACGCGATCCGCTGCAGCACCCCCCACAGGCGATACGCCGGCAGCTCGAACAACCACCACGCCAGCAGGTGCAGCAGTGCGCCGGCGATCAGGATGCGCAGCGCGCGTTGCAGTACCCCACGCACCAGCGCCGGACGCGCGGCCGGTTCGCCTGCGCGCGGGGCCAGACTGAAGGCCATCGAGACGCCGGCGATGAACAGGAACAACGGGAAGATCAGGTCGGTCGGGGTGAAGCCATGCCAGTCCGCGTGCAGCAGCGGTGCGTAGACATGACTCCAGTCGCCGGGGTTGTTGACCAGCAGCATCGCCGCGACGGTCAGGCCGCGCAGCGCGTCGATCGAGCCCATCCGTGCCGACGGCGTGGCACTCATACGTCTTCGCGCTGCCCGGCGATCCAGGTGCTGCGCACCTGTAGGGCGTCGTCGAGCAGCACCAGATCGGCGTGATGCCCTTCGGCGATATGCCCGTAGCGGTCATCCAGATTCAGGAACTGCGCGGGATAGGTCGAGGCCATGCGCGCCGCCTCGGCCAGCGATACCCCGAGCAGCTGCACGCTGTTGCGCACCGCGGTGGCCATGTCCAGCGCCGAGCCGGCCAGTGAGCCGGCCGCATTGCGCACCACGCCGTCCACCGCGGTGATGACCTCGCCGTACAGCTCGTAGCTGGGGTCTTCCGCACCGACCGGCGGCATCGCATCGGTCACCAGCATGACCTTGCCACGCGGCTTGGTCGCCAGCGCCACGCGCAGGCTGGCCGGGTGCACGTGCACGCCGTCGGCGATGATGCCGACCCAGCTGTCGCGGTCTTCCAGCGCCGCCCCGACCGCGCCCGGCTCGCGCCCGGTCAGCGGCGACATCGCGTTGTACAGATGGGTGAAGCCACGGATGCCCGCCTCCAGGCCGGCACGCGCCTCTTCATAGCTGGCGGCGGTGTGACCGGCCGCCACCACCACGCCCCGTTCGACCAGCGCGCGGATGCTCTCCAGCGGCACCCGTTCGGGGGCCAGCGTGAGCAGGGTGACGCCGTTGTCCAGCGAGGCCGCCAGGGCGATTTCGGCGGCATCGGGGACGCGGAACTTGTTGGCGTCGTGGGTGCCCTTGCGCGCCGGCGCGATGTACGGGCCTTCCAGATGGATGCCCAGCACGCCGGGCACGCCTTCGCTGATCGCCTGGCGGGTCGCGGCGATGGCCGCGCGCATCACCTGCACGTCGTCGCTGATCAGGGTCGGCAGCAGCCCGGTGGTGCCGAAGCGGCGGTGCGCCTGCGCCAGCGTGCGCAGCGTGGCGACATCCGGACTGTTGTTGAACAGCACCCCGCCGCCGCCGTTGACCTGCGCATCGATGAAGCCCGGCAGCAGCCAGCCGCCGCCCAGGTCCACCTGCTCATCGGCCTGGCCGAGCATCGGCGCGGCATCGGAAACCAGCGCGGTGATCCGCCCGCTTTCGATCACCACCGCCAGGTCGTCGCGGAAGTCGTCGCCGGCCAGGATGCGGGCGTTGCGCAGGACAGTTTTCATCAGACGGTTTCCGTCACCTTGTTCAGATGCGGCGGCAGATCGGGGTTGTGGCCGCGACGCAGCGCCAGCGCGTTGATCGCGCGGTAGAAGCTCTGGATGGTCAGCAGCGGCGCGCAGGCCGGGTGCGGTGCGACCGGCAGCGGCAGGTCGCCATCGACATCGGCCAGCCAGACCTGCGCATCGCGCGCGGCGAACTCGGCCAGCACCGCGCGGGTGCCGGCACCGGTTTCATCCGGCTGGGCGAACGCCAGCACCGGGAAGCCCGGGCCGACCAGCGCCATCGGGCCATGCTTGACCTCGGCCGAGCTGTAGGCCTCGGCGTGCAGGCCGCAGGTTTCCTTGAATTTCAGCGCCGCTTCCTGCGCCGCGGCCAGGCCGAGGCCACGGCCAAGCACGAACAGGTTGTGCGCCGGCACCAGGCCCTCGGTCAGCGACGACCAGTCGCTGTTCCAGGCCGCGCGCAGGGCATCGGGCAGCGTGCGCAGCGAAGCGATCAACCCGACGTCCTGCGTCCAGTACGCCACCAGCTGCAGGATCGCCGACAGCGAGGCCAGGTAGCTCTTGGTCGCCGCGACGCTGCGCTCGGCGCCCGCGCCCAGCGGGATCACCGTTTCAGCCAGCTGCGCCAGCGGCGAATCCTCGACATTGACCAGCGCCACCACGCGCGCGCCGGCCGCACGCGCGGCCTCGGCGTTGCGCAGCAGGTCCGGGCTCTTGCCGGACTGCGAGATCACGATGTACAGCGCGCCACGCAGCTTCAGCGGCGCTTCGTAGATCGAGCCCACCGACGGCGAGGCCGAGGCGGTCACCAGCCCCAGCCGCGTTTCCAGCAGGTACTTGGCGTAGGTGGCGGCATGATCGGAACTGCCGCGCGCGCAGGTCACCACGAACGGTGGTGGCGCCGCACGCAGGCTGGCCGCCAGCGTCTCCACGGCCACCTGGTTGCGCGCGAACTGCGCGGCGATCACATCGGCGGCCTCGGCGGCTTCGCGGTACATCAGGGTGTCGTGGGGAGCAGGCAGGGACATGGGGACTCAGGTCGTTTCAGGAGAAGGAAGCCGTGCACCCTGCGGGCGCATCGGCGCGGTGGAACCACGCACCACCAGCTGCGGCACGAAGCCCTGGTTCTGCAGCTGCAGCGGTGCGTCGTCGTAGGCATCACTGCGCAGCTGGGCGATCAGCAGGCGTGCGGCATGCCGGGCGATGTCCTCGGTGGCCTGCTTGGCCGTGGTCAACGGCGGCCAGGACTGCCGCGAGAACGGGCTGTCCTCGAAGCCGGCGATCGACAGGTCGTAGGGCACGTTCATGCCCGTGGACTTGGCCGCCGCCAGCACGCCGGCGGCGATTTCATCGTTGGAGCCGAAGATCGCGGTGGGCGGTTCGCGCAGCGCCAGCAGGCGGCGCGCACCACGGAAGCCGTCATCGAAGGTGTAATCGCCCTGCACCACCAGGTGCTTGTCGATGGTCATGCCGTAATCGCGCAGCGCGGCTTCGTAGCCGGCATAGCGCTCGCCGCTGGAACGGTGCGAGCTGCCGCCCCAGAGGAAACCGATGCGCTGATGGCCGAGCTGGATCAGGTGCTCGGTGATTTCATAGGCGGCCTCGCGGTCGTCGACGAACACGCAGGCGCCATCCTGCGGATCGGCGGTGGCGGCGATGATGCGCACCAGCTTGATCCCGCGTGCGGTGAGCGCGGCCACCAGGTCCTTGCGCTCGGACATCGGCGCGGTCAGCACCAGCCCGGCCAGGCGCGAACGCTGCACCCAGTCGGCCAGTTCCTCGGCCAGCATCGGCGAGCTGGAATCGCAGGGATGGATCTGCAGCCCGAAACCCGTCTCCCGGCACGCGGCGAGCACGCCGTTCTGCACGCCGATGATGTGGTACGGGTTGGGGTTGTCATAGACCAGCCCGACCACCAGGGTAGTGCCGGTGCGCAGATTGCGCGCCGCCGGATCCGGCTCGTAGTCCAGCTCGGCGATCGCACGCAGCACGCGCGCCCGGGTGGCCTGCATCACCGACGGCTCGTTGTTGATGACCCGCGAGACCGTCTTCAGCGATACCTTGGCCCGTTCGGCGACATCCTTGATGGTCGCTCTGCGCATCGTCTTTTCCTGGCTGACCGGTTGAGCGTCCATGATCGCCGATCACTGCCCGTCGCGGGACAACCCGACGCGATGGCCGCGCATCGAATAGAACAGGATGTACAGGTAGCAGGGCACCATCAGGCCGGCGAACACCCACTGGAAATCGAAGTGCTGCTTGAGCACGGCGAACAGCTGGGGAATGATCGCGCCACCGGCGATGGCCATCACCAGCAGGGCCGAGCCGGTTTCGGTGAAACGGCCCAGGCCGCGGATCGCCAGCGGGAAGATCGCCGGCCACATCATCGCGTTGGCAAAGCCCAGCGCGGCCACGAAGCCCACCGAGACATAGCCGTGGGTCAGCAGCGCGCCGATGCAGAACAGCACGCCCAGCACGGCCGAAATGCTCAGGTAGCGCGACTGCGTCACCAGGTGCGGAATCAGCGCCAGGCCCACCACGTAACCCGACAGCATGAAGGCCAAGGTGATCGAGGTGAACATCTTGGTCTGGTCCAGCGGCAGGTCGAAGCCGTGGCCGTAGGTGCCGATCGCATCACCGGCCATCACTTCCACGCCGACGTAGACGAACAGGCACAGCACGCCCAGCCACAGGTGCGGGAACTGGAAGATGCTGGTGCGTTCGGCCACCCCCGGCGCGCGGGCCGGCGTGGCGTTGGCCTCGGAGGTCTTCAGCTCGGGCAACGGCGAGAACAGCACGCCCACCGCCAGCACCACCAGCAGCCCGGCCATGGCCATGTACGGCAGCTGGATCTTGGCGGCGAAGTCATTGAGCAGCACCGTCTTGGCGGCCGCGTCGACGACCTTCACCTGCGCATCCAGATCGCCGATGCCGTGCAGCACCAGCGTGCCGATCAGCACCGGGGCGAGCATCCCGGCGATCTTGTTGCAGATGCCCATCAGCGCGATGCGCCGGGCCGCAGTCTCGATCGGGCCGAGGATGCTGATGTACGGGTTGACCGCCGTCTGCAGCAGGGCCAGCCCGCTGCCGATGATGAACAGGCCGCTGAGCGCGCCCGGGTACCAGCGCTGCTGGGCGAAGTGGGCGAACACCACCGCGCCGGCCGCCATCACCAGCAGGCTCAGGCTCAGGCCCTTCTTCATGCCGGTGCGCTTGAGGATCCACGAGGCCGGCAGCGCCAGGAAGAAATACGACAGGTAGAAGACCATCAGCACCAGGAAGGCACCGACCTCGTCCAGCTCGAAGGCGAGCTTGACGAAGGTGATCAACGGGCCGTTGAGCCAGGTGAAGAAGCCGATCAGGAAGAACAGCACGCCGATGATCAGGATCGAGGTGAGCACGCTCGAACGCGCGGAAGCAGCAGGCACGGCAGACATCAGGGAGGCTCCTGCATCGACGGCGCCGGAGCGGCGTCGGAAGAGTGGCTGGGAACAACGTTGTCACATTTATTCGTTGCGGCCGCCGGGTTTGTCAACAACTGGTTCACGCCGCCCCCGCGCAGTTTCCTTTGCTGCACCTGCGCAATCTGGCGGCAATGCTCGCGACGGCCAGAGCGGAGCCCGTATTCACGGCCGTTTGCAAAAACATGACGGCGCCGTGATGAAAACGTTTTCGCGCGCAAACCCGCGTTGCGACGCAACATCGAAAGTCTGAGGTTATCGTTGACATCGTTGTCAGAACGATTACAGACTCCGCCTCAATTGCCGGGTCCGCCCTGGCCACGCCCAACCGATGGAGTCCGTGTGACCAACGCCGCCCACGCTGTTCCGGCCCATGCCCCGCCCGCCGCGTTGCCGCCGTTCCTGGCCGCCGACGTGGGGGGTACGCATGTCCGGGTTGGCCGGGTCCAGGCCAGTGCCGATCCGGCCCATCCGGTCGAACTGCTGGACTACCGCAAGTTCCGCAATGCGGATTACGCCGGCCTCAGCGCGATCCTGTCCGACTTCCTGGCCGATGGCCCGCGCCCCGCACATTGCGTGGTCGCCACCGCCGGTTATGCCCGCGACGACGGCACGGTGATCACCGCCAACCTGCCCTGGCCGCTGTCGGCACGGCAGATCGAGCGCGAGGTCGGCCTGGACCAGGTCTACATCGTCAATGACTTCGAGGCCGTGGCCTATGCCGCCGCCCAGGTCGATGCCAGCGCCGTGCTCCAGCTGACCGGCCCGGCCACCGCCCCGCGCGGCCCGACCCTGGTGGTCGGCCCGGGCACCGGGCTCGGCGCGGCCGTGTGGATCCCGACCGCACATGGCGCGGTGGTCCTGGCCACCGAAGCCGGCCAGCCCACCCTGGCCACCACCACCGAACTGGAGATGGCGATCGTGCGGCAGATGCTGCGCGAGCGCTCGCATGTCTCGGTCGAGCAGGCGCTGTCCGGCCCCGGCCTGATGAATCTGTACCGCGCCCTGTGCGCGTTGAACGGCCAGGCGCCGACGCTGACCACCCCCGATGCGGTCACCGCCGCCGCGATGGCCGGCCAGGACCCGCTCGCGCGGCAGAGCCTGGACGTGTTCTGCGGCCTGCTCGGCAGCACGATCGGCGACATGGCGCTGCAGTACGGCGTCACCGGCGGTGTCTACCTGGCCGGCGGCATCCTGCCGCAGATCCGCGACTTCCTGTTGAACAGCACGTTCGTCGAGCGGTACCTCAACAAGGGGCCGATGCGCGAGGCGCTGGAACGCATTCCCGTGAAGGTGGTCGAGCACGGGCAGCTGGGCGTCATCGGCGCCGCCAGCTGGTACCTCGGCCGCTCGGACACCTGATCTGCCGCGGCGCCGGGATCGGCGCTGCGGACAACGCACCACGCAGTACGTAGCACCCAAGGCGCACCGGACAACAGGCGCGCGGCACAGTCGTACCAGACGCAAGCAAACAGACGCCGTCGCCGGCGACCATCGAGTGATGAGGAGAGACATCATGAACACCCGCAAGACCCTGCTTTCCGCAGCCATCGTCAGCTGCCTGGCCTTCAGCGCCCACGCGCAGCAAGCCCCCGCCTCCACGCCGGCCGCAACCGACCTGGACACCATCCAGGTCACCGGCATCCGCGGTTCGATGGAGAAGTCGCTCGATACCAAGCGCGAAGCGAATGCGCGCCTGGAAGTGGTCACCGCCGAAGACGTGGGCAAGCTGCCCGCGCACAACGTCGCCGATACCCTGCAGCGCGTGCCCGGCGTGAACATCAGCTCGTCCAGCGCCGATGAAGGCGGCTTCGATGAAGCCGACCGTGTCAGCCTGCGCGGCACCAGCCCGAGCCTGACCCAGACCCTCATCAACGGCCACAGCGTCGGCTCGGCCGACTGGTTCGTGCTCAGCCAGGGCAACAACGTCGGCCGCAGCGTCAGCTATTCGCTGCTGCCGTCCGAACTGGTCAGCTCGGTGGAAGTGAACAAGTCCTCGCAGGCCAAGCTGCAGGACGGCGGCACCACCGGTACCGTCAACATCATCACCCGCACGCCGCTGCAGTTCGCCAAGCAGTTCACGGCCGAAGCATCGATCGGCGCCGTGCGCTCGGACCAGGCCGACTCGACCGATCCGCAGTACTCGGCCCTGTTCAACTACAAGAATGACGCCAACACCTTCGGCGTGCTGGTGCAGGGCTTCTACCAGGAGCGCGAACTGCGCCGTGAAGCGCAGGAAATCCCGGGCGGCTTCTTCGCGCTCAAGGCGACCGATCCGGTCGTGGCAGGCATCCCCGATCCGGCCAATCCGGGCCAGTTCCTGCAGGCGCCGCGTCCGGACCTGGAAGGCCTGTCCATTCCCGGCCTGCTGGGTTCGACCCTGTTCGAGCAGACGCGCAAGCGCAAGGGCGGCATGGTCACCCTGCAGTGGAAGCCGATCGACACGCTGACCCTGGGCCTGAGCGGCTTCACCTCCGAACTGGAGGCGAACAACTACAACCGCAACTTCATGATGTTCGGCAGCGGCTTCGGCCGCACCCAGGCCCCGGACCCGGGTTACACCGTGGTGGATGGCGTGATCACCAACGCGACGTACACCGGCGTGCCCGGTACCAACTACGGCGTGTACGACATGATCTACCGCGAGGCCACCGCCAAGAGCAGCTACGTCACCTTCGACGCGGACTGGCAGATCAACGACAACCTCAACGCGAAGTTCCAGGCCGGCACCACCAAGGGCACCGGCGAAACCCCGCGCCAGTTCATCGCCGAAGTCACCGTCGGCCAGGGTGGCGGCGCGTCTTACGCCAGCCACGGCGCCGGCTCCCCGGTCGACTGGAACATCGGTGGCGACCTCAGCGAAGCAGGCGTCACCAGCTTCGGCACCTGGGGCAACCAGCTGGTCAAGGCAGAGGACAAGGAAGACTGGGCGTCGCTGGATTTCAACCAGTACTTCAGCAACGGTGGCACGCTGAGCTCGATCGACTTCGGCCTGCGCTTCGCCGACCACGAACGTGAAGCGCTGTCGCCGGAAGGCGCCAGCCCGGGCGATATCTGGTCCGCACTGCGCGGCAGCGCCACCGGGCAGTACCCGGGCAACTTCGCCAGCAGCGTGGGCGGCACCTTCCCGCGCAACATCTGGTACTACACCCCGGGTGCGCTGCAGAACGCCATCGTCAACAACTCGACCTGGCTGGCCGGCAACGACGGCCCCGACGGCCGCCACAACTACGGTGCCGAGTGGAAGGTGAAGGAAAAGAACTTCGCCGGTTACGTGCAGGCCAACTTCGCCGGTGACTGGTGGAGCGGCAACATCGGCCTGCGCTACGTCAACATCAAGCAGGACATCGACACCTACCTGGCCGTCAGCGATCCGGCCCGCGCCGACGTGCGCAGCCTGTTCGGCATGTGGCAGCGCCAGGCCTTCGAGAACAAGCACGACCGCGTGCTGCCGAGCGCCAACATCAAGTTCGACCTGGACGATGACCTGGTGCTGCGCGTGGCAGCGTCGCAGACCCAGACGCTGCCGGACTACTCGGCGCTCGGTGCGTCCTCGTGGGGTTCGGATCTGAACAAGACCGGCGGTGGCGGCAACCCCGACCTGAAGCCGACCCTGTCCAGCAACCTGGATGCCAACCTGGAGTGGTACTTCGTGCCGCGCGGCCTGTTGTCGCTGGGCGCGTACCATATGCGCCTGAAGGATTACATCGCCTTCGACGTGGTCCAGCGCCAGCTCTTCAGCGAACTGACCAACCAGCTTGAAACCTACGACATCTCCACCCCGATCAATGCCGATGGGCAGGTCACCGGCGTGGAAGTGGCCTACGAGCAGCCGATCGGCGAGTACTTCGGTGTCAATGCCAACTACACCTACGCCAATGGCAAGACCAACCACACCTGGGCCGACGGCACCAACAACCTGCTGGGCACCTCGAAGAACACCTACAACGTGGGTGCCTACTTCGAGAACGAACGCTTCGGCGCCCGCGTCAGCTACACCCGCCGTTCCTCGTTCCTGATCAGCCTGTCCGGCACGAACCCGTACTACCAGGACGACTTCGGCACCCTGTCGGCGTCGCTGAGCTACAAGGCAACCGACTGGCTGAGCATCAGCCTGGATGGCCTGAACCTCAACAACCCGACCTACAAGTACTACCAGAGCGCGTTGATCCCGACCTCGTTCTACTCCAACGGCCGCCAGTACTATCTGAACTTCCGCTTCAAGTATTGATCGCCGCGGTAACACGCTGCACACCTGAAACGGGCCCGGATTTCCGGGCCCGTTTCACAGGTGGAACCCGATTCGCTACAAAGGAATGACCCGATGCACACCCGCACCCGTCGTACCTCGCTGTCGCTGCTGTACTTCGCACTGGCACTCCCGCTCGCACCGCTGGCCCACGCCACCGACGCACCGGCACCGGAGGGCCCGAAGGCCCTGCCCGGTTCGCTGATGCTGATCCCCGCGCCGGCGAAGGCCGAACGCCTCGCTGGCGCCGGCTACGTGGTGACGGCGGCCACGCCGGTCCGTGCACAGGGTCCGGCCGCGCAGCGCGTCGCCACGCAGTTCGCCACCCTGCTGCGCGACAGCGGTGGCCCGGCGGTAACCGTGGGCGAAGGGCGCGGCAAGGACGGCATCCGCTTCGTGCTCGACGCCACGCTCAAGACCGGTGCCGAAGGCTACCAGCTGCGTTCGGACGCGCGCGGCGCGACCGTGCAGGCCGCCACCGAGGCCGGCCTGTTCTACGGTGCCGCCACGCTCTCGCAGCTGCTGACCGGCGGCAGCGATGGCTCGCTTCCGGCGCTGCGCATCGAAGACGCACCCCGTTTCAGCTGGCGCGGCCTGATGCTCGATTCGGCCCGCCATTTCCAGAGCCTCGACGAGATCAAGCAGGTCCTCGATGCGATGGCCGAGCAGAAGCTCAACACCTTCCATTGGCATCTCACCGATGACCAGGGCTGGCGCATGGAGATCAAGCGCTACCCGAAACTGACCGGCATCGGCAGCTGCCGCATTCCGGCCGGCGAGGCTGGCCGCGATCCGGCCACCGGCGCCGAGCGCCCCTACTGCGGGTTCTACACCCAGGAACAGATCCGCGAGGTGATCGCGTATGCGGCCGCGCGCCATATCCAGGTCATTCCGGAGATCGACGTGCCCGGCCACGCCACCGCAGCGATCGCGGCCTATCCGGAGCTCGGCACGATCGACACCCCGCTCAAGCCGCTGAGCGAATGGGGCGTGTTCCCGAACCTGTTCAACACCGACGACAGCACCCTCGAATTCCTTGAGAACGTGCTGGAAGAAGTCATCGCGTTGTTCCCGGCCAGGTATGTGCACGTGGGGGGCGACGAAGCGGTCAAGGACCAGTGGGAAGCCTCCGCGCGGGTGCAGGCACGCATGCGCGAGGTGGGCGCCGGCGATGAGATGGAAATGCAGAGCCACATCATCAAGCGCCTGGAAACCTTCCTGGAAAAGCACGACCGACGCCTGATCGGCTGGGATGAAATCCTCGAAGGCGGCTTGCCGCCGGAAGCCACGGTGATGTCGTGGCGCGGTACCGAAGGCGGCCTGAAGGCGGCCAGCGAAGGTCACGACGTGGTGATGTCACCGGTGACCGACATGTACATGGACTACCTGCAGACCAACGCGGAGAACGAGCCGCCGGGCCGACCGGCGACGATTCCGCTGGCGCGCGTGTACGGCTTCGAGCCGGTGCCGGACGCGCTGGCCAAGGACAAGCAGCACCACATCCTCGGCCTGCAGGCCAACATGTTCACCGAGCACACGCGCAGCTACGCGCGCCTGCAGCACAACCTGTTCCCACGCCTGGCCGCCGTGGCAGAGACCGGCTGGTCGCCGCGCGAGCGCCGCAACTATGCGGACTTCCTGGCGCGCCTGCCGGCGCAGCTGCAGCGCTACCAGGCGATGGGCATCGCGTATGCGCAGACCCCGTTCCAGGTGGAACTGGACAGCCGTGACGACCGCGCTGCCGGCACAACGACCCTCGCACTGCGCAATCCGCTCGGCTACGACATCCATTACAGCGTGGATGGCAGTGCGGTCACCGCCCGGTCCCCGCGCTACACCGCCCCGCTGCAGCAGCCACTGCCGGTGGCGTTGCAGGCCGCGACGTTCTTCAACGGCCAGGCATTGGCCAAGGCCGCCAGCCGCTTCGATATCACCGCGACGTCGCTGCTGTCACGGACCGACGAGCATCTGGCGCAATGCCCGGGCGAAGGCCAGCTGCTGCTGCGCCTGGAAGATGATGGCCCGGCCGACGGCGAGCGTGCGATCTTCAACGTCGACATCTTCAATCCGTGCTGGCTGTGGAAGGACGCCGACGTGGACGGCATCGCCAGCGTCCGCATCCGCGCCGGGCAGATCCCGTACTACTTCCAGCTGGCCCACGACGAGCCGAACCGCCGCTTCGCCCCCAAGCGCAGCGCACATGGGGAAATGGACATCCTCGGCGGGCAGTGCGATGGCAGGCCGCTGGCCAGCGTGAAACTGCCGGCCGCACCGGGCGCCGATGGGTTCATCACGCTGGAGGCGGCGCTGCCGCGTTCGCTCAAGGGCACGCAGAATCTGTGCGTGCGCTTCACCGGCGACACCCGACCGACGATGTGGGTGCTGGATGAGATGACGCTGCAGCCGCGGTGACGCCGCAGCCACAGACGAAACGGACGAGGTAGTGCCGGCCGCTGGCCGGCACCTCATGAATCCGACATCGCCGGGGTTGCCGGCCAGCGGCCGGCACTACCTGTCATGTGTCGTCCGGGCAGCACTACCCGTCATGCGTCGTCCGCGCGGCAGAACTGCCATGCGTTACCCGCGTCGCAGGCGTCACCCGCGCAGGCGTAGCAGCAGGTCGCGCAGTGGCGTGAATACGATCGCCATCCCGGCCAGCACGCCGACGCTGTTGGCCAGCGCATCCATCGGATCGGCCATGCGGTTGACGGTCAACGCGCCCTGCGCGAATTCGATGCCGATGCCCAGCGCGACCAGTCCGACTGCCGCCCAGATCAGCGCCGCGCGGCGCTGGTAGATCTGCACCGCGGATGCGGCCAGCAGGAAGTAGGCGAGGAAGTGCTCGACCTTGTCGCTGTTCTCCGGCAACGGAATCGGCGGCGGCGGGATCAGGCAGACCACGAGGGTGCCCAGTACCGCCAGCCACCACAACGCCAGCCATGCCCGCGGCCAGCGCAGCGGCTTCAGCAGTTGGGTCGCGGCCACCTTACAGGCGCCAGGTCAGATCGCCGAGCGCGAAGGCGGCTTCGAAATCGACATCGCGCTGGAAGCCCATCACCTGGAAGCGCTCGCCCATCTCGGTCGGCAGCGTCAGCTTTTTCACCTGGTCGCGCAGCCGCACGCGGCCGATCTCGTCGGTACGCGCGTCGGCCTTTTCCAGCAGCGTATCGAGCCCGTTGCCGAGCAGGAAACTGGCCTGGGTGCAGTAGCCGGCCAGCTCGAAACCGGCGCCGGTACCCGACTCGGCCAACGCGGTGAAATCCACCGACGCGGTGAGGTCCTGCAGGCCCGGCCAACGGTAGAGGTCGTTGTGCACGTGGTGGCGGTAGAACGCACGCACGGTGCCCTCGTCGCGGTCGTCCTGGTAATACTCGTTGCGCGGGTAGCCGTAGTCGACGAACAGCATCGCACCGCGCTGCAGGCCGCCGGCGATCGCCTGGATCCAGTACGGCAGCTGCGGCAGCAGTTCGGAGCGGTACCCATCGGCGAAGGGCTTCCCGCGGTAATGCTCGACGTGGCGGACCGCTGCCGTGAGCATCGCATCGGCCGGTTGCGCGCCGCGCACGAAGGCTCCGTCGGCATCCAGCTCCACGGTTTCTTCATAGACCATGCCGTCGCGGGCGAGGAAGCGCGGCGTCGGCAGCGCGTCGATCACTTCGTTGGCGAAGACCATGCCATCCCAGTCGTCATCGAACGGGCGGTCCAGCCACTCCACCAGGGCGAACACCGGCGGGATCAGTGCCTTCTCCAGACGCTCGCGCTGACGCTCGCGCAGGTCCGCGCTGGGCTCCAGGATGGCGTAACGCTCGGGAAGCGCGTCCAGTTCCAGCATGCGCTTGAGCAGCACTTCGGCGAAGGCGCCGCTGCCGCCCCCCACCTCCATGAACCGCGCTTCCGGGCCCAGCTGCTGCATCACCGGGGCGATCGCGTTGGCCAGGGTCGCGGCGAACAGCGCGCCGATTTCCGGCGAGGTGGTGAAATCGCCGGCCGCGCCGAACTTGCTGGCACCGGCGCTGTAGTAGCCCCAACCGGGCGCGTACAGGCTCAGCTCCATGAAGCGGGAGAACGGCATCGCGCCGCCGTTGGCGAGGATTTCAGCGCGCAGCGCCGCGGCCAGCTCGTCGCTGTGGGCCAGGGCGTCGGATTCGGGGAGGGGCAGTGGGGAATGCATGGCGCGGGCGATTGCGGTGACAATGCACAGCATAGCCTGAGCAGGGAGTACCCCCGATGACCGATACCGCGCCCGTGGCGCTGATCACCGGCAGTGCGCGCCGGATCGGCGCGGCCATCGCCCGCCAGTTCCACGCCTGCGGCTGGTCGGTGGTGCTGCACGCCCACACTTCGACCACCGAGCTGCAGCAGATGGCCTTCGACATGGACATGCTGCGCCCGGGCAGCGTGCTGGCCCTGCAGGCCGATCTGCGCGATGCCGAGGCCCTGCCCGACCTGGTCGACCAGACCGTGGCCCAGTTCGGCCGGCTGGATACCCTTGTCAACAACGCCTCGAACTTCTATCCCACCCTGCTCGGCCAGATCACCGCCGCGCAGTGGGACGACCTGTTCGCGGTCAACGCACGCGCGCCCCTGCTGCTGGCCCAGGCCGCGGCGCCGCACCTGCGCCGCCAGCAGGGCAGCATCGTCAACCTGACCGACCTGCACGGCACCCAGCCGATGCGCGACCACCCGGTGTACGCCGCGGCCAAGGCAGCGCTGGAGATGGTCACCCGCTCGCTGGCGCTGGAACTGGCGCCCAAGGTACGGGTCAATGCGGTCGCGCCCGGGGCGATCCTGTGGCCGGAGCAGGGCAAGGATGACTTCGCGCAGCAGGCGCTGCTGGCACGCACGCCGCTGGCACGCACCGGCACGGTGGAGGAGATCGCCGGGGCGGTGTACTGGCTGGCCACCGATGCCGCGTTCGTCACCGGACACACCCTGCGCGTGGATGGTGGGCGGACGTTGTCGTAGGCGCCGGTTGGCCCGCACGCCGGGTAGTGCCGGCCGCTGGCCGGCTCCCCATGAACCAGGCGTTGTCGGGTTGCCGGCCAGCGGCCGGCACCACCCGTGCATTGATTACCCGGGGATCAGGTCCATCGTGTCGAACGGCTCGCCGAACTGCCGATGCGCGCGCCACAGCGCCTCCAGGGTCAGCCCGCTGACCGGATCGCGGAAGTCCGGCGCGATGTCGGCCAGCGGCTTGAGCACGAAGGCGTGCTTGAGCTCCGGGCGCGGAATGCGCAGGTGGCCGGGGCCTTCGACGATCAGATCGCCGTAGAACACCACGTCGATGTCCAGGGTGCGGTCGCTGAAGCGCGGGCCGCTGCGGTCGCGGCCGTGGGCATCTTCCAGCGCATGCAGCCAGTCATCCAGCGTCTGCAGCGGCAGATCGGTCTGGATCGCCACCGCGTTGTTGAGGAAATCCGGGCCATCAAAGCCCACCGCGGCGGTGCGGTAGGCCGGCGAGACGGCGATCGCGCCGAAGCGCGCGCGCAGGGCCTCCACCGCGGCGTGAAGATGCTGTTGCGGCTGCAGGTTGCTGCCCAGGCTCAGGAGCGCAGTGATCATGGTATTCAGCGTACGTGGGGCGACTCCACACGGGGGCAACGGGGCCAGCGCATAGAATCGGGGTGCACATCATAGGACACCGACATGACCTATTGCGTCGGCATCGAGGTGGACGAGGGCCTGGTCTTCGCCGCCGACACCCGTACCAACGCGTCGCTGGACGACGTGCGCGTGCACCGCAAGCTGCACGAGTTCGAGTTTCCCGGTGAAGCAGCCTTCGTGATCATGGCCGCCGGCAACCTGGCGACGACCCAGCTGCTGATCTCGCGGCTGCGCCGCGACGTGGAGGAGCAGCGGCCCGAGAACCTGCGCGCTTACCGCCATCTGTTCGAGGTGGCCGAGTACGTGGGCCGCGTACTGCTCGACAGCCAGGTCAAATCCAGCACGCATGAGGCCGGGCAGGATGGCATCGTGACCCAGGCCACGCTGATCCTGGGCGGCCAGATCGGCGGCGAGCACCCCGGCCTCTACATGATCTACCCGCTCGGCAACGCCATCGCGGCGTCGCCGGAAACCCCCTTCCTGCAGATCGGCGAGTCCAAGTACGGCAAGCCCATCCTGGACCGGATCCTGCGCCCGCAGATTCGGCTGGAAGACGCTGCGCGCACGGCGATCGTGTCGCTGGACTCGACCATCCGCTCCAATCTGTCGGTCGGGCTGCCGGTGGACCTGGTGCTGATCCGCAAAGATGACCTGCGCATCACCCAGCGCATGCGGCTGGCCGGCGACAGCCCGCTGTACGCGGAGATCCACGGCAATTGGTCGTTCAGGCTCGAACAGGCCGTGGCCAGCCTCCCACGGTTTCCGTGGGAGGCCTGATCAGGCGGTTTCCAGCGCCTCGGCGACCGAACGGAACACCTGCTGCATTTCCAGGGGTTTACGCAGCACGTGCACGTTGATGCCCGGCGGAAACACCGCCAGCGGCACGGTGACGTCGGCTTCTTCCAGCACCAGCGCCGGGCCGTGATAGCCCAGCGAGGCCATTTCGCCGAGCAGGTGGCTGGCCGACAGCAGCTTGGAGCCCGCATCGGCGATCACCAGCGCGGGCATGCTCTCCTGCTGCATCCAGCGCAGCGCGGCAGCGCCATCGGAGGCCAGCTGCAGGTGATAGCCCTGGCTGGACAGCGCATTGCCCAGCAACGACAGCCGCGTGGCCTCGCCATCGACCACCAGGATCGACTGTCCCGTGCCGGCGGTGATCGGCCCATCGACCGCCTCGGCCGCATCGACGATCACCTGCATCGGCAGCAGGACCTCGAAGCGCGTCCCGACGCCCGGGGTGCTGTCGACCTGGATGGTCCCGTGCGCGCCTTCGATGATGCGCTTGCAGGAAATCAGGCCGAGCCCGGTGCCGGTCGCCTTGGTGGTGAAGAACGGATTGAATAGGTTCGACAGCGTCTGCGCGTCCATGCCGATGCCTTCGTCGGACACCGTGATGCGCAGCCAGTCATCGCCGTGGGTATCGGCGGCGGCCGCAGCGCGCAGGGTCAGCCGGCCCCCCTCGGGCATGGCCTGGATGGCATTCAGGGACAGATTGAGCAGCACCTGCTGCAGCTCGGTGTAATTGGCATCCACCGCCAGCCCGTCGGCCACCTCCAAGTGCAGGGTGACCTTGGCCGGGAGGTTGCTGCGCAGGAGCAGCTCCACCCCTTCGAACAGGTGGGCCAGGCAGATGTGCTCGCTCGGCTTGCGCGACCCGCGCACGAAGGACAGCATCGACTCGGCCATCTCGTGGCCGCGGCGGCCGCACTCGGCGATGATGTCGGCCAGATGGTGCAGCTGCGGATCGTCGGTGCGGGCCTTGAGCAGGTCCGGCATGATCAGCAACGGCTGCAGGATGTTGCGCAGGTCATGGCTCAGCCCGGCCGCCAGCAGCGACAGGCTTTCCAGCCGCTGGGCGCGCATCAGCTCGGCTTCCACCCGCTGGCGGTCGATCGCGCTGCGCGCTTCGCGTACCGCGCGTGCCACTGCCGAGGGCAGGCGCGCCGGCTGATGCTTGATGATGTAGTCGTTGGCGCCCTGGTGCAGGGCGGCCACGGCGTTTTCCTCACCCATCGTGCCGGACACGAAGATGAAGGGCACGTCCGGCAAGGCGGCGCGCACGATCTGCAGCGCTTCATTGCCGGAGAAGCCGGGCATGCTCAGGTCCGACAGCACGATGTCCGGCGCAGCGCGCTCCAGCGCTTCGCGCAGTTCCTGCGCGCTCTCGACCCGCTCGAAACTGGCCTCCAGGCCAGCATCGAGCATCTGCTCGCACATCAGTTCGGCGTCTTCCGGCGAATCCTCGATCAGCAGGATCCGCAGGGCACCCAACGCAGGGCCGGTGAGCGGCATGGGCTTACTCGACCTCCGGTGCCTGGTTGATCAGACCCCAGAACTTGCCCAGGGTCTGTACCGCACCAAAGAACTGGTCGACGTCCACCGGCTTGACCACGTAGGCGTTCACGCCCATGTCCCAGCTGCGCGCCAGGTCGCTTTCTTCGCGCGAGGAAGACAGGATCACCACCGGCAGCCGCTTGAGCTCTTCGGTGTTGCGGATTTCCTTGAGCACTTCCAGGCCATCCATGCGCGGCATCTTGATGTCCAGCAGCAGCACCGCCGGCAGGCCTTCCTCGCGGTTGGCGAAGGCGCCACGGCGCAGCAGGTAGTCCATCGCTTCCACGCCGTCTTCGACGTGCACGATCGGATTGGCCAGGCGGGCTTCCTTCAGGGCGTCGATGGCCATCTCGGCATCGGCGGGGCTGTCCTCGGCGAGGAGGATGGTGCGGAGAGCGGTCATGCGGCGGAGCCCTTGTTGATTGCGTCGAGCGCGGGTGGAAGAACGAAGTGGAACGTGGCGCCCTGATCGACCGCCGACTCGGCCCAGATGCGGCCGCCGTGCCGGGTCAACACCCGGCGGACGCTGGCCAGGCCGATGCCCGTGCCCGGGTAGTCGCTGGCCTTGTGCAGCCGTTGGAACACCCCGAACAGCTTGCCGGCGTAGGCCATGTCGAACCCGGCGCCGTTGTCGCGCACGCTGAACAGATGGCTGCCGTCAGGCTGGAGTTTGTAGTCGACCTCGATCCGGGCCGGCTCGCGGTTGGAAGAATACTTGATCGCATTGCCGAGCAGATTCAGCCACACCTGCCGCATCATGTTTTCATCGGAAACGATGATCGGCAGCGGTGCGATCTTCCAGTCGATATGGTGCGCTACGCCGGTACTTTCCGACTCGCTCTGCTGGTTGGCATCGAGCATGGCGCGGGTGTCGGCGACCAGCGACTGCATGTCCACGGCCTGCAGGCGCATCGCCGCCCGGCCCAGGCGCGAATAGACCAGCAGATCGTCGATCAGCGCGGCCATGCGCCTGGCCGAATTGGAGATCACGCCCAGGTAGTGCAGCGATTTTTCATCCGCGCCCTCGCCCAGGTGCCGGGTCAGCTTGTCCGAGAAACCGGCCACGTGGCGCAGCGGCGCGCGCAGATCATGCGAGACCGAATAACTGAACGCTTCCAGCTCGCGGTTGACCTCGGAGACCTGCTCGACCTTGCCTTCCAGCTGGCGGTTCAGTTCTTCCACGCGCAGCTGCACGGCGCGCTGGACGGTGACATCGCTGACGGTCATCAGCACCACTTCGTCATCCTTGTCCGGCAGCGGCATGCGCCGTGCGTTGATCAGCATGATCCGCACCACGTCATCGGCGGTGCGCTGCTCGTGCTCGTAATCCCACAGCTCGCGGCCGCGCAGCAGCACGTCGGTCAGGCGCTGGCGGACCACCGCATCGGCCCAGGCACCGTCGCCGATGCTGTCCAGCGGTAGCCCTTCGGCCGGGGCCTCTTCGTCCAGGCCGTACAGCTCGCCGAAGGCCGGGTTGTGCATCTGCACGCGCAGCGCGCGGTCGAGCAGTACGATCGGCTCGCGCACCGTGTGCAGCACCGAGGCCGCACGCTCGGCCGCACGCAGCGAGGCACGTTCCGCGCTGAGACGGTGGCGGATCTGCCGCTGCAGCAGCCACAACACCAGGCCAAGCAGCAGCAGCTGCACGATCAGCGCCGACCAGGAGACGAGCTCGCCCTGGCGCTGCTGGGCGGCGAACTGCTCCGAACGCTTGGCCAGCAGCTGCTCTTCGGTGGCCTGCAGTTCCTCGACCAGGCGGCGGATCGGATAGCGGGTGGTCAGGTCGGCCACCAGCTGGCGCTGATCGGCGTCGGGCGCGGAACGCGCCAGCTGCTTGGCCAGTTCCATGCGGCGTTCGAGCATCGACTGGATGCGGCCGATCCGGATCAGCTGATCGGGATTGTCGCGGGTCAGTTCGGCCAGCCGGGCCAACCGCCCGGGAATATCATCGGCCTGCGCCAACCGCTCGCGCAGGCCCGGCGCGTCGATGCCCTTGGACATCGTCAACGCGGCGGATTCAACATCGCGTACGTCGGCCTGCAGCTGATAGACGGCCACGCCGACATCCTGGGTGTGGGTGACCCAGTTCATCGCATCGATGTTGTCGGTGGCCAGTTTGCGCAGGGTGAGCCACGGCACCACGATGATGGCTACCGCCGCCAGGGCCAGGGCCGGCAGACGCCAGCGGTCCCAGATTTGATCACTGAACACCAGCGCCATAGTCCCTCTTCAGCTCGATGCCAAGACCGGCCGTGCCCAGGCACCGGGAGGTCCGGGCCGTGCACCGCGCCGACGATGGCGAAGCGCTGAATATACTCCACCCCTTTGTGAATACGCAGGCAATCACCTGTCTGAACGCGCTGCGGAAGGGTCGGAGAACGCTGGACGCCTGTCAGACGGAGGGGAGGCGCACAAAAAAAGCGCGCCCGAAGGCGCGCCCTGTTCAACGTTACGGCCGGACTCAGCGCTTGGCAGCGGCTGCGGCGACCTTCAGGCCAGCGGCGTCGACACGCTTGACGCCCTTGATCTGCTGGGTCACGCGGACGGCCTTGTCATGCTCGGCCTGGCTGGCCACGGTGCCGGTGAGGGTGACCACGCCATTGACGGTCTCCACCTTCACTTCGGTACCCGGGACGTTCTTGCTGGTCAGCAGGTCGGTCTTGACCTTGGTGGTGATCCAGCTGTCGGTGACCGGCTCGGCCGAATCGTGCGTATCGGCATGGGTCATCGCGGCATGATCGGTGCTCTTCGGCTGATCCTTGGCCATCGCGGACGAGGTGCCCAGCACCATGCCCAGGGCCAGCGAAGCAGCAAGCAGATTACGGGTCGTGTTGGTCATGTTCGGATTCCTTTGCGGATGTGGGGCCAGTGTCCGTGCAGGGCCGTGGACGGGACGTGGGCGCGACATAACGTCGCCGTGAACCACTCAGCTTGCTGCCGAACCGTTCAGATTTCCGCCCCGCGCGCGCAGCCGTTACGCTGTCCTGCCCCCTTATGTTGGAGCGCACCATGGCCGCCGTACTTCAGGTGGGACTGATCGGCTACGGCCTGGCGGGCAGCGTGTTCCATGCGCCATTGATCCTGCACACGCCCGGGCTGGCCCTGCACAGCATCGTCAGTTCGCAGCGTGATCGGTTGCTGCGCAGCTTCACCGATGTGCGCCTGTGCGACGACCCGCAGCAGCTGTTCGATGATCCCGCGGTCGACGCGGTGGTGATCGCCACGCCGAACGATGCGCATGCACCGCTGGCGCGCGCCGCGCTGGCCGCAGGCAAACACGTGCTGGTGGACAAGCCGTTTGCGCTCTCGGTGGCGGAAGCCGAGGGAGTCGTGCAGGCCGCGCGGGAGGCCGACCGTGTCGTCACCGTCTTCCAGAACCGTCGCCAGGATGCCGACTTCCTCACCCTCAAGCAGGTGCTCGCCGAAGGCCACGTCGGCCGCGTCGCCGAATGCCATTCCCACTTTGACCGCTTCCGCCCGCAGGTGCGTGACCGCTGGCGCGAGAGCGATGCCCCCGGCAGCGGCCTGTGGATGGATCTCGGTCCGCATCTGCTCGACCAGATGCTGCAGCTGTTCGGCTGGCCCGGTGCGATCAGCGTGGACCTGATGGCGCAGCGCGAGCACGCGCTCGGCAACGACTACTTCCATGCGGTGCTGCACTACCCGCGCCACCGCGCGATCCTGCATGCCGGTTCGCTGGTCGCCGCCTCCAGCCCACGCTTCATCGTGCATGGCGATGCCGGCAGCTACCTCAAGGACGGGCTGGACGTGCAGGAAGATCAACTGCGCCGCGGTGTCGCGCCGGGCGCGCCGGGCTGGGGGCTGGACCCGCAGCACGGCCAGCTGGTGCGGGTCGATGCGGACGGCCACACCCGGCGCAGCACCGTGGACAACGTGCCCGGCGATTACCGCGCGTTCTACGCGGCCTTCCGCGACGCGATGCTGGGTACGGGCGAAGCGCCGGTCAGCACCGCGCAGGCACTCGAGCTGATGCGCCTGCTGGAAGCCGGCGCGCAGAGCGCACGCAGCGGGCGGCGGGTGACGCTGTGAGTCGGTCACGCCCGCCCGGGTAGATCCACGCCCTGCGTGGATGCGGGCCGGACGGTCACGTTCCGTCGGCCCGCATCGGTCGGGCTCAGGTCGACTTGATCGCGTGGCCGCCGAACTCGTTGCGCATCGCCGCCAGCAGGCGATCGCTGAAGGAGTTCTTCTCGCGCGAGCGCAGCCGCTCAAGCAGGGACAGGGTGATCACCGGCGCCGACACGTCCAGGTCGATCGCTTCGGCAACGGTCCAGCGGCCTTCGCCGGAGTCATCGACATGCGGCGCGATGCCGTCCAGCTGCGGGTTGCGGCCCAGCGCATCGGCACTGAGATCGAGCAGCCACGAACGCACTACGCTGCCGTGCTGCCAGGCCTTGGCCACCTTCGCCAGATCGAGGTTGAACCCGGTCTTGTGCTGCATCAGCGCGAAGCCTTCCGCGTAGGCCTGCATCATTCCGTACTCGATGCCGTTGTGGACCATCTTGCAGAAGTGCCCTGCCCCGCTCGGGCCGACATGCGCCCAGCCGCGGTCTTCACCCGGTGCCAGCGTGCGGAAGATCGCGCCGATCCGTTCGACCGCGGCCTTGTCACCGCCGATCATCAGGCTGTAGCCCTCCTGCAACCCCCACACGCCGCCGCTGGTGCCGCAGTCGATGTAGGTCACGTCTTCGCCCTGCAGCTGTTCGCTGCGGCGCATGGAGTCCTTGTAGTACGAGTTGCCGCCGTCGATCACCACGTCGCCTTCGGACAGATGCGGCGAGAGCGATGCCAGCGTCTGGTCGACGACGCCGGCCGGCACCATCAGCCACACCACGCGCGGCACCGGCAGCGCGGCGAGCGCGTCGGCGATCGAGGCGCTGACCTCGAAACCACGCGCGGCCGCCGCGGTGCGTGCGGCCTCACCGGGATCGACCCCGATCACGCGATGACCGCCGCGGTGCAGGCGCTCGGCCATGTTGGCGCCCATGCGGCCCAGTCCAATCATTGCAATATCCATGACTCACCTTTGCTCAGCTTGCGAATACGGTGGTGTAACGGGAGCGACCGGCGCGGCCGCGCACTGCTGGAGCTGTGCGTCGATCCAGCGCCGGTACAACGTGGTGTGCAGATTGTGCAGCCCCAGCTCGATCGCGAACGGCGTACGCGGATTGCGGTCGAGCAGGCGCGCGATGTGATATCCGATAGGACGTATACCGCGTGGATGCACGTAAATCAGGAACCCCTGGTAGAACGGATCGTCCAGCAATGCGTCCAGTTCCTTCAGCAGCGGTTGCTGCGCGGCCGGCACGTCACGCCGCCAGAGCGGATCACGCTCGATCAGCAGGCGCTCGAAACGGCGCGGGCCCGGGCCCGGCATGCGCTGGGCCAATGACCAGATGCGCCGGTTGATCCCGTCGTAGTATGCGAAGCCGTCATGCTCGCGCAGCGCGCGCGCCGCCGCATCACTGACATCGACCACCACGAAGTTCTCGGCCTGGTTGTTGATGTCGTCCAGGTAAGCGCGGTCGAACACGTGCTCGATGAAGCCGGGCGCCCCCACGAACGCCTGCCGCCCGCGCCGGGCGGTCTTCGTTGCCTTCCCATCGGCCAGGAACTCACCGGCGTGCCGGCCGAGCAGGATGCTGTCGGTCTCGTGCAGGGTCAGGAAGGTGCCGATGGACAGCTCTTCAGCCGAGAACGCGCGATCGAACGCGGCATCGCCGTACAGCTCGCGCTGGGTCGCCAGCTGCGCGACCTGGCGGCCGACCCCGCACTCCGCGCGCACGCGGCCGTCGTAGAAGGTCTGCAGTGCCGCGCTGTTGGCCTCGGCCGGCTGATAGCCGCGGCCGAAGCTGCGGAAGCGCTCCCAGCCCTTGGCCTGGGCACCACCGGCACCGAAGCCGATCCAGCCCAGCTGCAGCGCCGAGAAGCGGAACCCCTCGTTGTCCTGTAGCGCGGTGGTGGCGCGGCGGGTGGCAGCGCCGAGCTTGAACGCGTAGGCGCAGACCGTGGCCGGATCATCGAACACCGTGGGCAGCCAGGCCTGCCGCTGCGCCTCCGACCACTGACGCGGCAGCTGCACGCGCAGGTCGCCGGCCGCCTGCGCCTGGCGCAGGTCGGCGCGCTCGCAGACCGGTCCGCCCTGCACCATCGGTGCCTCGATATCCGCGGCGCTGATCCGCCAGCCCAGCTCCTCCAGCACGCGCTGCGCGCAGGACGCCGCACTCCACGCGCTGGCCGCGGGGATCAGCCCCAGCAGGGCGCCGAGCACGAAGCGCTGCCGGCGCCGCGATCCCGCTGCCATGGCCTGCCGCACCCCCACCCGCTCAGCGCGGCGAGGCCGGGGTATCGCTCACCACCGTGGTGGGCGGCGTCTCTACCGCTGCAGCGGGCGCGGCGGGCGCGGCGGCGGCCGGCGTCGGCTCGGGCACGGCGGCGGCCGGCAGGTACTGCTGCAGACGCTCGAAGAAGCGGCGGTAGAAGGTGGCGTCCTGCACGGTGCTGCTGGCCACTTTCACCAGCGAGTCGTCGTTGCTGCCGAACGGCAGCGAGACCGAGCCCAGTGCACCCACGCCGACGCTGGCCGAGGTCGGGCTCTTCTTCAGCGCGTAGCGGTCCTGCACGGCGCTGACGAAGACCAGCGCCTGGTCGCCGCGCGGCGCGCAGGAAATCCGCAGCACCAGCTGCTCGTGCTCCTCGTCCTTGGGCTGGAAGTTCTTGTTGCCCTCCACCGCGTCATCGCCGGCGCGGGCGATCGCATAGCCCTGGCTGAGCAGGGTACGTCGGGCGGCTTCGCAGGCCTGGGCCGGCGGGCCGGGGACGGTGCGCGAATAGGTGTCGCCGGAGTCGAACGACTCCCGGATCAGGGTACTGTCGGCGGCGCGGCCGCCACAGGCGGTCAACGCGGCGAACACCGCCAACAGCGGAATCGAACGTACACGACGAAAGCGCATGGCCGCTCCTGCGGAAATCCAGCCTCCAAGGATAGACCCGTGCGCGTTGGCAGGAGGTGGATACGCACAGGCCGCCCCGAAGGGCGGCCTGTGGAGTTGTCACCTGTTCAGCTGGCGGCTGCGGTCAGTCCGCCCAGCGGCCGACGCCGGTCGACTGCGGCAGGACCTGCGCCGACAGCGGACGGTCGGCCTCCAGCAGGTTGACCGCATCGGCCAGGATCGCGGCCGACTCGCGCAGCAGCGGATCCGGGCGCTTCTCGGCTGCCTTCTCGCGGGCGGCATCCTTGACGATGTCGCGCTCGTTGCCGGTCAGGCCGTCGTCATTGCTGTCATCGGCCAGCGGATCCAGATCCAGGCCCAGCTGCTTGCGGATGGCCTGGCGATCGGTGCGCTGCTTGTCCTGCTTCTCACGCTCGGCGCGGCGCTCGGCCTCGTTGAGCGAGATGTACTTCTTGGCCTTCTCGGCGCGGAACTGCTCGACGTCCTCGTTCCACCACTGGAACTCCTTGTCGGCGGCGATGCGCGTGTCGTGGCGGCTTTCCAGCTTGGGCAGCAGCGGACCAAAATTGCCGTACTGGGTGTGCGGCACCGCAGCGATGCGGGTCCACGGCAGGGCGTTGTCGTAGGTGCTTTCGCCGTACTCGCTGGCGTCCACGCTGGCCGGGAAGGCCAGATCGGGCACCACGCCCTTGTGCTGGGTGCTGCTGCCGCTGACGCGGAAGAACTGGGCGATGGTCAGCTTGACCTGGCCGAAGCGCTGGGTCTCGCCACTCGGCCAACGGTCGAGGTCGACGATGTTCTGCACGGTGCCCTTGCCGAAGGTGGTCTCACCGATCACCAGGCCACGGCCGTAATCCTGGATGGCGCCGGCGAAGATTTCCGACGCCGAGGCCGAGCCGCGGTTGATCAGCACGGCCAGCGGACCGTCCCACGCCACCACGTCACTGCGGTCGCTGTTGACGGTGACGCGGCCACCGGACTCGCGCACCTGGACCACCGGGCCCTGTTCGATGAACAGACCGGTCAGTTCGATCGCTTCATCCAGCGAACCACCCCCGTTGTTGCGCAGGTCCAGCACCACGCCGTCGAGCTTGTCGGCCTTGAAGCCGGCCAGCAGCTTGGCCACGTCGCGCGTCGCCGACGCGTAGTCCGCGGCATTGCGGCGGCGGCCTTCGAAGTCCTGGTAGAACGTCGGCAGCTTGATCACACCGACCTTGCGCGCCGGCTCCCCATCCTTGGCCGGGATGGTCAGGGTTTCGCCCTTGGCGGCCTGTTCGGCCAGGCGCACCTTCTGGCGGGTCAGCACCAGGGTGTGGTGCTTGCCGTCGACGCCTTCCTCGGCCGGAATGAATTCCAGGCGGACCTGGGTATCGCTCTTGCCGCGGATCTTGGCCACCACGTCATCGATGCGCCAGCCGATCACGTCCTCGAGCGGGCCGGACTTGCCCTGGCCCACGCCGACGATGCGGTCGCCCGGCTTGAGCGTGCCATTGACCGCGGCCGGGCCGCCGGCGATGACCTCGCGGATCACCACCATGTCGTCCTGGCGCTGCAGCTGCGCGCCGATGCCTTCCAGCGACAGCGACATCGCCTGGTTGAAGTTCTCGGCGGTGCGCGGGGTGAAGTAATCGGTATGCGGGTCGACGGCGCTGGTATAGGCGTTGAGGAAGAACTGGAACACGTCCTCGCCCTTGAGCTCATTGACCGACTTTTCCAGCGTCGCGTAACGCTTGTCCAGCGTCTTGCGGATCTCGGCCGGCTGCTTGCCGGCCAGCTTCAGGCGCAGCCAATCGTTCTTGACCGACTTGCGCCACAGATCGTCCAGTTCGGCGCTGGTCGCGGCCCACGGCACGTCCTTGCGGTCGTACTCGAACTTTTCGTCGGTGCTGAAATCGAAGTCCTGCTTGAGCAGCTTGCGCGCATAGCCGACGCGCTCGCCCACGCGCTGCTTGTAGACCGCGAACACCTGGAACGCCGGCTCCAGCTCACCGCCGCGGATGGCGGTGGCGATGTTGGCCTCGAACGGCGCGAAGCGGGTGATGTCGACCTGGGTGAAGAACTGCTTGCTGCTGTCGAGCGACTCCAGGTAGCGCTTGAAGACGTCCTTGGAGGTCGCCGCATCCAGTGCGCGCGGCCGGTAGGCGTATCGGCTGTCCGAGAGCAGTCCGTAGACCAGCTTGGAGGTGGTCACCTGGTCGGCCGTGGCGGCCGAGGGCAGCGCAGGCGAATCGGCGTAGGCGGCCAGTGCCATCGGCGCGGTGAGCGCCAGGGCCATCAGGAATGCGGGGGCTTTGAATTTCATGGACTAGCTCGTGGCACCTTGCCAAGGGAGAGACTGCGTGCAGTACAGACACCACGACAGTGCCGAAAGTTGCCGCGTTTGTCACCGGGGCCTTCAGCCTACCGAGGCCGTTGGAGAAATTTGTGAATACCGGCGCGATCGGCAGGCAGGCACGGGCCTGCGGCCATCCGCGGTTCAGGGCCGCGGCCGGGGAAAGACGAGTGGGAATGGCAGAACGGGCCCCGAAGGGCCCGTTGGATCAACCGGCGACGCCGGCGTCGGCCGCCTGGCGGTCGGCGTGGTAGGACGAGCGCACCATCGGACCGGAGGCGACGTGGCTGAAGCCCAGCGCGTTGCCGTACTCCTCCAGCGCCTTGTATTCCTCGGGCGTCCAGTAACGCAGCACCGGGTGGTGGTGGGCGGTCGGCTGCAGGTACTGGCCGATCGTGATCATGTCCACGTCGTGCTCGCGCAGGTCGCGCAGCGTGGCCTGGACCTGCTCCAGGGTCTCGCCCAGGCCGAGCATGATGCCGGACTTGGTGGCGATCTCCGGATGCTGGGCCTTGAACTTCTTGAGCAGGGTCAACGACCACTGATAGTCCGCGCCCGGGCGCACGTTGCGGTACAGGTCCGGCACGGTTTCGATGTTGTGGTTGAACACATCCGGCGGATTGGTCGCCAGGATCTCCAGCGCGCGCTCCATGCGGCCCTTGCCACGGAAGTCCGGGGTCAGCACTTCGATCTTGGTGTTCGGCGACCTGGCACGGATGGCACCGATGCAGTCGGCGAAGTGCTGGGCACCACCGTCGCGCAGGTCGTCGCGGTCCACGCTGGTCACCACGACGTACTTCAGGCCCATGTCGGCCACGGTCTGGGACAGGCTGGCCGGTTCATTGGCGTCCGGCGGCTTGGGCCGGCCGTGGGCCACGTCGCAGAACGAGCAGCGGCGGGTGCAGACCTCGCCGAGGATCATGAAGGTCGCGGTGCCGTGGCTGAAGCACTCGTGGATGTTGGGGCAGCTGGCTTCCTCGCAGACCGTGACCAGGCGGTTCTCGCGCAGCTTGGCCTTGAGGTTCTGCACGGCGTTGCCCGACGGAATCCGCACGCGGATCCACGACGGCTTGCGCAGCACCGGCGCGTCGGCGAACTGCACCGGCGAGCGGCCGATCTTGTCACCGCCGATCTGTTTGACGCCCGTCTGCAACGGGGCGGCGGACGGCGTGTCGCCCTGCACAACCTGCAGGGGAATGAGGCGAGCGGTGGTTTCAGTCATGGCCTTGGTCGGCGGCGTTCACGCCGCGTCAGTCAAATCGGGTAATTCAGCGGCCGGCTCGAGGGCCAGGCCGAACTGGCGGGCCAGATGGCCCAGCAGCACCGGCGTGACGGCCGCCATGCCGGACGGTCCCCCCAAGTCTACCACCGAGGTCACCTGCAGCCCTTGATAGCCACAGGGGTTGATCCGGCGGAATGGTTCCAGGTCCATGGCCACATTGAAGGACAGGCCGTGGAAGGTGCAGCCGCGGCGGACGCGGATGCCGAGCGCGGCGACCTTGGCCCCGCCCACGTAGACGCCGGGGGCGCCGTCGAGGCGCTCGGCGCCAATGTTCCATTCGTCCAGGGTGTCGATGATGGCCTGCTCGATCCGGCAGACGTAGTCGCGCACCCCGATGCCCAGCCGCCGCAGCTGCAGCAGCGGGTAGATCACCAGCTGGCCGGGGCCGTGGTAGGTCACCTGGCCGCCGCGGTCGACATGCAGAACGGGAATATCGCCGGGGGCGAGCACGTGCTCGTCCTTGCCGGCCTGGCCCAGGGTGAACACCGGGTCATGCTCGACCACCCACAGTTCGTCGCGGGTGGCATCGGTGCGGGCATCGGTGAAGCGCTGCATGGCGTGCCAGACCGGGGCATAGGGCTGGCGGCCGAGGTCACGCACGAGGGCCGGTTGCGGCGCCCGGTCGCCCGGGGCCGCGGCGGTGGCGCAGCTGGCTACAGCGTCCACTTCACTTCCGGGTGGTCGCGCAGCGCGTTGTGGGCGGCGTCGTACTGTTCACGGTTGTCGGCCTTGAACACCAGTCGCACGGACACGTACTTGCCGTTGGACGAGTGTTTCCAGCTGACCCGTTCGGTCAGTACTTCCAGGCCGGCGAGCTCGAGCAGGCGCGGCAGTTCGCGTTCCAGGTCGTTGCCGGCCGCGCCCATGGCGCTGAGTTCGAACTGGCCGGGGAACTGGAAGCCGTGGTCGGGGTTGTCAGACTTGATCTCCATGTCCGGGATTATGGGGATGGCCGCGCCCGAACCCAAGCACTGCTTGATCGTGCACACAGCGGTGCCGAACGGCACGTGAAAACGCCTGTATCGCCACTGATACGCAGCAGTGCGTGCGCAGCGCTGTTCACATGATCACGCTCTGACTACGCTGTACCAGCTTAAGAAAGAATAAATCCCTGTCTGGTATCCCATGTCCTTGAAGCCCTTCGCGCTCCCGGCCGCGCTTGCCGGTGTCCTCGCCCTGGCGGCGCCTGCCGCCCAGGCCGCCTCCCAATGCGGGCCCGATGCGATGCGCGAGCATCCGCCGCAGGTCAATTTCCGCGTCGACAACGATCTGTTCGGCGGCAAGGACCAGGATCAGGGCTATACCAACGGTGCCCAGATCACCTTCGTGTCGCCGAATCTGGTCGACTACACCGACGATCCGTGCCTGCCGCGCCTGGCGCGCTGGGTCAACAGCCACCTGGAGCGGCTGCACCCGGGCGAGTTCGAACAGCAGAACATGATCTTCAGCCTGGCCCAGGGCATCTTCACCCCGACCGATTTCACCCGGAAAGACCTGATCGAAGATGACCGGCCGTACGCGGGCGTGCTGATCGGCAGCTTCGGATACAACGCGCGCCGCGGCGACCGTCTGCAGACGACGCAGCTGGCGCTGGGCGTGGTCGGGCCCTGGGCGCAGGGCGAAGAAGTGCAGAACGCGGTGCACGAGCTGCTGGGCGATGAGAAGTTCCAGGGCTGGGACAACCAGCTGCACAACGAGCCGGTGTTCATGCTGACCCACGAGCGGATGCGCCGGTGGCCGGCCGATGCCACCGAGAACCTGGGCGGCTGGGGCTGGGATGCGATCAGCCATTACGGCGGCGCAGTGGGCAACCTCGCCACGCACCTCAACGCCGGTGCCGAAGTGCGCTTCGGCTGGAAGCTGCCGGACGATTTCGGCAGTACCCCCCTGCGCCCGGCCGGTGAGAACACGGCGCCGACGCGTGGTGGCAAGCCGAGCGGGTGGTCCTGGCATCTGTTCGCGACGACCGATGCGGCGTGGGTGATCCGCGATATCACGCTGGATGGCAACACGTTCCGCAACAGCCACAGTGTCGACAAGCGGCATGTGGTCGGCCAGGCCGGGTACGGGCTGGCGGTGATGCGCGGGCGCTGGAAGTTCGCCCTGGCGCGCTACCACAGCACGCGCGAGTTCGATGGCCAGCGCGAGGCGCCGGTGTTCGGCAGCTTCACGATCAGCCGGTCGCTGTAACGCCGCCCGTACGAGACGCCGGCCAGCGGCCGGCACTGCCGGGCAGCCAAAAGGGACGCGCAGAAAAAGACCGGCTTTCGCCGGTCTTTTTTTTACTGCGGTCGAACCGGATTACTCCGATTCCCACCACATCCAGAAGCTGTCCCAGAGACGCTTGAAGAAGCCGGCTTCTTCGACGGCGGCCACGGCGACCAGCGGCGCCTGGGCGACGACCTGGTTGTCCAGCATCACCTTCAGCGTGCCGACCTGCTGGCCTGCGGTGAACGGGGCTTCGAGGGTCTTGGGAACGTCGATGCTCGGCTTGAGATCGTTGTAGCGGCCGCGCGGGACGCTGACCAGCATCGGCTGGGCGACGCCCAGCTGCAGCTTGTCGGTCTTGCCCTTCCACACCTTGTGCTCGGCCACGACCTTGCCCGGCTCGTACATGCGGTGGGTTTCGAAGAAGCGGAAGCCCCAGTTGAGCAGGGCCAGGCTGTCATCGGCGCGCTGCTTTTCCGAACCGCCCCCGAGGATCACCGCGACCAGACGCTGGTCGCCGCGCTGGGCCGAGCTCATCAGGCAGTAGCCGGCCTCGGAGGTATGGCCGGTCTTGATGCCGTCCACGCTCTGGTCGCGCCACAGCAGCAGGTTGCGGTTCGGCTGGGTGATGTTGCCGACGGTGAATTCCTTCACCTTGTTGTAGGCGTACGTTTCCGGGTAGTCACGCACCATCGCGCGGCCCAGCAGGGCCAGGTCGTAAGCGGTGGTGTGGTGGCCCGGGGCGCTGAGGCCGTGCGCGTTGACGAAGTGCGAGTCCTTCATGCCGATCTTGGCGGCGTAGCTGTTCATCAGCGAGGCGAAGGCTTCTTCGCTGCCGGCGACGTGCTCGGCCAGGGCGATCGCCGCGTCGTTGCCGGACTGGATCGCCATGCCCTTTTCCATGTCTTCCAGACGTGCGGTCTGGTTGACCGGGAAGCCGCTGTAGCTGCCATCGGTGCCGGCACCGCCCTCGCGCCAGGCGCGCTCGCTCATCATCACCTGGTCGTCGGTACGGACCTTGCCGTTCTTGACCTCGGCGGCGACGACGTACGAGGTCATCACCTTGGTGATGCTGGCCGGGGCCAGCTGTTCGTGCACGTTCTCACCGGCCAGGACCTGCCCGGTAGCGAAGTCCATCAGGATCCAGGCCTTGGAGATGCTGGGCGCGGGTGCCGGCGGGGTGGCCACGGTGGCCGGAGCGGCGGCGGCGGGAGCAGGCGCCGGTGCCGGGGTCGGCAGGGGGGTCTGGGCGGAGACCATGCCCACGAACAGGGTCGTGGCCATGGCAGCGGCGGCAAAGCGGAATTTCATCGGACAGCAAGCTCCTGGAGGGCGCCAAGGGGGGGATGAGGGATAACGGCCATTGTAGGGCCAAGGAGCGGCGGCACGCGCTGGCGTGCCGCGGGCAGTGGAAGGCTCAGTCCTTCACGATCTGCGGCGCCCCGAAGCCCAGACCGGCAATCCGGCCGGCAAGTTCCGAGGCACTGGCATGGTCGGGAGCCGGCACGCGCAGGCGCCACAGGGTGCGCCCGCCACTGACGATGTCGCTGATGCTGGCCCCGGCGATGCCGGCCGAGGACAGCTGGCCGAGCGCGCGGGTGGCATTGTCGCGGCTGGCGAAACTGGCGACCTGCAGCAGCACGCTGCCGAGCACCTGCTGGGACAGGCTGGCGCTGGCGGCCGGTGCCGGGCGCGCGGCAGGGGCGGCGGCGGGCAGTGCGGCGACCGCCACCGGGCCACTGTTCACGCTGGCGGCCTGGGGGGTGGCCGGCTTGCCGGTGGCCACGCGTACCCCGTTGTCGCGCATCCAGTGATCGAAGTTGTCGGCGTTGCCCGGCTTGGCCGAGTCGGCCACGCGGTAGCGGTACTGCTCGCCGACCGGTTTGGCCGCGGTGCGCGTGGCCGTGGACGTCGCGACCGGCAGCTTGCCGACCAGGGCATCCATGTCGCTGGCACGGCGTGCCGCGGCGGCGCTGGTCGTCGTCGCGGCTGCCGCAGCGGCGGCGACCTCGCGGCGCTCGCGGCGGCTGGGCTTGTCGACCATGAGGTTGTCGTCGCCCGGGGCCAGTGCGCGGACCTCCACGTTGCCGGTGCCGCGCTGGGTGATGCCCAGGCGCACGGCGGCGGCGTAGCTCAAATCGACCACGCGGCCATCGTGGAATGGACCACGATCGTTGACCCGCACGATCACCGATTCGCCGTTGTCCAGGTTGGTGACCCGGGCGAAGCTCGGCAGCGGCAGCGTCTTGTGCGCGGCGGTGAAGGCGTACATGTCGTACACCTCGCGGTTGGAGGTCAGGCGGCCATGGAACTTGGCACCGTAATACGAGGCCGTGCCCTTCTCGGCATAGCCGCGGGTCTGGTCCATCACCTGGTACTGCTTGCCCAGCACCACGTAGGGCGATTTGTTGCCGATCGGCGACCGCGGCAGATCCACCACCTCGGGCTCGGGGATGCAGGCCACGTTCGGGATGTAGCTGGGGGTGCTGTCATTCACGCCCGGCTTGTACAGCCCGCCGGCGCGATAGTCGCCGCGCGTGCTCGGGTCTTCGGCCGCGGCTTTGTACGGCGAGCCATCAGGACAATGCGCCGGACGCCCGCCCTTGCCCTGCACCACCGCGCCGGACGGCTTGCTGCTGCCGGACGCGGTGCCACCCCCGGGTTTCTTCGGCGCACTGCTGCAGGCGGCCAGTGCCAGTATCAACAGACCCGGGATCAGCCATCTGGAGCGTGCGATCGTGTTCATGCCGGCGGCAACTCCTGTCCGGCGATGGCCTGGGACAACTGGTACACGGCCATCGCATACATTTTCGAGAGGTTGTAGCGGGTAATGGCGTAGTAGTTCTGGAAGCCCAGCCAGTACTGCTTGCCGGTACTGCCTTCCAGCGTGATCGGGGTGGCGGTCAGGCCGGCCGCGACCGGAACGCTGGGCTGGTAACCGCGCTGGGCCAGCTCGGAGAGGCTCCAGGTCGGCGCCCACTCGGTGGGATTGAACGGTTCGCGACCCGCCTGCAGCGTGGCCGGCACGGCGACCGGGCCACCGCGGACCCAACCGCCCTTCTTGACGAAGTAGTTGGCGATCGAGGAGAAGACATCGTCATAGCTGTTGAACAGATCGCGACGGCCGTCGCCGTTGCCGTCCACCGCGTAATCGAGGTAGCTGGAGGGCATGAACTGGCCCATGCCCATCGCACCGGCGTAGCTGCCCTTGATCGCGGTGATGTCGAGCTTCTCATCGCGGGTCAGCGCGAACAGGCGCGCCAGTTCGTCGCGGAAGAACAGCTCGCGGCGCACTTCGCGTTCGAGCTTGGCCGGATCGCCGCTGCGCGGGTACTTGAAGGCCAGCGTGTACAGCGCATCCAGGACGCGGTAGTTGCCGGTGTTGCCGCCGTAACTGGTTTCCACGCCGATGATCGCCACGATCACCTCGGCCGGGACACCGGTGCGCTGCTGCACGCGCATCAGCTCATCGCGATGCTGGGCGAGGAACTTCCTGCCGCCGTCGATCCGCGCCTGGCTGATGAACATCGGCCGGTATTCGTTCCACGGTTTGACCCGCTCGGCCGGGCGCGACATCGCCGCGATGATCGGGTCGCGGATCTGCGCCTGGGCCAGGGTCGCCTCGATGTGCGCGGCGGGAATGCCGTAGCGGGCCGCGGTATCGCGCACGAAGTTGGCGCGGGCCACCTCGAACGGGACCGGCGTCAGATCGACCGGGGCCGCGTTGGGGCCCGCTGCCTCGGGGGCGGCTTCGGCCGGCCCTTTGTTCCCCGCAGCGGGAGTAACGGGAACCCCCGAGGCCTGCGGCGACGGTGAAGGAGTCTGCGGCTGGGTCGCACAAGCGACCAAACCGAGCGTGAGCATGCAGGCCAGGGAGCGTCGAATCATCGCGGCAGGTTAGCAGGTCATGGATGAATTAAAACCCCTAACACCATGAATCTCAACGGATTGCCTGAGTTCCGCTACTGCCGTTAAGGCCCCGTGTAGGACGTACCGGCTCGCCTGCCCATTCATGTTGAACCGCTGGCGACGACCGCGCGGTGGAACGGGGAAGGCACTCGCGCCGCCGGGGCAAGACTGCCTGGCACACGCCACCAACGACGGGCCGACGACGGATGTCTCATTTTGTGCGCTGGCAACGCTGCGCGAAGAGGTCCGCCGGCTGCGTCCCCATCCCCGCGGACGCAACCGGCCAAACCGGACCCGATCGGCAGCGGCGCGACGCGCATCTCCCCAGCGCGCGCCTCGCCCTCTCTACCTGTGAGGTCAACTACTCCCCGCCGGACTCCCCCTCCGCGATGCTTGGCTCAGCGCGTCGTTGTTGGCGGGCCGCCATTGTGCAGGGCGTTTGCGACAAGTCCATTGATCGAGATCAAGTCACTTCATATCTGTGCGCCACTTCTCACTTTTGCTGCGACAGCTTGACGATGCCTGCACGTGGAAGCGTTTTCGCCCGGACGCGTGCGCAGTGCATGACGGATGTCGGCCTCATGTCGCATGCACCGGCTGATGCTGGCGCGCGGCCATCACCAGCCCGAAGCTGGCCAGCAGCGATACCGCCGAGGTGCCGCCATAACTGATCAGCGGCATCGGCACGCCCACCACCGGCAGCAACCCGGAGATCATGCCGCCGTTGACCAGCACGTAGACGAAGAACACCAGGCCGGTGGTGCCGACCAGCAGGCGCGAGTAGCCACAGCGCGACTGGCTGGCGATCCACAGGCAGCGCGCGGTGACGAACAGGAACAGGCTGAGCACCCCCGCCACCCCGACCCAGCCGAACTCCTCGGCCAGCACCGAGAAGGCGAAGTCGGTGGTGTACTCGGGCAGGAAATCCAGCGTGGCCTGGGTGCCCTGCCCCCAACCTTTGCCGTGCATGCCGCCCGAGCCGATCGCGATCTTGGACTGGATGATGTTCCAGCCGGTGCCCAGCGGATCGTTCTCCGGATACAGGAAGGTCAGCACGCGATCCTTCTGGTACTGCCGCAGCAATCCGAACCACGCCAGCGGCGCCGCCACCGACAGGCCCCCCAGCGCCACCGCCATCCACCACCAGCGCAGCCCGGCCAGCAGCAGCGCGAACACGCCACTGGCGGTCACCAGCGTCGCGGTGCCCAGGTTGGGCTGCAGCAGGATCAAGATCGCCGGGCCACCGATCAGCACGGCGGCGGTCAGCACCGCGCGCGGCCGCGGCGGCAAGGGCTGTCTGTGCAGGTACCAGGCCATCATCATCGGCAGGCTGAGCTTGAGCAGCTCGGAAGGCTGCAGATAGAACACGCCCAGGTTCAACCAGCGCTGGCCGTACTTGCCGGTGCCGACCACATACACCGCCAGCAGCGGCAGCAGGGAAAGCGTGTAGATCCACGGCGACCACGCGCGCAGCGTCACCACCGGCAGCCGCGACAGCCCCCACAGCGCGGCAAGGCCGGCGCCATAGCGCATCGCCTGCGCATGCACCGGACCGTCCACGCTGTGCAGCACGGCCAGGCCTGCCACCATCAGCAGGCACAACGCGCCCAGCAGCGGCAGGTCCAGCGTGCGGAAAAAGAAATGGAACACGGCGCGTGCGCGCTGCAGTAGTTCGACCATGCGGACGACTCCTGTGGATGACGCGACGCACAGCAGGAGGCGACACGGCGAACAGAAAGCGGGCCCGACAGGCGGGCCGGCGCGAGCGCAGGACCGTAACACGCGTGGGCACCGCAAACCTTAGCCGACACGTACCGCCGGTCACGGCGTACGCATCGTGCACGCTCAGCCGTAGCCGCCGTGCACCGGATTGTGGCGACGCACCGCCATCACCAGGCCGAAGCCGGCCAGCAGCGATACCGCCGAGGTGCCGCCGTAACTGATCAGGGGCATCGGCACCCCGACCACCGGCAGCAGGCCGGAAATCATGCCGCCGTTGACCAGCACGTAGACGAAGAACGCCAGGCCGGTCGCGCCGGCCAGCAGGCGCGAATAGGTATCGCGCGACTGCGAGGCGATCCACAGGCAGCGCCCGATCACCACCAAGTACAGCGCCAGCACGATGGCCACGCCGATCCAGCCGAACTCCTCGCTGAGCACGGAGAAGGCGAAGTCGGTGGTCTGCTCGGGAATGAAGTTCAGGTGCGACTGCGAGCCCTGCCCCCAGCCCTTGCCGTCGAAGCCCCCCGAGCCGATCGCGATCTTGGACTGGATGATGTTCCAGCCCGCGCCGAGCGCATCGCTCTCCGGGTCCATGAACATCATGATGCGGTCCTTCTGGTACGGCCGCAGCAGCCAGAACCAGGCCACCGGCGCGGCCGCGGCGACGCCGCCGACCGCCACGCCGACCCACCACCACGGCAGGCCGGCCAGCAGCAGCACGAACGCACCGCTGGCGGCGATCAGCACGCCGGTGCCGAAGTCCGGCTGCAGCATCACCAGCCCGGTCGGTACGCCGATGATCACCGCGCTGGTCAGCACCGTGGAGAAGCGTGGCGGCAGCGGCATGCGATGCAGGTACCAGGCCACCATCATCGGCAGGCTGACCTTGAGCAGTTCGGCCGGCTGCAGGTAGAACAGCTTCAGATCCAGCCACTGCCGGCCGTACTTGCCGGTGCCGAGCACGAACACGGCCAGCAGCGGAATCATCGAGACCGCGTAGATCAACGGCGTGGCCGAGCGGATGCGCAGGATCGACACGCGCGAGATCGCCCACATCGCGGCCAGGCCGACCGCGAAGCGCGCGCCCTGCGCGAACACCAGGCCGTCGCCACCGGCGCTCTTGAGCACCGCCAGGCCGATCAGCATCAGCGCGCCCAGGGCCAGGCACAGCACCCAGTCCAGCGAGCTGCTGAAGCGGACGGCCATATCGACCGCCCAGCGCAGGAAGACCTTCATCGTGTCCGCTCCGGTGCGGTCGGCGGCGCGGTGGCGCTCGGCACGGGGGTGCCGGGCAGCGGCGCCGGTGCGGGCTCGGGCGCGGCAGGCACACCGACCATCACCGGCAGCAGCTCCAGCGCGGCCACGGCGGCATCGCCTGCCTCACGTGCCGCACCATCGCCACCGTCGAACGCGGTGATGCCGATCGCGGTGGTGCCGCGCTCACTGTCCAGCGGTTCCAGGCCGTCGGGCATCTTGCCGAGCAGCCAGGCGTCGAAGATCTTGCGGGCGATCGGCGCTGCCGCCGAGCCACCGTAACCGCCGCCCTCCACCGCGATCGCCACGGCGATCACCGGGTGGTCGGCCGGCGCGAAGCCTACGAACAGCGCGCGGTGGCGCAAGTGCAGTGGCAGGCTGCGCGGATTGACCGCGGCGGTACCGCGGCGGCTGATCACCTGCGCGGTACCGGTCTTGCCGGCCATGACATACGGTGCTCCGGCGGCCGCACGCGCACCGCTGCCGCCCGGCTGCATGGTGCCCATCATGCCCTCGCGCACGGCCTGCAGATTGCTCGGCGTAGGGCTGATCGGCTTGCTTTCGCCCGGCGGCGTGGCGGTCCAGTCCGCATCGAAACCGGCGCGCTGCTGCATCACCAGGTGCGGCTGCCGCAGCTGGCCATCGGCGATCCCCGCCACCCCGTGCACCAGCTGCAGCGGGGTGACCTTCCAGTCGCCCTGGCCGATGCTGACGTTGACGGTGTCGCCGGGATACCAGCGCTCCTTACGCGATTTGTACTTGGCCGCCGGCGACGGCAGGATGCCGCCGATCTCGCCGGTCAGGTCGATGCCGGTCGGCGCACCGAATCCGTAATAGCCCATGTAGTGGTCGAAGCGCTCGATGCCCAGATCCAGTGCGAGCTTGTAGTAGTACGTGTTGACCGACTGGGTGATCGACTTGCGCAGATCGGTCCAGCCATGGCCGCCCCGGTTGGCATCGCCCCAGCCGCGCGAGGTGCCGGGCAGATAGAACATGCCGGTGGACAGGATCTTGTCTTCCGGCCGGCGCACGCCGCTGTCCAGTCCAGCCAGGCCGATCAGCGGCTTGATGGTGGAACCGGGTGCGACACCGCCGAGCACCAGGCGGTTGAACTGCGGCCGCGAAGGGTTGTCGTTGAGCGCTTTGAAGTCGGCGTGCGAGATGCCGTTGACGAACAGGTTGGGGTCGTAGGACGGCAGGCTGACCATCGCCAGCACTTCGCCGGTACGCGGGTCCATCGCCACCGCCGCACCCTCGAACTCGCCGAAGGCGGCGACCATCGCGCGCTGCAGGTCGGCGTCGATCGACAGCCGCAGGTCGCTGCCCGACTGCGCCGCGACCCGGCCGATGGTGCGGATCGCCCGGCCCTGTACGTTGGTCTCGACCTGCTCGTACCCGACCTTGCCCCGCAGCTGCTGCTCGTAATAGCGCTCCAGCCCGGACTTGCCGATGTGGGTCAGCGCGGCATTGCCCTCGCCCAGCATCTCCAGGTCCTTGTCATCGACCCGGCCGACGTAGCCGATGATGTGCGCGAACAGATCGCCATACGGATAGCGACGGGTCAGGTACGGCTCAAGCTCCACGCCGGGAAAGCGCCAGCGATCCACCGCGAAGCGCGCCATCTCCTCATCGGTGACGCGCAGCTTGAGCGTGACCGGCAGGAAACTGCGGCGTGCCTTGCGCGACCGGTTGAAGGTCTCGATGTCTTCCGGGCTGAGGGCGAGGATCTTCGACAGGCCCGCCAGCGTGGCGTCCATGTCCTTGACCTTGTCCGGGGTGATGTCCAGGCGGAATGCCGGCACGTTCTCGGCCAGCAGCCGGCCGTTGCGGTCGTAGATCATCCCGCGCCCCGGCACCACCGGCCGCGGTTTGATCCGGTTGGCCTCCGAGCGCGTGGCGTAGATGTCGTGGTCCATCACCTGCAGCTTGAAGTACCAGCCGCCCAGGCCGAGCAGGCACACCAGCACGCCGAGGAAGCCCAGCGCGGCGCGGCGCCGGAACTGTTCTGCCTCGGCATGCGGATTCTTGGCCTGGCGGCGCATGTACATGTCAGCGCCCGCGCCGCCCGAAGCGCAGGGCGTCCAGCAGCACGAACACCAGCGGCCACAGCGCCATGCCCAGCAGCGGCGCCCACCAGTACGACCACGGCAGGGTCGGCTCGCCGACCACGATGTGCACCACCGCGCTGACGATGCGGTCGTTGAACAGCAGGCCGCCGATCGCCAGGATCTGCTGCGACATCGGGAAGAAGCGGATGCGCGCGCGGAAGCGCTGCAGGATGAAGGTCAGGATCACCAGCCGCAGCGCCTGCTCGCCGAGCACGCCGCCATAGAGCAGATCGGCGATCACGCCGCTGGCGAAGGCGATGCCCAGCCCGACCCGGTCCGGGGTTTCGATCACCCAGTAGGCCAGCACCAGCGCCAGCCAGTAAGGGCGCAGCGGCTGCAGCAGGGCCGGCAGTGGCAGCAGGCCGAGCAGCAGGGCCACCACCAGGCTGACCGGCAGCACCCAGGGTTTGTCGCGCAGGCGGCTCATCGTTGTTCCTCCGGCGGCGCGGCGCCGGTTTCGGGCGCGGGCGCGGGGGATGCCGTGGCACGTCGCGGCGTCACCGGTACCGGCGCGGACGGACCGGGCCGGTTGGCCTGCGGTGCATTGGCGGGCGCCGCCGCAGGTACCGACGTGGCCGGCGATGAACCCGCCGGTGGGGGACTGGCCGGCGCTGCAGTGCCTGCCGGCGCGCCCGCCTGCAGCGGCGCAGCCACCGGTCCACCGGCTTCACCCGCGTCGCGACGCAGGTTCGGCGGAATGCGGATCGCCTCGCCCGGGCGCAGCAGCAGCACATCGCGGCCGCGGTCGAGCTGGGCGGCCGGCTTCAGCTCGCCGACCAGGAAGGCATGGGTGTCATCCGGGCGCAGCGCGGTGATGCTGCCGACCGGGAATCCGGCCGGGAAGCGCCCACCGAGACCGGAGGTGACGATCTCATCGCCTACTTCCACCCCGGCACTGAGCGGAATGTCGCGCAGTTCGAGCGTGTCGCCACGGCCGTAGACGATCAGGCGCACGCCGTTGCGGGCCACGGTGACCGGCACCGCGTGGTCGGGGTCGGTGAGCAGCAGCACGGTCGCGCTGTTGCCGGTGGTGGCGATCACCTGGCCCATCAGGCCACCGGCATCGATCACCGCCTGGCCGACATGCACGCCATCACGGGTGCCGGCCGCCAGTACCAGGCGCTGCCGCACCGGGTCCAGGTCGATATCCAGGATAGGGGCGAGCTGCACGTCCAGGCCACTGCGTTCGGCCACGTTGAGCAGTTCGCGCAGCTGGGCATTGTCCAGCGCGGCGGTCTGCAGGCGGGTCAGCCGCGCATTGGCGATCAGCAGCTGGTTGCGCAGTTCGCGGTTCTCGCTGACGAGCTGGCCGTGGCTGGCCGCGTTGTCCTTGACCTGGGTGCCCAGGCGACCCGGCAGGCCGGCCAGCGCCCACACCGGCTGCACCAGCACGTTGGCCTGCGCGCGCAGGCGCGACAGCCAGCCGGCCTGGTCATCGAGCACGATCAGGGTGATGGCCAACGCCAGGTAAGCGAGCAGGCGCAGCGGACTGGCGGCATCGCCCTGGCGGGAGGCTACGGGAGGACCGGCGTAAGGCGGCACAGGCGTCGACTGGGAAAAGTGTGGATGAAGCGCGCGGAACGGGAGCGCAGCGGGAACAGCATGCGACAACGCCCCGGCGGGGTGACGCCCGGTGAGCGGGGCTCACCGGAGGCATCACGCCGCAGAGGCGTGTCTACGATACACGGCCGGTACGGCTCACTCCGGCGCAAAGAACTCGTTGCCGTGCATGTCCACCAGCTCCAGCGCACGACCACCACCGCGGGCCACGCAGGTCAGCGGGTCATCGGCCACCTGCACGTGCAGGCCGGTTTCCTCGGAGATCAGGCGGTCCAGGTCGCGCAGCAGGGCGCCACCACCGGTCAGCACGAT